>Ga0315314_1001412_pt1 | contig 21764 bp, 24 predicted proteins | sample TDP9_MG_FD_203631 | JGI IMG/M metagenome (GOLD analysis project Ga0315314, IMG submission 203631) | Freshwater sediment microbial communities from Lake Towuti, South Sulawesi, Indonesia - TDP9 | ecosystem: Environmental > Aquatic > Freshwater > Lake > Sediment | place: Indonesia: South Sulawesi... | reverse complement strand
GGGCGTGAAGGGGGATTCCAGAGCTTACGGATACACGGTAGCTATTCGAGCCGTGGAGAGTAGAGAGGCCATGACCGCCAGCTTCGCAAAAATTCCCTACGACACTTTAGAAAAAATTTCCACACGCATAACCAACGAGGTACTGGGGATAACACGCGTCGTATATGACGTTACCAACAAGCCGCCGGCAACCATAGAGTGGGAATGACAAGAGTTAGACCGGAGCTTACTCAGATAGAGCATAGTTGCTCCCAGAGAAGCAATTTTGAGGAACATAGAAAAATCTGAGAAAGCGATTAAACTCTAATTAAAAGACTTCGTGCCTGGAATAAAACATTGCCTCAATGCTTATTCATTCTCGGGGCTGCGACGCATCCGGCTGAGAGGCTTGGGACAGCTACCTGAGGCTTGAAGCCACGGCTACAACTAAAGCTTTAATGGTCACAGGCACTGCAGTGCTGAAAGGCTGACCCGAAAGTGTCCCATACAGGCAGAATAGGATTGGCAAGAGAAAAACGACCAATTCACCTGCAAAGCTACCAAAAATCAATGAGGCATCCCGGCTAATCGAGGCAAGCCTTGTAATGACGTTCAACGGGGTCATGATCTTCAGAAAACGTAAATAAAGTGATTTCTCCAAGAGTATGAAGACAACCGTGAAAACCATGAAGATACTCATAGATATTCTTACCCCGAAACAGTGTATGCTTTTCTCTAAGCTGACAAGGAGGCTGGAAAGGGATGGACATGAGGTCTTCAGAACTACTCGACAGTATCGTGAAGTTGTTCAGCTCCTTCGTTTAAAGGGGATAGACGCGAAAACTGTTGGTAAACATGGAGGTGAGACCTTAGAAGGGAAGTTGAAGGCAAGCGCTAACAGAATACGAGAACTAGCTTCTCTAGTCAAGGATTGGATGCCAGATGTAACGGTTTCCTTTTCTTCCCCAGAGGCTGCTCGAGTCGCGTTTGGCTTGGGGATTCCCCATGTTTGTGTCAACGATTCGCCCCACGCTGAAGCGGTTGCAAGGTTAACGATTCCCCTTTCAGAGAGGCTTTTAACGCCCAAAGCGATACCCAAGAAGGCTTGGACGAAGTTTGGGATATCTGATAGCAAGATAACCCAATACAATGCTTTAGACGCTTGGGCGTGGTTGAAGGACTTCAACCCTGACGAGAACGTTTTGAGGAAACTCGGTTTGGACAGGTCGAAACCCATAGTAACGTTCAGAACCGAGGAGGGGTTTGCCGCGTATCTTTTGGGAAAAGTTGCCGAGGAGCCCGTGGTCCTCCCCATCATCGAAAGGCTTCTGAAAGAGCTGCGGGACGTTCAAGTAGTTGCGATCCCTCGATACAGTAAGCAGGCGGCGATTCTAAGGAAAACCCTTGGAAAAAGAGTTAGGGTCTGCGAGTCTATCGTGGATGGACCAAGCCTACTCTCGTTCAGCTCCGTGTTCGTGGGCGCTGGAGGAACCATGACGATAGAAGCCGCACTGCTGGGTGTGCCTACGTTCTCCTGTTACCCGGATGAACCATTCCTCATCGAAAAATACCTGATAAATAAAAGGTTGATTGTCCGAGAAGGCGATCCTGAAAAAACGTCGAAAAGCATTGTGGATTCCCTGAAAAACTTGGGAGACGTCAGCGCAAAGCAGAAGAGACGGGCAAAAGAATTAACCAAAAACTTTGAAGATCCGATTGAGGCTATTAGCGACGTCATAAAAAACGTCGCATATGAAAGAAGATGATTATTTCAAAAGTTTCATATTCAGGCACCATTCCTATAAAGAGACGTTGAACAGTAAAAGCGATGGCAGAGGGATGGGTATGGCGATGTCGCTTGAGGAAACGGACTTAGACTCGCGAGGAAAGCGTGGAAAATACGTCCTCAGTGTCATAGGGTGTGGGCGCATGGGCTTACCGACAGCCCTCCTTTTCGCCGAAGCCGGCTTTAAGGTCATCGGCGTCGACGCAAACCCGCAGGTTGTCGACGTGATTAAGGGGGGGAATACCCCCTTCGTAGAACCTGGAATCGACGAACTGTTGAAGAAACACTCTAAGGAAAGCAGTTTCGCAGCTACAACGGATGCTAGAGAAGCCGTATCAAAGAGCGACATCATCGTGTTTGTGGTTCCGACAACGATAGATCAAAAGAAAAAGCCAGATTACTCTCATCTTGAAAAGGCCTGCAAGGATGCGGGAATGGGCCTGCGTTCGAAATCCTTAGTCATCATTTCGAGCACAACCGGACCAGGAATAACTGAAACTCTAGTAAAGGAAACGTTGGAGAACACGTCTGGTTTGAGGGCTGGAATCGACTTCGGTTTGGCGCACGGCTCAATAAGAGCGACCGCGGGACGCGTTCTATCGGACATTTCGACCTATAAACGGGTCGTAGGCGCCATCGATGAACAAAGTTTGAAGGCTGCCTCTGCTGTTTTGAACACCACTGGCAGGGGAGGAGCTGTTCAAGTGCGGGACATAAAGACGGCTGAAGCCGTCAAGCTATTCGAAAACGTTTATCGCGATGTCAATATATCGCTGGCGAACGACTTCGCCTTGCTCTGCGAGAAGATCGGTGTGGACTTTATTGAGGCGCGAATGGCGGCCACCACACAGCCTTACTGCCACTTGCTCCTTCCAGGAATCGTCGGTGGGCACATCCCGAAGGATTCTTATCTCCTCCTAGAAGAGGCGGAAACCGTTGAAGCAAAGCTTAGTTTGCTGAGGCTTGCAAGAAAGATAAATGACGGAATGCTGAACCACACCCTTCGCCTTACAGAGGATGCCTTACGTTTGTGTGCGAAAACTCTTCGAAGGGCCAAAGTCTGTGTTTTCGGGGTCTCCTATCGCCCCAACATCAAGGAAGCCCGCGGGTCTTCAGCGAAGGAACTTGTAAACGCATTGGCAAAAAAGGGGGCGATAGTTCACGTGTACGACCCTCTATTTTCTTACGAGGAACTAAAGGAGATGGAATATCCTTCGGAAAGGAACTTAACAAAAGCGGTTGAGGGCTCCGACTGTCTGGTTATTGTGGTGGGGCATGATCAATTTAAGGAGTTAAATTTGAAGCGGACCAAGTTTTTGATGAAGAAGCCCGCTGCCATCGTGGATATGGCACACGTAATTGATCCAGCTAGGGCTGAGGAAGAGGGCTTCGTGTATCGGGGTTTAGGAAGGGGAGTTTGGACCAGATGAATAAACTAGGCGTGGCTGTGATTGGAGTCGGCTTCTGGGGCAGAAACCATGCCAGAATCTTGCGGGAACTTCCAGAAACGAACATGGTTGCGGTTTGTGACAAAGATTCGGATAGGGTTCGGTCCATAGCCGAGCAGTACGGCATCGAGGGCTACACTGACAGCAGAAAACTTTTGAAGCAAAAGGGTGTAGAGGCAGTGACTGTCTGCACGTGGTCGACGAACCTTGCCGAAGAAGCGAGAAGAGCTTTGAAGGCGGCAAAACACGTTCTCGTGGAAAAACCCATGGCAGATAACAGTGACCACGCCAGAAAACTTGTAGAGTTAGCTAAGGAAAAGAGGCTTCACCTCGCTGTTGGCTTTGTGGAAAGGTTCAACCCAGGCGTCCAACGAGTCAAAGAAGCCATCAAAAAGAGAGAGGTAGGGAGCCCCGTATCTGCAACTTCCCGAAGGGTTTCCCAATGGCCTGAAAGGGTCGGAGACATCGGAGTTGTGAAAGACACGGCTATCCACGACATAGACGCTATACGATACATTTTCGAAGAAGAACCGATGGCAGTATATGCGAAGGCGGGCAACCTAAAACACGAGAGGTTTGAGGATTACGCCCAGATCATGCTCACTTTTGAAAGCGGAAAAACGGCCTTCATCGAATCGAATTGGTTAACCCCATACAAAGTTCGAACGCTGATTGTGACCGGAAGCGAAGCCATAATGTCCCTCGATTACATAACGCAGGAGATAACCATCGAAACCCTGGGGAAGATATTGAAGCCCATGCACGAATGGAAAGAACCCCTCAAGCTAGAGCTGCAAAACTTTGCAAGCTCCGTGCTGAAAGACGAGGAACCGTTAGTGACAGGTTTTGATGGATTGAGAGCCTTGGAGATAGCGGAGGCGGCCTTAAAATCCGCGGCGAGCTGCAGGGCGATAAAACTTTAAAAGTTTAGAAGGCTGAATAGAAGTTTGGGATTTAACAAGCAACCTCCTTTTTTTATTTTTCTAACTATTGTTAATCGCGAAAGAGAAACTTGGCGTTCACATCTTTTTGCTACAGGATGCCCAGCTTTATGGCGACATCCACCGCCTTATACTCGGGGTAAAGCTTCACAAATGCCTTTTTCTCGCCCCTCGGCGTAATGACGGTGTTAACCTTCTCCACCTTCACCTCATACAGGTCTTCCACCGCTCGCTTAATGTCCCGCTTTGAAGACTTTATATTTACAACGAAGACGAGCCTGTTTTCGGTTTCTAAGATTCTGCTTGCTACCTCAGTCATAACAGGATACATTATAACGTCGTATGGATCCATACCTACTTTCCTCCGAGGCGTTCGTTCAGCTTTTCGATGGCTGCAGTCGTCCACACAGTGAGCCTACCCGGATGGGCTCCAGGCGCCAAAAGTTCAACGTTCAAGTCGTTAGCCGTGGCTACATCTACGCCTGGAATGTTTTGAGCCGCTTCGACTATGCCCTCGTTTTTGCCTACAACTAACAACGGGCCAACCGCTCTCCTCTTTCTCCTTCCTCGCATCTTGCCTTTGCCTGCACAAACTTTTTCGCTTTCCCTAACCCGGTAGACGTCAGGCCATACCCCGATTTTAATGAAGGTCTCCTCCACCTCGCGGGTTTTCTTCAACTTCTGGATGTCATCCACAACCACCAGAGGAAAGTCGGGGACGTCTTCGACCATGTGGCCTCGGCTCGTCACCATGTCTTTAGACGCTGTAGCGGCAACAGCAGAACGTAAAGCCAGCCTCATCTCCTTCCTAGGAATTTTCTTCTCGATTTTCTTTCCCGCGATCGGTGGATGCGCCATTCGTCCGCCAACCGTACCAGGCACTAAGGCTGCTCTTCGAGACCCTTTTATCCGCGAAATACGCGAAATCCCGTGGCCAACCCCCCAAGACTCTGCTGTTGTTCGTTTACCAGCGAGGATGTCTCGGCTTTGCGGTTGGAACCCGTGGGATTGAATCGCTACTACAGCCCGTTTTATGACGTCTGGTCTGACCGTGGTTTTGAACACAGGCGGAAGACGAACCTTGCCCGTGCCTTTGCCTTCAAGGTCAAAAATCTTGGATGAAAGCTTGCCCATCTCTCGTTCCTCACCCGCCTTGCGGCGACTCAACAGAAACGTATGTGATCTTGGGTGAAGCCTCTGGCACTCTCCCTGGAGGGCGAGCTGGATATCTCAGCCTTATGAGACGCTTTTCCGTTCCAGGGACGCTTCCGTTCAGCAAAATGTATGAGCCTCGAACCCTCCCGTAACGCAGAAAGTCTCCTTTCGGCGTAACCTCGTCCCCTTTAGAACCCATCTTCAAAATGCGTTTGTTGTACTCGGTTCTTTGATGGAAACCCATCTGTCCAGACTTTGGAACGGTGTAGAGAACTCTGGATGGCTTCCAAGGGCCAAGGGTCGCCACACCTCGTTTTGTTTTTCTGGATTTGGGGGACCGGATCTTGACGCCCCAACGCTTCACGGAACCCTGTAGGCCCTTCCCCGTGGTTACCGCAACCACATCGACGAACTGTCCTTCTTTAAAGACCTCATACGCTGAAATAGTTTTTCCCAAGGAGCCCTTTGCATACTCGAACTGTTCCTTAACGGAACCTCCACCAACCTTAATCTCCATAATATCTGGCTTCTTTTTGGGCAGGTCTGTCAACTTTGGCTGGGTGATGGTTAAAAGGCGAAACTCTTCAACCCTGTTAAGGCTCTCCGCAATCTTTTTTAGAGCTTGATCAGGGTCAAAATTCTCCGGCATCGTGATAACTTGTTTAAGATCCTCAGGAGGGTTCTTCATCCACGCCTCCGTAAGGGTTTGCAAGCCGTATTCGTTTCTTTCGTAGGCTCTAAGGGCGCACACTAAAACAGGCGGCACCTCTACCACGGTGGCTGGACGGGCAACCTCCTTGCCAAAGTCTGGAGAGCCAGGCCAGTCCTCCACCATGAAGACATGGGTCATGCCCGCTTTATATCCCATAAACCCTAAAAGAGTTGGCCCTTCCTCGATCTCAGGCCAGTAACGAATCTTGCCGACTAAGCGGGCAGCGCGTCCCCTAGGTAAAAATGCGAGACTGCCACGTTTTGGCGCGTTTTTCTTACGGTGACCCATTCGAATCCTTCTTCTCTGCCCTTTATAGTTCTGCCCTTGTTCCAATGAGAGCATTGGGTTATAAATTTTGCTAATTTATGATTACCCAAGCGAAGTTTTGACGAAAACTTGACATGGTGTCTGCTAGAAAAACATCCTACAGCGCCGAATACAAACAACATGCTATGGAGTCTTCTCCTGCTGTTGCCGATGGAAAGGCTCTCGTAGGCTCCAATGACCACGAGGCTGCTTATTTCAAGGTTTACTGCTTTTAGCCCTAATAATACGTGTTATCTATGTAGGGCAAAGCGCCCGCGATGCTACCTATTTTCTTAAAGGCTGAAAACCATAAAGTTCAGCTACTAGACATCAATCTAGCGCGCGTTAGATGAATTTTTTCACGTCTTCGATGTAGTCTTTCGTCTCAACAATTTTCTTCTTTATAAGCTCCTTCGGCTCGCAAACTCCTTCGTAAAAGCAGGAGCCGTGCAGAACGTCGCTTCTGGAGTGAAACCTGTCCCAGATTCTCGCCTCGTCGATTCTTGGCTCCTTTAATATCAGCTCCCCCAGCTTCATCCTTCTCTCACTCATAACCTTCGGTTTAAACCCTGTCTTCGCTAACACTAATGCGTCGGTGGCTCTAACCGTGGCTGCCCAAGCCTTCTCAGCCGCGTCTCGAATGTCGATCTCCATCTCCTTAACAGCCTTGCTGATCATGTCTTCAGCATCCTTCACCAGATCCTCCACCTCCATCATTGGTGGCACCACCTTTAACTTAACTAACGGAGTCTTAGTATATTTATTTTGTATTTTCACGAACTACTTACCCAGCAATTCACCCGATTTTCCGTCAACACACTTTTACTTCCTAAGCTTGTCATTGTTTAATAGCTCTTCTTCTTGTTTAGTTAGAATTTCATCTCGCCATTCGTAATTGCAGACTTAAAAAGTTTAAGCTTGGTGTTCCTTATTCTTAAGCTGTGATGAGGAAAAATGAGTATTGATATTAACAGAAAGGAGAGATGGAGGAAATTAGGAGAAGCTTGGATTTAAACTTAGGAAGCTGAAGGAGTATGAAAGAAAAGGAACAGAGTTTGACGTAATATGGGGGATAATCTGGGCGGGAAGTTGATAGACGAAAACCTTTGGATATCTGCTGCTGCAATAGAGATAGAAACCCTAACCTTTATCCCAAAGATTTTCCTCCACAGATTAATAGTTCATGAAATAAAGAAGATGACAAGTCGTGAAGCTGAAGGTTGATAAGAAATCGGCCTTGATGGTTGTTGACGTCCAGAGGGACTTCTGCCCTGGCGGGGCCTTGCCGGTTCCCGACGGAGACAAGGTTATTCCCGTTCTGAACGGATACATCGAGAAGTTTCAGGGAGTAAGGTCTCCTATTTACGCCACCAGAGACTGGCATCCACCAAACCACATGTCTTTCAAGGCTAGAGGTGGCGAATGGCCTCTTCACTGCGTTCAGAACACTGAAGGCGCGGAGTTCCATCCCGACTTAAAGCTTCCCGAGAAAACTAGGATAGTTTCCAAGGCATCGGACCCTAACAAGGAAGCGTATTCGGGCTTTGATGGAACAGACCTGGAAAAAGAGTTGAGAAAACGGGGCATAGAGAAGGTTTTTGTGGGGGGGCTTGCAACTGATTACTGCGTCAGAAGCACGGTTTTAGACGCCCTGAAGCTAGGGTTCGAGACAATCCTGTTAGAAGACGCAACGCAAGGGGTAAATGTCAAACCCGGAGACAGCGCAAAAGCCGTGGAAGAAATGGTTAAAAAGGGCGCGAAAAGGGTTGCCCTGCTTGATGTGGAATAGAGGGAGGAATACAAACTTTTAAGGAGGCTCTGGTTCTTTCCCAAAATTAAGGTTGTTACAGGCACTAATTTAATAATTGAATTGGTAGGAGCGGGCTAGAAATGACGAGAAGCACACGAATTATTAGTGCTGTGACGATCGGTCTCATTGTTGCCCTGATTGCTATGGCTATGGTCAGCGTCTACACGATGGTTTACGCCTTTATGGGCGCGGTTTCGGGTGGGGAAAGCATATTCGACGTGGATTTGGCCGTCGATCCTGTAACAGGCGACTGGACTTTCACGTTCAGGGATCGCCCCAAAAACCAGGGGTTGCTGGGGATAACTGTGGGGATCAGGCTTAGACTCCTAACAACCAGGGATGAAACCATATCTGAAGGCACAAACTCGACCCATGTTCTCCCGGGGAAAACGGGAGAACTTACCGTCGTGTTGAAGATTTTGAAGGAAGACGTAGATCGGTATCGGATTGAAACTGCGGGCGGAGCCATGGATATAGAGATCCAGATAAGAACGCTCATGGATCTGGTTGGAATGTCGCTCTCTATGAGGGTTCGAGGGGAGGTGAAAACTTAAGTGCACAGAGTAGTCAAGGGGGTGATTGTTGCCATTCTGTATATCCTGTTCTTTGTCGTGGTTCCTCATGTCCTTACGCGCATGATCCCACCCGAACTTCTCACGGTTCTAGCCACAACAGGCTTGAACGTCGATGGGATCGTTATGAGCTTCTCTCTCATAGGCGTGGCGCTGGCAGCACTCTCCATAGCCAAAAGCGTAACCCAACCAAGGTCCGTAACAAACTTGGGCTCGATCATACTCTCAAACCTCGTTTGGTTTTACCTAGTGCTATTTATAACGGGTCTTGGAAAACCTTGGAGCCTTGGTATGGCACAGCAAACGACGACATCGGGCCCAGCAACCATATCGATTACGCTGGATTTTCGCTTCTTTGTAGCTTTATCTAGCGTGATTGTGGCTCTTCAGATGTCCAAGGCTGCTCTGAACCACCTTGCCGCGAAGCGAAGAATTGGTTAGACCATACCGTTTAATCTCGGGCTACTCGGGAACCTATATGTGAATAGGCTAAAAGCTGTGTCTAATCCACGAACGAGTTTAAAATAGCTAACGATGCGTACAGTGCCTCATCGGTCCTGACGGTTTCGGTTCCTTGATCGGGAATGGTGTTGACGATGAAGCCCGCGATGTCCTCTAATTTGATGCCCTCATGGGCGGCAATCTTGTGTAGCCCTTGACTCGGAGCGCCGAAGGCCACCAGTATTTTTTTAGACGCTTTCCAGCGTCTCGTAAGTTTGTCCATAGCCTCTTTTATGGGTGTTCCGTATCGAGATGTAGCAACAACGAGATCAAAGGCTTGGGACCCTACGAGCCGACAAAAGGGTTCCCCTGATCTGGTCACCCTATAACCCCAATAGGACTCGACTTCATCTCGATCGGCAACAGAGGCTTCTAGACGTTTCTTGAGCTCCGTAATCTTCACTGTTACCCGAGTGTTAACCAGAAGTTGGACTTTTGGTGTAATTGCCGGACGCTCAACTCCTATATCTACCAACGATTCTCTTCTCGATGAGGATAACACCACGCCTTCCCGATACTCGCCGACCTTTAACTCCTTCATCTTTTTCGACAGTGGGTGATGGGGTGTGCGCAGGGGAGGAAGGACCCCTGCATACCGCAACTCGGGCGTGACCTCGAAGAGGCGCTTGCGTAGGTATTGGGGTGTATCCATGTAAGAAAGAATGGTAGTGACCAAATCGATGTCCCGATCTTGATGAGTGGCAGGGATGTCTGGAAACACTATGACCTCGTCTACACGGAAAATGGCGGCCGCCCTCCCGACCAGCCCTATTTTGAAAGTTTTCTCTCGTAGATGAGGGACATCCGAAACGATGGATGCGGGAATCGCTATAGATAAATGATAGCTACGCTTCTTCGGAAAAGGCTTTTCAGCTTCGAAACTCATCCCGAATCTACCTTGAAGGCTTTACAACCAAAGCCCATTACTAAAGCTTATTGCGCCACAAAAGTCTTTCAGGAAAAGAGCGTAAACTGGAGCGTTCCATTCGCCAATAGGGTAACTTTTAAAAACGTAAGAAACATAGAGTTCGCCATCAACTGAGGGTAAGAGTATGGTTAGCGTCTTAGATCGGTTGGAGGAAGCGAAGAAAATCGACAAGAGCGACGCTCTTGGATTATGCGTTAAGACTCCTAATTACTGCGAAGAGGCTATCCACCTCGCTAAACGCATTCACATACCAAGAGTAGTGAACGTCACTAAAAGAATTTCAATCCAATATAAACAGCTCGAAAAAATCATCATTGCAGGAATGGGCGGCTCAGCTATTGGAGGCGAAATACTTCAAGACTGGCTGAGGGATGAGCTACGTACACCTATAGAGGTTTGTCGAGACTACACCCTGCCCGCCTATGCAGACGAGGACACGCTGGTTTTTGCGGTGAGCTACTCTGGAAACACCGAGGAAACGCTCAGCGCCTTCATCGACGCCGTTAAACGAAGGTGCATGGTCATATCAATCACTTCGGGAGGCCGCCTGAAATCTTTTTCCGAAAAGCTACAACTACCATGCGTGGAGATTCCGAAAGGGTTAGCTCCCCGCACGGCGGTTCCCTACATCTTCTTTCCCTTACCAATTTTCATGGAAAAGATAGGCGTTCCTCTGGACATAGAAGAAAACGTTCGAGAGACAAAGAAAGTTCTCGAGAAATTAAACGAAGAGATTGCGCCACAAATCCCCACGGCAGGCAACCCATCGAAAACGCTGGCTCTAGAGTTGAGGGATACCATCCCCGTGATTTATGGGTTCCGCCAATACAAGGCCATAGCCCGTCGAATGAAGGATGAGTTCAACGAGAATAGCAAGATCCTTGGAATACACGACGTTTTCCCGGAGCTGAACCACAACGACGTTGTTGGATGGGAAGCCTCGGAAAAAATAACTAAACAATTTTCAGTTATTCTCATCCGAGACAAGGATGAGCCGCCTGAAATTAGACATAGAATCGAAGCGACAAAGATGTTGACGTTGCACAAGGCTCGAAAGGTTTTTGAAATCCACGCCAGAGGCGGAGGGAACTTGGCAAAAATGTTTTCCGTGATGTACTTCGGCGATCTTACCAGCTTATATCTAGCCATCCTACTGGGCATTGACCCGACGCCCGCATCGAGCATCGACAGACTGAAAATGGAGATGGCTAAGAGACTAAACACCGTGGAAAGGCTAGATCTAGAAGTACAAAGGATCATCGAAAACAAAACCTAAGCCTGCCAAAAAGGAACGACGAAGTTAGCGTTCTCTTTTCCCATAGATGAACTCCATAAACCGTTGTTCCGCAGCTTCAAACGGGCACTCTTTAGGCGGATGCTTGAACGCATAAGCGGAAACGCTGGAAAGAGGACCACCGAGCCCACGGTTAAGAGCGACCTTGACGGCTCGTATGACATCGAACGCGACGGAACCCGCGTTGGGAGCGTCCACGGTGCTAAGCCGCATGTCCAGACGCATAGGGACAGCCCCAAAATAGAGGCCTTGGATCCAGAAATAGCTGTCCCGCTGGTTTCCCAAAAAATCCACGTAATCCGTGGAGCCGGCCACAACAGCAGCCTTATAGGGCAGAACCCCCTCCACAGACTTTGTCTTCACCATTCTCTTCACTTCCCTCGCTCTTTCAAGAGTGTTAAGGGACTCCGCTCCACCGCCCACATCCAATTGATACGTCTCCGAAACGTGGACGCCGCGATCAACCAGGGCTTTGAGAAGGGTCTTGTGTAAGATTGTGGCGCCCACCTGATCCGTCAGGTCGTCCCCCACAACGGGCAGTTCAGCGCCTTCAAAAAGCTTGGCCCATGCAGTGTCGCTGGCGATGAATGTGGGTGTGGCGTTGATGAAGGCACATCCTGCCTTGAGCGCCTCCTCTGCATACCGTCGAGAAGCCTCAACAGCCCCGCTTGGTAGAAGGTTGATCACAATCTCTGCGCCGCTTTCCTTGAGGCTTTGAGCCACATCAACCTCTCGGGATTCGCTGACGTGGATCACACTTTTTAGATACTCGCCCACGCCGTCTGAAATGGGCCCCTTCAGGACGGGAACCCCCAGCTCGGGAACCTCGGCGAATTTAATGGTGTTGTTCGGCTCGGAAAAAAGGGCTTCTGACAGGTCCTTCCCGACCTTTCGATCGTCAATGTCGAAGGCAGAAACGAACTGGATGTCTCGTGGATGGTAGCCCCCGAGAAACAGATGCCTCAGACCCAACGCTTCCTCTTCTTTATCGATGTCTTTGTAATAGTAGACCCCCTGAACTAATCCTGACGCACAATTACCTACTCCAATTACGGCAACTTTGATTTTAGACATAGCGGACACCGACTTGTTAGTTTAGTATGTAGCTCGTGCTCAAAAATCTGTTGCTTTCTTTTCACAATCAGACAAAGATTAGGAAGTCAATAAGGATAGGTAAAGCACCCTCTATTCCATTTCTACCCCGAGTTCCTTGGCTAACAACGCTATAGACTGCCAAGTTGTGTCATCTACCAGTATTCCTTCTCTGTATCTCTTCTCCGACTCCCGGAACTCCAGCTCACCAGGCATGATTATCTCATCGAACCCGGGGGCTGTCGGACAGCTCTTGATAGACCTTATGAGGCTGTCCACCTTCTTCTTAAACTCCCAAACAGGGATAAAGCTGTCAACGTTGATAACTGACATTATAGTCCCGTTGCCACCCGGATGGTCCATGCTGGCGCAGCCAGCTCCAGTTAAAACTCCGCCCAACACGTCGACGATGAGGGAGAGACCGAACCCTTTGTACCCAGCCATGGGCAATAACATGCCTTCTCCACCCATGAAGACGGCGGGGTCGACCGTCGGTCGCCCCATGCTGTCGATGACCCATCCTTCCGGAAGTTTTTCTCCTCTGGCGTGTTTAGCCCTCACTTTTCCAGCGGCAACAACGGATGTGGCCATATCCAAGACTATGGGTTTCTCCTCATTGGCTGGGATGCCTATGGAGACGGGGTTCGTGCCCAGCTTGCGGGCTCTTCCTCCGTAGGGAGCTACCTCCGCTATGGAGTTGCACAGCGTGATCCCTATCATGTCTTGCTCTATCGCCATCATTGGATAGTGGGCCAGCATGCCGAGATGGCCGCAGTTGAACACGCCCACGCAACTGATGGAGTGCATCTTCGCCTTTTCGATAGCGATATCCATAGCCCTTGAGCCCACCACCTGCCCAAAGCCCCAGTTCCCGTCAACCAAGGCCGATGAGGGAGCCTCTCGCACCACCCTAGCTTCAACACCGAATTTCATTCGGCCCTCTCGAACAGATTTAGCATACAATGGCAGCATTAGGACACCGTGACCGTCTTGCCCCCTTAGGTTCGCCTCCACAAGCTGATTAGCCACCACCTCAGCCTCCTTGCTTGAAGCCCCCATGGCTTTAAGGAGCCTAATGCATATTTTTGTCAGGCGGTTTACGCTAAATTTTGGAATTCCACATCCCTTCTATAATGCAATATGAGATTAGTAATGAATTGACCTTAATGTATAAAGTTCTTCGGTAACTTTAAAAAGGGTGGGTAAACATTCAATCGTAGCTAGCCTACACTTATGCTCAAAATCCTTCACGTTTGCTTTTTATATTCGAGTCGTTGTAGCGATGGATGGAAGGGATCGGATGGACGAGAAGGCTTGGTTAGATGTCTCCGTTTTCCGGTGTCCAAGGTGTGGCCGACGCTATGCAGATGTTTCATGGTATGCGATTGAACTAGAGTCCGACATAGAGTGCGGAAGTTGCCACGAGACCTTCAACATCAAGAAGAACCTCACCGATCGAATCCTTCTAGCCTTCGATGTTGACGGTGAAGGGAAGGTGCGAGAGGCTAAGGTCGTCGAACGCATTCAACGATAGACCCTATTCTTTATGAGGGCACAAGCAATAGCCTTTTAATTTACTATGAAGTAAGCTTAAGATCCGTACACGCTAGATGAGAGCGGAGTAAGGACGTGCGAAACACGGATAAATTTGAAAAAATCAGTGAGTTAGCCAAGCGACGAGGCTTCTTCTGGCCCTCCTACGAGATTTATGGCGGCGTGGGCGGTTTCGTCACCTTTGGACCCTTGGGCGCGTCGCTGAAGAGGAGGATCGAAGAGAAGTTCCGAGAGTTTTTCATTCGTAGGCTTGGCCTTCTCGAGATGGAGTCTTCCGTGATAATGCCCGCAAGGGTGTTCGAAGCTTCTGGACATGTCGAAAGTTTTAAGGAACCCATGGTAGAGTGCGGAGATTGCAAACGAAAGTTTCGGGGGGATCACCTGCTTCAAGAGATAGCCGGAATGAGCGACACCGAGACGGAGAAGCTCAGCCTCGAGGAGCTTATGGATGAGCTGAACAAGCGAAACATCCTATGCCCAGAGTGCGGCGGAAGCTTAAGTGAGCCGAGAAACTTTTTGACGATGTTTACCACAACGATAGGGCCATACTCGGACGCGGTTGGCTACGGGCGTCCTGAGGCCGCTCAGGGAATCTTTGTCGAGTTTAGACGCCTCTACGAATATGTCCGAGAGAAGCTTCCCTTCGGCGTGGTTCAGATTGGTCATGTGTTGAGAAACGAGATTTCGCCGAGGCAGGGTCCCATAAGGCTGAGGGAGTTTACCATAATCGATGTGGAGTTTTTCTTCGACCCTGAGGAGCCACGCTGTCCACTGCTTCACCAAGTGGAAGACGAGACGTTGAGGCTGATACCCGCTGAGGTCAAATCTAAGGGTCTAACGGAGCCCATTGGAGTCACCGTGAAAGAAGCCTTAGATAAGGGGTACGTGAAGGCTGAGTGGCAGGCTTTCTTCATGGCTCTGTCCAAGCGTTTCCTGACCGAATTAGGGGTGCCGGAGGACAAACAACGCTTCATTGAGAAGTTGGATTGGGAGAGAGCCCATTACTCGGTGCAGGGTTACGACCAAGAGGTTTACTTGGACCGGTGGGGATGGGTGGAGGTTTCAGGTCACAACTACCGAACGGACTTCGACCTAAAGCAGCACATGGAGCACAGCGGCGTGGATTTAAGAGCCTTCAAAGAATACAAGGAGCCTGTTGAGAGAGAAGAAGTGGTCGCCGAACTTGTCATGGATAAAGTGGGCTCAGCTTTCAGAAACGAAACGCCACGGGTCGTGCAGCTGTTTCGAGAGGCGGACGCTAGGAGCGTGGAGACATCGCTAAAAGCTCAGGGCTTTTACATGTTGGAAAATTTTGTGATCTTTCCAGAGCACGTAAAGATTGTGTATAAAAAGGTGAAGGAGGAAGGACACAGGTTCATCCCACACGTAGTTGAGCCGAGCTTCGGCTCAGATAGGTTGGTCTATGTGACCATCGAATACAGCTATCGGACAAAAGATGATCGAACGTTGCTAAGTTTTCCCTTAGACCTCACACCCATACAAGCGGCAGTTTTTCCATTAGTGGGCAAAGATGGACTACCAGAAAAGGCGAGACAAGTCTATCAGATGTTGATCGAAGAAGGCTTCACTGTCGAATACGATGAATCTGGTTCCATCGGGAGGCGTTATGCTCGAGCCGACGAAGCAGGCACACCCCTTGGCGTCACGATCGACTACCAGACGTTAAAGGACAACACCGTCACCGTACGCAGCCGTGACACTTGGGAGCAGGTGCGAAGCGAGGTAGGCAAGCTTCCCGAATCGTTCCGCGCCTACTTCCGCCATAGGCTAGAGTTCGAGGACCTAGGAAAGCCTTTAAAGCCCGGTTGAAGAGGGGGGAGCATCGTCCATTTTACTTTTTAATTCAGATCTTTATCGACTTTGAATTGCTTTCTCATACCCATTTCGTTACCTTTTTTAAGCATCTGACACATTCTACTTTAGAGGACGACGAGAGTTTCTAAGAGGCGAAGGTGATGGTTTTCCCCGTGGAAACCCATGAACGAGTGAAACGTAGAGCCCTGGATGTTTGCCAAGATCATTTGCGGAAGATCGTGGAAATAGCCCGCAAGATTCAACAACTTGTGGACTGCTTCGTAAAGGAGGAAACGAGCTCAGTTCGACAACTGTTCACAGAGATTAAAAAGTTAGAGGAAGAAGCGGACATTGCGAGGCGAGCGGTAGCGCAGGAACTGGCCGAGATCGGAGCCATCTTGATAAACCGCGAAGACTTTTTGCGTTTCACCAACCTAACAAGCGAGATCGCGGACTTTTGTGAGGGAATAGCCTTTCGACTCCTAACGATCATGGAGAGGAAGTGGAAGGTACCGTCGGATATAAGGACGGATTTAGCCGAACTTTCAGGGGCCGTTTTGGAAACGGTTTTAAAGCTTCGAGAAACCGTCATAACGTTAAGCTATGGCTCAACCAAGACGCTGGAGAAGGCTCGAGGGGTGGAGGCGGCAGAACGCGCCGTAGATGACTTGTACCGGGAGTTGGAGGTCAAAATCGTTAACAGCGATATCGAGACCCCCGTGCTGCTTCTTCTGAGGGACACCATTCAACTTCTGGAAGACGCTGCCGATAAGGCGGAAGACGCCTCGGATGCCGCTCGCATACTGGCTTTCGCCATGTGAGTGGGAAGAGAAATGTCTGAAAAAATCGAGACGGAGTTTATAGAAAACTTTCTGGTCGTGTGGAACCCTGAGAGGGGTTCTGAACTCTATAGACTAGGCTTCTACGGCAAGCCCATAGGAATTCCCAAGCCGAAGACCTCCGACTTCAGCGTTCCCCTCATCCTGGATCTCATGGAGGGCTTGTACCTGCTGGAGAGGGGAACAGTCAAGGTGACCGAGGGGCCAAAAAAAGTTGAGGTTTCAGCCGAGAAGCTGCGCAGAAGAGCCAGGAAACTGTATGAGAAGTTCGACTTGAAATACACGGTGTATCAGGACTTAAGAAATCAAGGGTTGATCGTCACGCCAGGTATCAAGTACGGATGCGACTTCGCCGTGTACAAGCATGGGCCAGGCGTCGACCACGCTCCCTACATGGTCTCGGTGAGAGAAAGAAAGGACGAGGTTACTGCCACCGAGATAGTTAAGGCTGGAAGGCTAGCCACCACCGTTAGGAAAAGGTTCATCGTCGCGGTACCAGACACGGAAACCGAAAAAATACGATACCTCATATTCAAGTGGTTCAAGGCATAGACATAAATGTATATCGATTAATCCCCAACATTTTGTTTTTGGTATTTAAAATAATTAACTAATGAGGGATGGCATCAGTTCCTATTTACAGGATTCTCTTAATGCTTAAAAGCACTTTTACTCATTTATTGTTTGATGAGCATTGAGTGAAAGAGTCGAACACTATCTCAAGCTGACGCATAAGTACATTAGAGATGCGAAGGAGTTTATTGCTAAAGGAGATCAGGTTCAAGCAAGCGAAAAGCTTTGGGGTGCTTCGGCTGAGATTGTGAAGGTGGTGGCGGCTAAGAGAGGGGTTGAATTGAAGACTCATGGAGACCTCTGGAGCTTCGTAACAAAACTTCATACCGAATTAAAAGACCCGGAGCTGAGTAAACTCTTTTTACAGGCTAATTATCTTCATCAAAATTTCTATGAGAATATTCTACCTCCAGAAGCGGTGTCGGCAGGAGCCGAGGCTGTTGAGCAATTCATAGCTAAATTAGAAAAACTAACATAAAATAAATTTAAAACGAGAAGTTTTTGCTGGGTTGCTGTTAGACACGCCAAGATTTTGAAGCAGCATAAATAGAGCACCCCGTTAATAGATCATCCCAGAGGAAGCAAGCTTGAACCTTGAAAAATATAAAAATGTGAGCCTTGAACTGGCTTTCAACAGCAGGGTGTCCACCGGCGGAAATCCCTCGGTTATCCACTATGGTAAGTTAAGAGAAGGAACCTTGAACTCTGAACAGATAGAATTCGTCTTTTGGTGCCTTAACCATGCCCCCCACATCGGCGTGAAGCCCGTAGGCCTACGATACGGAGGAAAAAGGTTCGATGCGAGGAAACTCCCTGTTGGGGACTACCAAACCGCGTTCAAACCCTCCAAATTAACCCGTCTTCAATGGATCGACGAGAAAGATCGGATAAACGTGACCTATTCTAGAGCGGACGAAAACACATACTGGCTTGAGGTGGGGATGGGACAAGAGATGGCTCACATCGCCGGAGCCGTTGCACAGATTGGCGTCTGCATGATTGGCGGTGTCTACATAGACCTTGTTCCGATGGTGCCATATCTCTCAAGTGAGCCTCCTGCAAATTATCAGAAAAGCAACCTTCCAGAGCCTACGAGGGACGGAGGCCCCTCAGCGATCGAGTGTATCGAGGGATGGAGACCTTCGAAACGCTCCCAATTCGATGATGCTACCCTCGAACAGATTGGACAGCTCTTATGGGCGGGATTGGGCTGCACACCGCACCCAACATTTAGATATTATAGAAGCGGTGAAAGAGACTTTACGAGCCAGGGCAAGACCATACCCTCTGCCTCAGCAACATACACCCTCAACCTCTATGCAGTTAGAGAGGACGGTGTATTCAGGTACGTCAATTGGAACGAGAAAGAAGGAGTGGCTACGCACTCCTTGAAACAAACAGCTCAGCTGGAAAACGTCGTTTCACAGGTTCAACAAGCCCTTCCCAAGCTGCCGAGATCGCCAAACTACATTCTAGTCGCTTCGAATGAGAGGCTGCGACCGTATTTTTCGCTGATGGAGGCGGGCTATTCGACGTTGCACATTCTCCTTCAGGCCTACGCCCTCAACCTAGAAAGCAACGTCTTCGTGATGAGACATGATGAGATGAGGATGGTTAAAGAAACGCTGCGTTTAACGGATACACCCATAGCGCTTATCCCCGTTGGGAATGCACCTTTTCGACGTCGATAACATTTTCGAGCGTTACATTGAAGAAGAACAAGAACCAGTGTGTGGGGCAACGTATAGACTTAAATAAACTCTTGCAGCGAAATATCTACGATGGTTTGAGAAGCTCTAGTGGAGAAAATGAGCCCAAACGCTAATGAAGTCGTTCAGCGGATCCTGTCGGTTCGTTCTGACCTAGACCGTGAAGAAGTGTGGAGAAGAATACGTGAGAAAAAAAGGTCGGCGGGAGGCTATCTAACGGATGAGGCGGCGGCTCGGATCGTCGCCTCGGAGCTGGGGTTGGAAATTCTTCGGGAGCCCCTTCCGAGCGTTGTCGCCATTCGAGACCTCGTTTCTGGTCTAGGAGACGCCACGGTCATGGGACGTGTCATAATCGTTTATCCTATGCGAAGCTTTTCGCGTCCAGACTCGTCTGAAGGGAGTGTTTCCAGCCTCCTCATCGCGGACAGAACGAGAACTCTGAGAGTTGTTCTATGGGGCGACAAGGCGAACCTCGTTAAGGAAGGTATTGAACAGGGAAAGATCGTCAAGGTTCTGCATGGATACGTGCGCGAGGGGAGGGACGGAAGAACGGAGTTGCATGCCGGGTCATTTAGTGAGGTACAAGTTTCTCCGCCGGACGCCATGGAAAGCGAATATCCCCAAGTCACGAGCTTCATGACGAAAATAGGAGAGCTTAGGAAGGAATCTAAAAGGGCAAACGTCGTCGGAGTCGTACAGCGGGTATATCCAGCGTCAGAGTTTGAGAGAAGAAACGGTACGAGAGGGAAGGTAATGCGGCTGAGACTCATGGACAACACTGGTCAAGTAACCGTTACGCTTTGGAACGAGAAAGTCGACGAGTTGGGCGGCGTGAAGAAGGGAGAATACCTACAGATCATGAACGCAAAGGTTAGAGAGCGTATAGATGGGGAGCTTGAACTCCATGCGGAGAGCCATACACAAATCGAAGCCCTAAAAGAGGCTTCATTCCTCCCGTCCCTGATGCAACTCGCAAAAATAGGGGATCTTGTTCCCGGCATGAGGAGCGTAAACGTTTTGGCTAGAATCATTCACGTTGGAGAGGTCAGAGAATTCAAACGTTCTAACAAGGAGACCGGGCAAGTCTCCACGCTTATGATAAAGGATGATAGTGGAAGCATTCGTGTCAACCTGTGGGGGGGCAAAGCACTCATGGTCCAAAAGGTCCTGCCCGGAGACGTGATCTTGATTGAGCAGGCATACACCCGTGAAAGGTTTGAGAAAATGGACCTGAACGTCGGGGAGCAAGGGATAGTAACGTTGAACCCGCCGTTAGCTGAGGCAGAGTTGCTTCCGACCCATGAGGAGAAGACGACGAGATTAGCGGAAATAAAGGGGGAGGGGGGCCCTATAACGGTGGAGGGAACTGTTGTCACTGCCCAAGTTGTTAAGGAAGTGACTACGACACGGGGCGAAAAGGTAAAGATGGCTTCTTTCCAAATTTCAGACGACGACGAAATAATCTGGATCTCCTTTTGGAGAAAGATGGCGGAAGCCGCGGAGAACCTTGCCGTCGGAAATCGAATCAAAGTTAGGAACGTTTACGTTAAGAAGAACTTTTCAGGCCAGCTTGAGCTCACCTCACGTGCGTTGACATCCATAGAAGTCCTACGTGGGTCAAGGGACACTAGATAGCCATAGAAGCATCATGAAATTCCTCTACTCATGATACCAATTCGTTGTCTGCTTCGAGCAAGCTTAAAAGTATAAAAATCAATAGTGATATCTATGAAAAGCGTTTTAGAGGTAAACGCGGACAATTGGGAAAGGGAGGTTCTACAGTCTAGCATCTTGGTGGTCGTCGATTTCTGGCATCATCGTTGTCCCTGGTGCAAAATGCTTGACCCCATCTACGATGAGGTCTCTGAGGAATACGAAGGCAAAATAAAATTTGCGAAATTGAACGTCTTAGAGAGCCACGAGAACCAGCATATAGCCATCAAATACGGCGTCATGGGCACTCCCACCCTAGTGTTCTTCTGTGAAGGCAGACCCATCCAAGGAATGGTGGGCTTCATACCCAAGGAACGCCTTAAGAAAATGTTAGACGACTTGGTCGATAAATATCGGGAATGTGCAGAAAAAAGCACTCGATTATAGTTCACCTCATGAACTGATGGGGAAACCGTATAAATTGGCGACGAGACATATATTCTGCGTTCGCGACTAGTTTCCTTTGAGGGTTAGAGGATGCCTAAAGAAGCTGAGGATCTTCGGACCATGGCGGATCTCCTCAGAGAGGGGGTCACCCTCACGGATCTTTCTTGCCCAGCTTGTTCTTCGCCCCTCTTCAAGTTCAGAAGCGGAGAGCTTTGGTGCGCCCAATGCAAAAAGCGAGTCATCGTTGTGAAGGAGGGAGAACCCATCCCAGAAGCGACGAGTCCGACTGTACTCGCTGGCTTAGAATCCACCATACTAACGAAAATAGGAGACGTGAACAAGAAGATCGAGGAGGAAAACGATCCTGACCAACTGCAAAAATTGAATGTTGTCCTAGCGGCGCTCCTAGAAAACCTTGAAAAAATAAGAAAGTTAAAAGGGAGATAGCCGATCGCTCGATGGAGGACCGCTATTGCTGGGTTGTTACCTGAATTTTCCTTCAACCGTTCATGGTCTCGCCAGATTCAGCTACTCGTTTTCGACAAAAAGACTACAGGAGGCGATCCTTTCAGCTTTTAACCAGCTGAATAAAGAAAGTTGCAGTCTAAACACGATAACTCCTTCGAAACTGGAATGTGAAGTCAGCTTGG
>Ga0315314_1001411_pt1 | contig 21764 bp, 20 predicted proteins | sample TDP9_MG_FD_203631 | JGI IMG/M metagenome (GOLD analysis project Ga0315314, IMG submission 203631) | Freshwater sediment microbial communities from Lake Towuti, South Sulawesi, Indonesia - TDP9 | ecosystem: Environmental > Aquatic > Freshwater > Lake > Sediment | place: Indonesia: South Sulawesi... | reverse complement strand
ACCATTTTATCTCCAGGATTCGCAATTTGTAGCGGCAGAGCGCCAGCTCTGCTCTGATGGACGGGCTCAATAAATTGAGCCCCTACAACAGACTGCAGGGGTTCGATTCATCGAACCCGAAATAAACGGGTCGGATAAATCCGACCCCTACATTAATTCGTGAATTCCATTGTAGGGGTTCGATTCATCGAACCCGTGTTTGGAATGTAGCGGTCCCGATAGATCGGGACGCTTTGCCGCTACATCTTATTTCCTTGCCCCTTAAGACTATGGAAAATTAAGTTTAGGCAGACTCATCTTCTAATTCATAAGTGGAGTAATAATAAGGGGTATAAGCCTCGAATTCTGCGCCACAAGTATCAACGAGTTTGAAAGTAGGAAAAACGCCTCTTTCTTTACGCAGCTTATAAACTAAGCCTTCATCCATTCCAAATAGTTTGGCCAATTGTTTATCGGAGAAACCATATTCTTTGGCCGTGCGAATGAGTTCTGTAGGAATTTTTGACTTCCTTTTACCTTTAAAGGAAACAATCTCTTTTTCTATTTCCACAATCTCTTTAATATTATTTAAAAACCATCTATCAATCTTGGTTAACTCATAAATATCGTCTATGGTCATACCTTTTTTTAATGCATATTTTACATAAAATACCCTCTCTGCATTAGGAACCCTCAGTTTCTCTTCCAGCACTTTTTCTGAAACCCCATCTTTTAAATCCTCTAATCCAAAAATACCTATTTCTAAAGACCTGAGACCCTTCTGCAGTGCTTCTTTAAATGTTCGACCGATAGCCATCGCCTCGCCTACAGATTTCATAGAGGTGGTTAATGTGGGGTTTGCCTCAGGAAATTTCTCAAATGTAAAGCGAGGAATCTTCACTACACAATAATCAATAGTTGGTTCAAAACAAGCCGGGGTCTTTTTAGTGATATCGTTCGGGATTTCATCTAATGTGTAACCAATGGCTAACTTAGCAGCAATCTTTGCGATAGGGAATCCTGTGGCCTTAGAAGCTAAAGCCGAACTTCTTGATACTCGGGGATTCATCTCAATAATAAACATTCTACCATTTTTGGGATTTAATGCAAATTGAATATTTGAGCCCCCTGTCTCCACACCAATTTCTCTAATGCAGGCAATTGCTGCATCACGCATCTTTTGATATTCTTTATCGGTCAATGTTTGCGCTGGGGCAACCGTAATCGAGTCCCCTGTGTGAATTCCCATAGGGTCAAAATTTTCTATCGAGCAGATAATGATCACGTTATCTTTTAAATCTCTCATTACCTCTAACTCGAATTCCTTCCAACCAATAAGAGACTCCTCAACCAAAATCTCACTAATCATACTTGACTCCAGACCCCTTTGAGCGAGCTCCTTAAATTCTTCTTTATTGTATGCTATGGCCCCTCCTGTGCCGCCTAAAGTAAAACTGGGGCGAATAATCGCAGGAAAACCTATATTGTCAACTACAGCAAGAGCCTCTTTTAGGTCATAAGCCTTCCCACTTTTGGGTAAATCCAATCCAATCTTCTGCATTGCCTCCTTAAATAGTTCTCTGTCTTCTGCTTTTTTGATTGCTTCAATGTCCGCGCCTATCACCTTTACATTGTACCTATCCAGGATACCTTCTTCTGCCACAGTTACAGTAACATTTAACGCGGTCTGGCCACCCAATGTTGGCAAAATAGAATCTGGCCTCTCTCTTTCAATTATCTTTTCTACCACTTCCGGGGTAATCGGTTCAATGTAGGTGTTACTAGCCATTAAAGGGTCGGTCATAATAGTGGCAGGGTTACTATTCAACAAGATTACCTTAAAACCCTCAGTCCTTAATACCTTACAAGCCTGGGTCCCTGAATAGTCAAATTCACAGGCCTGGCTGATTACAATTGGGCCTGAGCCAATAATAAGAATCTTACTAATATCAGTTCTTTTGGGCATTGTTTAGAATTTTACTGTAGGGGTTCCGATTTATCAAACCCCGATTGGAAAAATCGGGGCTCAATAAATTGAGCCCCTACAAAGGAAGGCAAAGCTTTGCTTTGCCACTACACATTCATCATCGCAACGAATTCTTTGAATAGATATAATGCATCGTGGGGGCCGGGAGAAGCTTCAGGGTGAAACTGCACTGAAAATATAGGAAGTTTTTTATGCCTCATTCCTTCCAAGGTATTGTCGTTAAGGTTAATATGTGTAATTTGAATTTCATCTCTATTGAGAGAATCTATATCAACGCAGAATCCGTGATTCTGAACAGTAATAGCAATTTTGCCAGTTTTTAAATCTTTGACAGGGTGGTTTGCGCCATGATGACCAAATTTGAGTTTGTAAGTCTTCCCACCCAGAGCTAATCCCAACATCTGGTGTCCTAAGCAGATACCAAAGATTGGTAATTTGCCGATTAATTTTTTTACAGTTTCAACTACATAGGGGACCCCGGCCGGGTCTCCCGGGCCATTGGAAAGTAAAACGCCATCTGGCTTCATGTTTAGAATTTTCTCGGCCTCTGTCTTTGCTGGAACAACAGTCACCCGGCACCCATTATTGACCAATTCCCTTAGAATATTTAACTTAACCCCACAATCAATGACCACTACTTTGTATCCGCCTTTTTCACTCCAATTTTGTACTCTATTAGATGTAACTTCCTTAACCAAATCCCTGCCAATCACGCCGGGCGAAGACCTCGCCTTCTCAATCAACCTTTTTTCATCTAAATCTCGAGAAGAAATAACTGCTTTCATCGCTCCTCGCAATCTAATATGCCGCGTAAGTGCCCGGGTATCTATACTTTCTATCCCCACTATGTTGTTCTCCTTAAGGTATTCTTCCAAGCTCTTCTCTGACCGCCAGTTGCTGGCAATGCGGCTACATTCCTTAACCACAAAACCTTCTACAAACGGCTTTCTTGACTCAATGTCTTCGGGATTTACACCGTAGTTACCAATCAGGGGATAGGTCATAGTGACAATCTGACCTTTATAGGAAGGGTCGGTGAGGATTTCCTGGTAGCCTGCCATACTGGTGTTAAACACTACTTCGCCATATCTCTCGTCAGTTGCGCCGAAAGAGAAACCTCTGAAAACCCTGCCATCTTCGAGGGCAATCTTTGCTTTCCTTTGTCTATTCCCATGCCGTTGTCTCTTCATCAAATTTCATCTTCTTCCGTTTTTCCTTTGTTGGCCCTCCAGGTTTCGGTTCATAACCAGTAAATTCCTCACACTGGATAACAGGGAAGTTCCTGGGAAAAGTGCAGCCTTTGTCATTTACGCAAGTAGTACATAGTCCTTTTTTTTCCATGGCATCCTCTTTTAAGCCAGAATCTGGTCTATCTCGTCCTTATCGCAATCCATAACATAAGTAACGCCAGAAATATCGGAAGCTTCTCGCGTCAAAGCAAAGATATCATCTCTGGTAATATGCTTCAAAGCAAACTTTCTCGCTCCGGCCATAAGCTGTCTGAGGCCCGTCGCCAATCGGTCGTAATAGGTATACATCCCAATCGCGCCAACAGGAATGTCTTTGAAGTCTTTTCCATATTTTGCTTTCAACATTTCAGCAGCCACAAAGACCTGTTCTATTGTCTCGCCATATTTTTTATACTCTGGAGGAACCTTCCCCTCTTCTATAAGGTTACCCACTGTCTTGGCAGCCATCACCGCTGCAAATGTGGCTCTGCCCATGCAGATGGCTCTAACATAAGGTGCACCCAGCGCTATGGCCTTGAAAATATGGTCTTCCAACGCAAGACCTCCGGCTATTGCCACAGGTGGTACATATTTGCCCTTTTCGTCTATTTTCTTCAACATCCGATAGAGCAGGCACTCTAACTCAACGGTGGGAATGCCCCACTCATTCATCATTCTCCAAGGACTCATACCAGTTCCACCACCCGCTCCATCCACTGTAAGCAGGTCGATTCTGGCATTGGAAGCACACTTAACTGCTCTGGCCAGATCGAGCGGTCGGTAAGCGCCTGTCTTTAGAGTAACATGTTTAAATCCAAGTTTTCGTAAACGGTCCACCTCCTTATAGAATGCTTCTTCTTCGACCATGCCCAGCCTTGAGTGTCTTTCAAATTCTCTGATAGCGCCCTCCTCATACGCTGTCTTCGTCACAGGGTTTTCCGGGTCAGGATAAACAATATAACCTCTGTTCTTGAGTTCAAGAGCTCTTTCTATAGTTGGTAGCTTTACTTCCCCTCCTATATCCTTGGCTCCTTGACCCCACTTGGGCTCGATCGCCTCTACACCTAACTCCAGTACATACTCCGGGACGCCAAGCCTTGCATCTTCGACGTTGTATTGAACTACTATTGTTCCATTTCCCCTATGCCACCTCATATAAGTAGTTATTCTGCGTTCCATTTCTGGAGACCTTATTATCTTGCCATTCTTAAATTCAGCTCGATGGTCCATTCCGCAAACATTCTCTCCTATAACAACTATTGTTCCTGAGATAGCCGCGCCTACAGCATTTTCGTTCCAGTTGATTCGGGCTACGTCAGTTGAACCCAATGCACCTGTAAAAAACGGTACATCCAAACGAATTCTATTATCTCCGCCAACTTCCGTAGCGACGCTAACAGCAGGAAAAGTGGCTTTATCAGGATTAGCCTCTACTCCGACAGCGCCGACGCATGTGCCTTGAATATTGAAGTGAGAAAAGTCTATGGGATAGTCTTTCTCAGAGCCAACAACAACCTTTCCGTAAGGTTGGGGGTAGATAAGTTCTCTGCCCCTGATGCCAGATTTTGCAACTTCACATAAGCCTATGCAACCATCAAGACATACAACACAGAGCCCGGAACATGGCGCTGGATTTACCCTATTTCTGGTATTTGTAGCTGGACTTGCATTTGGTTTACTGAAAGACATTATTTACCTCCTTTCTCCATTTATCATTTTGTTTTCTTCATCTCCTCTGCCAAAATAATTGCCTCGGCAACTTCACGCATAGTTTTGCGATGGTCCATGCTATATCTTTGAAGTCTTAAATAGGCCTCTTCCTCCGTCAAGCCTTCACTTCTCATCAAAATTCCTTTAGCCCGTTCAATTCTTTTACGTGCTTCCAGTTCCTCCTGAATTACCCTGCTTTTTACCATTAACTCTGTATTCTCAATAGCTACAGCTGCCTGGTTGGCTATGGATGTTAAGATGTTAATCTCGGTTTCAGTAAAATTGTGTGGGGAGGAAGTATAACAATTAATCACTCCTATGACTCTCCCTTTCACTGCCAGGGGAACGCTTAAAAGTGAACAGAGGCCCTCTTTTTTAGCGATGTCTTTGTATTTATAATCCTTATCTTTGCTTACATCCTTAACAATCATAGGTTTATTCCGTTCTGCTACTTTACCCGCAATTCCCTCTCCTATTTTTAGCGCAGGTTTCTTGTTATACTCCTCACTGATACTCTGTGTAGCTCTAATTACGAGTTCATTCTTTTTCTCATCAATAAGCATCAAAGAGCAGATATTTGACCCCATCACCTGTGCCGTAGCGGCAACGATGAGGCGAAGAATATCTTCCAGATACAAATCCGAAGCTATCGCTTTGCTTATTTCTGATAATGCTCTTATTTGCTCCTCGAGGGGCGGATGCTCCATAAAGCCCCCTTGCCCTACACTCTACCTTCACAGAATCTCTTCATATGTTCCAGATAGCGACGGAGAAGGCTGAGTTTTTGTCTCATCTTTTTGGAATTAGCTTCTTTTTTCCATAGCTTTTCTGCCTCATCTAAAACCTTCATAGCATTTGCATCCAGGTTCTTGATGACCGCTTTGAAACCTTCCAGACTGTTTTCCTGCATCTGAGTTTGTACCTCATTCAGTATCTTCTCTAACCAAAACTTGTCACGGTTCATTTGTTAACCTTCTAAAAATTTAGAAAACTTTCAACCCTGCCTGGGGTTTTCCTCAGGCGCTGGAAAAAAAAGGCGTTCTGGTGCCAAAACACTTGGCATTAGAACGCCATTGTCCTTCAGAAAAAAACGTCCTCCTTAGCAGACTTTGCTACTAAAAAGGACGTCCTTATCCAATTCTTCTAACATTGAAAGAAAAGGGGTATAAAATAAAAAAAGCGTTCTTTCGAACGCCTTTGTCCCTTTTCTATAAGCACTAACATTGTGCAATTTGATTTTATCACAAAATCTTCAAATTTGTCAAGGCTAATTTTTCATTTTCCTGCTACTATTCTTTTGATAAAATTCCACCTAATATGCATACAATTTACCATACGGACGATGTGTATAGGGAACCAGCCTTACGAATTTTCCTTTAAGGATTTTTTGGAAATCTAAACTAAAATCCTGGCAATATTCTTTGAGGTATAGATTAAGCTTGCCTCTGTCGTCTTCCTCTGGCCTGAATAACCTTATTTCTTTCCCAAGCTGATAATCTTCTATTTCACCCCTTACATAAATCCTCCCGCCATGCATACCTGTGCCAATATAATTACCCACTATGGGTTCACCTTTTTGCCTGTCGAGTCCCAAGATTATGATTAGACCACCCGCCATATATTCGCCCAGAAAATCTCCTGCTGTCCCACCAACAACGATTACAGGATATAGATCCCTGTAAGCTTTCATATGTATTCCAACACGATAGCCCACGTTGCCTCTAATATAGATTTTCCCTCCTCGCATAGAATGACCAACTATATCTTGCCCGTCACCATAAACTATAATTTTACCAGCATTCATAGTGTTGCCAATTCCATCTTGGGCATTGGAATTGACGATAATTGTGGGCCCATCCATAAAGGCGGCTAAATCATTTCCGGGAACACCATTAATCACAATTTTTATATCGCTTTTGAGCCCATCTCCAATATAGCGCTGGCCATTAATATTGTCCAAAATAATTTCTTTAATACCATTATCAATTGCTTGATGAATTTTCTCATTTAGCTCTTTATAATAGATTTTTTTCGCATCAATTCTAATTATTGTTGACTTTAATCTCATACTTCTATCCCCGTTCCCGTAACAAGATGTTTTCTATATTCTTTCGGTAAAATTATCAAACCAAAGTCCTCTTTTAAAAGATGTTCTTTAAAACTTCCCGCGTCAACTCTATCTTTAATAAGCCCGGTATAAATTCCCGCCCGTTCTATATCGCCTAAAAAAATCGCACCTACTATTCTATTATTTTTCAGGACAATTCTTTTATATATAGGCTTATCTTTGTCAAAATATTCTAAAACTTCATAACCTTTCTTCTGAGGGTAAGTCTGGCCCACGGAAATAGTTGGAATCCCGCATAACTCTATAGAATTCATCGTAAAGCTTCCTGAATATTCTCTTTTCACACCAGCCATATTATATCCAGCAACCTTTCCCTGGCTTGCTGCCACTGGCCAGATAGGTATTGGGCGATTTATGCCTAAGAGCGAATCCTTTGCCTCGCAACAATCGCCAGCGGCATAGATATCTTTGATATTCGTCTGCATAAAATTGTTCACCAAAATTCCTTTATTTGTCTTAATGGATGTCCCCTTCACAACCTCTATCTCAGGCCTTACCCCTATGGCAACAATAACTAATTCTGCTCGAATCCTCTTTTTATCTCTCAAGATGACCTCGCTCACTCTCTTATCTTTGCTTTTTATCTCCACTGCGGTATTATTGGTAAGTAGGTTACCACCAATCTTTTCTAAAGCAACCTCAATTACACTTGACGCATTCTTGTCAAAAGTGGCAGCTAAGATTCTATCAGCAAGTTCCACGATTGTCACCTTAATCTTTAATTCTATTATAGCTTCGGCTGCCTTTAGACCAATAAGACCACCACCAACGACAACCGCTTCTTTTACTTTATTGTATCTGATATATCGAGCGATTTCTTCCGCGTCTTGCAATTTAGTGAAGGTAAATATACCAAATAAATCTCTGCCTCTAAACTCAGGAATGATTGGTGCCCCGCCTGTTGCAATTAATAATCTATCGAAAGGAATTCTCTCCTTATGGGATAGGATAATGTTTTTTTCCTTCACATCCAAGCTTTTCGCCCTTTTATTTAAGATCAGCTGTACCTGGTTTTCTTCATAGAAATTTTCCTGGCAAAAAGGCATCTTATCTTTTTCTATCCTCTTACTCAATAAATAGGATATAAGCGGGCGAGAATAATTTAGATAGGGTTCATCGGATATAATGGTAAGTTTACTTCTTAAATCAACTTCTCTGATTGCTCTCACTGCACTGATTGCTGATGGACCATTCCCTATGATTACATAATTCATTTCCTCTCCTCGTGAATAATGGCTTCGTTAGGACAATTTTTAACGCAAACGGGAGTCTCTGCTCCTATACATAAGTCGCACTTGGAAATTACTTTCTTACCTTCTCTGTTCCTACCAATTACTCCAAAGGGACAGACCATAATGCACATCCAGCAACCTACGCATTTATTTTCCTCACATAGTATTGCTGCTGTATTCTTATCCCGATACATTGCCCCAGTAATACAGGCTTCTAGACAAGGTGCATCTTCACAATGCCTGCACTGTAAAGCAAATGAGATATGACCTTTTTCTTCCACAATAAGTCTCGGCTGTGGCTTTGGGTACTCTCCCTTATAAGCCTTGATTATATTCTTTGTCCTGGAATGTTGCACCAGACAATAAACTTCACAAAGCCGGCATCCCATACAATATTCTTCCCGGATTATTATTCTCTTCATTTTTGTTCTATAGCTCGAGTTTTTGATATTTGATTTTTGATTTTCTTACCATGCCTCTCCTGCTGGTTTTATGCCCAGTAATTTTAAGTCAATATCAGATAACCCAACACCTCTCAGCTGTTCTCTGTTGCCTCTTAAGCTCTCAATTGCATTGATGCCCATACCCCCGAGCATCTCTTTTATCTCTAAGCTCCAAGCATGCAATAGATTAACCAATCTTTGCGTGGCTATATCCGGATTGAGCCTTTTCGTAAGATAGGGGTCTTGCGTGGCAATACCCCAGTTACACTTTCCTGTATAGCAACTCTGACAAAGACTACACCCCATCGCTACCAAAGCCGCGGTACCTATATAAACAGCATCTGCACCTAAGGCAATGGCTTTAATTACGTCCGCACTATTTCTAAGCCCACCAGCGGCAATAATAGAGGCTTGATTACGGATTCCTTCTTCCCTCAATCTCTGGTCGACTACTGCAATGGCTAATTCTATCGGGATGCCCACACTGTCACGGACTACCGTGGGAGCAGCACCTGTTCCTCCGCGAATTCCGTCTATGGCTACAAAATCAGCGCCTGCTCGGACAATTCCTGAAACTATGGGAGCAACATTATGGACCGCAGCAATTTTTACGCCCACAGGTTTCTTATAGCGCGTTGCTTCTTTGAGAGCATAAATTAGCTGTTTTAAATCCTCAATTGAATAAATATCATGATGGGGAGCAGGAGATAACGCATCCGTCCCTTGAGGTATCATACGCGTGGAGGAGATTTCTTCAGAAACTTTCTCACCTGGAAGGTGCCCTCCAATGCCCGGCTTTGCACCCTGACCAATTTTTATTTCAATAGCAGCTCCTGCTTCAAGATATTCTTTATGCACACCAAATCTCCCCGAGGCAACCTGAACGATTGTATTGGGGCTGTATCTATAAAGTTCCTTATGCAGACCTCCCTCTCCAGTATTATAGAAAGTACCAATTTCGGCTGCTGCCCTGGCTAAAGACCTGCAAGCATTAAGACTTATTGAACCATAACTCATCGCACTGAATAAGATTGGTGTCTCTAATTTAAGCTGCGGAGGAATTAAAGTTTGTAATCTGTAATTTGGGATTTGGGATTTGGAATTTGTAATTTGAATCTCTATCTTATCCGGTTTTCTTCCAATGTAAGTGCATAATTCCATTGGCTCTCGCAAGGGGTCAATTGATGGATTCGTGACCTGTGAAGCATTAAGCACAATATGGTCCCAGTATATAGGATAGGGTCTATCACAGCCCATCCCGGTTAAAAGCACACCGCCAGTTTCAGCCTGCTTGATGATGTTTTTAATGACCTGTGCATTCCAATTAGCATTTAACTTAAACTCGGAAGGATTGCGTCCTATCGTAATTGCGCCAGTGGGGCAAATCGTTTCGCAGAAATGGCATCCAACACATTTTGCACTGTCAGAGAATACCGCATCAGTCTCCGTGTCATATGAATGCACGTCATTGGAACACATCCTTACGCACACCTGACAAGCGATGCATTTTTCGTCATCTCTTTCTATAATAAACTCTGTTGGTGGCGATCTCTTAGCCATTTTGTTTTTTAAGCCTCCCGATAACCGGCTCGCCCGCCTTAGGCATCCAGACTTTATCTGGCGTTGGGCAAATCTCTCGAATTGCTGACTCTTCAGACGCTATATAAAGTTTGTTCTCAAAAGTTGCAGCCATCAAGGGCCTCAATTTAATCCTATCATTTAGCCCTATCATAGACTCGCTATTCGCTACTATAATACTAAATGGTCCATTGACTAATGCGCTTCCATAAGTAATACGGAGCGCTTTCAAAATTTCTCTTTTCTCTGGAGATTCTCTCTCCATGCCATCCCAGAAAGGAGCAGCTAATATATCAGCTACTATTTCAAAAGAGAGTTTGTGTTTCCGGACCAAAAGGTCAAAAAGATAGGTCATTACTTCAGTGTCAGTAAAGAAAGCACAGCTATATCCATAATTCAAAAGGAACCTTCTATTTATTCCGTAAGACGAAACCTCCCCATTATGCACAACCGACCAGTCTAAGAGTCCAAAAGGATGTGCACCTCCCCACCACCCCACCGTATTCGTGGGAAACCGGCCATGCGCTGTCCAGATGTAGGCTTCGTATTCTTCTAACCTGTAGAATCTTCCAATATCTTCTGGATATCCCACACCTTTAAACACGCCCATATTCTTGCCACTCGAAGCCACAAATGCACCCTCAATTTGGGTATTTATTTCCATTACGGTCTTAACCACAAAATCTTCTTCTGTTAAATCATAGTGCAATTTCATTTTTTCTTCTTTTGGCTGTAAGAAATATCTCCATAGAAGTGGTCTATATCTTACATATTTATCTTCTTTTGTAGGTATAATTTCGTCTTTTACTAATTTATAATTATCTCTAAGGAATTCCTCTGTTTGAACCATAGCAGATTTACTCTCAAACATCATGTGAAAGCACCAGTATATTCTAAATTCCGGGTAAATTCCATAAGCGGCAAAGCCACCTCCTAATCCATTCGCACGTTCGCGCATACAGGCGATTGAGGTGATAATGTCTCTCCCTGAAAATCTCCTACCACTTTGGTCCATTACACCCACCAGTCCACAACCACTTATATCTTTCCCAAGGAAGTAATTCATTTTTCGATCTCTTCTAATATTCCTTATACTTATTGACAATCGGTAATCTTCTATCTTTACCAAATGCCTTTGGTGTAATCTTGACCCCCGGCGGTGCCTGGCGACGTTTGTACTCGTTCTTGTCCACTTTCTGAATCACATCTTTTACCACTTCAGAGTTAAATTTAGTGGATGATACAATCTGCTCGAAACCTACATCCTTCTCAACATATTCCTTCAAAATTGCATCTAAAACCGGATAAGGCGGAAGGATATCCCGGTCCTTCTGGTTCATCTTTAATTCTGCGGAAGGCTCCCTTTTGAAAACGCTGTCTGGAATTAATCTTCTATCTTCTTTTTCATTTCTGAACCTTGCAAGTCTATAGACAAGCACCTTAAGCACATCCTTTATTACTGCAAAACCTCCCGCCATATCACCATATAGTGTGCAGTATCCCACAGAAGTCTCACTCTTATTCCCGGTTGTAAGCACAAGCCAGCCAAATTTGTTAGAGAAAGCCATAAGAATATTTCCCCTTATTCTTGCCTGAAGGTTCTCTTCAGTCACATCGCGGGCTAAGCCAAGAAACTCTTTCTCCAGTACCAAAAGATACATACTGAAAATACTATCTATTGGAACTGTGATTAGTCTGATTCCCAAATTATCAGCTAAAACTTTAACATCGGATTGAGTCTCTGGCGATGAATATCGAGAAGGCATTGAGATCCCAATGACATTTTCTTTTCCAATGGCATCACGGGCAATTACAGCTGTTAAACAAGAATCTATGCCACCACTTAACCCGATAACTGCTTTCTTGAATCCATTCTTTCTAACATAGTCGCGGGTTCCCAGGACTAAGGCATTATAAATCTCACTTATCCTGTCTAATTTTTTACAATATCTTTTGGGCAAATCTGGCTTTTCAGTAGCTTTAAAATTATCCAATTTTATATAGTATTTACATCCAACCCTGGCCTTTGATTTATTCTTTCCTGTTATCGGTATATCAGCAAAAACTAAATCCTCTTCAAACTGCTTGGCGGTTACGATCTTTTTCCCTTTGGCATCAAGAATCATACTCATGCCGTCAAATACAAGTTCATCTTGGCCGCCAACCAAGTTGTTGTAACAGATGTAAGCGTTTGTCTCTTTCACACGTTCTTTTAACATTTTCTCTCTTAAAATCACTTTTCCTGAATGATACGGAGAAGCCGAGATATTTATAAAGAGTCTGGCGCCCTGATCTCCCTGGTATTTTGCTACTCCTCCTTTTATCCAGATATCTTCACAGATGTTAACTCCAAGTACTGCTTTTCCTAAAGTAAACACAAAAGGCCTATTTCCTGGTTGAAAATACCTCTTCTCGTCGAAAACGCCATAATTGGGAAGTTCTATCTTATGAGCGATTCCTTTTAATTTTCCTTTGTGAATTAGACCCGCCGCATTATATAAATTCCCCTCCTTATCTCTATCAACGAATCCCACAATTACCACAATATCAGATATTCTTTCTACAAGTGAATGCAAAGCTTTTATATTGTCTGTTACAAAATACTTCTTTAACAATAAATCCTCTGGCGGATAGCCACATATCGCCAGTTCGGGGAATGTTATTATATCGGCTTTGAGTCTTTGAGCCTGCATCGTGAAATCTAAAATTTTCTCCACATTCCCTTTTAAATCTCCCACGGTGACATTAATCTGTGCCAAGGCTATTCTTAATATTTCTTCCATCTCGAAACCTCAATACCCAATTTTTTAATTTTAGAGTGTAAAGTATTTCGATTTATTCCTAAAATTCTTGCCGCTTTAAGTTGATTGCCTCGTGTTTTCTTTAGCACATTTTCAATCAGCGGTCTCTCCAATGCCCCTAATATAAGTTTATAAAGCTTACTATCATTATCTGTAGTGAAGAAATCCTCAAACTCTTCAACTACCTGTTCAAGAGAAAATCTTTTATTCTGTATTTGATTTCTTCTTTCACTTGTTTCCATCTAAAGTGCCTAAATTTTAAGCAAAAAATGGCAAAAATTTTTATCCTTCAACAAATGCTTTTTCAGCGACTAGTGTAGAAAAGTTTAAAAGGATCCTGTTCGCCTGTCTTACAAATTGCTCTTTCTTCTTATACGTTTCTTCCAGCATTTTCTCGGCATCGGTTATGTTACTTTCATCACTATTTAAATATTCTTGTATCCAGGAGTGAATCATACTTGGTGTGACTTCTATATGAAATTGAAATCCGTAAACATTCCTGCCATATCGAAAAGATTGATTCTTACAATAATTGGATGATGCTAACAATGTTCCGTTATTGGGAATTTCAAATGTATCTCCATGCCATTCAAACACATCTAATTCCTTACTTAATCCTCTAAATAATAAGTCCCTCTTACCATCTTCAGTCAAACTTACCTTATACCAACCAATTTCTTCCTGTTCTGCCTTTTTAACTTTCGCGCCGCAGGCCTTAGCTAAGAGTTGTGCTCCTAAACATATCCCCAAAATAGGAATTTCTTCTTTTATTGCTTTCTTTAAGAATTTATCCTCAACCTTCAGGAAGGGATATTTCTCCTCTTCATATACGCTCATTGGGCCACCGAGGCTAATAATTGCGTTTATTCCGCATAGGTCTTCGGGTAATCTGACTCCTTTATCCAATTCGAAAGTTTTAACTTCCCAGGGGATATTTTTAAGAAATTCGCCTATAATCCCCGGCCCTTCTATTGAAATATGTTTAATGATAACTATCATAACCCTTTTTAAAGAATAGGAAGCAGTTTATCCAGTTCATATTTTGTCAGCTGGATCCGGTAATCTTCCCATTCTTTTTTCTTTAGTTCAATAAATCTCGTAAACACATGAGGCCCTAAGGCTTTTTTGACGAGCTCGCTCTGTTCGGTAACAAGAACCGCCTCTCCCAAACTGTCGGGTAAAGATTCAATTCCCAGTTCCTTTCTTTCCTCACTAGATAAATGATATAGATTCTTTTCCATCGGCTCAGGAAGTTTGTATTCCTTCTCTATCCCTTCAAGCCCAGCATGAAGCATAACAGCAAACGTAAGGTAAGGATTGCATGCTGGGTCAGGACATCTAAACTCTGCTCTCGTGGCTTTCTCTTTCCCCGGGTGATAAACCGGCACGCGTATTAAGGCTGAGCGATTTCTTTTTGACCAGGCAATATAAACAGGTGCTTCGTAACCTGGCACAAGCCTCTTGTATGAGTTTATCCATTGTGCAAAAATAGCACTCATTTCTCGCGCATGTCTCAGCTGTCCAGCTATAAATTTCTTAGCCGCATCAGATAGATAATATTTGTCTTCTTTAGAGAAAAACGCATTCTTATCGCCTTTAAACAATGACTGATGGGTGTGCATGCCACTTCCGTTTTCACCGAATAAAGGCTTGGGCATAAATGTGGCATATACTCCGTACTTCTGCGCTATCTCTTTAACGACTATTCTATAGGTTATAACATGGTCCGCCATATCCAGGGCATCCGTATACCGCATATCAATCTCGTGCTGGCTCGGCCCCACCTCGTGATGCGAGTATTCTATTGGAATTCCCATAGCCTCCAAGGCAATGATTGTATCTCTACGCAGGTCGCTGGCCACATCCAATGTTGTTAAATCAAAATATCCTCCCTTATCTAATATATCCGTGCTTGATGTATCATTTTTGAAGTAGAAATATTCCAGCTCGGGTCCGAGATAATAATGGTCGAATCTCATTTTCTTCATTCGTTCCAAGGCTCTTTTTAGAACATAACGCGGGTCGCCCTCATAAGGCTCTCGCTCGGGCGTAAGAATATCACAAATCATCCTGCCAACCTTCTTCTCTTGCGGCCTCCAGGGAAGAATCTGAAAAGTAGCTGGATCTGGCACTGCTATCATATCACTTTCCTCGATGGATTGATAGCCTGTTATCGAGGAACCGTCAAATCCCATGCCAATTTCTAATGCACCTTCCAGTTCAGTGTCAGTGATTGCAAAACTCTTTACCTGCCCTAAGATATCAGTAAACCATAGGCGGATAAACTTCACATCTTGCTCTTTTACTGTTTTCAGAACTTCTTCTTTAGTCTTCTTGTTCATTTTACCCTCCTACTTTTTATCTCCCCAAAATAAAAAAGGCACTCTCATGCCTACTAAGGCAAAAGAACGCCTTTGTTCTAAAAAAAACGCCCTTCTTAGCGAACCTCGCTAACTAGAAGGACGCCTTTATCCGCTTTCTCTTACGCTGAAAAAAGGGCTATAAAGTAAAAAAGCGTTCTTTCGAACGCCTTTGTCCTTTCTTGACACTATCTTCGTGTCGGTTAAATAGTACCATAACATGCCAGATTTGTCAAGTTTTTTTTACCTTTTTTCGCTCCTGGGTCGTGCTGGCCACCCTGGCAAGTTGAAGAACTAAGTCTTCTTTCCTAAAACGTCGTAAACTTTATCAATAAAAATTACTGCTCCAATAATAGCTAACATTAGTGTTCTCCTGGCGGTCCCACCTGCTTGCACAGATCTTTTTCCTTACCTAATTTCATCATAAATTTGAAGATGTAACTTATAGTTTTTATCTCTCTTTTAAAGTTTAACGCAGTCTTTTTTCTTTCTTTCCACCATATTGGTATCTCTTTTGTCTTATAACCATGTTTATGTCCTCTTATCAACATTTCTGCGTCCCAAAATATACCTCTTTTTAGAGATTGATCGTATCCCATTTCATCTATCAATCTCAATATAGCATCTTTTTTAAAGGCTTTGAAACCACACATATGGTCATGGATGTGCGTTCTAAAGAAAAGTCTAATACAGGCATTGCATATAAGACTCGTAAATAGCCTGAGGGGTTTCCTTCTCATTTTAGACCCAGTAATATACCGACTCCCTGTCACAATATCATACCCTGAAATTACCTGATCTATTAAATCTGGTAAAAAGCGAAGACTCACAGTCAGGTCAACATCGATCAAGACGATGATATCACCGTGCGCCTTTTTGAAGGATTGAGCAAGATTTTCTCTCCTTGTAGGTCCCCTCTCAAAATTAAGTAGTGTCACTCCTGTGGCGGCTTGTTCGATTTTCTCAGCAATTATTTTCGTCCTGTCTCTCGAACCGTCGTTTACTATGAATATCTCGTATTCCACAGGAAACTTCCCGATTACGTAATTAACCATTCTTATACTTCTATCTATCAATCTTTCTTCATTGAATATAGGGATAAAGATAGAGACCTTATGATCTTTTATTTTGTGATTCCCGATCTTATATTTTGCGTCCAATATCATAGTGGCGACGTCACCCCGGTTTCACTAATCTTTGCCCCTTGCAGGCTTTGACACAGATTCCACAGATATGATGACCAATTTTACAAATCTTTCTAAATTCATCTAATTTCTTGTAACAGGCAACTCGGTCAAAATCTTCCAGCTTCTCCTTAATAGCTCCTGCAGGGCAGATTTCCAGGCAGTCTCTACAGTCAAAACAACCGTCTTCTATCGGTTTATCACAGGGAAGAGGAAAATCGGTTAAAACAGTAACCAATCTAATCCGTGACCCAAAATCTGGATTCACTACAAGATTGTTCCTCCCCATCCAACCCAGTCCTGCCTGTTGAGCTACCTCTTTGTGTGAAAGATGCCCTCTCTGATTCTCCCAATCGATGGTCTGGGAAGCAGGTATTGGTAATGCGTTCCATCCTCTATTTTGAATGAACTGGGTCACTCCCAGCGATATCCGGTCCAAGAAATAATTTATCTGGCGATAATGGTAATAGTAAAGTTTAGTAGGCCTATCTTCAATACTATCAATTATCTTATCAGATAATCTGACTGCCAGAGAAATTCCTCTATCCAATCCTTTAATGACTTCGGGGGATAAATCCAAAAATTTACCTTTCAGCCTGGAAAGGTCACAGACTCCAAATAAGGAAGCTCCGGATACCAAAGCAACCTTTTTTAATTGAGAATAGTTTTCTTTTTCCTCACCCATATCACGTATCCCTTTGGGCTCCCATCCTCTTGAGATGGACCATTAAGATAGCAATTGCGGCTGGAGTAACTCCTGAGATGCGAGAAGCCTGGCCCAGAGAGCCCGGTCTTATCTTAGACAATTTCTCTCTGACTTCGTTGGATAAACCAATAATTTCCTCATAATTAATTCCTTCCGGAATTTTTCTATTTTCCAGTTTCCTAAATTTTTCTATCTCTTGTTCCTGCCGCTTGATATATCCCTCATATTTGATTTGAATTTCGACCTGCTCACCAACCTCTGAGGGAACCTTAACATTTTTCTTGTAAAAAAGTCCTAAATCAGAATAGGAAATTTCGGGCCGCCTTAATAATTCAGACAAACTGATTGGACTTCTCGGAGCTACCCACCCCAATTTGGAAAATTTATCATTTGTCGCCGAGTCCGGAATAATCTTGATTTCTTTTAATCGAGCCAGCTCGTCTTCGATAACTTTCTTCTTAGCTTCCACTTCCTGATACCTCTTTTCATCAACTATCCCCATTCCGTATGCCCTCCCGACCAATCTCAAATCGGCATTATCTTCTCGCAAAATTAGCCGGTATTCGGCTCGTGAAGTGAACATGCGGTAAGGTTCTTTAGTTCCTTTGGTTACCAGGTCATCAATCAAGACGCCGATATAGGCTTCTGAACGGTCAAGGATAAATGGCGGTCTATCCTGCACTTTCAGGCCAGCATTAATTCCGCCCATTAGTCCTTGTGCCGCTGCCTCCTCATAGCCCGTGGTTCCATTAACCTGGCCACAAAAGTAGAGATTATCTATTAATTTAGTTTCCAATGTTGGCCTAAGCTGCCTGGGATCAACATAATCGTGTTCAATGGCGTAGCCGGGCCGCATAATCGCTACTCTTTCCAGTCCCTCTATAGTGCGCAACATTCTATACTGAATGTCTATGGGCAAACTGGTTGCTAAGCCATTGGGATAAAATTCGAATGTATTGAGACCTTCCGGTTCCAAAAAAATCTGATGGCGTTCTCTTTCCGAGAATTTCATTACCTTATCTTCAATGGAGGGACAGTAGCGTACTCCCGTGCCCTTAATGACACCTGTATAGAGCGGAGAACGGTTCAGACCTTCCCTGATTATCTGGTGCGTTTTAGGATTGGTATAGGTAATATAACAGGGTAACTGAGACTGAGTTACTCTTCTGGTAGTAAAAGAGAAGGGAACGGGGAGTTCGTCGCCTTCCTGCGTCTTGAGTTTAGAAAAATCGATGCTTTTCCCATCCAGGCGGGGGCAGGTTCCGGTCTTGAATCTACCTATTTGAAAGCCGAGTTCCTTCAAATTCTGAGAAAGTTTCAGTGCTGGAAAGTCACCCATCCTTCCCGCCGGGAAATTGGTCAGGCCAATATGAATTAATCCATTCAAGAACGTTCCAGGAGTAATAATCACTGCCTTTCCATAAAACCTCTCACCAATACTTGTTTCTACTCCCACCACAGTGTTTTTCTCTACCAGAATTTCTTCAACCAGGGCTTGTTTCAATTCTAGATTCCTCTGCCCTTCTAAAACCTCTTTCATCCTCAACCGGTAGGCTTGCCTATCTACCTGCGCTCGCGAGCCGCGGACAGCCGGACCTTTCGCCATATTCAATCGGCGAAACTGAATAGCCGTGGCGTCAGTGTTCTTGCCCATTTCTCCGCCTAAGGCATCTATTTCTTTAACTAACTGACCTTTTGCTAAACCGCCTACTGCCGGGTTGCAAGACATAAAGGCAATAGTATCCAGATTCATAGTCAAAAGCAGAGTTCGGCAACCAAGCCGCGACGCGGCGAGAGCAGCCTCACAGCCAGCGTGGCCACCACCGACAACAATAACCTGATATTCTTTATCGTGTGATTTTAACTTAGCCATAGACTATTTCCCGTCTATAATTTACCCGTCTCACCCTCACCTTTCTCCTCTCTCCTCAAGGGAGAGGAAAGTACATTTGGCAGAGCTTCGCTCTGCAGCTACAAATATTCTCAATTGGCAATTTGGATTCACCTTACAAAAAAATGTCTTCTGCCCGGCCACAAGGGCAAAAGACATCAACGACATCGACTAAAATGAGTAATTTGCTTTCTTCTATTATGAAAGAATCAATTCTTTTCGTACGATAGGCCAATTTTTGTTATCTTCTTATCTCCTTACTCAAAATTATCGCTTCCGCAATCTCTCGCATCGGCTTCCGCCTATCCATACTTTGCTTCTGTATTTTTCGGAAGGCCTCTTCTCCGGATACCGACAGTTCTTCCATTAATATATCTTTTGCCCTCTCCACGAGTTTTCGAGTTTCAAGTTCCTCCTGGATAACTTTAGACTTCACCATCAGTTCCATATTCTCAATAGCAACTGCTGCCTGATTGGCTACTGTGGCAAGCACACTCATTTCCGATTTGGTAAATCGGTGAGGCGAAGAAGTATAGCAATTAATAACCCCAATCACCTTTCCTCTTACGCCCAGCGGCACGCTTAACAGTGAACATAAATTCTCTTTTTTGGCTATATCCGCATTTACATAGCGAGTGTCTTTTCTAACATCCAGAACGCTAATGGGTCTATTCTCCTTAGCAACCCTCCCTGCGATTCCTTCTCCTAACTTAAGATTCGGTTTCTTGTTATATTCCTCACTAACCGATTGAGTCGCTCGGACAGTTAACTCCTTACTATCTTCGTCTAATAACATTAAGGAGCATATCTTAGAGCCCATCACCTCAGCTGTCACAGTGACAATCAATCTCAAAATATTTTCCAGGTAAAGTTCGGAACAGATTGCCTTGCTTATCCGAGAAAGGGCTTCTATCTGCTTGCTGTAAGAAGGATTTTTTCCTTCCGATTCCCGACCTTTAGTTTCCACGTTTATCATCTCTCTTGAATAACGCCATCTAATCTTTTTCCTTTAACAGCCTTCTCAGAATGTCAAGTGCGCTTGTTACTGTACTTTCCTTTATTTCTCTCCTCTGGCCACTAAAGCGAAATTCATTACATATCTCAACACCCATTTTAGGCCACACAAAAGCTATGTAAACCAAGCCCACTGGTTTCTCGAAAGTCCCTCCGGTAGGTCCGGCAATTCCAGTAGTTGCTAACCCCATATCCGTTCCACTAATTCTCTGTGCTCCTCTCGCCATTTCCAACGCTGTCTCTCTGGAAACAGCGCCGAACCCATTCAAGGTCTCTTCTTTAACCCCTAGTATTCTCGTTTTTGCTTCGTTACTATAGGCAACGACTCCCTCTTTGAAATAAAGCGAGCTTCCAGAAACGTCCGTAATTCGGTCGCCAAGCGCTCCACCCGTACAAGATTCAGCCACTGCCAGTCTCAATCTCTTTTTAAGAAGCAACCTCGCCACTACACTCTGTAGAGTATCTTCGTCTTGCCCATAAATATAGTCGCCCAGACAGTCATAAATTTCCTGCCTTGCCTTGTGAAGCATTTCATCAACAAGTAACTCGTTCTCCCCCTCTCCTGAAATCTCCACATCTACCCTTGCAAGATGAGCTAACATAGAAAATCTCAGGGTTCCGCCCTCCATTCTACGCTCAATTTCCACAACTTCTTTAATCTTGTCATATACGGCGGACTCGGTTAACCCAGAAATATGAAGAACACATTTCTTCAGTATTTTTCGCTCATACTTTTCTTTAAGATATGGTAACACAACCTCCTCAACCATCGGCTTCATCTCCCGGGGAGGTCCGGGCAGCATAATTACGCTCGCCTTCTTAACTTTCGATTTCACACCGGTCTTAGTTCTTCTTTCCAGTATCATTCCAGGAGCAGTGCCAATCCTATTGGGAATAACTAAAGCACCTTCAATGATGTAAGCCTGCCTCTCATTATCTTTGGGCATCTCCAGATCCCTCGTTGCAAAATGGGCAGCAATTTCGTGCATCACTTCACTATTGAAGATCAATCTCTTCTTTAACACCTTAGCCATAGCGTCTCGGGTTAAATCGTCAAATGTTGGACCCAACCCACCGGTAGTGATTATAATATCGGACCTACCTAAAGCCTCAATAAAGACACTTTCGATTTTTGCTCTATCATCTCCAACCGTGGTCTCCCTCTCTATGGCTAACCCGATGCTGTCCAACTTTTCACCTAAATAGGCAATATCGGTGTTAATCTTTCCCTTCAATAATTCCGTACCGATAGAAACCAACTCTACTTTCATCTCTTTCCACCATTAATACCTCCCTTTCGGGAGGACTCCAGTTCACTCCCGGCTACTCCGAGGATGAAGGGATAGTTACAGGAGCTTCAAATCCGCCAGGTTTTGCCCAGCCTTTGCACGGTTAAAACCGTGATATTATGAAAAGGCTACCTCCTGTAGGTGATTATTTGATATAATCGCCTGCAGAATTAAACTTAACAAAGGAGGTAGCCCATGAATTACGTTGGTTGGGACCTGCACCAACAATTCTC
>Ga0315314_1001410_pt1 | contig 21787 bp, 14 predicted proteins | sample TDP9_MG_FD_203631 | JGI IMG/M metagenome (GOLD analysis project Ga0315314, IMG submission 203631) | Freshwater sediment microbial communities from Lake Towuti, South Sulawesi, Indonesia - TDP9 | ecosystem: Environmental > Aquatic > Freshwater > Lake > Sediment | place: Indonesia: South Sulawesi... | reverse complement strand
TCTCCGAAATTACTCCTGCACCAACAGTGTGTCCACCCTCCCTTATGGCAAACCTCAGCTCCTTCTCCATGGCTATTGGTGTTATCAACTCTGCCTCAAGGTTAACATTGTCTCCCGGCATCACCATCTCTACCTTCTCCGGAAGTTTCACCACTCCCGTTACATCTGTTGTCCGAAAATAGAACTGCGGACGGTACCCCGGGAAAAATGGCGTATGCCTCCCTCCCTCTTCCTTGGTCAATACATATACCTGCCCTTTGAACCTGGTGTGCGGTGTTATTGTCCCAGGAGCCGCTACCACCTGCCCCCTCTCTACCTGGTCCTTCTCTATCCCTCTCAGAAGTACTCCTATATTGTCCCCTGCTCTTGCTTCATCCAGCGTCTTCCGGAACATCTCTACTCCTGTTACCACACTCTTCCTCGTCTCCTGTATCCCTACTATTTCTACATTCTCCCCTACTTTTACTTTCCCTCTCTCCACTCTCCCTGTGGCTACTGTACCCCTACCGGTTATGGTGAATACATCCTCTACGCTTAACAGAAATGGCTTGTCTACATCCCTCTTCGGCTCAGGTATATACTCATCTATTGCCTTCAACAGTTCAAGTATCGGCTTACACTTCGGACATTCCTCTTTCCCGCAACCACAGGATAACGCTTCAGTTGCACTCCCCTTTATTACCGGTATCTTATCCCCGGGAAATTCATACTTCGTCAGAAGGTCCCTCACTTCCAGCTCCACCAGCTCCAGAAGTTCCTTATCATCTACCTGATCAACCTTGTTAAGAAAAACTACTATAGACGGCACCCCTACCTGCCGAGCTAATAGAATATGCTCCCTCGTCTGCGGCATCGGCCCATCTGCTGCACTCACTACCAATACCGCCCCATCCATCTGTGCCGCCCCTGTTATCATGTTCTTCACATAGTCCGCATGCCCAGGACAATCTATGTGCGCATAGTGCCTCTTATCTGTCTCATATTCCAGATGAGCTATGGAAATCGTTAACCCCCTCTCCTTCTCCTCAGGCGCATTGTCAATCTCATCTACCCTCTTCGGTACCGCCTTCCCATACTTCGATAAACAGAGAAGAATTGCCGCACTAAGCGTCGTCTTCCCGTGATCCACATGTCCAATTGTCCCCACATTTACGTGTGGCTTAGTCCGCACAAATTTCGCTTTTGCCATTTTTTACCTCCCTTTAGTTATTTCTAAATTCCTTCAATAATTTTTCTCGTTATCTCCCCCGGAACCTGCTCGTAATGGGAGGGTTCCATACTGTAGGTTCCCCGACCTTGTGTTATGGACCGTAAACTGGTAGCATATCCAAACATCTCTGCCAGGGGCGCAAAACTATCTACTATCCCCATTTGACCTCGTCTATCTATCTTTGTTATTCTTGTCCGGCGAACGCTCAGGTCGTCAAGCACATCTCCCAAATAGTTCTCAGGCACCACAATCTCCAACTTCATTACAGGCTCTAATAGAACAGGGGAAGCATTCTTCATTCCTTCATGTAGAGCTATGGCAGCAGCGTTCTTAAATGCCAGGTCAGAGGAATCCACTTCATGGAAACTGCCATTCACTAATGTCACTTCCAGGTCAACTACTGGATATCCAGCCAGCACGCCAGCTTCCATTGCTTCACGAACTCCCTTCTCAATAGAAGGAATGTATGTTTTGGGGATTCTCCCTTCTTTTACCTTATCAATAAACTGAAATCCAGAGCCTCTTTCCCGGGGCACCATTTCTAAGAGGACATGCCCATACTGGCCATGACCGCCTGTCTGTTTGATATATTTCCCTTCCTGTCTAAAAGGCTGAGTGATAGTCTCTTTATAGGCTACCTGTGGCTTACCCACATTTGCTTCAACTTTGAACTCCCTCAGCATCCGATCGATAAGAACCTCCAGATGGAGTTCTCCCATCCCCGAGATTATGGTCTGGCCTGTCTCCGGATTGACCTTGACTTTGAAAGTGGGATCTTCATTTGCCAGGGTATTTAAAGTTGCAATCAACTTTTGGTCATCACTTTTAGTTTTCGGCTCGATAGCCAGGAAAACCACTGGTTCAGGAAAATGTACGGCCTCCAGAATTATCGGACGATGCTGAAGACAGAGGGTATCTCCAGTATTAGTATTCTTAAGCCCCACCACTGCAGCGATATCGCCGGCATATACCATTCCGATATCTTCTCTGTGATTAGCATGCATTCGCAAAATACGAGTTACTCTCTCCCTCACATTTTTAGCAGGATTATATAGATAGGAGCCTTGCCTTAATGTCCCCGAATAGACACGAAGAAAAGTCAATTTTCCCACATAGGGATCAGCCATTATTTTAAACGCTAAAGCGCAGAAGTCCTCTCCATCGCTGGGTTCTCTCTTTTCTTCTTTTAGGGTCCGAGGATTAACCCCTGATATGGCCGGCAAATCTTTTGGGGAAGGCAAATAATCGACCACCCCATCCAAGAGCATCTGGATTCCCTTATTCTTCAGCGCCGAGCCGCAGAAAACAGGAACTATATTAACTGCAAGCGTTGCTTTGCGGAGAGCTGTAATTATTTCGTCATTTCCTATCTCTTTATGGTGGACGTATTTCTCCAATAAGCTCTCATCCACTTCAGAGAGAGCTTCCAAGAGCTCTTCCCGATACTTTGTTGCCGAGGAAAGAAATTCCTCTGGAATATCTATCTCGTCATAAGTTACTCCCAAATCCTCTCCCTGGTAGAGTCGACCCTTCATCTTAACCAAGTCGATGATTCCCCTAAAATTCTCCTCTTTACCGAGAGGTATTTGCACCGGATAAGCTTTTGCCCCTAACCTCTCTCTCATCTTCTCTACTACCCAGAAGAAGTCACTCCCCACGCGGTCCATCTTATTGACAAAAGTTATGCGGGGAACGCCGTACCTATCTGCCTGTCGCCAAACTGTCTCTGACTGGGGCTCAACCCCCTCCACCCCACAGAAAATCACTATGCATCCATCCAGTACTCTCAAAGACCTCTCCACTTCTGCGGTGAAATCGACGTGTCCAGGAGTATCAATAATATTTATCCGGCAATCCCGCCAGTGGCAGGTAGTCGCTGCCGAAGTAATTGTAATACCCCTCTCCTGCTCCTGCTCCATCCAGTCCATTGTTGCTGTACCCTCGTGCACTTCGCCCATCTTGTAAATCTTTCCGGTATAATATAGAATCCTTTCAGTAGTTGTAGTTTTGCCAGCATCAATATGGGCAACAATTCCAATATTCCTCACTTTTTCTAACGGAAAATCTCTTTGCATAATTCAACAGTTCATAGTTGTTAGTTCGTAGTTCATAGTAGATATCGACTGAATTTCCATAATACGAACTATGAACTACTAACCACGAATTAGCTTTACCAGCGATAGTGAGCAAAAGCACGATTGGCCTCAGCCATTTTGTGAAGGTCTTCTCTCTTTTTTACCGCCAGGCCTTCACTATTTGCAGCCGAAACTATCTCATCAGCCAGTTTTTCGGACATTGGCTTGCCCTTTCTTAGTCTGGCAAACTGGATTATCCAACACATTGCTAAATCTACCGCCCGTTCTGGTCTTACCTCAACCGGAACCTGATAGGTGGCTCCACCAACCCTTCTTGCTTTTACTTCCAAAACAGGCTTCACATTACTTATAGCTTTATTGAATGCGTCGATGGGGGAAAGGTTAAGTTTCTTTCCCGCACTCTCCAGAGCCTGGTAAACAATTTGTTCAGATACTGCCTTCTTTCCCCTTAACATTACCTTATTTATAAACTTAGCCATAATCGAACTATTGTAGATGTGATCTGGCTCTATTTCTCTTTTTCTTACTGTTCCTTTTCTTGGCAAGGGCTTGACCTCCTACTTCCACTAAAATATTTCAAATTTCAGATTTCAAATTACCTATTACCCAATACCCAATATAAATCCCAAATTACTACCTTCTTAATACCCAGAGATTTGAAAAATAGTTTGCGAAGAACTTTGGGAATTTTAGCACAATCGGGCGACCATAAAGGTCGCCCCTACGCGACTTACCCTAAAAGAAAAGGCTCAAATTCTGAGAAACATCGGAAATTTTAGCGAGAGAACGAGGCCGACCAATCTGGCTTCCAAGCAGAATCCTGTTCGACCCGAAGGGGAGTTTGATTCTGCGCCCTGCAGAGGCCGAAGTTCTCGAGCGTGAAAAAATTTCCCAGCGCCGAAGAAATCGAGCCTTTTCCCCCTCATTCTGAGCGACTCCGATGTACCAGGGTTTCCTGTTTAAGCTGTCGGCTGTGCTACCGTCTTTACTCTCTTTGTGCCGTATCGAGAGCGCCCCTTTTTCCTGTCGGTTACCCCGGCAGTATCTAAGGTGCCTCGTACTATATGATAACGGACCCCTGGCAGATCCTTCACTCTTCCCCCTCGAATTAAAACTATGGAATGCTCTTGCAAATTATGGCCTATCCCGGGTATATAAGCTGTCACTTCCATCCCGTTACTCAGTTTCACGCGGGCTACTTTTCGGAGTGCTGAGTTGGGCTTCTTCGGTGTCGTAGTATAAACACGAATACAGACCCCTCTCTTTTGAGAACACCCGCCTAAGGCGGGTGTTTTTGCTTTCTTCTTAGTCTTAGTTCTACCTTTTCTTATTAACTGGTTGATTGTAGGCATCTTTGGTTCCGCGCTTCGCCCCCCTTCCCTTTCAAAACATTCTTTTTTCCAATTTTTCTACGATAGAATCGGAGTTCTAATCACACATAAATCCCTTCCTTTTGGAAGGACTCCAGCTTTTAGTATAAGATTCAATGAGCACTCTTAAAATACTATCTTCTCTTCTATAGTCTATGGTTTTAAGTTCTTAAGTTTTCAGCTTTCTTCCAAGATTTTCTGATAATTGGACATTCCTGTCCCTGCAGGAATTAACCTTCCGATTATGACATTCTCCTTCAATCCTTGCAAATCATCACTCTCGCCAGAGAGACTGGCATTTGTCAAAACCCGCGTTGTCTCTTGAAAACTGGCGGCAGAGATAAAGCTATCACTGGAGAGAGCGGCCTTAGTTATACCTAAAAGAACTGGACGGTACTGAATGGGCTTCCCGCGCTTAGCCCTAATCTTCTTATTTTCTTCTATAACTTTAGCTTTTTTAACCGTCTCTCCCATAAGAAAGTCGCTATCCCCGCTATCTTCGATACGAACATTGGACAGCATCTGGCGTACAATAACTTCAATGTGCTTATCGTTAATTCTCACTCCCTGCAACCGATACACTTCTTGTATCTCATTAACCAAATATTCCTGTACTTCCTTATCTCCTTTTACCCTGAGGATGTCACGGGGGTTGACTGGGCCGTCAGTTAAAGGAGCTGCCTCCGCTACCCTGTCTCCTTCGTAAACAACCAGATGGCGGTCTGGCGGTATCGGATATTCCTTACTCTCCCCCACATCAGGGATAAGGGTCACTTTAAATGCTCCCTTCTTAGTGGTCCCCAGTTTTACCACGCCACTAATTTCAGAGATGACGGCACTATTCTTGGGATTTCTGGCTTCAAATAGGTCGGAGATTCTTGGCAGTCCACCGGTAATATCACGCGGCTTATAATCGACCTGGGGAATCTTGGCCAGAACATCTCCCTGAGAAACTTCCACTCCGTCTTCAACCACAAGCTGCGTATCCACAGGCAAAAGGTAAGTCCCCAATTTTTTTCGATTCTTATCAACGACTTCTATCCGTGGTCTGAGTTTCTCAGAGCGGTATGGAATAATTAGCCTTTCCTTTAAACCTGTGTTTCGGTTTATTTCCTCGTGCAGGCTTACGCCATCAACAATATCTTCCAAGCCAACCTTGCCAGAAACTTCGGTAATAATCGGCATGGAATAAGGGTCCCACTCTGCCAAAAGCTCCCCCTTTTTGACTTTCCTACCCTCTTTAGCTTTCAAGCGTGCACCGTAAGGAACCAATTGATACTGCTCTTTACTTTGCCCTTTTAAAGGCTTAACACTTATCTCACCATTACGACTAACTACAATAAACTGTTCCTGTTTATTCTTTATTGTGCGGATATTATGGTACTTAAGTATTCCATCATCTTTAGCTACGATAGATGACTTTTTCACAGGTCCTGTAGCAGTCCCCCCAATATGAAAGGTCCTAAGAGTTAGCTGTGTCCCGGGTTCGCCAATAGACTGTGCTGCCACGATCCCAACAGCTAAGCCAATTTCAGCCAGCTTTCCTTTAGTCAGATCTATACCATAGCACTTAGAGCAAAGGCCGTTTACGGACTCACAGGTTAAAACTGAACGGATTCTAATCCGTTCGATCTCAGCTTCCTGGATCTTCTTAGCTATCTCCGGAGTGATTATCTCTCCCGCTTCTACAACGACCTCATCGGTTAAAGGATGGGCTACCCTATCAATGCTTATACGCCCCATAATCCGCTCACTTACAGATTCGATAATCTCATCGCCCTCTTTTAATTCACTCACGCGGACACCATTCATTGTTCCACAATCCTCCTCGCCGATTACAACGTTATGGGCAACATCGACCAGCCTGCGGGTAAGGTATCCAGCGTCTGCGGTCTTCAGGGCTGTATCGGCCAAGCCCTTCCGTCCCCCGTGTGTAGATATGAAGTATTCCAGAACCGTCAGTCCTTCCCTAAAATTAGATTCAATTGGAGATTCTATAATTTCCCCCACTTTGCCAGTGATTCTCTTTTCGGGCCTTGCCATTAATCCCCGCATACCAGCAAGTTGTCTGATCTGCTGAACGGAGCCCCGCGCTCCAGATTCGGCCATAAGGTATATGGAATTAAACTTAGGAGTCCCTTTCGTAGCAATCTCCAGCCCCTGGTTTTTCAACTCCATAAACATAGTATCCGCTATTCTATTGGTCACACCGGTCCAGATATCTATAATATTATTATATCTCTCCGCCTCAGTAATTAAACCCTGCTTATAATTTGATTCAATCTTCTTCACCTGAGCTCTGGCTGATTCCAATAACTGTTCCTTTATCTGAGGCGTTCTCATATCGTCGATGGAGATGGTAATCCCAGATTTAGTAACATATTTAAAGCCCAATGCTTTTATTTCATCCAGCAAAGATAATGTCCTGTAATTGCCAAGTTGGTGGAAACACCTCTGAATTAAATCTGCCAAGCTCTTCTTATCAACTACCGTATTGACAAAGCGAAGTTCCTCAGGGATGACCTGGTTGAATAGAATTCTGCCCACAGTTGTGTAGTCTTCCCACCTGTCAGGGTTAATGAAATCTTCTTTCCCCCAGTCTTCCCGTTCTTCCCGTTCTCTAATCTTATTGATTCCTCTTACTTTTATCCGGGCGTGAAGGTCAACTTCACCCTCCTCGTAGGCTACTCCAACTTCATCTACACTGACGAAGATTCGTCCTTCTCCCTTTACTCCTTTCTTCTCTTTAGTCAAATAGCAGCACCCTAAGACTATATCCTGTGTTGGCGTTACAATGGATTGTCCACTAGCTGGAGAAAGGATATTATTTGCAGCAGACATGAGCACCCTTGCTTCCATGCAAGCCTCAGGAGACAAGGGCACGTGCACTGCCATTTGGTCACCGTCAAAATCTGCATTGAATGCGGCACAAACCAAAGGATGTAATTGGATTGCTTTGCCTTCGACCAAAACTGGTTGAAAAGCCTGAATTCCTAACCGATGTAGGGTGGGAGCTCTGTTGAGTAGAACAGGATGGTCATGAATCACCTTTTCCAGAATATCGAAAACCACTGGTGTCTTCTTCTCCAGCTCCTTCTTGGCACTTTTTAAAGTCGTCACATGTCCCTGAGCGATTAACTCATTTAAGATAAAGGGCTTAAATAATTCCAGGGCCATCTCTTTCGGCAGGCCACACTGATGTAACTTCAGATGGGGACCAACGACGATGACAGACCGACCAGAATAATCGACCCTCTTCCCAAGTAAATTCTGGCGGAATCGTCCCTGTTTCCCTTTCAGAATATCTGAGAGAGATTTCAGTGGCCGATTTCCAGGACCATTAACTGTCTTACCCCGGGCTCCGTTCTCAAATAGAGCATCCACGGCTTCTTGAAGCAAGCGCTTCTCAGAATGGATCATCACTGCGGGGGCTTTCAGATTTTCGATATGCTTTAACCTATTATTCCGATTAATTATTCTCCTGTATAAATCGTTCAAATCGGAAGAAGCGAACCTTCCTCCTTCCAGAGGAACTAACGGTCTAAGATCTGGCGGCAGCACAGGAATACAGTCGAGGACCATCCACTCCGGTCTGTTTCCCGATTTAATAAAGCCATCGATTATCCTTAGCTGTTTCACCATCCTTGTCCTGGTAGTTTGGGCTATCTCCCCCTTTACTCTCGATCTCAAATCTTGGGCCATCTTATCCAAATCTACTTCTTTAAGCAAAGTTTTTATTCCCGATGCTCCTATCTCTGCCCTGAACGCCTTCTCACCATATTCTGTTTTGTATCTCTCATATTCTTCCTGTGAGAGAAGCTGCTTTTTAAATAAGCCTGGCACTTTCCCAGGATCAATTACAACGTAGGCAGCGTAATAGATAATTCTTTCCAAATCGCCCAGCTTCATATTCAAAAGCATCCCAATTCGAGAAGGGGGCTTTCTCAAAAACCAGATATGCGCAACTGGCACCGCCAATTCTATATGACCCATCCTTTCCCTTCTCACTTTAGACTCTGTAACTTCAACTCCGCAACGATCACAGATAATTCCTTTATGTTTGGACCACTTATATTTCCCGCAACTACATTCATAATCCTTAACTGGCCCAAAAATTCTCTCACAAAATAGACCATCCCATTCTGGCTTGAAAGTACGGTAGTTGATAGTTTCTGGCTTCTTAACTTCGCCATAAGACCAGCCTCTTATCTGTTCCGGGGAAGCTAAATGTAACCGGACGGACTTAAAGTCAGCGTAGTCCAATTTTTCTCTAAGTTTTTTTATTTTCGCTTTCTTAACCAATTTACCTCACCTCTAAAATTCGGAATTAATAATTTACTCTTTATTTTTGGAGTTCCACGCTTAGACCTAGAGCCTGAAGTTCCTTTACCAATACTTTAAATGATTCGGGCACTCCTGATTCCTCTATCAGTTCTCCTTTTACAATCGCCTCATACATTTTGGTGCGGCCGGTGACATCATCACTTTTCATGGTCAAAAATTCCTTTAAAGTATAAGCTGCACCATATCCCTCTATTGCCCAGACTTCCATCTCCCCAAACCTCTGGCCACCAAACTGTGCTTTCCCACCCAATGGCTGTCGGGTAATGAGTGAGTAGGGACCTATAGAGCGAGCATGAATTTTATCCTCTACCAAATGTGCCAGTTTCATCATATACATATATCCCACCGTAATTTTCTCCTCGATAGGCTCGCCTGTCAGGCCATCATACAGGGTAATCTTGCCGTCCTCAGGAAGTCCTGATGCCTTCAACTTAGCTCTTATATCTCTTTCCCTGGCTCCATCGAAGATGGGTGAAATCATCTGCACGCCCAACTCATGGGCAGCCCAGCCCAATTCTGCCTCCAAGATCTGTCCCACATTCATACGTGAAGGAATGCTCAAAGGATTCAGCACCACATCTACTGGAGTGCCATCAGGTAAGTAGGGCATATCCTCACTAGGTAGAATGCGTGCCACAACGCCTTTATTTCCATGACGGCCCGCCAACTTGTCACCTGCGGAAACCTTCCTCTTACTTACTATGAAAACCTTCACAACTTCGTTAACTGTAACTGGAAGGTCGTCCCCTTGACGGAGACTTTCCTGAGTTCTTTTCTTACTCTTCTTCACTTCTTCTATTTGAAATTCAATTAAATTATCGATTTTCTCTATCTCTTTCTTAGTCAACTTCTTCGCAGCGGCAAGTGCCTTCTTCCTCTTTTGCCTCAAATCAGAAATCAGCTTACTATATTTCTGATCAATCTCCTTCGAAATCTTTGCCTCTCCATCCTTCGAAATTTTCCCCTTACGTGTAAAAACTTGGACATCCAGGACCTTGCCTTCCACCCCGGGAGGGACCCTCAGCGAAGCATCTTGAACTTCCTCGGCTTTCTTTCCAAAAATCACCCTGAGTAACCTCTCTTCCGGACTAGCCCGGGTCTCGCCCTTGGGAGTAACCTTCCCCACAAGGATATCTCCAGGATAGACATAGGCTCCAATATGAACTATTCCGTCCTCATCCAGATTCTTCAGGGCGTCTTCTCCCACATTGGGAATATCTCGTGTTATCTCTTCTGAACCTATTGTTAAATCACGAGCATCCACTTCAAATTCTTGAATATGAATTGAAGTGAAAATATCATCCCTGACTAGCTTTTCACTAATCAAGATCGCATCTTCAAAATTGTATCCACCCCAGGACATAAAAGCCACCAGAACATTTTTGCCCAAAGCAAGCCCTCCATTACGGGTAGCTGGGCCGTCGGCAATTACTTGACCCTTCCTGACATAGTCTCCCACCTTAACAATCGGAATATGATTCACACACGTATCCTGATTGCTCCGCTTATACTTTTTCAAATAGTAAATATCTGAAGGCTTCTCTTGACTCTTGCCCTCTTCGCCACACCAAACTATAACTTGATCCGCACTCGCGCTTTCCACCCGACCAGCCCGGCGAGCAATCACCACCACTCCAGAATCCCGGGCTACAGCTTCCTCAATGCCCGTGGCGACCAGTGGCTCCTCACAGGTTAAAAGAGGAACCGCCTGCCTTTGCATATTGGAACCCATCAAGGCACGATTAGCATCGTCGTGTTCTAAAAAGGGAATTAGCCCCGCCGAGGCGCCGACAAGCTGTTTCGGTGAGATGTCCATAAAATCTATCTCTTTGGGCGATACCAGAGAAAAATCTCCCCGACAACGCGTGGCTACCAAGTCTTCTTTAAATCTGCCTTCCTCATCCATGGGAGTATTTGCCTGAGCAATTACATACTCATCCTCTCGGTCAGCAGTGAGGTATTCAATCTGGTCAGTTACTTTTCCCCTGATTACTTTACGGTAAGGTGTCTCAATAAGTCCGTACTTATTGATTCGCGCGTAAAGCGATAGGCTGGTGATCAGACCTATGTTTGGACCCTCGGGGGTCTCAATAGGACAAATCCGACCGTAATGGGAGTGGTGAACATCGCGTACTTCAAAGCCAGCCCTTTTGCGATTTAGCCCTCCAGGCCCCAGCGCAGAGAGCCTCCTCTTATGAGTAAGTTCAGCGAGAGGGTTTGTCTGATCCATAAATTGAGATAGTTGACTGGTGCCGAAAAATTTCCGAATAACTCCCACCACTGGAGCAGTATTAATTATATCCCGAGGAGTTATTGTTTCATTGCTCTGCATATTCATTCTCTCCCTAACCAAGCGACCTACATGGGAAAGTCCAATTCTTATCTGATTCTCCAAAAGCTCACCTACCGAACGGACACGACGATTCCCCAAGTGATCAATATCATCCACTTCTCCACCAGTTCCGTTATTTAGATCAACGAGATACTTAATCGTGGCCAAAATATCCTGCAAACATAGGGTTCGCTTTGTCTCTTGAGGAATTTCCAATTTCTTGCTTTCCCTGTCTCCAAAATAGTAATCGCTGCGACAAATAGACTCCTGTAGTGCAGTGGGTAATTGAGACGCCATTTTCTCCAATACAGGAGATAGTTTCCTATTTATTTTATAGCGCCCAACTCTAGATAAATCGTATTTCTTGATGGTTCTGAACAGCAACGTGTCAAAGAACGCTATTGCAGACTCTTCTGTAATATATTCCTGTGCCCGGAGCCTCCGAAATATGTCCAGTATTGCCTGAGCCTGTGATTTAATTTTGTCTCTTTTTAACGTTTCATAAATAGTTATATCATTAATAGTTGGATCAAATTTCAGGACTTCAACCTGGCCAATTTCTGCCCTCATTATTCTCTTTGCTAACTCCGGATTAATCTGCTCGTTAGCCTCCCCTAATATCTCTCCTGTCTTTTTGTCGACTATATCCGAAGCAAGTAACTTACCCAATACGGAGGAAATAATCTTTTGTGTATTATGGGAATTATTCGTTCTTAATTGAATTAACTCCGTTTCATAGAACACGTGCAAAATCTGCTGGTTAGTTTCCAAACCCAATGCCTTCAACAGCACAGTCGCCGGAAGTTTTCTCTTTTTATCTATCTTAACAAAAAGCGCATTATTGTTGTCAAATTCGAACTCTACCCAGGCTCCCCGATACGGTATAATACTAGCCACATAGAGCCTTTTACCATAAGATGAGATCTTTATCTTTTTGGTTCCGGGTTCCTGATCTTCCTCGAAGATGACTCCAGGCGAGCGATGCAATTGATTGACCACAACTCGCTCGGCACCATTAATAATGAAGGTCCCTGTATCAGTCATACAAGGAAGATTGCAGAGATATACTGATTGTTCTTTAATGATTGGTTTTTTCCGGGTTCCTTTCGTGATAACTAACTTTACTCTTACCTTTAATGGCATAGAGTATGTTGTGTCTTTATCTATCGCTTCCATCTTATCGTACCTGGGCTCTTCCAGGATGTACTCCACAAATTCCAAAGATAGAGTTTGGTCAACATTCGTGATAGGGAAGATATCCAAAAAAGCCGCCTGAAGACCTTGCCTCTTCCTATTTTCAGGCGGAATGTCCTTCTGCAAAAATTCTTCAAAGGAAGCTTTTTGCACCTCAATGAGATTGGGAATACTCATAATTGAGGAAATCCGGGAGAAATCTATTTTCCTTGCCAAATCGCTCAACCTCCTGATTTTACAATTTCAAAATTTTCTATTTAATTTCTACTTCTGCTCCAACTTCCTTCAGCTTATTTTTGATTTCTTCTGCCAAACTCTTATCAATTCCCTCCTTCAATGGTTTCGGTGTACTGTCTACCAGGTCCTTTGCCTCTTTCAGTCCTAAACCGGTAAGCTCACGCACCACCTTTATTACCTGAATCTTCTTGTCACCAGGCTTTGTCAAAATAACACTGAATTCAGTCTTCTCCTCAGCCTTAGAAGCTTCCGGTATGGCTCCAGCTGGTACTCCGGCTGGAGCTATATAGGCAGCGCTAACTCCGAACTTCTCCTCCAGAGCCTTTACCAGCTCAGACAATTCAAGAACGCTCATCTTTTCAATTGTCTGGATAATCTCGTCTTTACTTTTCCCTGTTCCCATCTTTTATTCCTCCTTTTGTGAATCAGCCTGTGCTTCCCGATTAATCGGGACGTTCGCTTCTACTAATCGGGCGACCACAAGGGTCGCCCCTACGCGACTCTGTCACTCCTTCCCCAAAGGTTTCTTATTTGGATTAACTCTCCGATTTTTTCTTCCTAATCCCATCTAAGACAATAATTAGTTTCCCGAGTATCCCTTGGAGCACTCGGCAAACCCTAACGATAGGTGCCTGAAGGCCCTGACAAAATTGGGCAAGGAGCACTTCTCTCGAAGGTAACTCGGCTAAAGATTCCACCGCCTGGGCAAGTATGATGTGGCCCTCTAAAAAACCTACCTTAATTTTTAAATTCTCGTGCTGCCGAGAAAAATCTACGAGGGCTTTCGTGGCAGATATAATATCCCTTTTTTCAACCGCAATAGCAGTTGGTCCCCGAAGGTACTCTATTAAATTCTCTAAATTGAGATTCTTCATAGCCAGGCGAGCCAGAGTATTCTTCACCACTTTGAAATCGCAACCTATTTTCCGCATCCTCTCTCTCAGGTCAGTCATCTCTTCCATATTCAGTCCCTTATAATCAGTGAGGATGAAGTTATTATTGCTTCTTAATCTATCCGTAAGTTCACTCACAAAGACTTCTTTTTCCTTGCGTACCATTCTTCCCCCAAACCTGCAAAAAATTAACTAAAATTTGCCTTTTCAGACGATAAAAAAACTTCCCCAGACAGAGAAGTTTTTTTTGCATCTATCTGATCTCGGTAGGCAAAGTTTAACCCGCAGAACGGGAGGCCTACTGTCTTCGACCCTTTATAAATTTGGCTATCTAACTAAATAATAATATATAAGAAACTACAATTTGTCAAGTGTTTTTTACATTTTTTTTCGATGTCATAACCTTGAAACGCTGAATCACCTACCAAAACCTTTTACACATCTACTTAATCAGCCTTTTTTTCATCCGATAAAGCGCCCAAATGAAAAAAAATGAGGCGAATACGGTCAGGATTGCGAAATCCCGGAATACATTCAAGCCACGCGGCCCCCGTACGAATGCCCGGGAGATCTCCACAGCATAAGTTAACGGCAGGAAATGCGCGACGGACTTGACTATTTTCGGCATCCTATCCAATGGGAAAAAGATGCCTGAAAAAAAGAACATCGGCGTAATGAACAATTCCAAATAGTATGTGAAGAAGTCAAAGTTCGGCGCGAAAGACGTTATGATGATAGCAAGGGACGAAAAAAAGAATCCCACCACCATCCACAGTAGCGGCATGATTAGAAAGCTTGACCAGTGGACAACGCCAAACAGGAGTAGCACAATAAGCATGATGAACCCACTGAACATAGAGCGCGTTATGCCCCAGAGTATCTCACCGGCCACCACTTCTTCTACAGTCAGCGGCGTCACAATCAGCGCATTGTAGACCTTTTCCACCGTCATGCGCACATAAGCGCCGAAAGTACATTCATAGGTGGCTGCGAACATCGCAGTAGAAACCAATAGACCAGGAGCTAGAAAGTTCAAATAAGGCATCCCGTTAATCAGCCCCATGTATGACCCAAGTCCAATGCCCATTGCCACGAGATATAACAACGGTTCACCCATGCTGGCAATGAACGTCGGAATCGCAAACCGTTGATATGATACCAGGTTTCTCTTCCAAACGTAGTAAATACGATAGCTCAGCGCTGTTAACAGTTTTTTCATTTGCTCAACCCCCGACCGGTCAACTTTAAGAAAACATCTTCAAGTGTCGCAGGACGGCGTAATACCGAAATGCTCTCAGAAGTCGCCAGGCGGGTCAGGATCTCTTTGCTTTGGCCATAATGATAATAAAAATACAGGGTATCCCCAACGACCTCGGAATTGAATTCAAGACCCTCAAGTTTTCTAAGGACATTCTCCACTCCCTCATGGCCCCGGACTTCCACAACCTCATCCCCTACTTCGTTCTTCACCAGTTCTTTCGGCACCCCTGCTTTTAGAATACGTCCTTTGTCCAGTATCAACAGCCGGTCGCATAGCTGCTGAGCTTCTTCCATATACTGGGTATTCAAGACCATGGTGACGCCTTTATTCTTCAAGGAGCGCAATCTCTGCCAGATCAGGTGTCGCGCCTGCGGGTCGAGTCCGGCCGTTGGCTCGTCGAGGATCATAATTCTGGGTTCGTTGAGTAACGCGCGCGCAATTAATAAACGCCGCTTCATACCGCTAGAAAGCGAATCAATCTTATTATCAGCTTTTTCAGTCAGTCCGACAAACTCAAGATGCTCTATGATACGGGCTTTCGCAACCCTTTTCGGAATATCAAACAACGCAGCAAACAGCTCCAGGTTCTCATTGACCGTCAGATCCGGGTCGACATCGTTCTCCTGCGGGACCACACCCAGTAGCGCCCTGATACGGCGTTCATTAAGTGAGGCTCTCATCCCAAAGACAGTAACAATACCACTGGTTGCTGGAGAAATACACTGTATAATACGAACGGTAGTGGTCTTGCCTGCCCCATTAGGACCCAGTATACCCAAACATTCACCGCTCTGGACTGTAAAAGAAATGCCAGCAACTGCTGTAAGGCCATTGAACTTCTTGACAAGGTCCTGGACTTCGATAAGAGCTGTCCCGCTCACACTCTGCCTTCCTTTCATATATGTTCTATTATATTTTGTAGGCCACTACCCAACCCATCCGCTTTTCGAAGATAACCCGTTATAAATTAAAAAAACGGATCATATGACCCGCTCTTACTATGGACCTTGTAGCAGCAAAGCGAAAGCTTTGCCTTCCTCTATTTGTAGGGGCTCAATTTATTGAGCCCGCCATTAGCAGAGCTATCGCTCTACAGCTACAATCTCGGCGTTCGCAGGCTTCGGTCCTTTCGGACCCCGGGGCGCTCACCATCTCGCGCCCGTCGCTACCCGGAGCTCCTTATTCGTCGCTCCAGCGACCCCTCCTGTGAATCAGACGGAGAGGGTGAGATTCGAACTCACGCTAGGCCAATTTGACCTACTACAGGTTTAGCAAACCCGCCCCTTCAGCCACTTGGGTACCTCTCCGCCAGGAAGCTTGAATTGGAAATAAGATTTACAGATGGCAATGGGAATTACTGATTTATTTATACCAAATTTGATTGCCCCTGTCAATAATAATAAGAAACCACTGGAGGATAATCCCCGGTGGTCAATATAAACTCACCATTTTACCCAATATCAAATACAAATACTGTAATTAACTAATATTCTAAAATTACGCGGTCAATAGACTCGTCCAGGACTTTACCTGGTTCCTGCCGTGCTGTTTAACCCAATATAGAGCCTTGTCTGCCCTTTCAACCATCTCACGGGCACCCAGGCCCTTCTCATAAATAGAACTACCGATACTCAAAGTCAGTCGGAATTTGCCATCAACTACTTGAAAGTGATAGCTCTCCAGCCCCTTCCTTATCCTGTCAGCTGTTCTAAAAGCCAGTCTTTCATCCACTCCAGGCAAAATTATGGCGAATTCCTCTCCTCCGTAACGAGCAACTGTATCGATATCGCGCAGGTCATTCTTGAGAATCTCAGCAACTTTCATCAAGGCCTTGTCTCCCATGAGATGCCCGTAAGTATCGTTAAACTGCTTAAAATGGTCCAGATCCACCATTAGAAGAGCCAAAGATGAATTTTGGCGCTCAGCTCGAGAGATTTCCTTCTCAAGACATTGATAAAAGAACCAATGTACATAAAGGCCGGTTAAACCATCTACAATTACCTGGCGATCGTAAGCAATGTTGGCAACAATAATTGCAGCCTGCCCTGCAAGCGTTTCTATTAACCCTCGGTGTTGTCGTAGATAATTCTCCCTGCCCTTTTTGCAACTTAGAAGAACCACCCCTGCATTCCGGTTCTTGAAAGCTAATGGAACGAGTAAGAAAGACGAAGGGCTGACTGGCTTCTCCTTGAACACTGACAAATCTTGATATATTGAACGTTCTAAAGTCTGGGCTGCAGTCGCCGGACTTGTAATTTTTGATAATTCAGCGAAAACACGGCTATCCTTATCAAACCTGAACTCCCTGGGGATGTCCAGGCCAAGCTCTATTCCAGCTCTCAAAACTAAATCACCTGTTTTATCTTCAACGGTGAATAAGGCCCCTGACTTTGCTTCGACTGCCTCCAGGAAAGCCTTAAGAATAGTGTCCAAAATTTCTCCCTTATGCTCAATATTGGTGGCAGTCTTGCTCAGATTTTCCATTAGCTTTAGACTTTTATCGGACAATTCCCGCTTTTTCAAGACCTTTTGCCTATATGCAAAGAATGTCCCGGCAAGCATACTACCAAAAAGAAGGAACAGGGCAACCTGTATGCGCATAATCGGGGTTCTCTTTTTAGAAATTACTGCAGGCAATTCCTTTGGTTCTTCTAATTTCCTTTTAGCAACTTCTTTTTTAATTATTTCAATATCCTGAGCTATCTTAGATATCTCTGGGCTTATCAAACTTTCTGCCTCGTGTTTCTCTTGGTCGCTAATAACCTTACTCGTTACCCGCTCGATGAGCCCGGTCTCTTCCTTAATCCTTTGTATGTAGTCTATTGCTTCTTTATTTCCTGGATTTATATCTAAAACCTTAACAAATTTGTTGAGAGAAACTTCATAATTCTGCTCCTGATAATCTTTGATAGCCTGATTGACAAGTTCCTGCTCGTTTGTGACTTCACCCTTTGCCTCCTCGATGCGACTGGTTTCTCTTTTAATCCTTTGTATGTAGTCTATTGCTTCGCGATTTCTTGGATTCAAATCTAAAACCTGCACAAGCTTGTCCAGAGCAGCTTCATAATTCTGCTCCTGATAATCTTTGATAGCCTGATTGAGAAGTTCCTGCTCTTCAAAATAGTATTTTTCTGCTTCTGCCCCCAGAATTTCCAAATGGGCAGGCTGAATAACGACCGCCAGAAAGAGGAACATAAATAGAAGGACATTAGTTATTAATTTCATTACTTTCCCCTTCTTCGAGACACTGTTTAATTAACTCGCTTTGGTCGGAGCGGTGGGAACTACTCTCTGAGGTTGTATTAGGTCAATCCTGCCATCCACGATGAGGATACTTACGTTGTTCACTATCTTATTCTTACTTAGTGGCTCTCCCTAAGAAGCCGATTTGCTTCTTTCATCTTGCTTATTGCTGTCTCATCTTCTGGATTCAATAATAGAATTTCACTGAATTTTGCAATTGCGTCGATATACCGTTTCTGGTTTAAGTATGCCATACCCTCCTCGTGAAGGGAAGCGATAAGGGAAGCCATCCTTGCCTCCCTCTCTTCACGACCTAGAACCTCCTCCTCTTCCAATTTTCCAAAATAGAAACCAACGCTAAACTGATGCGTGTCTCCCAGAATTTTATGAGGCGTATAAGCATAATCTAAACGTAAATTCTTAACCTTTAGGCCCAAACCAAACCTTATCCTGTCCCTTATGTCCGGGTCAAATTTGCTTCCAATTCTCACTGCAAGAAAGTCTCTAAGCCAGCATTCAGCACCTAAACCGAGATAGACGCCCTTATTGTTCAATTTGTTAAAGTCTAAAGTCAAAATTAATGGATTGCCAGGGAATAATTTATAAGCCAGTCCAAACTTCCAATTTAGAGGCAAACTGGCAGATTCTCTAATAAATTTTATTCTTGTTCCGATATTCTGGATATTGAGGCCCAAGTCTAAATTGTCTATTCCAGTTTTGTAAAGAGCACCCAAGTCGAATGCAAAAGCATTGGCATTTTCTTCCTCGAGTTTCTCCCTGATAAACTTAAAATTCAATCCCGCTGAGAGTCTATCGGTTAATTTTCTTCCATAGGAAAGGCCAAAAGCGAGATCGTACACGCTAAACTCACCGGTGGGATTACCTGCGTCGTCAGTACCGTCAATATCCCCTCCGCCTAAATAATAAAGACTGAAGGCAACAATCGAATTATTAAGTGGATGGCTATAACCGAAAAAATGGTATCCAATATCTTCAAACCATTTGTTATAGGTAAAACCAACTTCTGGTTGCCTTAACTGAACAAGCCCGGCTGGATTCCAGTAAATTGCACTGATATCATCAGCTAGCGCCACATAAGCCTCCCCCAGGGCGAGAGGCCGGGCTCCTACACCCATTTTAAGGAAGTCTAATCCTGAGGTAGCAGCAAGGGATGGAGATGGCTGCCCAATAAAAAACAATAGTAAAAGAAGACTAAATGTTACAATTCTTTTCATTGTCGCCTTTCCACTTTCTCATCTGATAATTACTATCTTCCCGGTTTGACGCTCCTTCTCGCTCTCAATACGATAGAGATAGAAGCCACTGGACACGCTATTTCCTTCATTATCCCTTACATCCCACTTTGCTTCCCCATCTTTCTCTTGAAGTGTCCTAATTATCCTACCTTCAATGTGAAATATTTTCACTGATGCACCTGAGGGCAGGTTAATAAATCTAATCTCAGTGTGACCGAGAGACGGCTTAAAGGGATTGGGAGAAACTTTGATAGAAGGAGAAACCAGCTCGGGAGGAACCGGCTCAGGAGCAGTTTCCTTTAACTCATAAGATACGACTAACCTGGGACGGTAAGCCTCCCACTCCACTTCGCTTGACAGAAACCAAATTGGCTCATTGTCACAATTTTGCTCCTTCAGCAAAAACCCAAAGTTAACATATTCCCCCTTCAACCAATTCTTTATTGTGCGCGTCACGTCCCAGGAAACCCAACCGTAGTTCCTGCCAATAAGAGACTTTGCACTTTCTATTTCCACATCGAAGTCACCTCCTGGCGACCCCCAATTGCGCTTCTCCACGCTCTGGTTCCAGGTTACTTCTTTGTCCTTCCAGAAACCCGTAATCTTATGTAAATAAATCACTCTCGGAGTCTTCGGGTCGAAATAATATTCCGCTCCCAAGCAGAGCTGCAATTCTGCGGAGGAAATAATGGCATCAGGGGGTATGGACATTAAATCGAATCGAATTATAATGCGTTTAGTATCGCGCTGCCCCACACCCATACTTTCGTTGCTACCAAAGTTCTTCATCTCATCTCCAAGACCCTTGGAAATATGGCTGTCCCGCCCATTTTCCGGTCCTGGCTGAATGGTCTGCTGCTTCGCATATGAGTGGGTAAGATTACAGAATATCGCCCCAAGACAGAACACTAAGAAAGGTAAAAACTTTATCCTCTTCCTCATAGACTCGACCGTCCTCTCCTAAAAAAATAACCGATTTCGTATCCAGCCCCGCCGGATAGTAAAATCGGTTACTAAGAAACTCTTCGGCAGCTCGGCTGGCATTCAAGCCCCGTAGTTTTGTGTCCCCTGATTTCTCAGGGTTTACCTTTTCGGAGTTTCCAATATACTTAAAGGACTCCTCGAAGCGAAAAGCCCTAATCTCGCGCCCTGTGCCTGCCCCCATTAAAAGGATAATCAGAAAGGCTTTTATTGCTTAGATATTCTTCAATGCCGGCACAGGTCAAACAGATATAATATCCATCTACTTTCTTTACAAAATCTTTGGAAAACTTACCAGTACATCTCTTACAATAGAAAAGTCTTCTTTTCCTGCTCTTATTCATTTCTTACCTTCTAAAAGGGCTAAGTTTAAGCCCCTGGGGTGGGGGGAAAAGCACGGGACTTAGGCTAAAACCTCGCTACAAAGAGCGTAGGGTAGGTCCACCTCTACAGGAAAATATACTGGTTTTACTACTTTTTTCGCTAATGTAATTTTACTACCAAGTTCCCATTTTTACAATGGGTCGAACGAATAATTTTCTGAAATTTTTTGTCAGGAAAAGGACCCAGTGAGAGTGGGCCTTTTGGGTAAAATGTATCGAAGACTGCTCAAAAAAGAGAGCAAAATCTCTTAATCCCTGCTAATGTAATCTCTCTTCAATCCTTCCACCACTGCCTGTGCGCGGTTCTTCGCCCCGAGTTTTCTATAGATATGATTAAGGTGGTTTTTGACCGTCTTCTCACTCACGAAGAGCCTATTTGCGATCTCGCTATTAGTATTCCCGGAAGCCACCAACTTCAGAATTCTTACTTCTCTCTTTGTTAGATTACCCCATTTTGCCCCACTCAAAAAATTTGGCTCCCTTATGCCCTCAAGGAGCTTATGCTCTATGGCGGGTGGAATTGAAACCTCTTCTCTAGATGCAGAACGGATAGTCTCTATTAATTCACCAGAGGGACTGGTCTTTATTACATAGGCAGAAGCACCTGCCTGGAATGATTCGATAATATGTGCTGTGTCCGCGTACATAGATAGCATAATAACGTAAACATTTCGGTATCTCTTCTTAATTTGGCGGGTAATCCTTATCCCATTTGGACCTGGCAAGTTAATATCCATCAGAATCACATCCGGCCTCAATCTGTTTGCCAGCTGGATGGTCTCGGCACCATCATTCGCTTCTCCGATTATCTTGATATCTTCCTCAAGTTCCAATATCCTTCGCAGCCCTTCCCGGAAAAGTGCATGATCGTCTGCTATCAGAACTCTAACTCTTTTCTTCCGGTCAATTTTCTCCATTTCATTCCTTAAGCGGAACCTTTACCTTTATCCTCGCCCCCCGCCCTCTTGCGCTTTCCACAGTTAAGGT
>Ga0315314_1001408_pt1 | contig 21797 bp, 22 predicted proteins | sample TDP9_MG_FD_203631 | JGI IMG/M metagenome (GOLD analysis project Ga0315314, IMG submission 203631) | Freshwater sediment microbial communities from Lake Towuti, South Sulawesi, Indonesia - TDP9 | ecosystem: Environmental > Aquatic > Freshwater > Lake > Sediment | place: Indonesia: South Sulawesi... | reverse complement strand
AGCTTGGAGACATCATTGGAATTAAAAAGGGGAGGAAAGGGGCACCGAGCGTTATGCTGGCGGCTCACATGGATGAGATCGGGCTCATGGTCAAAAACATAACAAAAGAGGGTTTCATTCAATTCACTAAAATCGGGGGAATCGACGACAGAATCCTCATCGCGCAAAGGGTGATTGTTCACACGGGCAAAGAACCCCTTGAAGGAATCATCGGGTCTAAACCGCCGCACATACTCAAGGAAGAGGAGAAAAAGAAGATCATTGAAGCAGAAGACCTCTTCATCGATGTAGGAGCAAACAGTAAAGAAGACGCACAAAAAATGGGGGTTCGTGTAGGAGATCCCGTAAGCTTCAACATCAAATTCACTCGAGTAGAAAACAATGCGGTCATGGGCAAGGCCTTTGACGATCGCGTGGGATGCGCCGCTCTAGTCGAGGTCATGAGGAAACTTCCCGGCGTGGACTGCACCGTTTACGCCGTGGGGACCATACAAGAGGAGGTGGGATTAAGGGGAGCCACCATAGCGGCGTTTCAGTTATACCCAGACGTGGGCATAGCCATAGACGTAACGGTGGCGGGCGATGTCCCTGGAGTGAAGGAGGTGGAAGCCCCAGTAAAAATGGGGAAGGGTCCATCCCTAACCGTGGCGGATATAGGTTTAATCACTCACCCCAAGGTGTTAAGATTGTTAATCGACGCGGCAGAGGAAAGCGAGGTTCCGTATCAGCTGGAATCGGGTCTGCCTGGCACCACAGACGCATCCAGAATCGCTCTAGCCAGGGAGGGCGTACCCAGCGGGGTGATATCGATTCCCACCCGTTACATTCATAGTCCAGTCTCCATGCTCAGTCTTAACGACATAGAAAACGCCATAAAACTTGTAGTTACAGCCATAAAGAACGTTCCCAAATACTTCTAAGTCTTCCCTTTTATGTCTCAAGCTCCTCAGTTATGGCCTTCTTTAACTCTTCTTTCTTCGGCACTCCGACGAACTTGAGGATGCCGTTGATAGCAACCGCTGGAACCGACATCAGACTGTATTGAGCCGCCCTTGTTGGATCCACAGTGATGTCCACTTCCTCGATGGTGATGTCCTCCTTCAACTCGCTGGACAATTCCTTCAACATCTTCTTGACTGCCGGGCAGTTCGCGCAGCCAGGTGAAGTAAACATCTCGATATACGCCTCTCCCACACTCTCACCTCCTCAACTCGTTTTCCCCATTTTCACGATGAATTCAGGGAGCATGATTTTTCCCTTTCTCAACTCGCTGTCGGCGCAGGAAGCTGCCGCCTTCGCTTGAACGATGGCGTCGGGGATGTCCTTAGGTCCTTGCGCACATCCGCAGATGTATACCCCACGAACATTGGTTTCCACGGGTCGAAGCTTGGGATGAGCCTCCTTGAAGAAGCCGTTTTCATCCAGCTCTATGCGTAACATTTCAGTGAGCTGCTTCGTGCCTCGAGACGGAACTATCGCGCAAGACAACACCACCAAGTCTGCCTCGAACATCACAGGCTCGCCAAGTAGGGTGTCTTCCACCGCCACCATGAGGTTCTTCGTTTTTGGGTCCTCCATGATCTCGCTGGGCTTCCCACGAACGAAAGTGATGCCTAAGTCTCTCGTTTGCTTATAGTATTCTTCGAATCCCTTCCCGGGAGTTCGCATGTCCATGTAGGAGATGTAGATTTCAGCGTCATGGAGAACCATCTCCTTAATGATCTGCGCGTGCTTCAACGCGTACATGCAACAAACAGAGGAACAGTACACATTGGCCTTTTCATCTCGTGAGCCTACACACTGAATCATCATGATGTTTTTTGGCTCCTTGCTGTCTGAGGGCCTTAGGAGCTTACCTTTCGTGGGTCCGTCGATGTCCAGCAGTCTCGCCAGTTGAAACTGGGTGATGACGTTGGGGTAGAGCCCGTATCCATACTCCTTCTTTCTGGATGGGTCGTATTCCTCGAAGCCGGTCGCCGCGATGATGGCGCCCACCTTTAGTTCCATCGTTTCAGGCTTTTGCTCGAAGTTGACAGCACCAGTCGGACAGACCTTCTCGCACACTCGGCAGATGCCCTTTTGGAAGTATAGGCAATGCTCCGCATCGATGGCTGCCTTCCGAGGAATCGCTTGCGGAAACGGGATGTAAATTGCCTTGCGTTTTCCCATTCCAGCCGAGTACTCGTCTGACGCTTTAGCTGGACATTTTTCTACACAAATTCCATCGCCCGTGCACTTCTTCTCGTCGACGTAGCGAGGATGTCTAAGGACCCTGACTTGGAAGTTGCCCACGTGGCCTTTCACATCTATTACCTCGGAGTTGGTGAGCAGAATGATGTTGGGATGCATATTGGCGTAGGCGGTTTTGGGCGCTAGGATGCATGGAGCGCAGTCGTTAGTTGGGAAAACTTTGTAGAGCAGAGCCATCTTTCCCCCGATGGTGGGTAGGCGCTCCACGAGGAATACTTTGTATCCTTTGTCGGCTAGGTCCAGGGATGCTTCCACCCCTGCTATTCCGCCTCCGATGACCAAGACTGAGGGCTCAACTACTACCTCCACTTGAGGAACAGCTCGTTTTAACCGTATCCTTTTCGCAGTCTGCTCAATGAGCCTTTTCGAGTTCTCCAGCGCTTGTTCTGGATCAACCTTCTGCGGGCTTCCAGGCATGGTCCACTTCCTGATATCGATAAGCTCTGTGAACGCTGGGTCGACTCCAGCCTTTTCTCCGCATCGTTGGAAGGTCGCCGAGTGCAGAGTAGGGTCGCATGCAACCACAACGATTCGATTCAGGTTGTGTTCTTTGACAGCATCCCTAATCGTCGCTTGTCCTTCCTCGGAGCAAGTGAATCGGTTTTCAGCTACGAAAATTACGCCTTCCAGTTGTTTTGCGTATTCAAGCAACGCATTAATGTCCACTCCGCCAGCTATGTTTTTGCCGCAGTGGCAGATGAAAACGCCAACCCGCTTTTCTTTTTCGTTCCTCGACATCTTTCATTCAAACCTCTTTAACAGGAGTTGTGTGAAGGTGAAGCCCCACTTCTTCGGGTGAAAAACCGAGTGCCAGTCCTAGCAGCTCGGTTATGTAGAACACGGGTAAAGTGTAGCTTTCGCCAAACTTTCGGCTAACCTCTTTCTGTTCCTTGTCAAACTGCATGAAACAGAAGGGGCAGGAGGTGACTATGCAGTTGGCTTCCGTCTCCTTCAAATTCGCTAACTTCTCCCTCAACAGCGAGAGGTTCGCTTCCGGATCAACCATCTTTATTCCAACCCCACAACACAACATTTTAAGGGCATAGCTCACCGGCTCGGCGCCCACCCAACTCACGATTTCATCTTGGATTGTTGGAGCGTTGGGATCGTCCACGTGAATGATGTTGCTGGGTCTCACTAGATGGCAGCCAGGATGACTAGCAACTTTCAACTGCTTTAAAGGTCTTTTCACCTGTTGCTCTATGGTTTCTTTTCCAATGTCCCGAATAATCTCCACAACGTGTTTGACATTGATTTTGCCAGTGAAGCTTCGATTAATCTCAGAGAGGAGTTTGTTAACTTCTCCTTTTAATTCAGCGTTGTGCTTGAGAAGGTGGTTGGCTTTGCTGAGAGTTGAGAAGCATCCGCTACACAATGTCAGAATGTCAGATTCTGTCTCCTCAGCTAGGGAGAGATTTCTAGCAGCGATAGCCAGCCAACTATGGAAATCGAGGGACTTCATCACCACTGGGTCAGGACAACAAGAAGCATCCACTATATCCTTCGTCTTTATTCCAAGCTTAGCCAAGACCTTGATGGATACGGCTTCAATATGGGGAAGCCTGGCTGGTATGAGACAGCCTAAAAACAACGCATACTCCTTCATCTTTTCATCTCACTAGATTTCAAGAGGGGGCTCGCTCCACCCATTTTCATCAGTTTTTGAACCTCCCCCAGCGCCTTTGGACTGCTTATTGCCAATGGCGGGGTTTCGCTTAAGCCGAGCTCCCTTCTGAGTTTTCTGGTGTATCCCGTGAACGGGAACTCATGCCCTGTTTCGAAGAGGGCTTTGAATACGTTTTTGAGGGGGGCTGGCGCGTAACCTTCCTTGGTTGCGAGGTTTCTCAGAGCAAGCATAAGGTCGGTCACTTCAACTCCTGTTGGGCACCTTTCTTGGCAAGTGAAGCAAACCGTGCACATCCAGATGTCCTTGCCCGACAGCACATCGTCTCTTAACCCAAGAAGTGATTGGTGGATAACCTTTCTAACTCGAAATTTGGTGTAGAAGCTGGTTGGGCAGCCGCCAGTGCAGGAGCCGCATTGATAACAGTACTGTATGGTTTCCCCTCCTGGGGTTGAGAGAATTTCTTTCCGAAACTTTGGGTCTCGCTTTTTGTTCAAGACCTTTACATCCTATGACGTATGTCATGTATTACTTTTCCACTTTTCACTTATACGTTTCGGAACAGTGTCCTTGTTTCCTCATCCCTTATAGTAATACGGTCTCTTGATATAACCGAACGCCTCGGTGGCTGCTACGATGGCTTGCCCCACAGCCGTTCCAACCTGTTTCACGGGTCCTGTGGTCACGTCGCCAGCGGCGTACACACCATTAATATTGGTTCTTTGTCTTTCGTCCGCTATGATGTAGCCACCCTTGTCCACCTCTACTCCAGCTTCCTTGGCGAACTGGCTGTTGGGCACTTCACCTACTTGAACGAATACGCCGTCCATCTCGATCTCTTTGGTTTCGCTCGTTTGGTTGTTGAATAGGACGACGCTCTTCACCTTGACATCTCCCTTGATCTCCTTGAGCTCAGTGTTCCACAGAAGCTCCACGTTTCGCTCCTGCAAGTCCTTTACGAGAGCTTCCTCCGCCCTTAACGTATCTCTTCGATGGGCCAGTTTGACATTGGACGCCAGATTGGAGAGGTATAGAGCGGAGACTGCCGCGGAGTTTCCACCACCCAACACAATCACCCTTCTCCCTTTGAAGAAGGCTCCATCACAAACCGCACAGAAGCTAACTCCTCTCCCACGAAACTCGTTTTCGCCCGGCACCCCAAGCTCTCGATAATGACAACCAGAAGCAACTATGATGGCGGAAGCCGTGTACGTCGCTCGATCGGTTTTCACGACTTTCCTCTCGCCTTTGAGGTCGAACTCGATGACCTTCTCCAACTCCTTGATCGTCACCCCGAATTTTTGGCAATGCTCCACCATTTTGTCCACTAACTCGCGTCCGCTAATGCTTGGGAAGCCCGGATAGTTTTCGATCAAGGGGGATTCGGCGGCGGCACCTCCCGGAGTTTTCTCCTCGAGGATTAGGGTTTTGAGCCCGCTGCGAGCGCCGTATATGCCAGCAGTGAGCCCGGCTGGTCCCGCGCCGATGATGATTAAATCCCAGTGTTCCATTTTCCTATCACCTTAACCGAGAGTATTTTACTACCAATGTTCAAGCTAATAAACGTATTTTCGGATGAATGATATAACTCTGGCTGGCGTCTTCACTTCCGTCTTCTAAAGAACTTCATCCCTTCTAGGTCGGTGACGTATTCGAAGCCAGCCCCTATTAGGGCGCTGACCTCTTCGGTGTTGCCAAAACGCCATTAGCTCCATATATTACCTCAATTGGTGCTTGCGGCAAGGTTTCATGGGGAAATCGTCTCTCGTTGAGGGGATGGTGCTTTCAATATGGGAGTTCCATCGATGTAGGAGCATCGGATGCCGTATTTTCGTGCGCATTCCAAGCATAGAATCGGGTCGCAGAGGGTTGTGGAAAGATATTTTTCTCCCCCATCAGGGGCCATGACAACCATAACACCTCTGTCGATTTCGCTTGCCTTTCTCAGAGCGATGTAGAAGATGGCGCCTGAACTAGGTCCGACGAAAATTCCTTCTTGAAGAGCAAGAAGCCTAGCAACCTCCTCCGCTTCTTTAGGATACACCTTATAGATTTCATCTACGAGCTCCCGTTTCCAAATCGCTGGCACATACTGAGTTTCCAGATTTTTTAGGCCTTGGATGGATGTGCCATTTTCAGGCTGAACGGCGATGATTTGGATGTCGGGGTTGTATTCTCTGAGTCGTTTAGAAACCCCCATAAGCGTGCCGCTGGTGCCAATTCCTGCTACAAAATGGGTTACTCTGCCCTTTGTGTCTCTCCAGATTTCCTCCGCTGTGGTTTCATAATGGGCAAGCACATTGGCTGGATTCGCAAATTGATTAGGCATAAAATATTTGTCTGGATTTTGGCTAATGATTCCCCGTGCCAAGTCTTCTGCTCCATCCATTCCCTTGGTTCCTTCACTTAGTATGATTGTGGCGCCGAGGGCAATGAGGATTTGTCGTCTCTCTAAAGTCATGGTTTCGGGCATGACGAGGATGAGGTTGTAGCCTTTTGCGCGGCAAACTAGGGCGAGTCCAATACCGGTGTTGCCGCTTGTGGGTTCTATAACGACCTTGTCCTTGGTGAGCTGCCCAGTTTTCTCAGCCTGTTCAATCATGTATTTGGCTATACGGTCTTTAACTGATCCCCCTGGGTTGTATCTTTCGAGTTTTACGTACATTTCAAGGTTGGAATTTGGATTCAAGTAGTTTATCCGCACCATTGGAGTGTTTCCAATGAAGTCTAGGACATTTTTAGCGATCACTTTCCCATCCCAACAAAGTAGGCATATATAACACCGTTATAAACTTTTTCTTGACCGCCGTATATCCAGCAGAAAGATGTTAATACCAGTAACATTTTTGTGATTAGTGTTACTCCTACTATGAATTGATAAGGGAACGATGTGACGGTTATGTCAATGAAGAAGCGGTTTGAGTTTTTGGAGCACACCGCTGATGCGTACATTGCGGCGTATGGTGAGAGCTTAGAGGAGGCTTTTGAAAACGCCGCCTACGCCACTTTTGAAGTGATGACTAGCGTGGAAGAGGTGAAACCCGAAATTGAGGACAGCATAGAGGTGGAGGCCCACGACGAATACGCCCTTCTCTACAGCTGGTTGGAGGAACTCATGGTTAGATTCGAGACGACCGGCAACCTCTTCTCCCGATTCGAGATTTCCAGCATAGAAGAAACGGCCAGCGGCTTAAAACTGAAGGCGAAGATTTGGGGGGAGCCCTTCGACCCAGAGAGGCATCCGCAAAGGGTTGGGGTCAAAGCGATAACCTATCATCGGATGGAGATTGTGAAAGAGCCAAAGGCGGTAACCGTCAAGTTCATCCTCGACATCTGATAGTTTTAGAATGCAGTACAAGAGACGCCAATGGATTTAAGGGCTATCGGGGTTTAGGGTTCAGGGAAAAGGCATGTATAGCAGGAAGCTCAACGAGTTTACGCACGTAATCGACCTGAAACCCGTGGGCATCGAGGGCTTCATCGCCACATACGTACTAAAGGGAAGCAAGGTAGCCATTATTGAGACGGGTCCAACCTCGTCAGTCAAAAACCTGCTGGCTGGTCTGCGAGAAATGAGAATAAGAACCAAGGAAGTCGACTACATAGCTGTTTCCCACGTCCACACGGATCACGCTGGCGGCGCGGGAACCCTCTTGCGCCATCTACCCAACGCAAGACTGTTAGTTCACATTAAGGGAGCACCACACATGGTTAGGCCCGAAAAATTATGGAGGCAAGCCAAACAGGTCTTAGGCGAGATCGCTGAAATGTATGGCTACATTGAGCCCGTTTCAGAAGAACGAATTATTGCCGCAACGGACGGAACGGTCATCGATTTAGGCGAGGGAATCGAGTTGAAGGTTTTAGAAACCCCGGGGCATGCCTCGCATCATCTGAGCTTTTACGAAAGCCTTGGTGGAGGAATCTTCCCGGGTGACGCGGCTGGCATCTACATAAACAAGTTTAACGTGGTTATCCCCACCACCCCCGCGCCCTTCCATCTGGAAATGGCTTTAACCTCACTCGACAAGCTCATAAAAATGGCGCCCAAAAGGTTATACTACACGCACTTCGGTCAAGCCAACGATGCCATCCAGAGAATGAAGGCTCATGTAGCGCAACTGAAACTGTGGGCGAAGATCGTTCTTGAAGGGATGAAGAGCGGAGAAGACATGGAAACCATCCATGAAAGAATCTTAGAAGACGATCCTTCAATGAAGACTGCCGCCGACTTTGTGAAAGACCATCCTTTACTTAAGAGGGGAGTGGTCATGCAAAACCTTCAGGGCTTCATAGAGTACTTCAGAAAATTTCCTAAGCAATGACCCAAAAGAAACCTCAGTAACAAAACTCGCATTCAACATCATGCTCGTGGCACAACTCTAAGACCTTCAATTTCACCTTCTCAAAATAGTCATTTTGGGACCAAAATATGCGTCGGTATTCCGGTATTAGGTCGGGGTAATGTTGTTTCAAGAAGCGTATGATCGAGGGCCAAACTCCCCAGCGCAGATTCAGACGGTCCACCATAACACGATTTACCTTCACCTCAGCTAAGCTATGAATCAGGTTGCGAAGCTCCTCGTTAACGTCCGTGATGTGCGGCAGCATAGGCCCCAGGAAAGCATACGTGGATATGCCTCGGCTACGAAGCTCCTCTAGGGCGGCTAGCCGCTCCTCCACCGGCGACGACCGAGGCTCATACTTCCTCCTAACCTCGTCGTCAACTGTGGTGATAGTGAAGCCCACCTCAAGCTCCGAGGATCTAGCGAGGAGGTCAAGATCCCTTAAAACCAAGGAGGATTTAGTGAGAATATCTACGGAAAAGCGACGCGCTAACAGCTTCTCGAGGCATTTTCTCGTTATCTCGTATTTTTTCTCTAAGGGCTGGTAGGGGTCTGTAACGGTGCTCAGGATCACCAGTCCCTTGAGCGCTCTTGAAAGCTCGCGAGCCAAAACTTGAGGGGCATTGATTTTGACATCGACAAACTCGCCCCACTCCTCCTTATGGCCCGTAAACCGCTTGATGAAGCGGGCGTAGCAGTAGAGGCACTTGTGGAAGCACCCTCTGTAGGGGTTCACCGTGTAGTCTATCGTAGGGATGCCGCATCGGCTAGCACCGATTTGCACAAAACCTCTTTAACTACCACCATAAACCTTGCACGCTTTCCCACAGAGATCGTAGGTCTCATCTTTATTAAGCGATTTTAAGGACTGGAATCTAGAAGACAAAATCTTAGCGCAAACACCAAAATTGTTTATATATCTCACTTTAGGTTCTCTTCATGAAAGGTTGATTTAAATGAGCGAGGAAAGAGAATACCGTGGTCCCCCAGTGCGTATTCCGCTTGAAAGAATTGACCGGTACAGCTGGCGGATACCCCAAAAATACAAGCCTGGCATGAGGGTGCCCGGAATCGTTTTTGCTGATGAAGACCTACTTGAGAAGATGAAAACGGATCGAACCCTTGAACAGTGCTCTAACGTGGCCCATCTACCCGGCATATACAAATACTCCATCACCCTACCCGACGGTCATGAGGGATACGGCTTCCCCATAGGAGGCGTCGCAGCCACCGACTATGAGGGTGGCGTTATTAGTCCCGGTGGAGTCGGATATGACATTAATTGTGGAGTTCGCCTTCTAACCACGAGCCTCTCTGAGCAGGACATTCGACCTAAACTCGCCGAGATTTCCGACGCTATTTACAGGAATGTTCCCTGCGGGCTAGGCAGCCGCCGCAAAGATTTTCGTGTGAGCTCCCACGAGCTTGATCGACTGGCGGCTGAGGGTGCGCAATGGATTGTGAATCAAGGAATGGGCTGGCCAGAGGATATCGAGCATTGTGAAGAAAGAGGATGCATGGAAGCGGCTAATCCTGATAAGGTGTCCACAGGGGCCAAGGGGAGAGGGCTACCTCAAGTCGGCACCCTAGGATCAGGGAACCACTTCCTCGAGATTCAAAAGGTCGACAAAATCTATAACCCTCAGGTCGCCCAAGCCTTCGGTATCCGTCATGAGGGACAAGTTACGGTTATGATCCACTGCGGGTCACGTGGATACGGGCACCAAATTTGTTCGGACTATCTCCGCGTCATGGAACGGGCCGTTCACAAGTATAAGATCGCTTTGCCGGATCGAGAGCTCGCGTGCGCGCCCGGAACCAGTAGCGAAGCTCAAGATTACTATCAAGCCATGGCGTGCGCCGTTAACTACGCCTTCGCCAACCGCCAAGCGATTACCCATTGGGTGCGCCAAAGCTTTGAGCAGGTGTTCAAAAGGCCTGTGGACGAATTCGGCCTTGGTTTGGTCTATGATGTAGCCCACAACATCGCAAAGATGGAGGAACATAAAGTGGATGGACAGCGGAGAAAGGTTTGGCTTCATAGGAAGGGCGCCACTCGTGCGTTTGGTCCCGGAAGCATGGATGTTCCTGCCGATTATCGAGCCTTTGGGCAGCCTGTCATTATTCCAGGGTCTATGGGAACCAGCTCATGGGTGTTGGTTGGTACGCCTAAGGCTATGGAGGTTTCATTCGGCTCTACGGCTCATGGGGCGGGTCGAATGATGAGCCGAGCGGCGGCGAAAAGAAGGTTTTGGGGTGGAGACGTGAAGAAGACCTTAGAACAGCGCGGAATTGTTATCAGGGCTGCAAGTGCGGTTGTTTTAGCTGAAGAAGCTGACCCAGCCTACAAAGACGTAGACCGGGTGGCGGAAGTAAGTGACAAGCTCGGAATCGCAACGAGGGCGGCTAGGCTTGTGCCCATCGCCGTTGTGAAAGGTTAAGTTGAGTCTAAGCCTTGTTTCAAAAATCTTTACCTTCCCCTCCTCTTTGAAGACAGCCGATTTTTCATTTCTTGTTGTGAATTTCAAGAAACGGCCTCAAAACTTAAGAATCCCGGGTAAATGCTTTTAAGAATACCATCGAAGATTATGTCAAACCAGCGGCGCACGGAATGGTCAGGTATGGTTTCCTTACGCTTATCAAAACTGACCCGAGGGGGATGAAGAGGTTGAAGGTCGGAGACTGGACAAGGCGGGTTTTGGCACTTAAAGGTAATGTTCGGGTTCTATCTGCAACTTCTTTGCTGGGAGGCGCCTCCCTTGTTATGGTAACGGTCACATACCAACCGTTCATCTTGAGTTTGGGTGCTTCAATGGCCTTACTTGGGCTTCTTGAAGCTCTTGGAGGTCGACATGGGATGATTACTTCGTTGGTACAACCATTTGGAGGTTGGTTCTCTGATAGAAGAGGAAGAAGATTACTCGTGCTTTTGGGGGGTGCATTATCCCTAACAGCTCTAGCTTTCAGCACTTTAGCAGGCCTTTTTCGCAACGGTGCATGGCTGGTTCCCGCAAGCATTGCGCTAGGCTTATCTGCAGTGAATTTACCGGTGATCGACTCAGCCGTCGCCGAATCTGTAGAGATGCACGAAAGAAGCATGGCATACAGCGTTATGATGTTCTTTACAATACTTCCAGGAATTTTTGCTTCTGCAATCGGTGGCTTTATTGCTGACAGATTCGGTTACGCTGCTGTGTTTTTGGCAGGGACCCTTTTGCAAGGGTTAAGCTTAGTTCTGATCTTGCGCTTTATGAGGGAGACCTTGCGGAGTTTTCACGGAGTAGAGTGGTCTGAACTAGTGAAATCTTTCAGGGCATTTTTGGTTCCAATGAAAGAATTGAGGGGCTTTTACTTGGCGATGGCGACAGACTTGTTCTTTTGGGGGATAGGATCCGCGATATTATTTGGTCTTCTTCGTGAAACCTACAATTTCTCCAATTTTCAGTTGGGCATCATGTGGGCCGTCTTATCGATTTCTTCAGCGGCCTCCCAGCTGCCTTTGGGAATATTGATTAGAAAATACGGATGCAAAAAATTTCTAATGCTTTCAGAAGCAATTGGCATTTTAATGATGATGGGGTGGTTGACGTTTACAAGCTTTGAAGCCTTTGTGATGCTGGAAATCTTGAGGGGGCTCGTCTTCTCCACGTGGACGCCTGCCATGAAAACCTTCCTAGCGAGTAGAGTTTCAGAGGAGGGGAGAGCTGAAGCGATGGGGAAGCTTGCAGCCTTTATAGGTTTAGTGGGGTTTCCCGCACCCTTTATAGGAGGCGTTCTTTTCGACACAATGGGGTTTAGGGCGCCGATAGCAGCTGGGCTCGTAGGAGTTACCCTCGCGTTGGCTCTAATCTTCATACTTGTACATGAATAAAACACGCGTCTTTCCTAAAGATGGATAAACATTTGTCTTAGAAGCGTGAAAATGGCATCCTTCCATGGGGATTTTTGGTTTATCTGGCGCATGGCTTGGCGTCTCTCGCCTTTGTCATTTATCTTAATGGCGCTGCACTCGTCCTTATAGGGCTTCAGAGGCGCTAAGAATTCCCTTATTAGGTTTGTAGTTGCGGTGTCCAAAGTCTTATATTATCATAGACAGCACTCTGCCTTGAGGACAGATGACTATGGCAAAGTCTATGCCTGATGTTAGGAAAGCGATCATCTGCTTTCAGTACGTGGAGAGAATCAAGTCGGAACTGATTATCGCAGCTAGGCTTTTGGGCGAAATCGAGGAGCTTAGGGGTGACGAGCTTGCTGGTGCCAATAAAGTGATGTCCTCGCTTTTAGAAGCTTTACTGGGAGAGGTCAGGATAGCTCACAACGTCTTAGGGATGCGGAACTTCGAGGAGGCAGGCATGCAAGTGGAGGAGGCTGCTGGAAACGTACGCTCACATGAATACTCAGAGGCAACCAAGCGCATTTCAAGAGCCATATCCTTCATAACAACGAGCGGTCAACACGCCATGCAAACATTAAAGGAGAAAGGTCTCCTCTAAGGGGACACCCCCACACGCGGATAAGTAACCTACCCGCCCAGAGTAAGTCCCTTTAATGTAAAAATAGGAGACTTGTCGGTGATTCTCCGGATAACAAGTCAGCAGTTGCATTTGTTAAGGGAGGCGGCTCGAAAATGTCGTCCCGTGGAGGCTTGTGCCCTCCTGTTTGGGAGGTTGATCGATGACGAAGCGATTGTAACGAAGGTCGTGGTGGCGCCTAACCTTTTACAGTCCGCGGTGAGGTTTGAGATGGACCCTCAAACGGTTTTTAACGCCTTCGAACAAGCAGAGCGAGAGGGGCTGAGTTTCGTCGGCTTGTTTCACTCTCATCCCGCTCCCTCCCGTCCCTCAGCCGTAGACCTCCAGTACATGAAGCTTTGGGGCGAAGCCGTGTGGTTGATTCTATCCTCCATTAACAGTGACATAGCCGCGTTTCAGATGAAGAACGATAAGGTTAATGAAGTAACTTTAAAGATCGAATAGTTGCGTGCTATACTTTCCTCGTATTCACAGCTTCCTTTCATCTCCTATGTTTTCGACAAAGTCCTTTGTCTTCCTCTTTTCTCAGTTAATTAGCTGGGATTGACGCGGTTGAGCCGACGAGCTAAACTTGAACCTTTTGGTTGGCGCTAGAGATGTATCGAGAACAAGAATATTCTTGCTTTGGATATATCTTGGCGGACAGAACATTGTTTATATTATGTCGTAATATATACGATAGTTCGATTGGAGGCACCACGCTTGTCGGAATGGATGGAGCTGTTTAATCTGGGTTACACGTTCTTTTGGCTAATAATGACAAGCATTAGTGTATTTATTGTGGGAGCAGTTGCTTGGTTTAAAATGAGCACATAACCAAGCGTATAAACAGCGATCTAAAACGCTAGAAGAGAAAATCGACTTAAGCACTTTCACTTTAAGACTTTTTGCGTTTTCATATACCACAAATACAGGTCAAGCTCTCCTAAGGGCATCCTTAATTCGCTGGAAACTTTTCTGAGGATGTTTTCATACGCTAAATATTTCTTTTTTGACAAGCTTTTAGCTTCTTCTTTAATCAAACCGTGTTCTGACAGGACTCTGAGGACATGTCTGTCAAGGATCGCCACATCTAGGAAGCCTACATTCCGGAGAAAATGGCTTCCCTCCTTCCACCCAACACCCTTAAATTCCTTCACAAGCCACTCCCTAGCCGCCATAGCGTTGCCCATTCTCAACACGTTTTCCCTAAGTTCTCTGCTTCTCTCTCTTGCTAAAACAATGTACTCCGCTCTTCTCAGTGCGAATCGATGACCAGCCTCCTCTAGGGTTTTTCTCACCATCGCCTTAGACCCATGAAAAATGTGATTCCTTTCCTTCAAAGCTTTCACACACCTCAACCCAACTTCAGCGCTTGAGTACGCTGTTAGAATGCAGAAAACCAGCTCCTCAAACCAACGATAAGAATCCTCACTTCTTGTGGCGCGAAATTCCCTCATCCTCTGCTCAACAACCTTCCTTACATCGGGATCACTGACTAACTTCCGAACTTTTTCGACGAGTTCTTTAACACGGTTATTTTTCATCAAAATTCTCGTTCCTTATGGTTTATTGAGAAGGCTTTAGGCATGAACGCCGTTCCAATTCTTCGAGTTGAAAATATATGGCTAGTTTCCTTATATAAGGGAACGGTGGCGACATGGATATGCGAGGGAAGACGATCAGCATTATAGGCCTTGAGGGTTTTCCGTGGATAAGGGCTGGAGACGACCTAGCCAAAATGATCGTGGAAACAGCAGACAGAGAAGGCGTGCCCATCGAGGATGAAGACATCCTAGTGGTAGCCCAGAAGGTGGTGTCCAAGGCAGAGGGGAGGGTGGTGAGGCTGAAAGACGTAAGGCCGTCTAAGAGGGCGGAGGAGCTAGCGAAGATCTCTCTAAAGGACCCTAGATTCGTTGAGCTGGTGTTGAGGGAGACAAAACGCGTCGTGAAAGTCTCTACTGAAGCGCTGATGGTGGAAACCAAGCAGGGCATAATCTGCATAAACGCGGGAATCGACAAATCCAATGTTCCCGGGGAAGACTCTTACGCCCTTTTACCCGAAAACCCGGACGAATCCGCCAGGAGAATACGATCTCAAATCATGAAACTGACCGGAAAGAGGGTGGCTATAGTCATATCCGACACGTACAGTCGCCCGCTTCGAAGAGGCCAGGTCGAGTTCGCCATAGGAATAGCGGGCATCAACCCCTTCAAAGACTATCGAGGTCAAGAAGACCTCTTCGGCTACGTGTTGAAGGTGAAAAACGTCGCCATAGTGGATGAGATCGCCTCCGCCGCCGAGTTGATCATGGGACAGGCGAAGGAAGCGGTGCCAGTCGTCATCGTCAAGAACCTGAAGCGAGCGGAACGAAGCGAGGTCGCCTCAACGGATGATTTAGCCATCTCAAGGGAAGAAGATTTATTCAAGGAAACCCTGTAACAAGTCTTTTGATGTAAACCTCCGTAAGCGTTTTCGTCGAGTCGTTGTTTAGGAGTCTGAAACGTGATGGAGAAGAAAATGCCCCCTGGGCAGAGGGAGATTAAAAAGAGCCGATTACGTCACATTGGCTCGATTCCAAGCTTTAATCCGGAAACGTGGAGCCTAGCCGTATATGGTTTGGTGGAGAAGCCCCTAACGTTGACTTGGAGCAGTTTATTGGAGTTGCCGAGTGTCGTCATCGCTTCAGATTTTCATTGCGTTGAGGGGTGGAGCGTGCTGAACAACAAGTGGGAAGGCGTATCCTTTCAAACCATAGTCAAAATGGTGAAACCGGAGGAAACCGCGAAATACGTAACGTTTGAGTGCGACGACGGCTACACCACCTCCCTACCGCTCACAGACCTGCTCGACGACGATGTCTTACTCGCATACAAGCTTGAAGACGAGTACCTCAAACCAGAGCGAGGAGGCCCACTGCGCCTCATAGTCCCCAAAAAGTACGCCTACAAAAGCGCCATGTGGCTAAAAGGGATAAAGTTCACCTCCAAACCGGAACTCGGCTACTGGGAATCTAGGGGATACAGCAACACAGCCGACCCGTGGAAGGAAGATAGATACGCAAAGTGACAACTTTTGTGGATGAGAAACGTTAAGAGCATCGGTGAACCAAAAGGGGCTCGTGATAGTTTCGGAATATGTTCTTGTCTGTCCCGCTTAAGATTTAGAGCTCCATCTGCAGGAAGGGGTTACTCCTTTTTTCCTCGCCTATCGTGGACGCTGGCCCATGTCCGGGATACACCTTTACGTGGTCTGGTAACCCTGCTAATCTGTTTTTGATGGAGTGCATGATCTCTTGAAAGGATCCGCCAGGAAGATCATACCTACCAATAGAGCCAGCGAACAAGGTGTCTCCGGTGAAAACCACATCGTCACCCAAAAGGGATATGCTGCCTCTGCTGTGGCCTGGCGTGTGAAGAACCTTGAGCGCGACGCCTCCAATCCGGATTATGTCTCCGTCATGGAGCATTTTGTCGGCCGGCAGAGACTCGACACGAAGACCAAACAGCCTAGCTAGGCTTCTTCCAGCCTCAGTCAACAGGGGCGCGTCATACTCGTGGATTAAAATGGGGGCGCCTGTTGCCTTTTTAATAACCCAGTTGCCGGATGTGTGGTCGGGGTGACCATGCGTATTAACAATGTATCTGACCTCTAAATCGCGTTGGTCAACTTCCCTTAGGATCCCTTGGGCCTCAACTTCCCTGTCGAAACCGGGGTCCATAATCAGTGCTTCTTTGGTTTCGGCGCAGCCGACAATGTAGCAGTTTGTGTACAATGCCCCAACCGTCAACATTTTTACGATCATTGAACGCCTCTTCTCACGGTTTAGCAACCTTGACTGTAATTTATTATAAATGGTTTTCGCACCGACGATTGCTAGTTAGGTCAAGCTAAAGCTACCGTGTGTCTCGGATCAGTTGCAGTGTTGACGAAAAAGGCAGAGCCTATTGGATTCGGGTTTTCACCTATTGTTAAGGGTTAGAGCTTTCGAACCTCGAAAGATGGCGGAGCTGAAAAGAACTCTTGAGCCGCGAACGCAAACCCCGAAAAGGAGCATACAATCAGTATAATGCCCGCGATCGTTGGGATGATGAGAGTTCCGCTCCAGAAAATAGTTGTTTTGAGGACCCAGTCCGGTACGCCGTGGAGTGGAGGCAGCCACGGGGCCTTCCATATAAGGTCCCATAAGCTGAAGGAAAGGGTTAGTGGGCCGATGAACACACCGATCCCGTAGATCAGCGCAACTATAGAAAGTAATATGTGGGATGCCGGTTCTCCTCTTTGTCCCTTGAGAATTAAATGAACCAACGCTGATACAGAGCCCAATGCCACGGCAATTGCTTCCAGCACAGCCATTGACATAAACGGTCCAAGGAATGGAACATACCATTCGACAAAGACAAACCTAAGGGCCTGAACGTTCAATGTTACGATGGCTAGAAGGATTCCTCCGGCGATCCCCATAACAGAACCAGCGAATTTTAAAGAAAAGGAAGGGGCCATATAGGTGGCGGCACCTGCCATAACGAGCACTGGACCTATGATCAGTAGCAATGCGCTGATATTTTGTAGGCCGAGTATCATCGCCGATCCTATACCAAGGCATAACAGATAAAATGAGGCCAAAAGAACGCCAAAGAACATCACCCCGGAAGGAGTTATCCTCCGATAAAACTGAAGACCCCCGAGTATGAGGAAGGCGCCTAGTACCATTAATAGAATGGAGGCCACCATAAACAGAATTATCCCGCACATTTGAATGATGGTTGGCACAGAGGACATAATGAATTGGGAAAGGAGATAATGTAATAAGATGATGGTTGCCATGTTAGACACGATATAGCCGACGCCCAGAACACAGGCAGCCGCTAGAACCAGTTTACGAAGAAAACTTCCAGCGGACTCTCCAGAAGAACCAGTCAACCCTCAACCTCCAGATCAAGTTATTCAGATTTTTGCACCGTTTAAAACTTATGTATCGTAAATATTAATTGAGTGTAAATTTTTTGGTGGCAAATAAAAACAATTTATTTCCTACCACTTTTTCGGTATCGAATATTAATTCTTAGAAAAAAGAGGGGAGTTTGCGGGAGTTTTCGGGTGATATCACCACTTTATAGGATTTACGCCTATCCCCACATCGAACACGCGCTAGCCTTCAATTTCTTATGGACTGGACAGCCCCAACACCTGAAGCTACTTGAAGAACTTTTCACTAGAGTCCTTTGCTATTATACGGGTCGGTTAGCCCCTGACGAAAAGATCGGCAAGGTGGTTCAACAAGAAATGGACTATATGAAATCAATGAGAAACAGTTGGGAGGAAATAAAATTAAAACTTAATGACCTATCTTAATTTTTGGTCCTTGGAGGCCCCACATCTTCAAAATTTAAAGTTAAGCCTCAATACTGGGTGCTATACCCGAAACGAGATGATATAAAAAGTTTGTATGCTGGACTGGCTACGGTCATAGGCCAAGTGTTTTTATCGCTTCACCTACTCTTCCAACGCCAAGTATCAATGCTGCAGTTCGCATGTCTGACTTTTCTTTCGTTGCTATTTCATAAACGTCATTAAAAGCCCCTAGCCATCTTGTTCTCCAATTTGCAGTTTACTTCTTCAAGGGTCCAGTGTTCTCGCTCGAGGTTTTGAACCCACTCGAAATAGCTTGCGGTAACGCCGCCTGAGTTTGCCAGTATGTCTGGACTTACTCGTAGCGATTGCCTTAATTGAACGGAACGCTAAAATGGCGTTTATTTTGCTTCAAGTATCTTGTCGCACTTATGATGTTTTCTTAAAAACTTACTTGCGTAGGGGTTCGAAACTGTCCAAGGCTCTTCCTACAAACTCGAGGCCTTCCCGTAGTTCGTCTGTGCCCCATCCGAACCCAACTCTGAAATGGCTTTCAATATCAAAGCATTTCCCTGGCGCTACGAATACCTGGTACTTCTCTGCCAACGATGCGCATAAATCGGTTGAAGTGGCGTTTCGGTAGAATCTTGGAAACGCAACTAAACCTCCTTCCGGGGGAACCCAATCAACGTCATCACGATTCTCTACCCATTCCCTCATCACTTCAAGGTTGGTTTTTGCAATTTTTTCTGCTCGCGTTACGAGTTCACCCTTCCTTTTCAAAGCGATTCTTGAGAGGTATTCACCTAATGTCGAATTGCAGATCGTCGTGTAGCTTCTTATTTCTTTAGCAATGTCGATGATCGCTTTGTCTGCAACCATCCATCCTATTCTGAGACCTGGAAGGCCATGGAGTTTTGAAATACTCGAGGTACTGATGGCGCGGTCACTGAGGGTTGCAGCAGGTGGCAATGGTTTATGGGTGAACGAAAGTTCGCGATAAATTTCGTCGGAGAGCAGGTAGAGGTTGTTGTCTTCAACGATTTCAATGATGCCTTTCAGCGTTTCCAGCGTTATAACCGACCCTGTAGGGTTGTTGGGGTGGCTGATAACTATGAGTTTCGTCTTAGGTGTAATCATCTCATTGAGCTCGTCGATGTTCAGTTTGTAGTTATCCTCAAATCTGAGTCTAAGCAACTCCACCTTACCGCCTAACGCCCTAGGCACCTCGTACAATTGCTGATAGTTGGGGTGTTCAACAATAACATGGTCCCCTGGTTGGACTAGGGATGCCAATGCCACAAAATTGGCTTCTATACAACCGGTGGTAACCAAAATTCGATCTGGAGACACGCCTGGATAGTCTCGTGCTATAAGCTTTCGTAGCTCCAGGTCCCCAAGCATGTGACTGTAATACAGTTTCAAATCGCTGAGGTCGGTATTAAACCAGCCGAAGTCAATAGGCAAGATTCCACTTTCAGAAATGTTGATTCTGCATTGAAGCTCGTACTTTGCGAACCAGTCCTCCAAAGAGAAGGGGTTAAACTTCAAGTTTTGCCACCTCAGCCTGTAGATAAGAGATGCTAAACTATTAATGATTTCCCATATCCTCGCGCGCACAGAAAAGGCTTGGAATGAGTCTTTAAATAGATTGGTCGAAAACGCTACTAGGATGGGAGCCAACGCCTTTGTCGGAGACAACTTTGAAAACAGCGACATTTTACCGGGAACGGCGACGGTCTTTGGTGCTTGGGGATTTGCGGTGATAATATGTCTTCGGGAAAAGGGGATACATTCCCTTATTCTCTTCGTTTTCCAGTAGTCGTACTATATCGAGTTTTGATATATTATGGAAGCAGACCGAAGGGATATATCCAGAGTATTACGATATAATACAATCGTAGAGGGAATAGAAAGTGAATCTCTTTGGGAATCGAAGAAAAATGGAAAGAAAATCGGCTCAGGCGGAAGCCCACTGGTATAGATGTGATTCTTGTGGAAAAACCTTTGCAACGTCGTTGAAGATGTTGAATTTTGAACACGAACCCCCTAAAGAAATCGAGATATGTCCCTTTTGTGACAAGGTTCTCACAAGGTAATGTAGGGGTGTCTCTTTAAAATACATTAGAAAATCATTTTAAGGAAGCTAATAACGCGCAGCCCATTTTTATTATCTAAAGTACTCCCGATACTTCCTTAAAGTTGTTTTAGGTTCGTGAGGGTGCTTTCAACCCTTCGACCGCACCAGGGGTGTCCTAGGTCGTGCTGACAAACTTTTCATGATACACTATACCCACTAAGGTATGCGGAAAGAGTTTGTTTGAATAATGTAATGCTTACACTGACTGAAAATGCGAATCCTTAAATCTATGGCGTTATTTTTCGCACAAAAACGAAGAATTTATCTGCTATTTGAAGAAAGCCAGTGTAACCAAAAAAGCCTCAACACTAAACAAAAAGGTTAGCAAGAGCTCTAAGAGATCTTAATAGTTGAATCTACTTACTCTTCGGTTTCCTCTTCTTCGTCGAATTCCGCTTCTTCCGCTGCCGCCTCTTCTTTACCACGAAAGGGATGGATTCCTCCTGCCGGAGCCTCTACCTCCCCAGAAGTAGTTTCCTCAACTTCTCCAACTGAAGCTTCCTCCATTGGGGTTTCTTCGAATACAGCCTCAGTAACCGTCTCTTCAGCTGGAGCCACCTCTGGAGCAGTTTCTGTGGCGGTTTCGGCAATGATCTCCGCGGTGGCCACTGTTTCTTCAGCCACTTCTTCGGCAGTCTCTTCCACAGCCTCTTCGGATGGTAGAAATTTTTCTTCTGTTGGTGCCTCCTCCACCGGAATCTCTACCGGTGCCTCTTCTTCTATAGGTGCCTCTTCAGGCGTTACTTCGACGAGTACCTCAGTCGGTTCCTCGATGGGCACTTCAGTTGGCATTTCAATGGGTGCTTCAGTCGGTTCTTCGATCAGCGCCTCAGTTGGTGCTTCGGTTGGTACTTCGACGGTTGCTTCTTCAAGTACAGCCTCAGCCTCTACTTGCACTTCTTCTGTTGGTGCTTCCATGGGTGTCTCTGCTGGCGCCTCTACAGTTGCCTCTGTCAGTTCTTGCGCTGTTGCCTCTGTTGGTGCTTCAGCAGACACCTCTTTAACTGGTGTTTCAACTGGTGTCTCCACAGGCGCTTCTACAGGTATTTCTGGCGCTTTTTCAAGAACCTTTTCGGTTGGTGTTACTTCTGCAACTTCCACTGGTGTCGGAGTTACGGGTCTCACTTCTTCCGGAAGAAGCTGGGTGACGGCATTTTTGATTTCAGTCAACTCTTTCCTCGTAGCTTCAATCCCAAAGCTTAGAACGCTGCTCTCTTTGGTGTATGCCTCTTCGTCAATTTCTTCAGCAACGTATCGAATCTCTAGGTTTGCGAGAAACATTTCCAACGTCTTGGTTTGTTCTTGAAGGTCATTGATCTTGGAGATCATCTTGTCAGCTAAGGCTTTCTGGCGAGCTTCTATCTCAGCAATGGCATCGGTTACTTCTTGGTTAACGTAGTCGTAGGTGGTTTGCGAGATTTTGCCTCTGCTGAATAAACTCTCTAGGGCTTGCCTCTTTTTGTTCGATAACTCCAGTTCCTTGCTTATCCTTTCAAAGGCGTATTTCCACGAGATCAAATTCCCACACCTAGCTCATGCATGCATAAAAGAACAAAATAACTTTTGTTAACAT
>Ga0315314_1001407_pt1 | contig 21804 bp, 15 predicted proteins | sample TDP9_MG_FD_203631 | JGI IMG/M metagenome (GOLD analysis project Ga0315314, IMG submission 203631) | Freshwater sediment microbial communities from Lake Towuti, South Sulawesi, Indonesia - TDP9 | ecosystem: Environmental > Aquatic > Freshwater > Lake > Sediment | place: Indonesia: South Sulawesi... | reverse complement strand
ATTCAAAGAGTGGATTTAAGCCCCTAATTTCATAGGCAAACGCCAAAAATCCGACAGCATGCTAATACTCGAATATTATTCTATTATCCAATAATCGTTCACCTATGACTGTCGAACCCGGGTACTACTGATGTGCAAAATCTTGAAATTTTGTTAGCCAAAAATTTGCCCCCCACCCTTACCCTCCCCCTCGAGGGGGGAGGGTAGGGCGGGGGTGGGTTTGGTTGCGGCTCTACCGCGCTGTGCTGTCTGTGGTTAGATTTTGACAATTCCTGAAAATGCATAGGGGGAAAGAGATGACCGAAGTGCTCAAAAAAGATAAAGTAGGGGCCGTACTGCTCGTAGGGGGAGGCATTGGAGGGATACAGGCCGCGCTCGATTTAGCAGAATCAGGGTATCGTGTTTATCTTCTGGAAAAATCCCCTTCCGTGGGAGGAGTCATGGCCCAACTGGACAAAACCTTCCCCACCAATGACTGTGCCATGTGAATCCTTTCGCCCAAGCTCGTGGAGCTTGGTCGCCATTCGAATGTAAAGATCTTATCGTATTCTGAAATTTTGGAAGTTGAGGGTGAGCCGGGCCGATTTAGAATCCATGTAAAGGAACGCTCCAGGTATATCGATCCGAAAAAATGCACCGGTTGTGGGGAGTGTCCTCGAGTATGTCCTGTTGAACTTCCGAATGAGCATGAGGAAGGTTTGGCTAAGAGGAAGGCTGTCTACATCCCCTATGCTCAATCCATTCCCAATGTGTATACTATTGACAAGCTGGAGAGACCCCCTTGTGTGATGGCTTGTCCAGCTGGGGTGAATGTTCAGGGATATGTGGCCCTGACTTCTCAGGGGAAATATCAAGAGGCTTCGGAAGTTATCAAAAGAGAACTTCCCTTTCCCCGAGTGTTAGGTCGGATTTGTCCCCATCCTTGTGAGGAAGTATGTAATCGTGAGTTGATTGATGAACCCATAGCTATCTGCGGTCTCAAACGTTTTGTGGCAGATAAGGTCAAGACCCTTGAGGATGAGGCCAAGCCTTCGGTGGCGGAGCGGAGACCTGAGCGGGTGGCGGTGGTAGGTTCGGGCCCAGCTGGGTTATGTTGTGCGTATTATTTATCATTACGAGGTTATGGGGTGACGGTTTTTGAGGCGTTGCCAGTCGCGGGTGGTATGCTTTTTGTGGGAATTCCCGAATATCGTTTGCCCAGGGACATATTGGCGGAAGAGGTTAAGAGGGTAATAGATCTCGGGGTGGAGATTAAAGTGAACATTCCCATCGGTGGGGATTTAACTCTGGATGGGCTTTTTCATGAGGGATATGAAGCAATCTTTTTGGCCATGGGTGCCCATGGAAGTCTTCCACTTGACATTCCAGGTGAGGATGCTAAGGGTGTCGTTTCTGGGGTAAACTTTTTGCGGGACATCAATCTGGGGAGGAAAGTAGAGGTTGGCCAGAAAGTTGTGATCATTGGAGGAGGAAATGTAGCCATTGATGGAGCTAGGTCGGCCCTACGATTAGGGGCGAAGGAGGTGACCATCCTTTATCGGAGGTCAAGGAAGGAAATGCCGGCCAGCGAAGAGGAAGTGGAGGCGGCATTATTAGAAGGTGTGAAGGTTTCCTTTCTTGTGGCCCCTGTCGAAATATTGGCGGATGAGGAGGAAAAGGTAAACGGGTTGCGATGTATTGAGATGAGATTGGGTGCTCCGGATGCTAGCGGTCGGAGACGGCCAATACCTATTGAAAAATCTGAGTTCAATATTGCGGCAGATATGATTATCGTGGCCATTGGCCAGGTGCCCGAGGTGGATTTTTTGGAGTCCAGCGGAGTGAAGTTGACCGAAGGTGGCACCATTGAGGTGGATCCTCTAACTTTTGCTACAAGTCGGCTGGGGATATTTGCTGGGGGTGATGCGCAGACAGGTCCCTGGATAGCCATTGGTGCGGTGGAGGCGGGAAAGCGTGCGGCTGAGTCCATTGATCGGTATTTGCAGGGCAAGGACTTAAAAGAGGGTCGTCAGTTACGTCAGGAAGCCAGGCGGTGGGATGTCAGGAGGATCTCTTTAGGTCAGGAGAAAAAAACCAGGCAAAGAATGCGGCACATTTCGAAGGGGATGAGGAATGGTTTTGATGAGGTAGAGTTAGGGTTTTCAGAGAAGGCGGCTTTGGAAGAGGCCAGGCGGTGTCTCAATTGTGGAATTTGTTGTGAGTGTTTGCAATGTCTGGCCGCTTGCAAGGCAGAAGCGATAGATCAAAAAAGGGGTGATATCATTTCGGAGATAGAGGTGGGAGCCATTATCCTCAGTCTGGGTTTCGATGAATTCAATCCCCGTTTGATCCATGAATATGGATACGGTCGCTTCCGCAATGTAGTCACTTCCATTGAATTCGAGCGCATACTCTCGGCTTCTGGGCCTTATCTGGGAAAAATTCAAAGGTTATCGGATGGCCAAGCTCCTAAAAAGATTGCCTTCATCCAATGTGTAGGTTCAAGGAATTTAATGGACGGTCGCTCTTATTGTTCTTCCGTCTGCTGTATGTATGCCGTGAAAGAGTCGGTGGTAGCCAAAGAACACGATCCCTCTTTGGAGATCAGCATCTTCGGCATGGATATGCGGGCCCAAGGGAAAGGTTTTGATACTTACTTTGAGAGGGCCCAGAAAGAACAGGACATTAGGTTCGTTCGGGCCAAAGTATTCTCGGTAGAGGAAATCCCGGAGACCAAAGACTTGAGATTAAAGTATGTGGCGGATGATGGAAAGCTGCGGGAAGAGATTTTCAGTTTGGTGGTACTGTCTGTGGGCTTAGAGCCCTCTCAAGGTTCCAGAGAACTGGCGAAAAAGATTGGATTGGGGATAGACGAATATGGCTTCTGCCGATCCAAGGAGTTTTCACCCCTCGAAACCACTAAGCCCGGCATCTTTGTGACCGGAGCCTTCCAGGGTCCCAAAGATATTCCTGAGACAGTAGCTCAAGCCAGTGGAGCCATGGTTAAGTCTGCGGGCTTGCTTTCGGAAGTCCGGGGTACTCTGGTTAAGAAAAAGGAATACCCTCCAGAAAGAGATGTCCAAGGACAAAAGCCCCGCATCGGGGTATTTGTTTGCCACTGTGGAATAAATATTGGAGGTGTTGTAAAGGTCTCCGAGGTAAAGGATTATGCCAAGACACTGGATGGTGTAGTTTATGTAGGAGATAATCTCTATACCTGTTCCCAAGATACCCAGGAGAAGATTAAGGGGATGATCAGGGAACACAACCTCAACCGAGTCATTGTAGCTGCCTGTTCTCCCCGAACGCATGAACCTTTATTTCAGGAGACCATCAGGGAGGTGGGGCTCAATCGGCATCTCTTTGAGATGGCCAACATCCGGGACCAGTGCAGCTGGGTGCATCAGCATGAAGCGGAGAAGGCCACGAAGAAGGCCAAAGAGCTGCTGAAGATGAAGGTAGCTAAGGCGGCATTAATCCAGCCCCTGAAAGAGATCGAGATTCCCGTACATAGAAAAGCCTTGGTCATTGGCGGGGGAATTGCCGGGATGAATGCCGCCCTGGAGGTTGCCCGCCAGGGTTTTGAATGTTATTTGGTGGAGAGGCATAAGGAACTTGGGGGAAATTTAAGGAATCTTTACTCTACCATTGCTGGAGGAGATACCCAGAAGCTTCTCCAGGACACGATTAGAAAAGTAGAAGAGAACGGCCTCATCCATGTATCAACCAATAGCGAAATAGAGGGCCTCTCTGGATATGTGGGAAATTTCCGGGCCACCCTGAGAAATGGAGACGGGGGTGAGCAGTTAGAACTGGGGGCCATCATCGTCGCCACTGGGGGTGGAGAGTGGAAAACAACTGATTACCTGCACGGCCAGGATGAGAGGATTTGCACCCAATTAGAATTGGAAGAAAAGTTGGCCAAGGATTCCTCCTTGGCTGAGGAGTGGAAGACCGTAGTGATGATTCAATGTGTGGGTTCGCGGAATGATGAGCACCCGTACTGTAGTAAAATATGCTGCTCGCAGGCGATCAAGAATGCCCTGCAGATGAAAGGGGCGAATCCCTCCCTGAACATCTATATACTTTATCGAGATATGAGAACCTACGGATTTTTGGAGGAGCACTACAGCCAGGCCCGGGAAAAGGGGATCATATTCCTGAGATATGATCAGGCCAGGAAGCCGCAGGTCAGCCGAGAGGGGGGAAAGATTCGAGTAAGAATCTTCGACCCCATCATGGGCGAAGATTTGGTGCTGAATCCAGACCTTTTGGTTTTGAGCGTGGCTATTGTTCCCACACCCAATGAGGACTTGGCCAAATTGCTGAAGGTTCCCCTGACTGCTGATGGGTTTTTCCTGGAGGCCCATGCCAAACTCAGGCCAGTAGAGTTTGCTACCGATGGCATTTTCTTGTGCGGGATGGCCCATTTCCCCAAACCCATTCCAGAATCGCTTTGCCAGTCCAGTGCGGCTGCGGGGAAAGCGGGTATTCTTTTATCCAAGGGCACGGTCCTTGTTGAACCCATTATCTCCTGGGTCGATGAAGAAAAGTGTATCGGTTGCGGATTATGTGAGGCGATGTGTCCTTACAAAGCCATTCAACTGAAAGATACCGAGGCCGGAAAAAGGGCAGAGACGATTCCGGCCTCTTGTAAAGGGTGCGGGTTGTGTGGGGCCAGCTGCCCGCAAAGGGCGATCACCAACTACCACTTTACCGAACAGCAAATTCTGGCGGAGATCAATGCCCTTGCTTTGTAATCATTTTGGATTCATTTCCATGGCGCCAGCAGGGTGGCCTGGCGATAAGCCAAAAAAGGCGGTGATGGCTCCGTTGGATACGCCGGGTGAGCGACAGACTTTGCAGGGAAGGAAATGAGTAAGGTTTTCCCATTTTCCCAACCAGCCTTCCCGGCTAAAGGGCCAAGGGATGAAAAGTGGGCGGGCAAGAAATCGGTGATTCTTGGCCGTTTTTGGCTTACCGCCGATCCCCCCTGCCAGCGCCAACAAGTAGAGGGCGCCCAGGCCCCTTCAATTATCGAGAGGAAAGATGGGGACATTCGAACCAAAGATCATAGGCTTCTGCTGTAACTGGTGTTCCTATGCCGGAGCTGATCTGGCCGGGGTGAGCAGGTTTCAATACCCGACCAACCTCAGGGTCGTGAGGGTCATGTGCTCCGGCAGGGTGGATCCGAGCTTCATTTTTTCCTCCTTTCTGGCCGGTTTTGACGGCGTCATGGTATTGGGCTGTCATCTGGGCGACTGCCATTACCTCACGGGAAACTATCACGCGCAAAAGAAGATGCAGATGGTGGAAACACTTCTAAGATTGGCAGGAGTAGATCGAAAGAGGTTCATCCTGGATTGGGTCTCTGCGGCCGAGGGGGAAAGGTTTGCCAGGATCGTAACACATTTCGCCAACCAAGTTAAGGAGCTGGGTCCTTTAGGGAGGGATGAGTCCTTCATTCTATCCCTGAAGGCAGCCAGAGCAACCACCCAAGGGGAGAAGGTCCGCTGGTTGGTGGGAAATGAACTGGATCTCCTGGAAAAAGGAAATGTGTTTAGAGAAAAAGTCTCGGCTTCCCAGTTTGCTATTTTGATGGACGCACTTCTTAAGGACGAATACAAAAAAAATGAAATTGCTCTTCTTTTGGAAAAAAATCCGTATGGCATGAGGGAAATCGCTGACTATGTTCACCTATCTCCCCAGCAGGTCTCCTCTTATTTGGTGGATTTGGAGGATGCAGGGATGATCAGCCTTCATTCAATTTCCGGAAAAACGCCGAAATATACGCGAGTTAGGAGATAGACCATTCGCTGGGTGGTTCTAAGAGAGAATGAGCCTGATGGCTAAAAACCTGCAAAAAGATAAGATTGGTTCTGTTTTGGTGATCGGCGCTGGAATCGGGGGCATGCAGGCCTCTTTGGATCTGGCCGAGTCGGGATACCTCGTCCACGTGGTCGATTCCTCGCCCAGCGTGGGTGGGATCATGACCCAGTTGGACAAGACCTTCCCCACCCACGATTGCGCCATGTGAATCATCTCCCCCAAGCTCGTGGAGCTTGGCCGACACCTGAACATCAGCGTAATCACCCATGCCGAGATTAAAGGAATTCAGGGGGAGCCGGGGAACTTCCAGGTCGCGCTGGTTCGAAAACCCCGATACATCGACGTGGATAAATGCACCGGTTGCGGGGAATGCGCCCGCCACTGCCCCGTGAGTGCCCCCAATTCCTATAACGAGGGATTATCGAAAAGATCGGCCATCTATATTCGCTTTCCGCAGGCGATTCCCCTGGCCTTTGCCATCGATCGGGCCAGGTGCATCGGCTGCGGCCTTTGTGAAAAGGTATGCCTGGCCAAAGCAGTGAAGTATTCTGAAGAAGAAGTCAATGAAACTCTGAGAGTTGGGGCGGTGGTTCTCTCCCCGGGCTATGAAATGTATGATGCCAGACTGAACGTTGAATATGGCTACCGGCGGTATCCCAATGTAGTTACTTCGTTGGAATTTGAGCGGATCCTTTCTGCCTCCGGTCCGTATAAAGGACAGCTTTTCAGGCCTTCGGACCGGGATATCCCCCAGCGGATTGCTTTCATCCAGTGTGTGGGCTCCCGGGATCTCACCTACGGGAAGGGTTACTGCAGTTCTGTTTGCTGTACTTATGCCATCAAAGAGGCCATCATCGCCAAAGAGCATAGCCCCCTTCCTCTGGAGACGACAATCTTTTTGATGGATCTAAGGACCTATGGAAAAGATTTCGATCGGTATTACAACCGGGCGAAAGAAGAACATGGGGTGAAATTCGTTAGATCCAAGGTTTATGGGGTTGAGGAACTGGATGGTACCGGAGATCTCTCGGTCAAATTTACCACCGAAGATGGGAGGATGAATAAAGAGGTTTTCAACCTGGTTGTACTCTCCTTGGGGTTTCAGTCCTCATCCAGCGCTACCAAACTGGGCAAGGAATTGGGGGTGCGCCTCAATGCTTATAACTTCTGTGCTACCCGTCCTTTCACTCCTGTCGAGACGTCCAAACCAGGGATATTTACGTGTGGGGCCTTTTCTGGCCCCAAAGATATCCCGGAGACAGTGATGCAAGCGAGCGGCGCAGCTGGAAGCGCTTCAGCCCTGCTGGCTTCCGCCAGAGGTAGTCTCACCCGGGTAAAGGAATATCCTCCAGAAAAAGATGTCAGCAAGGAGGAGCCCAGGATTGGGGTATTTGTCTGCAACTGCGGGATCAACATCGGAGGAATCGTTAATGTCCCTGAGGTGAGAGATCATGCCCGGACGTTAGATCATGTGGTCTATGCTGAGGACAATCTTTATACGTGTTCTCAGGATACCCAGGAGAAGATCAAAGAGAAAATCAGGGAGCATAACCTCAATCGAGTGGTAGTGGCCTCCTGCTCTCCGAGGACCCACGAACCGACCTTTCAAGGAACCTTAAGGGAAGCCGGGCTCAACCGCTATCTCTTCGAAATGACCAACATCCGGGACCAGTGCAGCTGGGTGCACATGCATGAGCCGGAAAAGGCCACGAAGAAGGCTAAAGACCTGGTAAGGATGGCTATAGCCAGGGCCAGATTGCTGCAGCCCTTGCCGCAGATGGCTCTGGATCTCACCCATAGCGCCCTGGTGATCGGCGGGGGGGTGGCGGGGATGGAGAGTGCCCTCAACCTGGCCGAGCAAGGTTTTGAGGTTCATCTGGTGGAGAAGAATGAGGAACTAGGTGGAATGGCCAGAAGGGTCCATTACACCTTGGAAGGGGGAGACGTCCAGGTCTATTTGAACGACTTGATGGGAAGGGTGTCTACCCATCCGCGGATCAAGATATATACCCAGGCTCATATTGTGGATGCGGCGGGTTACATCGGGAATTTTACCACTGGGTTGATGATCGAGCGCAAAAGATATATCCAGGAGATCAAGCACGGAGTTACGATTATTGCCACCGGTGGAAAGGAATACGTTCCCACCGAATATCTTTATGGTGCGGACCCCAGGGTTTTAACCCAACTGGAGTTGGAAGAGGAGATCATCAAAGGAAACCCGGACATCATTCATTGTTCCAACCTGGTGATGATCCAGTGTGTGGGAAGCCGAAACGAAGAGAGGCCCTATTGCAGCCGGGTATGCTGCAGCCAGGCGGTCAAGAATGCCCTGAAGCTGAAAGAGCTCAATCCGCAGATGAATGTATTCATACTCTGTCGGGACGTGCGCACCTATAGCTTCAAGGAAGATTATTATCAGGAGGCAAGGAACAGAGGGATCGTCTTTATTCATTATGAAGAGGAGAAACCTCCTAAGGTGGAGGCTTTGAGAAGGGCGGGAGAATATGTATTGTCAGTTCGGGTGGCAGATCCTATTTTGGGAGAGGATCTGGTGATCGATGCCGACATCGTGGCCTTGAGCGTGGCTGCCGTTCCTTCTGCGGAAAATCGGGAATTGGCGCAATTCTACAAAGTTCCTTTAAATGCGGACGGCTTCTTCCTCGAAGCCCATGTCAAGCTTCGTCCCGTGGATTTCGCCACCGAAGGGGTCTTTTTAGCCGGACTGGCCCACTCCCCTAAATTTATCGAAGAGAGTATTGCCCAGGCGAAGGCTGCGGCCTCACGGGCGACGACCATTTTGGTTAAAGATAAAGTGATGGCCGAGGGAATCGTCAGCTCGGTCAATGAGACGCTCTGCGGGGGATGTGGGATCTGCGAAGTGCTCTGTCCCTATACAGCCATCGAGGTGGATCGAAAGACCAAAGTGGCCAGGGTAAATGAAGCTTTGTGCAAAGGGTGCGGCACCTGTGCCGCGGCCTGCCCCTCCGGGGCTGCCCAGCAGAAAGGGTTTACGCGGAATCAAATCCTCACCATGACGAGCGCTTTTCTGGAGGCCGCAAGTTGAAGAATACTAATGAGATCATCCCAGTGGCGCAATGGCGCCGGCATGGTTGCCCGTCGGTTTGGAGAAAACGGAAACATGAGTGATTTTGAACCAAAGATTATAGGATTTTGTTGCAACTGGTGTGCTTATGGAGCAGCGGATTTAGCAGGAGTAAGTCGCATCCAGTATCCTGCTAACTTAAGGATAATCAGGGTGATGTGCTCTGGTGCTATTGACCCCTTATACATTCTGGATGCCTTGAAAAAGGGAGCGGATGGGATCCTGGTTGGCGGCTGACACCCCGGAGACTGCCATTACCAGTCTGGTAATTACAAGACGCGCCGGAAGATACCCTTGGTCAGAAGATTGATCGCCCAGTTGGGAATCGACCCCCGCAGGGTGAGGCTGGAGTGGATCTCTTCAGCCGAGGGACAGAAATTCGCCCAAGTGGTGACCCAGTTTACCGACGAGATTCGAGAATTGGGACCCAACCCCATGAAGTTTTCGGGCAGGTAAAAATGGAAGGGAAAAAGATCAAACTGGCCGTAGGCATTGGCTCGACCTGTGAAGGTTGCAGCGTGGCCATACTGGATCTGCATGAGAAGATTTTAGATTTAGTCCGCCTGGCTGACATCGTCTACTGGGTCCTGGCCATGGACTTCAAACTTCATGATCTGGAAAAGTTCCAGGAGAAAGAGATCGATGTCAGTCTCCATCACGGCACCATCAGGACTTCCGAACATGAGCACATAGCCCATTTATTACGGGAGAAATCCAAGGCCTTAATCGCTTTTGGCTCCTGCAGTTGTTTCGGAGGTATCCCGGGCCTGTGCAACGTGACCAACCGGGAGGAGATTTTTAAGGTCGTATACCAGGAGACCGCTTCTACGGTTAATCCCGATTTTATTACCCCGCAAATCAAGCTCAGTGATAACGGGCATAACCTGACTTTGCCTGAACTCCGGGATGAGGGAAAGGCCCTGCACCAGGTTGTAGATGTCGATTACTACCTGCCCGGTTGTCCCCCCGCAGTGGAATTGATCGAGAAGTTGATCCCGATCATCCAAAACTTTCTTAAGACAGGAAATCTTCCGCCCAAGGGGACGGTGATTGCCTCAGAGAAGACGTTATGCGATGAGTGCCCCCTGGAGAGGCAAAATAAGATGATCGATAAGATCGTCAGGCCCCATAAGATCATTCCGGACCCCAAGAGATGTCTGCTGGAGCAAGGCATCTTGTGCCTGGGCCCGGCCACCCGGGGAGGATGCGGTACCAAGTGCATCAATGTCCTCATGCCCTGCCGCGGTTGCATGGGACCCACCGCTGAGATCAGCGATCAGGGAGCAAAGATGATCGGGGCGATTGCTTCCATCCTGGGCGTGGAAAAAGAGAAGGATCTCTCTGAGGCAGAGGTGGAAAAAATTATAGATCAGATCAAGGATCCTTTGGGCACGTTCTATCGTTTTACCCTACCCGTGGCCTCGATCAACAGGAATTTTCAGGAAAAAGGAGTAAAGTAGGAGTGGAAAAAAGCGCTGGCCCAAGAAGGATTACGATCGACCCCATCACGCGGCTGGAAGGGGAGGCCAAGATCGATATATTCCTGAACGAGGAAGGCGATGTGGACAATGCCTACTTCCAGGTCGTAGAACTCCGCGGGTTTGAGAAATTCTGCCAGGGGAGACCGGTGGAGGAGATGCCCCGGATTGTTCCCCGCATCTGTGGCGTTTGACCCGGGGCCCACCACATGGCCTCGGGTAAGGCCGTGGACGCTGTTTATCATGTAGAGATTCCGAAAGCCGCCAGGAAGTTAAGGGAGCTTTTCTATTGTGCCCACTATATCCATTCCCATCTCGCCCATTTCTATGCCCTAGCCGGCCCGGACTTCGTTGTGGGCCCAGATGCTGACCCGGCTAAAAGAAATATCCTGGGAGTCATCGAGAAGGTGGGGCTGGAGATTGGCGGGGCGGTCATTAAGAACCGGGCTTATGCCCAGAAGATCCAGGAGATGATCGGGGGTAAGGCCACCCACCCGGTATGCAACCTGCCGGGGGGAGTATCCAAACCCCTGACCGAAGAAGAAAGGAAAAAGATCGAGGAGATGGGGAAATCTTTCATCGAGATCTCCAAATTCTCTCTAAAACTCTTCGATGACCTGATTTTAGGCAATAAGACTTACAAGGAATTGATAACCGGAAATACCTACCGCCACGAGACCTACTACATGGGGACGGTCGATGAGCATAACAACTTAAATCTTTATGATGGCTACGTGCGAGTGGTCAACCAGCGGGGAGAGGAGTTCGCCAAGTTCAAGGCCCAGGACTACTTGAGCCATATCGGAGAACATGTAGAGCCCTGGTCCTACCTCAAGTTTCCCTATCTCAAGAAGGTAGGATGGAAGGGTTTAACGGATGGGCCTGAGAGCGGCATCTACCGGGTCAATTCCCTGGCCAGATTGAATACCACCGATGGCCTGCCCACCCCTCTGGCTCAAGAGGCCTACAAGAAGATGTATGAAGTCCTGGGCGAGAAGCCGTCCCATGCAACGCTGGCTTTCCACTGGGCCAGGATTGTGGAATTGATGTACGCCTCCGAAAGATTGATGGAGCTGATAGGTGATCCGGAGATTACCAACAAAGAGGTTCGCACGATTCCCACTGCCACCCCGACTGAAGGGGTGGGCTGCGTGGAAGCCCCTCGGGGCACTTTGTTCCATCACTACTTAACGGATGAAGAGGGAATGGTTACCAAGGTGAATCTCATCGTGGCCACTGGCCATAATAACGGGCCCATCTGTATGTCCGTAAAGAAGGCGGCCCAGAGTTTGATCAAAAAATTTCAAGTAAAGGAAGGGCTCCTCAACATGGTGGAGATGGCCTTCCGAGCATACGACCCATGTTTTGCCTGTGCGACCCACACGCTGCCTGGGCAGATGCCTCTGGAAGTAAGGATTTATGATTCAGAAAAGAACCTATGGCAGAGGCTCAAGCGATGAAGACCCTCATCCTCGGCCTGGGCAATCCCATACTCCGGGATGACGGAGTGGGGATCAAAGTAGCGCGGGAGATTGGCAGGCGAGTCGATTCTCCGTGGGTCGAAGTGATCGAGGCATGCACAGGCGGCCTGGATTTGTTGGAGCTGATCCGGGGATACGCCAGGGTTGTGATTGTAGATAGTATCCAGATTCGAGGAAGAAGGCCGGGGGAGATTTTCTTACTCCATCTTAATGACCTGAAAACCACGATCCGGTTGAGCTCACCCCATGATGTAAATTTGGCCACTGCTATGGAGTTGGGGAGGAAACTGGGGTTGCCCCTCCCGCAAGAGATTAAGATTTATGCCATTCAAGGGGAAGACGTATTCACTTTTGACGAAGAGTGTTCTCCGGCAGTAGAAAAGGCGATCTCGCAAATTGCGGAAGAGATCATGCAGGAAGAGGGGTGGAGCAAAAAGTTGGAAAGGCCCATCGCCCAAGCCTGAGGAAGGCAGAGGGTATGAGTTGCATCATCCCAACTGCGAGCAAATTAGGGTATAAATAAATTAAGAAAAGGGGGCGGTCGCTGCGCTTCGGAGGGATTAAGTGCTCGTTCGCTTTCAACCTCACAACAGAGAGATACAGGTCGCCCGGGGCGATAATTTGCTCAAGGCGGCAATGGAGGCAGGGGTTTACATCCATGCCTCCTGTGGGGGGGAAGGGGTCTGCGGAAAATGCCGGGTGATGATCGAGAAGGGCGAAGTGGAAAGCCCCCGGGGCCCGAAGATCTCCGAAGAGGATTATCGCCAGGGCATTCGCCAGGCTTGTCAAACCCGCATCCTAAGCGATCTGGATGTGCGTATTCCTGTGGAATCGGCCCTGGACAAGCGGGTGATTTCGCGAACGCGAGAACGGGTGAGCGCTGGCCGCAAAGTCTCCCACCAGGAGCTGGAGTCCCTTGTGCTGGGATGGTGCTTCAGCCCGGCCCTGCGCAAGTTCTACGTGGAGATGGAGCCACCTTCGATCAAGGACAACCGCTCGGATCTCTCCCGGTTGCTCCTGGCCATGAAGAAGCTCCATGGCCTGGAGAGTATTTCAGTGGATTACCGGCTCTTGCAGAGATTGCCATTTCTCTTGAGGGAGGCAGACTGGCGAATAACCGCCACCGTGGTGCAGACGCGCATGGAGTCGCAACTGGGGGAGTATCAGTTGCGTGGGTCCCGGCGACCCAAGCTGATCAATCTGGAAGCCGGAGATACCACCAGGGAGCACTATTCGATCGTCATGGATGTGGGGACGACCAGCGTGTGGGGACAGCTTTTGGATTTGAACAAAAGGCAAACGCTGGGCGAAGCTTCGGATTATAATGCTCAGATCAGCTACGGGGATGACGTAATCAGCCGGATCGTCTATTCCCAAAAGCCGGGGGGGTTGAAGAAGCTGCAAGAGAGTGTGGTGGGAACGATCAATGGGATTGTCCGGGAACTCATCGCCAAGTCAGGGGTCAATTTAGCCAAGGTCTCGCATATGACCGCCGCTGGAAACACGATCATGACCCATTTGCTGTTAGGCCTGAACCCGAGATATATTCGCGAGTCTCCTTACACTCCGATAGCCAGTTTCTTCCCCCCAGTAAGAGCTTTGGAGCTGGGGTTGGAGGTGGAAGAACATGTGCACCTCTACACCTTTCCCTCCGTCGCCTCTTACGTGGGAGGAGACATCGTCTCGGGGGTCCTTGGTTCGGGCATCTACCAGCGCAAGCCGCTGACCTTGTATATCGATATCGGGACCAACGGGGAAATCGTCATCGGGAATTCAGACTGGATGGTTACGGCAGCCTGCTCTGCTGGCCCGGCCTTTGAAGGCGGGGGGATCAAGTACGGAATGCGCGCCACCCTGGGGGCGATCGAGGATTTTCGCCTGGACCCCATCTCCTTTGAGCCCATGCTGCTGACCATCGGCATGGTCAAGCCCAAAGGGATCTGCGGGTCTGGGTTGATCAACATCGTGGCCGAGTTCCTGGAGGCTGGGGTCATTATGCCAAATGGCAAATTCAACTCGGACTTGCCCACGAAGCGGATTCGCGCGGGGGCTGACGGAGTGGAGTATGTCCTGGCCTTTAAGGAAGATACGGCTACAGGATCCGATCTCGTCATCACGGAGGTGGACATCGATAACCTCCTGCGGGCGAAGGCGGCCATGTATGCCGGGTATGTAACCCTATTGCAATCTGTGGGACTCGCCGTCGGGAATTTGGAGCAAGTGGTCATCGCTGGGGCTTTCGGCTCCTTCATCGACGTCGAGCGAGCCATCACCATCGGGCTGCTGCCGGAGCTGCCCTCGGACCGCTTTCTTTTCATCGGCAACGGGTCTTTGTTGGGGGCGCGGTTGATCTCCTTCTGCAACGAGATGCTCGACGATTGCGAGCGGATTGCCCGGATGATGACGAATATCGAGCTGAGCGAGACCCCCTCTTTTATGGACAACTACGTGGCGGCACTGTTTTTACCCCATACGAATGCCGCCGAATTTCCAGGGGTTAGTAAACGATTGGCGGCTCGAAAATGATTCGCCACAGAGGTCACAGAGGACTCAGAGTTAAATAAAATTTGAATCTAAATAGAAAAAATTCTAATGGTAGGTTTGGATTTTGATCATTTGCATTTTTAAATTTATCTCTGTGCTCTCTGTGTGCTCTGTGGCAAAAATAGAAGGGAAGGAATTTTGGGTAAAGTGATTGCCATGGCTGGAAAAGGGGGAACTGGGAAGACCACCCTTTCCGCTTTGATCATTCGCTATTTGAAGAAAAAGGGCTGGGGACCCATCCTGGCTGTGGATGCTGACCCCAACGCCAACCTCGGGGATGCTTTGGGGTTGAAGGTTCATAAGAGTCTGGGAGCGGCGCGGGAGGATTTTTTCGAATCCAAGATGAACCTTCCCGCAGGAATGTCCAAAGAGACTTATCTGGAAATGAAGATCCATGAAACCCTCGTGGAGTCGCAGGGCGTGGACCTTTTGGTCATGGGCCGGCCCGAAGGTCCGGGATGTTATTGCTACGCCAACAACATCCTTCGGCGGCATATGGACATGCTGGCGAAAAACTACCCCTTTGTGGTCATGGATAATGAAGCGGGCATGGAACACTTGAGCCGGAGGACCACCCAGGGGGTGGACCATTTACTCTTTCTCTCGGACTATTCCATCAAGGGGCTGCGCACGGTGGGAAAGATCAAGGAACTGATCGGGGAATTGAAACTCTCGGTAAAGGAAAAGTACCTGGTCATCGACCGGGCCCCCCGAGAACTCGCTGCCAGTTTTTTCCAGGAGGTGGAAAAGCAAGGGCTGGAGCTGCTGGGGACCGTGCCAGTGGATGACTTCATCTTCGAATATGATCTCCAGGGGAAACCCCTCTTGGACCTACCGGAGGAGTCGCCCGCGGTGCAAGTCGTCTCCGGGATGATGGAAAAGATGATTCACTAATTCTATTGGACGCAGATGGACGCAGATTTAGAGGATTCTAAAATAAAGAATTCAGAAGGCAAGAGTCAGAATGGAGCAAGAAGTCATCTTCTGGGTTCTGACTTCTGGCCCCGGAATTCTCTATGTTTCTGCGTTTACCCTGTTAGATAGTAAACATCTAACAGGGTGAATCTGCACAAATCCGCGTCCTATTAAAATAAATAAGGAAAGGGGTGAGAAAGTTGGCCAAGAATTTAGAAGAGAAGACGCTGTTTAGCGGAAAGAAAGTGAAAGTAATCGGCCCAGAGTATGAACCGGGCATGCCGGACCAACCCCACCGCTGGCGGAGGAAAATTCTGAGCCGGGAAGAGATGCTCAAGTATCTACGCAGCGGGGAGCGCTACTGGTTCAGTAAAGAATGGTACGGAAGCGAGAAACGCAAGACCCCAGCATAAAAAACATATCGATTAACCGCGGAGAGCGCAGAGAGCGCCGAGGTAAATAAATTCGAAATTCGAAGCACGAAATTCGAAACAATTGCCAATGATAAAAATACAAATGTTCAGAATCATAGTTTATAATTTGGACATTGGAACTTTGAATTTGTTTCGGAATTCGATATTCGAATTTAGGATTTAAATATTGCTCTGCGTTCTCAGCGTGCTCTGTGGTGAATGATCTCTTTTAAGGGAGGTGGCTGTGGAAATACCGAAGATCAACTATACCGGGAAGATTAAAGAGGTCACCCTGGGGATTGGAAGCAAGGCAGTGACCGTGGGCGGGGAGGGCATGTATCCTTTTCATCTCTTTGAGGGCCAGATGCCCCATCGTCCCAGGATCGCTATGGAAGTCTATGATGACCCGCCCGAGGACTGGGCAGAGGCTGCTCTCGAACCTTTTAAGGAAGTAGTGAATGACCCGGTGGCCTGGGCCCAAAAATGCATCAAAACTTATGGAGCAGAGATGATCTGCTTACAGCTGGCGAGTACAGATCCCAATGGCAAGAATCGCCCTTCCGAAGAAGCAGCGGCAATCGCCAAGAAAGTGGCCGATGCCGTGGATTTACCTCTGATTGTTTGGGGTTGCGGGAATGATGAAAAGGATGCCGATACGCTGCGGCGGGTCTCCGAACTGTGCTCGGGGAAAAGCCTGATCATCGGCCCCGTGGGAGAGAAGAACTACAAGCAAGTCGGCGCCGGCGCTATTGGATATAAACACACGGTGGTGGCTTCTACTCCCATCGACGTCAATCTGGCCAAACAGTTGAATGTTCTCCTAGGCAACCTGGGTGTTCCGGATGGACAGATTCTCGTGGACCCGACGACCGGTGGGTTAGGGTACGGGATCGAATACACCTATTCCGTGATGGAGCGGGACCGCATGGCTGCTCTGACCCAGCAAGACGAACGGTTGCAGTTCCCGTTGGTTTGCAACCTGGCCAAGGAAGTCTGGAAAACCAAGGAAGCCAAGATCGCTCAGGCTGATGACCCGCGACTGGGGGACCCCAAGAAGCGCGGAATCTTGATGGAGGCGATCACAGCGATGATTCTCCTCCTGGCTGGGGCCAATATCGTGATCATGCGCCACCCGGAGGCCATCGCCCTGGTAAAAGGAATGATTGAAGATCTTTTAAAAACATAGAATTGTAGGGGCGGCCTGCGACGAGCTCAGTCGAGCGTTCGCGAACCGCCCCTACAGTAGGAGGAGGATTATTTCAATGGCAGAAGAGAAAAGTGTAGATCGAGCCACTCTGGAGATGCTGGCCAAGGCAAAGGCTGACAGAGTGAGTACCGTCTTTGATCGGGCAGAAGAGATGAAGCCTTGCCCCATCGGAGCGGATGGAAGCTGCTGTAAACACTGCGCGATGGGACCCTGCCGAGTGCCAGCTCCCAAGAAGAAAGCTGAGACCGAGGCGGAGAAAGCCAAAAGGAGGGGCATCTGCGGAGCTACGGCCGAAACGATTGCCGCGCGGAATTTCGTGCGCATGATTGCGGCCGGCACATCCGCCCATTCCGACCATGCTCGAAGCGTTGCCGAGCTTTTCCTGGCCACAGCCAGGGGAGAGGTTCCAGGGTATGCGATTAAAGACGAGCAGAAGCTCTACCAAGTGGCCTTGGATTTGGGAGTAGAAATCGGCGATCGTTCCGTCAAAGAGATTGCCATCGAAGTAGGGGAGAAATGTCTGGCCGAGTTCGGAAAACAGCATGGAGAGTTGATCTTCCTTAAAAGGTCTCCCCTGAAGCGGCAGGAAATCTGGAGGAAACTGGGCATCGCTCCGCGGGGGATCGACCGAGAGGTTGTAGAATTGATGCACCGCACCCATATGGGAGTAGACCAGGATTACCGGAATTTGCTCTTGCAGGGGTCCCGATGTGCCCTGGCTGATGGATGGGGCGGGTCGATGGTCTCTACGGAACTCCAAGATATTCTCTTCGGGAACCCGGTACCGATTCTCGGAAAGATCAACCTGGGGGTTCTGAAAGAAGACCACGTGAATGTAGTGGTGCATGGCCATGAGCCATTACTACCTGAACTCATGGTGGTAGCCTCGCAGGACCCGGAGATCCAGGCCTATGCGAAATCCAAAGGAGCGAAGGGTATTAACATGGCCGGAATGTGCTGTACGGCCAATGAAGTTCTGGTGCGTCATGGAATCCCCGTTGCCGGAAATTTCCTGCAGCAGGAACTGGCCATCGTCACCGGCGCGGTGGATGCTATGGTAGTGGATATCCAGTGTGAGATGCAGTCTCTGGCTGACGTGGCCAAGTGTTACCACACCAAGGTCATCACCACCAATCCCCGGGCCAAGATGCAGGGGGCCATGCACATTGAATTTGATGAGCATCATGGCCCGGAGGTGGCCAAGAAGATATTGCGGGAGGCGATCGATAATTTCCCCAACCGCAAGGGGAAACCCGTGCAGATCCCTTCGGAGAGCCACGAGATGGTGGTGGGTTTCAGCCACGAAACCATCAATTACCTGCTGGGCGGGCTTTTCCGGGCCTCGTACCGCCCGCTCAATGACAACATCATCAATGGCCGGATTCGGGGTGTGGCTGGGGTCGTGGGCTGCAATAACTGCCGCACCACCCACGATAGCGCGCATCTAACCATGGTCAAAGAATTGATCAAGAACAATGTGATTGTTCTGACCACCGGGTGTTCGGCCATGGCTTGTGGAAAGGCTGGCCTGTTGACCCCGGAGGCTGCCTCCAAATACTGTGGGGCTGGGTTGGCCGAGGTGTGCGAGGCAGTGGGGATTCCTCCTGTCCTGCACCTGGGGGCATGCGTGGACAACAGCCGCATCTTGATGGCCGCCACAGCCGTAGTCAAAGATGGGGGGCTGGGCGATGATATCAGCGACCTTCCGGCCGCTGGCGCAGCCCCGGAATGGATGAGCGAGAAAGCCATCGCCATTGGCCAGTATTTTGTGGCTTCGGGGGTCTTCACGGTTTTTGGGACGACCTTCCCGATTACCGGAAGCGAGGAGATGTGCAAGCTCCTGTTCGAGGAGATGGAGGAGATCGTCGGCGGCAAGTGGGCCTTCGAGCCAGACCCGCTGAAAGCGACGCAGCTGATGATCGCCCACATCGACCGGAAGAGGCAAGCCCTCGGCCTGGACAAGAAGCGGGAGCGAGTCCTCTACGACATGGCCATGCGGCGAGAGCTTGAGTCCGTCTGATTAAAAGCGGTAGGGGCGGTTCGGCCCTCGACCTGAGCTCGGGCCGAAGGTGAACCGCCCCTACTCTATGCCCAAGGAGGATTAAACGTGTCTAAAATTATAGCAGCAGCAGCGATTCGGGGAGCCCATAAGATTCTGGAGCGGGCGGAGAAGAAATACGAGGAGGCCCTGGAGAAGTGGGGCCCGAATCAGGAGGTCGGGTTCCCCAACACTGGATACTATTTGCCCATTATCTACGGAATTCTCGGAATTCCCGTAAAAAAACTGGGGGACATAAAGCCTGTGCTGGAGCGGTGCCGAATGCTCATTCCCCCTCTGGTCAGGGAGAACGTATGGCTTCCTTACCTGGCTCCAGCCCTGGATGCTGGGATGGCCACCTTCTTTGCCGAAGAAATCATCGAGGCCGTTCGCTATCTCGAGGACCCCAACTTTTACGTCCGGGGAGAAGATCCGACGCTGGACAATATCTGGATGGGAGCCGCGGACGACATCATCCTGAGAAAGCGGGGCATTGAGTTTGTGGACGGCACAGCCCCGGGGTTCGCGGCCATCCTGGGAGCAGCGCCCACCAAGGAAATAGCCGCCAAGATCGCTCAGGAACTCCAGGAGAAGAACCTTTACGTTTTCATGGCCGCGGATAACGACGGAAAGCGCTTCTCCGAGCAGCTCGTGGAGGCAGGCGTACAGATCGGCTGGCCGACGCGTCTGGTATCTTTCGGCCCAGACTACACGGCTACTGTATTCGCCATGGGCTTTGCCACCCGGGCAGCCATGTCCTTTGGGGGAATCGCTCCCGGGGACTACCGGAAGATCCTGATCTACAACAAAGACCGGGTCTTCGCCTTTGCGCTGCCCCTCGGGTTTGTGACCGACGAATGGTATGCCAATGGCGCGGGAGCGATCAACTGGGGGTTTCCGGTCATTGCCGACACACCCATTCCTCAGGTCTTACCCACGGGGATCTGTACCTACGAGCACGTGGTCTCCAACATTCCCCACGACCAGATCGTGCAGAAAGCGGTAGAGGTCCGGGGGTTGAAGGTCACTGTGGCCAAAGTTCCTGTTCCCGTGGCTTATGGGCCAGCTTTCGAAGGCGAACGCGTCCGCGGGGAAGACATTTACCTGGAGTGCGGCGGCGGGCGAAGCATCACATGCGAGTGGACAACGACCCGAGATATGAGCGAGGTAGATGACGGGAAGGTGGAAGTCATCGGCCCGGATGTTAAAGATGTAAAAGCCCCGGCTCAGCTTCCCCTGGCGATTGTCGCCGAAGTGGCGGGCCGGCAGATGCAGGAGGATTTCGAGCCTATCCTGGAGCGGCAGATCCATCACCTGATCAATTATGCCCAGGGCGTCATGCACATTGGGCAGCGGGACATTGCCTGGATCCGGATTGGCAAAGGGGCCGTGGAGAAAGGGTTCACCCTGAGGCATTTGGGGGACATCATCCACGCCAAGTATCATCAGGACTTTGGGACCATTTTCGACAAAGTGCAGGTGAAGATTTATACAGATGAGGCCAAGGTAAAGCAGATCCTGGAGCAAGCCCGCAACATTTACCGGAGACGCGATGCCCGCATCGAGGGCATGACAGACGAGAGCGAAGAGATCTTCTATTCCTGCACCCTCTGCCAGTCCTTTGCTCCAAACCATGTTTGCATCATCACCCCAGAGCGGACCGGGCTATGCGGGGCTTATAACTGGCTGGACGGCAAGGCCTCCAACGAGATCAACCCCACGGGCCCTAACCAGCCTGTGCCCAAGGGAGAAGTCATCGATCCGCTCTTTGGGCAGTGGAAGGGAGTGAACGCTTTCGTTTTCAAAGCTTCCCGGCAGAAGGTCGAGAAATACAATGCCTACAGCATCATGAGTGACCCCATGACCTCTTGCGGGTGCTTTGAGTGCATTGCCGCAGTTCTGCCCATGTGCAACGGGATTATGACCGTCAACCGCGACTACACGGGCATGACCCCCTGCGGGATGAAGTTTACCACCCTGGCCGGCTCGGTGGGTGGGGGTTCGGTAACCCCGGGTTTTGTCGGCCATAGCAAGCACTACATCAACAGCAAGAAGTTCATCATGGCGGATGGGGGCATCAAGCGCCTGGTCTGGATGCCCAAGGTGCTGAAAGAGGAGATCATGGGGCGCCTGAAGAAGCGCTCGGAGGAGATCGGGATTCCCAACTTCCCGGACATGATCGCCGATGAGACGATCGGGACGACGGAAGATGAAATTCTTCCCTTCCTGACGGAAAAAGGGCACCCGGCGCTTTCCCTGCCGTCGTTGTTTTAGAAATAGAGTGTCAGTGTCAGTGTGAGTGTCAGTAAAGAAATTAATCATTTTCACTCACACTGACACTCACACTCATCACTGTTCTTGTAAAGGAGTGAGTTATGGCCCTGACAGGAATTGAAATTTTCAAAAAGCTTCCCAAGACCAATTGCGGAGAATGTGGCGTTCCCACCTGCCTGGCCTTCGCCATGAAACTGGCTGCAGGGCAGGCTGAGCTGTCGGCGTGCCCGTACGTATCCGAGGAGGCCAAGGCGGCATTGGAAGAGGCTTCCGCTCCTCCCATTCGCCCACTGACCGTTGGCGCGGGGGATAAGGCCCTGAAGATCGGCGGCGAGACGGTCATGTTCCGCCACGAGAAGCGGTTCGTCAGCCCCACAGGAATTGCCGTGCTCGTTTCCGACAAGATGAGTGATGCAGAATTGGATGGCCGTCTAAAGAAGTTGCTGGAGCTGAAGTTTGAGCGAGTGGGCCTTATGCTCCAGGCCGATCTTGTGGCCGTGAAGGCAGAATCGGGAGACCCGGCAAAGTTCGAGGCCCTGG
>Ga0315314_1001406_pt1 | contig 21846 bp, 20 predicted proteins | sample TDP9_MG_FD_203631 | JGI IMG/M metagenome (GOLD analysis project Ga0315314, IMG submission 203631) | Freshwater sediment microbial communities from Lake Towuti, South Sulawesi, Indonesia - TDP9 | ecosystem: Environmental > Aquatic > Freshwater > Lake > Sediment | place: Indonesia: South Sulawesi... | reverse complement strand
AGAAATCATCGATTTAAAACTTGTTCATCTCTTCTAATACTTCGAAGATCGGTTCATTCAATAAAACAAATATTAGCACATAGAACAAAACATGTCTCAAAATAATGAAACAATCTTCATTTTTTAGCATTTTTCCAAAAGATTCTTAAACTTCTCAGAGAAACTATTCTCTAACTGAAATATCTGGGAGTGTCGAGCTTTGACTATTATCATATGTCTTGTGGGGACACACTTCAGGAGACCCCTTGACGGGGTAAGATACTGGAGCAAAAGACAGGGCATAACCCGCCTCTATCTCCTCTATAGTAATCAAGAAGCAGAAGATGAAACAAAGGTTTTCACCTACATTTCTCATAAAAATGCGATGGACCTGAAGGAGAGGCTGGAGATCCTCGACCCCATAATGGTTGGATTCAACCCGATGGACTACAAGGACACCTTCAAGAAGATCTACTCAATCCTAGCCCAATCAAAGGAGGAGGTTCTCATAGACATCACCTCCACGACAAATATCGCCGAGGGCGCAGCCCTAACCATAGCATTGATGTTCAGAAATGCCCGCGTCTACACCGTTCCCGCAGCGCGTCCAGCTTGGTACGTGAGGGGGCAGCCAGAGGAAAAAGAGTTCCAGAAGTGGTTTGAGGAGAGCAGAAATGTTCTCAGTTCAGAGCCTCTGGAGATCAAGTTACCAGGGTATAGGCTTGAGCCGCATAGCGACAGAGAGAATAAGATCTGGGAGACGGAGAAGAAGCTCTTGGTCCTTCTGAGGAAACATGGAGGACAGGCTGACTCTATAAGTGAGATCATCGAATGGTTCGGCTACAAGAGTCCAAACTCGACGCTGAGGAACCGCTTCAGTAGAATTGTGACACGGCTCGAGGAGAAAGGTCTCGTCGAAGGAGAGTTGGGGGCAAAGCTAAAGGGCGTGGTCCTCACGGAGTTCGGCGAGATCTTCGCCGAGGCTCTAACGGAGAGAGGCTTCGAATAAGAACGTTATCTACTCCTTATGCCTTTCATACCTCGATCATGTAAAATCGTTGGGGTTCAGCGATATATTTGATAGAAGCATCAAAACTTTCATCGTAATCCATAATATATTACAACGTATTAGAGAGTCGTTACATCGATCTTATGCTGAAAAAGGCGCCTGTGGTCAGCCATACTAAGAAATAAGCTTATATTTGTAATAGACATCACGTTTGTTGGTGCTTAGGGTGCCTGGTGACCGTAAAATTTAATGTAGCTCCTTCTGCACTTCATCAGATAACTGTGTCACACCCTGAGGATTGATTAAAATGTTCAAAGAGATAGATAGCTCGCTCAACTTCCCAGCACTTGAACACAGGATCCTCAAGTTCTGGAAGGAGACAGACGCCTTTGGAAAGAGGTGGACGTTGAAAAAAGGGAAACCCCACTGGTCGTTCATAGATGGACCCATCACAGCCAACAACCCCATGGGTGTCCACCATGCTTGGGGAAGAACCTACAAGGACCTCTTCCAGAGATTCCAGGCTATGCGTGGCTTCGACCTCCGCTACCAGAACGGCTTCGACTGTCAAGGTCTCTGGGTTGAGGTAGAAGTTGAGAAGGAGCTGGGCTTCAAGAGTAAGAGGGACATCGAAGCCTATGGCATCGCTGAGTTCATCAAACGATGCAAACAGAGAGTTCTCCACTATGCAGCAGTCCAGACAGAGCAGTCGATCCGTCTTGGCTACTGGATGGACTGGGATGATCCTCAGAAGCTTAGAATGCTGGCAGATAAGCTGGAGGAACCAGCACAGGTAATAGCCTTCCAAGGTCCTCAGGGCACAGTAACCGACACTGTAGAGGCAGTTGTCGGCAAGCTCGGGAGCACAGCGCTTGGTGGTTCCTATTATACTTTCTCTGATGAGAACAACTACATGATATGGTCCTTCCTGAAGAAGTGTCATAAGATGAATCTAATATACAGAGGCAGAGACAGCATGCCATGGTGCCCACGTTGCTCTACTGCCATCTCTCAGCATGAGATCGTCACTGAGGGCTATCGAGAGTTAACGCATCCTGGTCTAACTGTGAAGTTTCCCCTGAGGGCACGGAACGCGGAGTCTCTGCTTATCTGGACGACAACACCTTGGACCCTGTTAGTCAATGTCGCTGTTGCGGTCCATCCAAGCCTGATATACGTCAAGGTTGAGAGGGAAGATGAGATTTTCTATGTGGCCAAGGGCACCCTCCCACGGGTCTTCCCGGACGGAAGGTACAGGGTTCTGTCAGAGTTCGAGGGCATCGAGATGGAAGGCTGGACCTACGACGGACCCTTCGACGACCTACCAGCAGAACAGAAACTAGGCGCGGTAAGTGCACATAGGGTCATACTTTGGGAGGATGTAAGTGAAGAGGAAGGCACTGGCTTAGTCCATATCGCGCCTGGCTGTGGGAAGGAAGACTTTGAGCTCAGCAAGCAATATGGCTTGCCCGCCATTGCACCCCTTGACGAGTTCGGCGTCTTCATCGATGGCTTCGGCTGGCTGACAGGCACTAACGTCTACGATTCAGCAGAACCGATCATAGACGAACTGAAGAAGAAGGGTATCCTCTTCAAGAAGGAGGATTATACGCACAGGTACCCTGTCTGCTGGCGGTGTGGCAGCGAACTCGTCTTCAGGCTTGTTGACGAGTGGTTCATCTCGATGGGGAAGAAGTTTGACAAGTCATTGGAAGAGGTAACCGAAGAGGAGAAGAGGGAGAGCCTTCGATACAGAATCATTGACTCTGCGAGGCAAGCGAACTGGTTACCTGAGTTTGGCTTGAAGCAGGAGCTCGACTGGCTGACAAACATGGATGACTGGATGATTTCGAAGAAACGTTACTGGGGGTTGGCGCTGCCCATCTGGGTTTGCCCCGAGTGCGGAGGATTCGAGGTCATAGGCAGTAAGGAGGAGTTGAAGGCACGAGCGGCGGAGGGCTGGGAGGAGTTCAAGAGCCACACACCTCACAGACCATGGATTGACAAGGTAAAGGTCAAATGCTCAAAATGCGGTGCTGTCGCCTCCCGTATCCCCGATGTGGGCAACCCATGGCTCGACGCAGGGATCGTCGCCTACTCAACCCTTGACTACAGCTGCAGCAGACAGTATTGGAGGAGCTGGTTCCCTGCGGATCTCATCACAGAGTGTTTCCCAGGCCAGTTCAGAAACTGGTTCTATGCGATGCTGACTATGAGCACCATCATGGAGGGAGAAACCCCCTTCAAAATCTGCCTCGGACACGGCACAGTCCTCGATGAGGAAGGGAGAGAGATGCACAAGTCCCTCGGCAATGCCATATGGTTCGACGATGCCGCGGAATCAATGGGCGCCGACGTGATGCGCTGGATGTACTGCACCACGCGACCCGAGGCCAACATGCTCTTCGGCTACAAACGGGCTGAACAGGTTAAACGAGAGTTCTTCATGCTCCTGATGAACGTGGCGAACTTCTTCGCCATCTACGCCAACCTCGACCAGTGGACACCTGAGAAGGCGTCAGAGGAGTACACCCCTCTTGATAAGTGGGTTCTCTCGAGGCTCCACAGCCTTATACAAACTGTAACAGACCGACTGGAGAACTACGACCCCTACACAGCTACAGCTAGGATACAGGTCTTCGTGGACGAGCTCTCGAAGTGGTATGTCCGCCGCAGCCGACGGAGGTTCTGGAAGAGCGAGGACGACATTGACAAGAGAGTCGGCTACACCACGCTTTACACGTGCCTAGAAACCCTCATGAAGCTCCTCGCACCCTTCACGCCCTTCCTAGCTGAAGAACTCTACCAGAACCTAGTGAGAAGCGCTGAACCTGAAGCACCTGAAAGTGTCCACCATTGCGACTGGCCTGACACTGATGCCGCGACGGTTAACGAGGAGCTCATGGAGTCCATGGACCTAGCTGTCTTAGCTAGCAGCCTTGGACGTTCAGCGCGCAACCGTGCAGGCATAAAGCTCCGTCAGCCTCTTCCTGAGGCAAAGGTCTTGACGGAGGATGCTCTCCTGAAGCGACTGAGCTCCTTGGAAGAGATCATCAGAGACGAGCTCAACGTGAAGAGGTTAGTCCTAACGAATAGGGAGGAGGACCTCTTCGAGTACGAGATTAAACCGCTGAGCCACACCCTCGGAAGGAAACATGGCAAGCTCTTTCCCAAGATTGTTGCTGTTCTCGCTGAGATGGATAAGCGTTCTGTGGTGCAGCGTTTCCTGAAAGGGGAACCTGTTGAAGTGACAATCGAAAACCAAATCCTCCAAGTTCAGCCTGGGGACGTGGAGGTCCAGAAGAAGATGAGGGAGGGATATGTCTCAGAAGGGGACCCGAGAATGATCGTGGCTGTTCCGAGAATGGTCTCAGAGGACCTGAGGATGGAGGGCTTCGCGAGGGACATCGTCCGAAGGATACAGAGCCTGAGAAAGGAGGCCGGATTCCAGATAGACGACAGGATCGAGACATACTACGAGGCGCCGCCGCAACTTACAGAAGTCTTTGAAGACCAAGAGGAGTACATCTCAGCTGAGACGCTTTCAACCGTGCTCAGAGAAGGAAAGCCTCCAGCAGGCGCCCACACAGCTGAGTTCGAGATCAATGCCATGAAACTGAAGCTGGGCTTGGTGCGGAGGAAATAGATGTTCAACTGTGTAGATGGCGTCCTTTTTTATACTTGGAAAGGCCTTGTTAGAGCATGCTGCAGATAACCTCGGTTGCACCTACTCTCTGCAGGTTGATGCAGGTTCCTCTGCCGGAGCTATCAACTCCTGAAGTAATTTATGAAGTCGTGAACGCGGCTGAAGGCATTCTAAGGGGGAGTCTCGTAGAGAAGTGTTTCATCTATGCACCCGACGCCATAGGTGAAGCTCTCTTCCGAGACTATTCCGCCGAATTTGAGCCTGTTCTCAGACTTGCGCCTGTGCAGATCGTCCTCAATGCGGTTCTCCCTCCGAAGACCCCTGTCTGTTTTGCGTCGATGTTCACTGGCGCCCAGCCACGAGACCACGGCATTAAGCAGTATGAGAAGCCTGTTCTTCGGTGCGACACTCTGTTTGATGTGCTTCTGAGAGCTAAGAAGCAGGTTGCCATAGCCGCTGTCGAGGGAAGCAGCATTAGCCTGATCTTCAAGGAGCGGTCGCTCAGCTACCTTATCGAAGAATACGATCAGCAGGTCAACAACCACGTCCTCCAGATTCTCCACAGCAGCAACGACTACGACTTAATCCTTGTCTACAATCAGGAGTACGACGACACCATGCACAAAACAACGCCTAAGAGCAACGAAGCCATCAGGGCCATGCAGAACCACGTGAAAAGCTTCGGACAGCTCTCAACAGCCTTTCTCAAACGGTACAAGGACCACACACGGCTCGTCGTCTTCTCGCCGGACCACGGTGCCCATCTCAACCCTGAAACGGGGAGGGGAGAACACGGGCTCGACATAGCCGAGGACTTGGAAGTCCGCAGCTTCTGGGGATTATATGCAAAAGGCACCTAGATGATGACGTTTAGTAGCCCCGCTTTCTCGGTCATTTGTATTGCTTCCTCTTTTTCCTGTTGGCTCAATCTTCTACGAAGCTCTTTTCTCTCATGTGCCTTGTACTCTAGTCGGTATTGGAACATGAGGTTGATCCTTGTCCGGGATCCGAGGTTCTTCGCAACCCACCCCAGGACAGGCTTCGTGCAGCAGTTGTTGTGTTCGGGGAGCACAAGCACCCTTATGATTAGCTCTCCATGTTTCAAGGCGTCTAGGTGGTTTCGGGTGCAAGCTTCCCAGTAGCCGGGAGCACTGGAAACGGCTTCAGCGCAGGCATTGTTGCCATACTTGAAGTCGAGGAGATAGATGTCTATGAAGCCTTCAAGCAGTCGGGCAGTCTCTGGGCTGTAGTAGGAGTTACTGTTCCAGACTGTAGGGATGTTTGTCCTGACGAGGTTCATGGTCCTGAGCCAGAACCAAACGTTCGGAGTCGGTTCGCCGCCGACCATGTTCACGTTCCTGCACCCCATCCTGCCAAGCTCCTCTACCTCCGAGGCGAGTCGCTCAGGAGTGAAGTGTTCTCCTCGCTCTGCCCACTGTGAGATAGACCAGTTCTGGCAGTGAATGCACCGCATTGTGCAACCGCAAGAGAAGACTGTTCCCGAGGGCACGAGCTCCGGCTCCTCACCCATGTGGGGGAAGACTGTAGAGACTGCCATCTCAGGTCCGCAGCGGCAGTAGCCTCGTCCCTCTTCGAGCCTGTTAACTCCGCATCTTCTCTCGCAGAAATGGCATTGAGTCATGATCCTCCGTCCCAGCTCGAGCTTCAGATCTAGGTAAGACCTCTCACCTCTAAGCTCGCCTAGACCGATTCTTCCTTCATCTATCTTTTTCTCCACTTCGTAGTATTGCTTCGTCGCTTCTTTGTGGAGCTTCCACAGGTTTTCTGTCGAGTCTTTTTCGTGAAACTCAACGGGCAGTCTCTTAGCTATCAGGAACTTCGCCGTCCTTCTCCTTGCTATTAAGTCGAAATATCGTGGGAGGCTCCGCTTGGCTCGGCTGTCGTGGAGGACGGCTTCTGCGTCTGGTCGTGTCAGGCGCCACATACCATGAGGCTCCTTTGTATTCTCCTAAGGGTGAATATAGAAACTTTACCTTTCAAGAAACGATTATTAGGTTGAGGGTGAAAGAGTGACGTAGGAGAAACCGCAATGGTGAAGGAATCTAGGTTCACTGAACAACTCAAGGATAACTTCGTCAGGTGCACTATCTGCCCTAGAAAATGCGCCATTCCACCTGGAGGACGAGGCTTCTGTGGAACAAGAGAGAACCGAGACGGGAAGATGGTCACCCTTACCTACGGCGAGCTCACAGCCCTAGCTGTCGACCCGATTGAGAAGAAGCCCTTGTTCCACTTCTACCCAGGTAGCCTATCCTTCTCCATTAGTTGCGTAGGCTGCTCCTTCAAATGTCCTTGGTGCCAGAACTGGCATATCTCTCAAGCCCATCCTGGCGAAGTGGCGACAGAGCACACTGAGCCAGAGGAGGTCGTCTCTTTAGCTAAGCAGCGGGACTGTACGAGCATCGCCTACACCTACAACGAACCAATCATTAATCTTGACTACGTGGAAGAAGTCTCCAAGATTGCGCGGAGGGAGGGCGTCAAGAACGTCCTCGTCACCAATGGATACATCAGTCTAGAGGCTTTAGACCAGGTCGTGGGGCTCATCGACGCGGCTAACGTTGACTGGAAGTCCTTCAACGGACAGACCTACCAAGAATACTGCAGAGGCGATTTGAAGAGCGTCCTCGACGCGACTGTGGAGATGCATCGGAAAGGGGTTCATGTTGAAATAGCCTTCCTCGTGATCCCTGAACTCAACGACAGTTCAGAGGAGATAAAAGCCATGGTGCGTTATCTGGTGGATAACCTCGGTCCGGATGTGCCGCTCCACATCAGCCAGTTCTATCCACATTACAAGTTCAGGTTTAAACCCGTCACGACCTACGAGACGCTAGTCAGGAACAGGGAGATCGCCGTGGCTGAGGGCGTCCACTACGTGTACGTGGGGAACGTTCCCGGCTCAGAGTTTGAGAACACCTACTGCCCCTCCTGCGGAAGAAGGGTCATCGAACGGCAAGGATATACCATCACAGATTGGAGCCTTGGAGAAGACATGAGCTGCAGATACTGCAACCAGCAGATACCCATCATCGGAAGTCGGGAGACTCATAGAAGTCTGCTCTTCTAAACACGAACCGCTCAGAAAAGATGACGACAAGCCGAGTCAGAGTACGGTGCTATTGATTCTGACTGCCATCCTCACTGAGCTAGACCCGGTCTTACTGCTCAAATCAGCACAAGTGTAACTCATGGTCGCTTTGACCATGAGAATCAGGTTGAAATCAGCGTTTGCGGATCGCCGATCTGAGAAAAAGGACCCTTCTACTTCAAGTATTTAGCCACTTCTTCATCGCTCAGTCTTCGGAAAGTCTTGGTGTCAGTAGGTATGACCACGACCTTGACTGTCTCAGGCAAAGCCTTCTCCTCTAGGGCAGAATTCAGCATCCTCACAGCCAAGCCGACAGCCTCATATAGGGTCACTTCTTCCTTGTATTCTTTCTCGAGGAGCGCATTGATCTCATCAGCTCTTCTTCCTACAGCTGTCGCCTTATACCCCCTATAGGAGCCGCTTGGATCCAAGGAGAAGATTCGTTGTCCAGTCAAGTCTACCCCACCGAAGATTAGGGAGACGCCGAAGGGACGTACGCCGCCATGCTGAGTATAAGCCTGAATGATGTCTCCCATTCTTCCGACCAGAACCTCGATGTCCAGCGGCTCATCGTAGAGAAGCCTGTTGCTTTGACAATAGATCCGAGCTTGATCGATCAAGAGGCGTGCGTCGGAGCTGAGTCCTGCGATAGCTACTCCCATGTGCTCGTCTAACTGGAAGATCTTCCAAGAATACTTTGGGTCTTGAAGCCTGCTCTCGACGACCTCGTTCGCAGCTAATACTGTTCCCTCTGGACAGGTAACTCCAAGGATCGGTGCACCCCTCTTGACCAGCTCCAGCGCATATTCGACTTGGTATATCCGCCCTTCCGGTGAGAAGATCGTTATAGCTTGGTCGTAGGTTCTAGACATGGAGATATCTGACATTGTTACAGTCCCTCAAATACTTCATAATCTAACCCTTCTCGAGAGATATAAACTTCAGGGTTTTCACCTTTGAGGATTGACGTATCTTCAGTAAGCCAAGGCATGGATATAGGTTGAAAGGACAAAGATAATAAAGATAAGACGAACCATTCGAATAGGCATGACCTTTGCAATCACTCTTTACGTGCGGGAAGGCGTTGTGATGGCTAGCGACAGCCGTCTAACCTTTAGCGCCACTCTTCAGGAGCAGGAGAGGCAGATCGTGCAGATGGCAGTCGCTGAATCCGATTCAAACTACAAGACTTTCCTCACCACCAACAATGTTGGCATCTCAGCCTACGGATCAGGCGATATTCAGGGAGTCCCCATTGGAGGCTTGATAGAATCCTTCATCAACGAGAAGCTGGCTCATGAAAACTATGCTGTTGACGAAGTTGCTCAGGAGTTACTCAAATACTTCCAATCCTTCCAGAAGCCGCCCGAAGTTGGATTCCTAGTTGCAGGCTATAGGAAGATGGAGAATGTGATGGAACAGCACATCTGGGAAGTCCTGATATCCCAGAGTCGAGTTGAGCGACTCAACCAGTTAGGTGTGCCAGGAGCTGCGTGGCGTGGTGAGACTGATGTGATGCGTCGCTTGATCCAGCCCGTCTTCCTCCAGACTCAGAGCGGCTACTTGCCGATACCTCATCACCCGATCCAATGGAGCTTCTTCACTTTGCAGGATGCAATAGACTACGCGATTTACGCGGTGAAAACAACTATCGACACCATGCGGTTTCATCCAAGACCGAAGACGGTCGGCGGGCCGATAGATGTCCTAGTGATAAAGCCCGACAAGGCATGGTGGATTCAAAGAAAGGAACTCCACGTCTAGCTCTTCGCTAGAGGATCCGCTGCATAGACCACCCATGCTCGGCTTAATATACCCGTTCCTACTGCCATCTTGTGAAGTGATTGTATTGACTATCAAAAGAGAAGTCTACTACTTTGAGAAGCCTGGCGAAGAGAACACAAACGAATGTCTGAGAATCGTGAAGGAGACCGCCCTCGAGCGAGGCATCAAGCATATTGTATTATCTTCCACTCGAGGTGTAACGGGTGTCAAGGCAGCTGAGATGTTTGGGGGAACGGGTGTGACGCTGGTCGTTGTGACTCATCAGACGGGCTATCGTGAACCAGGCGTGCAGTTGCTCACTGAGGAGAACAGACGACGGATGGAGACCCTGGGCGTCCGAATCGTGACGGGAACTGATGTCCTCACGGGTGGAGTGGACATAGGCATGGCTCGGACACGCTCTCCTCCCGATGCCGTTGTAGCTAGGCTTCCTTCGATAATGCCGCCTGTTCCGACGATAATAGCCAATACGCTGAGGCTGTTCTGTCAAGGGATGAAGGTCTGCGTCGAGGTCGCCATTATGGCGGCGGACTGTGGAGCCGTACCCTTGGACAAGCTCATCATCAGCGTAGCCGGGTCGCACGCAGGAGCTGACACTGCCGTTATTCTCACACCAGCCAGCAGTAACCGCATCCTCGACCTGAAGATCCACGAGGTCCTTGCGAAACCGCTCTGAGCAGAATCCTCTCTTTCTTTGAAAAACAGTCTCTTTTTAAGGAGTGTCTTCCATCTCAAAGTAGATGAGATATGATCGTTGTCTCAGGTCCCGCCTCTCAAGAGCTAGGTGAGAAGATTGCCAAATGTTTAAGTGCCAGCGTCATCGAGGGAACGAAGCCCAGGGTTGTCCCTGTGGAGTGCAAGGTCTTCCCCGACGGCGAGAGCTACATCCGCTTCAGTGGTGCAGTGGATGAGGAGGTCATCATCGTCCAGACGACTTCCCCACCCACGGATACGCATCTACTTCAACTCCTCTTCATGATAAGTACTGCTAAGAACTTGGGAGCCGAGCGGCTGGTTGCAGTTGTCCCCTACTTGGCCTATGCCCGCCAAGACAAGCGCTTCTTGGACGGCGAAGCAGTGAGCGTCGATGTGGTTATACACTTGATCGAGGCGGCGGGCGCTGATGCCCTTATCACCTGCGACCTCCATTCAGATCTCTCAGCGAGGTTCAAGATACCTATGAGGAACCTTCAAGCCCTTCCTCTTGTTGCTGAGTATTTGAGGGATCAGGGCTTCGAAGGAGCTTTCAGCCTCTCGCCCGATAAGGGCGGTATACACTTAGCCAAGATGGGGGACAATGTTCTAGATGGTGGCTACGACGCATTGGAGAAGAGTCGAGATAGGCGCAGTGGTGAGATACGAACCGTCGAGAAGGCTCTACCTGTCCGAGGGAGGGACGTGGTGATCTTCGACGATATGATCTCCACTGGTGGAACTATGGCTCTGGCTGTTGAAGTTGCGAAGAAGTCTGGGGCTCGGAGGATTGTGGCTGCTTGCACTCATCCGCTGTTCGTTGGGAAGGCTGCAGAGAGGATTCTTGCCGCTGGAGCTGAGAGAATCGTCGGTACTGATACTGTGCCTGGACCTTACAGCATTGTTTCGGTGGCGCCTCTTATCGTGAAGGCATTATGAGATGAGGACAAAGCATATCTTTATCCTTCCTAACATCTCTTGGGGTTAAGTGTAATGAGCGACAGAGTTCGGCTTAAGGTTTCCTTGGTGAAAGCTGTGAAGGATGTGGAGATGCGGGACTGCTTCCAGATAGAGTTCGTTGAGGTGCGGGAGAAGCCACCTATGGTGATGATGACGCCACAGGAGGTGCCCAAGGAAATCAGTGACATGATGGTCGAGATCAGCAGAGGCATCCAACAGGTATTGCCAGGCGCCCAGCTGCAGGAGTACGAACTCAAGAAGATGACCTTGATCCTCACCCTAGAGGAGCTGGAGGCCTTCAAGTTCAAGCCCTACCCCAACCAGACCTACGAACTCGCGATCTCAGAGGGAACGCTGGTCTTCAAAGAGACATAAATCAGGGATGCCGACTTCTGGTTCTTTTGGGAGATTCAAAGAAGATCTTCAACTACCAAAAAGGAAGTGGGAAGGGGACACGTATAAAGAACGTCTTTTTCCTTCTCCACGGGGACCATCCAACTCTACCAGCAGGAGAGGTCAAAGCCATCTTAGAGGCTGAGGAGATCCCCCACAGGATCAACGAGACGCTTCCTCAAGTCCTGAGAGGCTCTCTAGACAAGATGTATGCCCCAACAATCCTCAGAAGGACCTATATGACGAGGTTATGTGCTGAAGAGCTTTTCATCGTCGAGCAGGACTTCACAGAGATTCTGAGCGCTGTGGACAACGCCTTCGCCACCTGTCCAGAGATAGGAGGAAGCTTCTCCCTCTCGCTCCACCAAGTGCAGCGCAGTGCCCAAGACATTGACATCAGAACGTTAAGGCGATGGATTACGGAGACTGTCCGCACACGAACTAGAGCCGAGGTGAATACGACGAACCCCGGCACCCGACTCATTGGTATCTTCTCAGAAGGTTCCTTCCTCTTTGGCAGACTCGTAGCTGAAGGATCGCCGAAGGGACTTATTGAAAGGAATCCGAGCAGACGACCCTTCTTTCATCCGACATCGCTCCAGCCTAAGCTCGCAGGTTGCATGATCAACCTGACGAGAGTCTCAGCTGGAGAAGTGTTGCTCGACCCCTTCTGCGGTACAGGCTCGATCCTCATCGAAGCAGGGTTCCTCGGCTGCAGAGCGGTCGGTGCGGACATTGAGCTGAAGATGGTGAAAGGAGCGAGGCTAAACCTTCTCCATTTCGGGGTAGACTGCTTCCTGTTTCGGGTTGATGCTAGGAAGATACCCCTAAGCTATGTCGATGCTGTGGCGACGGACCCGCCGTACGGTCGATCCGCTACGACGAAGGGTCTTGCGCCAAGAAACCTCTTAGAAGATTTCCTTCACTCAGTCGTTGAGATTCTTCGCCGCGATGGATATCTCTGTGCAGCAGCTTCTTCTGAGCTAGGCTTAGCTGACATTGGCGGAGAAGCAGGCTTAAAGGTAGTGGAGTCCCATCTTATTCCAGTCCACGGGAGCTTGACACGGGAGTTAACGGTCTTCAAGAGGGTTTGACGATGAAGGTTGTCTTCCTCGGCACAAGCGGTAGTGTCCCAACGCCGAACAGAGGGTCGCCAGCCATAGCTGTCGTAAGGGAGAGAGAGCTCCTCCTCTTCGACTGCGGGGAGGGAACTCAGCAGAAGATGTTTGCAGCCCATCTAGGCTTTGGACGACCCACAAAGGTCTTCATCACCCATCTCCACGGCGACCACATCCTTGGACTGCCTGGCCTGCTACAGACGATGTCGCTCCTCGGACGGGAGCAGCCGATCCAGATACATGGACCGAAAGGATTACGCCCATTCATAGCCTTCTACAACGCAGTCTTCGGAGAACCAAACTTCCCTCTAGAGATACAGGAGATCAGAGAGGGGGGAAAGATCTGCACAGGCCGAGGATACACGGTTTCAGCCGTACCTACCGATCATGGTGTAGAGGGCTGGTCTTATGCCTTGATTGAGGAGCCCCGTCCGGGCAAGTTCCACAAGGAGAAAGCCCTCGAGCTCGGCGTGCCTGAGGGTCCCTTCTGGAAGCAGCTTCAACAGGGAAAACCCGTAACTCTGCTTGGCAACAGGATTGTGCGTCCCGAGGAAGTCGTTGATCCTTCTAGACATGGAAGGAAGATCGTGTACAGCGGCGACACGAAGCCGAGTGATGCTCTGGTGGAGTTTGCTAGGGGTGCCGACCTCCTCATCCACGAGGCGACGTTCGGAGACGAGTTGGCTGAGAAAGCTGCCTCGGACCATCATTCCACGCCGAGTCAGGCCGCCGAGGTTGCCAAGCGTGCAGGGGTCAAGGAGCTTATCTTGACGCACATCAGCCCAAGATACGTGGACTTGGCGCCACTCCTTGAGCAGGCGCGGCGAATCTTTGAGGAGACGAGGATTGCCGAGGACCTCATGGAAGTCGGAGTTTCCTTCAGCGCCTAGCCTATGAGCTCTCTGAGGACAGTTAGGCTCTCTTCGACGCCGCTGTAAGATTCAACGATAATCATGCCGCTGAAGCCGAGCTTCTTCAAAGCTTCAATAGTCTCTCGCCAATTAATCGTGCCTTGTTCAACGGGCAGATGCGTGTCTTGGTCTCCCATGTTGTCGCTCACATGGACATGGACAATCTTGTTACCGAATTGTTCTAGGAACTTACCGACTTCTCCCCTGATGTTTGCGTGAGCCACATCAAAGACCATGCCGAGCTCCCCGTCGAGCTCAGAGTAGAAGCGCTCGAAGTCCTCAACAGATTTGAGGAGGAAAGGGAAGGGTTCGGGAACATTCTCTACCGCAGCTTCGATGCCGAGCTCCTCGGAGACTCTCCGAAGGTACTTCACAGACTCAAGATTCCTTTTCCAAGCCTCTCCTGGATAAACCCATTCGAGAGCCGTGGCTGCGCCAGGGTGGAAGACCCAGTTCTCGGCTTCGAGTTTCGCCGCAGACTGCAGCGACCGCTCTAGGCGTCTGAGGGAGGCTCTCCGCATGGAATCGTCGTAGGCTGCGATGTTGACTTCTGCAAAGGGGGCATGGACGGAATACTCCCAGCCGTAGGATTCTGCAGCTCCTTTCAAGTCCTTAACACGGCTAGGGTTGAGGATGTGGGATCCATCGTCTGTCAGTTCAACATATTGGACGCCTAGCGGCTTGAGATTCCTGATGGTCTCTTCCGGTGGTTCTGAGAGGCAGAAGAGTGTCGAGACTCCTAGCTTCATAGCGATCTCTTCAACTAGATGTCTTAGCTTCTTTTAAGATCTCGGCTTGTTTCTCAACGGCTTCTCTGATTTCGTGGAGTATGACTAAGGCTTCGCCCAGCGAGATGTTCAACAGGTGGGAGAGGCTTTCAGGCGTAAGGTCTGGCTTCTCGTAGAGCAAGGTGTCTCTGACGTAGGCTTTGTGGACAGGATACATCGGCAGAGTATGGACAGTCTCCACGAGTATGCTCCAGAGGGGGTTGTCCTCAACTCTCTCGTCCATAGGTATCCCCTCTGGCTAGGCAGAGGTTAGTTTCTCGTACATCCTTTCAAGCGTCCACCTCAGGGAGCTCCTGATCTCCCTCAGCCTCCGCTCTCCTCCATAGTTCTGTATCGTGAGGCGAGTCAATCTGTTGCCCTCTGTTGCAACTTGGAAGGAGAAAGCCTCTTCAGGCACAATCTCTCCCCTGCTGATCCTGTCCTCGTCAGAGGTGCGCATACCTGCTAAGACCCTATCCAGCAGAAAGGATTGGAGAGGAGGTATGTCCGAGGTGAAACTCAAATCCTCAGCGAAGGATACAGTCAAGACCTTTTCTCCGACATGTACCGTTGCGAGGAGCTTTCCCTCCCTGGTCTTGATGGGAACAGCCTCTCCAACGGCTGCCTCCACTGCTGTTGCCGCTGCTGTTGGTGTGGCCTTCTCTATTGTCGAGGCTTTCTTGAAGCCGCCTCCCACCTCAAGGACTAGGCTGTCGATCTGTTCAAGAGCCTTCTGAAGGTCGGCTATCTCTTCCTTCAGCCTCTCAATCTGCTGTGCAAGGTCGTCCCGCATCTTGAGGAGCTTCTTAACATCTTCGCTCAAGGGCAGCCCTCCCATAAGGTTGAACGGACACTTAGATAGTGAACGAGACCCGATATAAAAATGAATCCACCTACGGTCTTTTGAGGACTTGATAGAGGGAACGTTAATTAACTCTTTCTAGCTCTTATGGTTAGCCTGAAGTTTTCGGCTAAGGTGCTGCCAGCGATGTTGAGGGAAAGGCTCAGAAGCCTCTTCGGCTTGAGAGGTAACCTCCCAGCCCTGGCTCTGAGTGAAGTCATCTCCAACACTGGTTGGAACATGTATAGCGTGATCTGGCAGCCCTATGTCCTCAGCCTCGGCGCCACAATGACCCTACTAGGCAGTTTGACGGGTCTAGAGACGGCGTTGCGTTCAGGGCTTCTGCTCATAATGGGGAGGATATCGGATTTTGTCGGCAGGAAACGCCTCCAAGTAGCCTCCCATCTCCTCAGCATCGCGGGCATCGCTCTCGCTGTATTGGCAGGGACGTGGTTTCTCCTGATACCTACTATCATCCTCTTCAGCGTGGCAGGCGCCCTCTGGGTTCCTGCCAATAACGCCATGGTCGCTGAGTCAGTCAAAGAGAACGAGCGGGGAACAGCCTTCAGCCTCCTACCCCTAACATGGTTCATACCCGGCTTCTATGCCCCTGTGCTAGCTGGATACTTGGCAGAGAAGCACGGGTTCCGCATTGTTCTGTCCATCATGCTGATTACAAGTGTCTCAGCAGTCACCATCTTTCAACTCTTCATCAGGGAAACGATGAAGCAGCGGGGAACCGTTGCCCTCCGTCTACTCTTCGCTTCTCTTGGGAAGGTGTTTAGACCCAGATTTGGGTTGTCCAAGTTCTATGCTGCGATGATTATTGACAACTTTGTTGCATTCATGGTAGGAGGAATTTTCTTTGGGATGCTGATGAAAAGCTTCGGGTTCACACTACTGGAGTTGGGTATCCTATCCAATGTCTTTTCGATCTCTGCGGCTGTTTCGCAGATACCAGCAGGGAAACTCGTCGATCGTTATGGAGGTAAACACATCCTCACGATTTCAATGATGATTTCTTGGTTGTCTCTCATAGGCTATCTATTCACAAGGGATTTCGTCGGTTTCCTGATCTGCAGAGTATTCGTTGGATTGTCCATCTCTACAAGGGGTCCAGCTCTTAACACGTATATATCGAATGCAGTGCCCGAGGAAGAGCGTGGCAGGGTCTTCGGCGACCTTAACGGTCTCATGGGGCTGACTTCCTTCCCCGCACCGATCCTAGGCGCCTTTCTCTACGAAGCCTATGGATTCCAAGCACCAATTCTAGCGTCTTTAGCGCCTGCTCTTGCGGCGATCGTGTTGTTGGCTGGGGTTAAAGAGCGATGAGGCGCCATACTCACTTTTGAGTCGCATTTATAAGCAGTAAATCCCCAACCGAGTTTGGTGGCTTGGTTGATGAAGTCTGACTTGGAGAATCTTCTCGGCAAAGCAGATCGTCTCGGGGCTTCTTATGCTGACATCCGCTATCAGCGGTATGACTATGAGCTGGTTGAAGTTGAGAACAAAGCGCTGAAGAACTACTCTTCTCGGAGGCTCAGTGGAGTAGGCGTCAGAGTGATGCTGAAAGGGTCGACGGGCTTCGCTTCCACGGGCGACCTAAACCCAAAAGGTCTTGAAGCAGCTCTGGTAAGTGCTGTCAAAGCTGCTAGGGCTACAGAAGGCAAGGAACAAGTCCTCGGAGAATCTAAAGTCAATAAGGCCGATATTGAGTTACCGATAATGGTCGATCCTTTTGAGGTTTCTCCTGAGGAAAAGGTTTCGCTGGTGCTAGACGCAGACAAAGCTGCTTGGATCAGCAACGACATAAGCTCCACCTTGACAAGGCTTGGATTGGAGAAAGACTACAGGCTCTTCATGTCCCTTCAGAGAGCAGATGTCAGCGTCGAAAAGACGGCGGTTGGTCTCGCTCATGGAAGCGTTGCGAGAGTTGGCGGAGCCATGGAGTCGGTCAGCTATGGTGAAGGCCGATGCGCAGGCTTTGAGTTCATTCAGTCGAAAGATTGGGGCGCATTTGCTAAGGACATATCTGAACTTGCAATAGAGGCGGCAGGCTCGAAGACTCCTCCGCCGGGCACCTATCCAGCGGTCGTTGATCCTCAGACTGTTGGACTTCTGCTTCACGAAGCTTTTGGACATGCCTTGGAAGGAGATGGTGTGCACAGCGGCATGTCTGTGCTTGCGGGTAGACTCGGCGAACAGGTGGCAAGCGACCTTGTGACCATTGTTGACGAGGGTGTCGTAGACGGAGGATACTTCCTGCCCTTTGATGATGAGGGAAACAAGAAGGGGCGGACGGTTGTTGTTGAGAAGGGGGTATTGAAGAGTTACATCCACGACAGGAAATCCTCTTCACAGTTCAGTGTCAATGCGACAGGCAACGGTCGAGCGCAGGACTTTGAGAATACACCTATAGTCAGGCAGACGAACACCTACATGGAGTCCAGGGATCACCAGTTCGAGGAGCTGATCGAGGACGTGGACTTCGGCATATACCTCAGGATAAAGGGGGCACAGGGAGGGCAAGTCAACTCAGGCATGGGCACCTTTACCTTCGGCGTTGGACCTTCGAAGATCATAAGAAAAGGCGAATTGGCTGAGACGGTGAGAGGTGTGGTCATCAGCGGATTGATTCTTGAGACGCTGAAGACTATTGACGCCGTCGGCAAGGACTTCGATGTGAGGACAAGTGTCTTCGGCGGCTGTGGGAAGATGAACCAATTAGCCCGAACAGGCTCGGGTGGACCGCATATCAGGGTTCGCAAGATGACTGTGGGAGGTCGATGAGATGGAGCAGGCTATGAGAGCGGTTGAAAAGGCTTTGAAGATGGGTGCAACGGAGGCTGAAGCCTACGTGCAGAAGAGAAAGATGATCGAGGTCAGAGGACCAGAGGAGATCGATACCTTTAACGTCATCGAGTCTCTGGGAATCGGTTTGAGAGTTATCTCAGGCAAGAAGCTTGGTATGTACTCTACCTCGATCCTAGACGAAGCTGGGATCAACGACGCCGTGGCTAGAGCGATCAAGATAGCGAAGGTTGCGCCCGAAGACCCGAACTGGAGACACATGAACAAGAGGTTCGGCAGAGCTCCTGCTGAAGGATACTACGACAAAGCTTTGGAGACCCTGGATTATCGAGAGATCGTGGGAAAGGCTGGCTCAGTGATAAGCATCATGAAGAACTATGACAAGAGAGTCAAACCAAACTCGGTATTCATATATGCAGGGACTCAGGAGGTTTCAGTGGCGAACAGCTCTGGAGAAGGCTGCGAAAGAAAAGAGACATTCGTTGTCGCGGGTATGGGCGCTAAAGTCAAAGAAGCGGGAGCAGAGAGCACTGGAAGCCGAGATCAGTATGCAAGGTTCTGGAAGGAGATCAAGTTCGAGGATTTGGCTGCTGAGACTGCTGAGAAGGCTGTGCAGTTCCTGAAGGCTAAGCCGATTCTGAGCAACAAGATGCCTATCGTAGTCAGAAACGGCGTCTTCGCAAGGATGTTCGGAGGACTCCTTTCAGGTCCGATAAGTGCTGACTGGGTTCAGAAGGGCAGGTCTCCACTGGCTGATAGGCTTGGGTCTGAAGTAGCCTCGGAGGAGGTCAGCATCGTCGACGACGGGCTGATGCATGGAGGCTGGCGGACGAAGCCCTTCGATGACGAGGGTCACCCAACCCAGAGAACACCGATCGTTGAAAAAGCGGTTCTGAAGAACTTTCTCTACGACAGCTACACAGCCCTGAAGGATGGCGTCGATTCGACTGGAAATGCTCAGAGACAAAGTTACTCGGCGGCGCCGCAGCCTTCGCCGAACAACCTGATCTTGAAGGCTGGGACAGCGAGTCCAGAAGAACTGATCCATGAGACGAGGCAGGGGCTCTACGTTGTGGATGTCATTGGAGAGTGGTTGTCGAATCCCGTCAGCGGCAGTCTCACCGCCACGGTGACCCACGGCTACCTCATCGAGAACGGCGAACTAACCGAGCCGATCAAGGGCGTGGTCGTCTCAGGGAACTTCTACGAACTCCTCAAAGGAGGCATACAGCTAGCCAACGACCTGAGCAACAACTCCCAATACTACTCTCCAACAGTCAAGCTAGCACAGCTAACAATCGCAGGAAAATAGGCATAAGACACTTTCCCAATTTTTCTCCAATAATGATTTATATACTAACATAAGTTTAGAATTAGAGATCTGCTATGTTTGTTAACCGAATCGATATTCATGAGTTTAGGGGGATAAAGAGCTGTAAAGGTGCATTAAATCTGTCAAAATTTGTGGTTCTTATCGGTAGAAATAATGCTGGCAAAAGTTCAATATTAGAGGCTTTATCCCTTCTTCCCTACCCAAAAACAAATATTGCAGGTTATTACTTGCCTGCTCTTAACAAAAATAAGTTAGACTTCATAAAAGAGCTTCATGCAGATTACAGCTCTTTGATATACAAATATTCAGGTGAAGCACACATTGAATACTCAGCTAACGAAAAAAACGTTATAATAAAAATTAGACAAGGTGACGCTAACATAACAATTGATGAAACTGAGATCACTTTAAAATCTAGGATTGATAAGATTCAAGAAGCTTGGAATATGGACAAAGAGATAAGAAACGCCGTTTTATTCATTCCAAACGATACTGAATTTCTTAGAAAATTAAAAATTGGGCTAGAACAAGAGTTTTACAAGAATGAAATAATAAAGAACGGGGCTCATGTTAGAGTCATAAACGACCTTATCAACAGGTGCATTGATGATAAGTACACCGAAATTCTATTTGCTCCTGATCTACAAGCTCGAAAGGAAGTTGTTGAGGGGTCTCCTTATTATGTAAAGATACAAGACTTAGGAGATGGAATAGAAAAGGTTACTTTGATTGCCCTTTGGCTTGAGGTGACAAATCCAAAACTTATTCTATGGGACGATCTTGAAGCTTCGATTCATCCAACTCTCATCAAGACTATTTTGGAATGGCTCAGTAAGAAAAATTGGCAAGTAGCTCTATCTACGCACAGCATTGATGTTCTTAGCAGTCTCCTTGAAGTAAAACCAAAAGATCTGAAAGTTATACAGTTGCAGAAGAAGCCTGATGATATTCTACTTCATCAAGATCTGAACATAGATGAATTACAGGACATATTCGACGCAAATCAAGACCCAAGGAAGATAATCGACCTTCTCAAACTATAGCTTGGGTGAACCCAATTGAGGTTGGTGACGGACCTTAAAGAAATAAGTGAAGCCTCGATAACAAAAGAATCAATAACCCTCGTCTTATCTGGAAATGGAAAAAGAGAGTTCCGTATACTAAAAGGTTTCAGCAAAAAATATGATGGAAAAAGCAACATTCTTTTCTTCCCAGAAAGCCCTCTTCCTAAAAGGAAAACAGGTGTTAGCGCTTTAGACTCTTTAGTGTTCTATGTTAATCGTATTTCTCATTTTTTATTTATTTCAGATAGAGACCAAGATTTTAAGCGTGGAGAAAGCATCAAGGAAAAAATCGAAAAGAAACTCCAAGAAAGGGGGATAAATATTCGCAGAACTGATCAAAATAACAGAGCTGAAGAGGACGCATTACTTATTAGTGTAATAGTCGGATCCCATGAGACTATGATATATACAGCGATACTTGGAGAAGAGAAGTGTTTAGAAGAGAACGTTACAAAACTCATTAAGCTTGAATATGGAGTAGCACTTCCTCCAGATACAGGAGAAATAGACAGGTTTCTCCGCCAAAAAGATATGGATTGGGAAGACTTAGTGGTGAAAGCAAGCAAGAGAAATCTAGCGGAAGCTTTTGCGAGCCTGCATATCGCTTTTCAAAATATAGAAAAATTCCAAAGATAGTTTCTCAAATCTATTCGATAGAAAGAAGGAACAGCAGGAAATACCAGTTCAGCTAATTCTCTTTGCGATTTCAAGGTATCTGAAGGTGGATTCGCAGGTGATCGCCTTTAGGGCTCTCCGTTCAGGTTCAAGAGCCATTCTTAGTCCTCCAATCCAGTAGCCTATCTTCTTTTCTGGCAGGAAGCTTCGGGGAAAGGCGATCAAGTCTCCCTCGATCCTAAATCTTTCCAGCAACGTTAAGGACTGCTTAAACCATGGGTGCTCCCTAGCTGTCTTTGAACGACTCATCATGTTAAGCAGTAGCAAGAAGCGCCCGAAATCCTTCTCCTGCGCCTTTGGCTCGAAGTAGTTGGGCAGGTGGACGCTCCATCCCATCGCATAGTATCTGCGAGGCTGTTTGTATATGACTCCGTAGCCAGGGTGAAGCCTCTGATATTCGGGTTTGAGAATGAAGTTGACGACGACTTCTACGTTGTTCCTTAGTTGAGCGTCGCCCATTACAGGTTCAGAGTGAAGGAAGGCGTTGAGGTCGTGGATCGAGGGGAGCATGCTCTCGTCGTCGGGATATAGCTCAAGGTTCACCAGAGGGCTGTTTCTGAAGGCTTTTGGGAAACCTGGGAACGAGTCTTGAGGTATGTAGACCTCGCTCAGGTCGCCCTTCTTCGCAAAGGGATAGACCGTATCCAACCTCTTTAGAACCATTTTGTCGACCGCTTCGTCTTCGGAGTATCCAGTCATAGATAGGAAGGCGGCTACCAATGCGCGGTAGAAGACAGGAAAGTAACCTA
>Ga0315314_1001405_pt1 | contig 21857 bp, 18 predicted proteins | sample TDP9_MG_FD_203631 | JGI IMG/M metagenome (GOLD analysis project Ga0315314, IMG submission 203631) | Freshwater sediment microbial communities from Lake Towuti, South Sulawesi, Indonesia - TDP9 | ecosystem: Environmental > Aquatic > Freshwater > Lake > Sediment | place: Indonesia: South Sulawesi... | reverse complement strand
TCTTGCATCTCCAAAGGCCTCTAAGAACCTCGGAACCCCTGCAATTGGAGCACGCCACCAATCATAGCCTAAAAGCGGCTCCCATTTTGTGAAGCTCAAAAATATCATAATCGCGAATGGAACTATTAAAACAAAATTCAGCACGAAATTGAGTGGAAGAGTTGAGAGTTTCTTGAAACTTTCTGTCTTTTCAATCCATTGGGCTAATCTATCAGTTATCTTCATGCATTAGCCTTCCAAAAAAAGGAGATGGGGTTTGACTTAGGTTGAATCTTCTAACTGATGTATCCCTTTGCTTTCCAGACATCTTGCACGTCTTTTGGATAGAGTGGAATGAAGGATTTCCACGCGTCCAGCTGCGCATCTCTTCCCAATCTGTCGGTTATTGCCTCCCACTCCTTAGCTGTGTCGTCCATCGCTGCCTTAGCGGTCTTGGTTTTGATGCAGGCCGCGTTAACGTTCTTTGTAAGCTTGTCGAGATATTCACTAGAACCTTTGATCATGAGGTCTGGAAATGAGTGAGCGACACAATCTGCGAATACGTCGAGGAATTGCGGTGTGTATGCTTTTTCGAACTTCTCTCTGTATGGAGGCCTGAACCAGCATTCTCTGAAGATGTCCATGATGCCGACTCTAGCAACCGATTCAGCACCTATCTCAGGGCTTGTAACCCATTGCCAGAAGAGATAGCCCAATTCCGGATATTTGCTGTAGTTGGATACAATCCCAATCCAATTGACGGGGTTATTCGCTGCCTTTAACAGTATCTCTTTTCCGCCGACAGTGATCTTGGCGCCCGGGGCCAGAGCCGAACCTGATTTCCCGATGATTTTTGATGTCGAAGGATCTTGTGCCCATTTTATCAATGACGGCCAAGCCATTGTAAGTACGGTTTTTCCTTCACAGAATCTGTCATAGAGGCTTGCCCACGCCATTGACAGGGCGTCGGGATGCATGTAAGGCACGAGGTCTGCCATTATTTTCGTCGCATCTATACCTTCTTGCGTGTTTACCATAGCCTTCATATCAGTTGGGCTGAATAGGATGCCTCCCTTCGATACGAAGATGCAGAACCAAGTTGTGAAGGCTGCCCAACCCGGGTCGGCATAGAAGTATCCGCCGTACACTTTAGTGCCGTCAGGAGCTTTCAGATTCAGTTCGTTGAAGAACTTGCATACGTCCTTGACCTCCTCCCAAGTATCAGGTACCTTCAAATCGTATCCAAACTTTGACTTGAACTGACTGGCGTAGTCCGGATTCTCAAGAAGGTCCTTTCTGTATGTGAGCGTGAAGACGTCGGCATCCAAGTCCACAGCGTAGTGCCTTCCCTTGTACATCGTGGTGTAGCTTCCCAAAGGCTCAATCGGAGCCACCTCAGGTGGGCCGATTGGGTCGTACTTCCTGTAGTAGTCCTCGAGATCTTTTGCTAAACCAGCCTCGATGGCATCACCTTTCCATGTGCTGAAGATAGTGATTATGTCATATGCCCCTGTCTTGGCCGTTGCTTCAGCGAACGCTTTCGTATATACATCTGGTTCACCGCCAAGTGTGACCACTTCAACTTTCGTTCCAGTCTTTGCCTCCCAGTCCGCAAAGAAAGGCTCAAAATTGTTCTTCGAACCAGCCACGTGCAAGAGCTTTATTGTAGCGCCCTTGGGGATCGCGCCAGACGCGACAAGTTGCTTCACCCCAAAGACAGCCCGCTCCGAAACCGTAGCAGGAGGAGTGGGTGTTGGTGTCGGTGTTGGTGTTGGGGTAGGTGTGGGCGTAGGGGTGGGCGTGGGGGTAGGCGTTGTTGGAGGAGGCTTCGTAGCCTCATATATACCGTAGCCAGCAGCAGCTACAACCGCAACGACGACGATACCGCCGACATACTTCATGTAACCCCGTCTAGTTACTTTTTCTCCCGTCTCTTTTTGTTCGGACATGTCAATCACCAAAATTTCCAAGATGACATAGCTTTTCCGCATCTATATAGAGTTTTTCATGTAGCGATCCTTATCCATGACGTTCCATGGCCATTTCCAGATACCGTCAAACTCGACCTCCATTTCATCCAAATACCATCGACCGTTGGGTCGGGCTTGAGTGTTTTGGCATCCTTACTTTGGACAGAACCCTTTAGTGCAATCCTCGGCGTTATCCGCAATTCATAAATATGGCTTACACCAGTTCGCAGATCAGATCGGAATTGTCATGGGTGAAGGAAGGGCTACTTGGGCTTAGCCCCCTCATCTTTGGAATAATCGTGCTCATCATCAATAGTCTGATGGGAGGTTCAGGCAACCCAATTTACATCGTCGTGGTAGGGGCTATGTTGATTGTTGCAGTCTTAAGTCTTCGCGCTCATTGATCTAGAACGGCACTACTTCACTTTCAAGACTTGAATGGGACCGAGAGTCATAATTGGCTTTTGGCTTGGCAAAGCAACCAATATAACTCAGGCAGAAGCCTAGTTTTGGTTAGAAGCATGTCGTCAGAGAGCGCTATAGAAAAAGTGCCGTTTTCTCTCGGAATCTACCCGAGTTTCCCGACTCTAATTCACGGCCATGTTATATTGACATATGATGTGAACGTAACGGTTCTTCAAGAATGCGTTTTACAAGCTGTTTCTAAAATGAACATGGAAAAGATTGAAACGACACTAAGTATAGCTGATAAATCCGGCTACTTTCCGGGAGAGACTAGATTTGAAGTGAGAATAGCTGAAGGATCAAGTTTTAGAAGTCTAAATCCTCCTATGAAGAGAAGAATAATTGAGTACCTGAGGGCTCGAGGTGAATTTTCGACATTCGACTATTCGTTGACCATCAGGTATAGAATCAAAGACGATATGCGGCACTCTTTGCACTGTGACAAGTATGTTGTGCGGCATCTCTTCTTCGAAGGTCAGATGGAAATTCAACTGTTTCATGAGAAAGGTATACGACGGTTGAACCCCGATGAAGTAATAACAATGCTAGTTAAGAGAATCAACGACGAGTTGGAAAAAAGAAGCGAGCGCCAACTTAAGATCGAGAAAATGAGAGCAGTTTAACTCTCGTGAGACCTATTCTTGTCCATCTTTTTCCCAATCGCTTCAAGAGCTAGGGACAAAACTTCTCTCTTTACGTTGGAGATAGGTTTTGTCGCGTCAACTATAGAGAGCTCCCCTTCTTCTACAAGTTGTAGATAGATTTGCCTTACTCTTTTTTCAAGCTCAAGTTTCTCTAAGACAGTCCTCTGTCGTCTAATTCTAGACAGCCCTACTTCAGCGGGAACATCCAGATAAATTGCAACGTCAGGTTTTAGAGCGAAGTAGTTGACCTTTCTAATCCAATCCAAACTCACACCTTGCGCGCCTTGATATGCCAGCGAAGCATAAAAATAGCGGTCTGAAACAACTATTTTTCCAGCCTTGAGGAGAGGAAGAACTTCACGCTGAAGATGCGAGAATCGGTCTGCCGCAAAAAGGAGAACCTCCGTCTCTGGTGGAATCTTCTGTTCCAAAAGGATCTTCTGCCTGATGAACCTGCCGATAAATCCTTGACTCGGCTCAGCAGTATATCTTACATCATAATTCATTCCGCGTAAATCCATGCATAGAGATCTTGAGTGTAACGTCTTCCCGCAACCATCAATCCCATCGATGACTATAAAAACACCATCAGAACTACCGCTCAAGATTCTTCATCCTTGGTTCGATATCCCTTAAAGACTGCCTCGTATAAAAAATGATTCAGCATCTGCAAAGTCATCAAAGGCTCTAGGAAGCTGTGAGATCTCACGTGACGAGGGATCTCAACGTTTTAAAAGCTTCTTTAGGGTCGTCGATGTCTCTGATCGCTCTTTCAAAGGGGCAGATGTCTGTGCCTTGACTGTTCATCAGTTTATGCACATACCTTTCGAACTTGTGGCCGACTCTGTTCTTAGTCAGAAGTTTTAGAGCGCCTTCACTCATGGTTATTGCAAACACAGATTTTACCTTGGAATAGACGCAAAGCATCGCAGCAGCACGTCCAACAATCTTATCAGCTACCGCTGTTACAGCAAGGTCTTCATCATACTCCTCTATGGCTTGGAGGAGGCCTTTCATGCCAGACGCCGTACTTTGATATATAACTGCGCCATTCTTAACAATGACAAGATTTATGTTCCTAGACTTCAGCTCATTTTCTGCCAGTTCCAAGTCGTCCATAGCCAACTCAAACTAAGGAATAATCTCTAGGTTAAAAACAGATTGGATGTCGTCAACGGCTCTAACTCCTCAGTAAAGGCTTATGTGCAATCTTTCGCATGTAGAAGGCATATAGAATGAGATCTGTTAGATCTGACTAGGCGAGATGTATGAGTTCTCAGTATTAGTTTTTCATAAAAGATCGTTTTCAAATAGAAGGATTTTCTTGACAAGCTTACTTCTGCTCGTTTCAGTAGCGGAATAGCGCTTTGAGGTCTTCCTTTAGAATTTGTCGATAGATTTCTGTGCACCAATAGATTTGACCTCAAGATGCAATCTGCTGGGTTGCGCTTTCTGGAGGTGACAAGGTGACACTTCAGTTGTCTCTTCTTTCACTTTCGTCATCTACGGATCCGATCCTCGCATCAATCGGTCTTTTTCATCACAACTGTTCCATTGTGGAGAAATGGCTGCTTTACTTTCAGCCATAACGTGACGAGCTTGGTTTGATTAGCTTTCAATCATTTGGCGGAACAGTAGGCGCTAGTCTTGACTTCACGCTAATCTTTGATACTGAAGTGTTATGAAACATACGGCGGACGTTAGACTCACGTTATTCATTCAGATCCATGTCAAGCGACTCTTGCGATGTAGTTGGGATAGGTTCCGGTTTCGTGGTGGTTGCGAAGATATCTTTAGCCTCTTTGCCCTGGAGAACATGGTTCGTAGTCGCTGTATCTTATGCGGTTGGTTCAGGTGAAAGGTTATATGTCCGCTTGTCCATGCATGTCCAGAATGGACAATAGTGGACATACGGACGAGGAGCCCCTGTGACAATAACTCTAGCCTCATTAGACCTGAAAGGAAATCCATTCGAGGATTTTGAGCGTTTCGAAGAGACGCTGGACGAGGAAACCATCAGTAGGCATAAGGCATTGTTCAAGGACAGGGTAGAGATCATTCAAAAGCTGCTTCTGGGGATAACGAGCAGTAGCAGCTGCAAAGTCGTTATACATGGAGAACTAGGAGTCGGGAAGTCTTCTTTGCTAAATCGAGTTCTCTACGACATTAGAGAAGCCAGATACTTTGCGGTTAAGTACAAAGTTTCTGAGGCTTCGGCAGAAAATATGCAGATGTTTGAAAGAGAGCTACTGAAGACCTTCGGAGAGGAGATTACAAGAGAGGCTCTAAGAAGCAAGCGTTTCCGTGGTTTTCTTGAATCGATCATCAAGGCGGAAACTAAGCGAGACCTGAAGCGACTCTCTCTGCTTGCAATGCTGTATTCGTCCGGTCAGATAACCGTCAAAGAAGGCAATGTGGAAACGGCCGGTTTGTCGGCGAGTGTTGGTATTCCAATTTTGAGGGCGGACGTTTCAGGAGAGGAACAGAAGTATATCGAGGTAACGAGAGTCGAAACTTTATCTCACATGGTATTTGAGCGCCTTCTCAGGGATGGCATCGGCCTCCTGAAAGAACTGGGTTACAAAGGCGTTGTAATCGCCATCGATGAGATCGACAAGCTGGAGGAGAAGCTTGAATCAAGAATTTTGACTCTGGTTAAGGACACGTTTTATCCTACAGCTCTATGCCACCTCTTGCTAGTCATGAAAACACGAGATGGAAGAAAGATGATCCATCCCGACATATTCTTCTACGAGCGAACCCATCCGCTTGCGAAGCGGTACGTCTTCGAGTTCCTAGAAGAACTTTATAGGTCAAAGGCCATTGATGAAAAGAAACATTTGACTTCGCTTATTCGGAAGAAGCTTCTTGATGAGATCTACGAGAAGAACACCGGAAGCATCAGACCGATTCTCAAAGAGCTGTCGACCTGTTTAATCACCGCGGTTATTTTGGGCAAGACAAGCATAGACGAGGAGATCTACAAGCAAACCAAGGTTACCGATGCTCTACATGCCTACGTTAAAGCATTACGACCAGGTGAGCCTGAATACAAGATCCTTTCGTATCTACTAACAAACAAAGAAACCTACAGTAGAGACGAACAACTATCGAAACATAGTGGCTTGGCCAAATCAGCTCTTAGCTCAAAGCTACGGACACTATCAGCAAGAGATATCTTAATCTCAAGAAAGAAAGGAAAGAAGCTGATCTTCTCAATAGACCCGAGTATCAGGGCCACCGTTGAATCTGTCATCGCATAGAATTTGGACTTTTATGTCCACATGTCCGCCCTTGTCCATTTCGGACGGAGGCGGACAAACGGACAACTACCACTGTTGCATCTTGTGATACTGGCCACAACCGCGACTGTCACTACTATTCTAATTATGCGTAGGCTTCGAAGAATAGGAGGATAAAAGCTAGTGAAGCGCTTTAAGGTTCTTCCTTTCATCATCCACACGAGTTTATGAAAGATTACTTTCAAAAAGAAGGGTTTTCTTGACAGCCTGCTCCTGCCCTTTTCAGTAACGGAATAGAGCTTTCAAATCTTCCTTTAGAATGCTCTCGGTAAGGAAATGCAAGTTTCCATTATTTTGTACTTCCTTGCTTGTTGATATGTGCAAATTCATCAGAGGTAAGCAAATGCAAAAATTATTATTTTTGTACTTCCTTACTATTTCCTATGGGATGGAGAGACGAGGCGTCTAAGCTTCTAAATTCAAAGCTTGGAGCAAAATCCTTTACTGCAGGAGAAGCAACTAGGTTGCTTTCCAAGGAGAAAGGCTTCTCTAAGGGAAGCACGTATAGCCTGCTCCATGACCTCGTCAAGAAGAATGAGCTTGCGAAACTTGGGCGAGGTCTCTACAGCTTTTCCAAGACCTTCACGATCACAGTAAAGGAACGTATATCCGAGTCTGTCTCCGTCGTGGCTGTTTCTGAATCTGACGAAGCTGCAAGAAAGGCTCTAAAGGATAGGGGGTTAAAATTCATGATAACCGGCCCCTCTCTGCTTTACCCTTTTGTCCATCACTTTCCAAGAAGGATGATCCACCTTATCTATGTCATAAAGGGCGGAGGGGAAAACGCTAGGGAAGCGCTCAAAGAATCAGGTCTTCGCTGTTTGCTAAAGCCTTCTAGGGGCGAGATCAAACTTGCGTTAGAAGAATTTCCAGAGAAGGATCTCTTCGTCATCAGGGAGAGCTCAGATTTCGAAGAAGCTGAGGGAGTAGCGAACCTTGAACGGGCCCTTGTCGACACCTATTTTGAGGCTACCAGAAGAAGAATCCCATTTCCTCCAGAGGAGGTTGGGAGAATGATTTCTAAAGCCGTGGCAACCAAGAGGGTAAACCTGTCCCACCTTCTGAAGCTGGCGGGGAGAAGAGGGATAAAAGCAGAATTTAGAACAATCCTTGAAAATCTGATGCCAGATCTAAAGCTTCTTGGCCATCACGTAAGAAATGACAAGGTAGAAGCCGTGCTTGCAGGAATTGGCTGCGAATAGAGGGCAGTTGTTTCTATGCCTTTGATTCATGATGAAGATGCTTTCACAAAAGAAGCTGTCCTCACAAATGCGTCGAAGTTTGGATTTGTGAATCCGCTTACAGTGGAGCTTTTTCTTTGGGATCTGGAGCTTGCTGCCCAGCTCCAAGGTTCTTCGGGTGAGATAGTTCTAAAAGGAGGTGCTGCAGCTCAACTTTTTCTGCCAGCATCGCATCGGTCTTCCAGCCGCCGAGGATCTTGAGCTCACGATCGGTCAGAAACTTCGATAGTTGCGTAGCGCGGCTGTGTCTAATCATATGCGGATGGGCATCATCACGACCGAGGACCCTTTCTCCGAGCTTATGGATGATGCTTTGGACCCCAACGGTTTCAAGTGGATGATTCCTACCAAGCCTTCCAGAGAAACCCAAGAATAAGTGCGAATTCCCATCATTCTTCATCGGATGATTATTAATTAAGAGCAGAAGGTCCGCTTTTCCCATTACAACCTGGCTGATGCGTTCACCTGTCTTGCCTCGAAGAATGATACGCGCCCCATAATCATCGAAAGTCACGTCTTTGATGCGAATATTAACTAATTCACCGACGCGGCACGCAGTCTCCCATAAAACCTCTATGATCGCTCGGTCCCGTAGGTTCTCTGCACCTTTAATCAGCACATAGACCTCTTGCTCAGCCAGAATCTTAGGCAACCGGTCTTGAGTGATCCTAGGGATCGGAACAGCCTCATAGACATCCTTCCGACCCATAAACTTGTAGAACTTGCGAGTATACATTACGATATTCTTGTACGTAGACGGATCATAGGAACTTTATTGATGCTACGGGCCTTAGCTAAAGCCTTCTGGACTCCGCTATCTCAGACGGTACGCCCTCTAAGCCGAGCTCTTGAGCTCCCAGAAGGAATTGACGCACCGCCTTCAATTGGGTTCTAAGGGTCTCTGGCCCGGGTCCAAAAACAATGTTATATTTGTCGAAGTCAACTAATTCAGGGTAGTTGCGTAGAATAGTTTGGATTTCGATTTCAAAATTCTTATGCATGAGGGAAATATACGGTGGCCAAGAACCTTTCTGACTACTGGGGATTCATAAAAGATCCGTTGTACGGCTACATTCGCATTACCGAGATTGAGAGGAGAATAATAGACACACAGCCGGTTCAACGGTTAAGGAGAATACGACAACTTTCGGGAGCTGAGTATGCTTATCCCGCTGCCAATCATACACGTTTCGAACACGTTCTGGGATCGATGTATCTTGCAGGAATTCTAGCTCAGAGTATTCCAATAAATTTGAGCAATCAAGAAATACAAAGAATAAAATTGGCAGCTCTTCTTCATGATGTGGGCCATGCGCCTTTCTCTCACCTCTTCGAGCCTCTATTGGCGAAATACTTGGGAAAAACGCATGAGGACATGACATTCTGGATTATAGCCGAGTCTGAACTCTCATCGGCGCTTAGGGCTGAGGGTTTCGATCCAAATGAAATGGGTAGGCTTGCGGTCGGGAGACTTGGCGACCCACAGCGGCCGTTTCTAGATCAGATAATTAGAAGTTCGGTTGACGTTGATAAGATGGATTTTATCGTTAGAGATTCCTACCACACGGGCGCTGGATACGGCTACGTAGATATCTTCCGTTTGATATATACAATGGATATACTTGATGGGAACCTCGCTGTAGATGTTACAGCGATCCCGACCCTAGAAACGTTTCTTCTTGCACGTTTAGAATCTTTTCGAGCCATCTATTTTCATAGAGCTGCTCGAGCGGTTCAGATAATGATACTCAAAGCTCTAGAAGAAGCTAAGGATGAGCTGGATATCGAGAGGATCAAGACACCTGAGACATATTTGGCCTTAGATGACTACATCGTATGGTCAATACTGAAGCGATGCAAGAAGTCTAGAGGCATAATGGAAAATATCGAGCAGAGAAAACTGTTGAAATGCGCTTATGAGCGAACCTTCTTCGTGAGAGATGAACTCTTCACTAGCGTGCTTACACACGAGAATGTTAGGAAGCAAATTGAAGGCGAAATAGCAGCAAAAGCAAAAGTCTCCTCTGAAGACGTAAGCATCGACGTTCCTTCTCTGCCATCGGTACCATATCATCACGCGATTGAAATCGAACCTATGGACATACCTGTTTTCCTCAAGACGAAATCTGGAGAGAAGGTTTCACAACGTCTCACGGAACTGTCAAAAATAGTCGACGTACTCAAAGTCTTTATGAATGTGATTCGCGTGTACACGAAGGAAAGCTATCGAAGCGATGTCATGAAGGCTGCGGAAGCTGTCTTTGGAAAGCCTCAGCTGCACGATCAAGTTTCATATTAGCGAGTTGACTTTCTTTGGGATATAGCATCGTCCAGCAGTTTGAGGAATATTCTGAACGCCTCTGTCTCTTGGAGGCTCGTGTACACTGAAACCAAACTCATCTTCTTGAGGACTACTGCTGTCCTTTCAGCGAGAGATCGAGTTATTATTAAGTATTTTCCGCCTAACAGAATTGACGATGTAGTCGCGGTCGCTTCCATCAATCCGGGAAGAGCGAAAGCTAATGTTCCTAATCGCATTGGGCCCTCGTAGAAGAATGCGACGACTGCGTTCTCGAGATCAAGTAGCTTCAAATGAAAAACAATGCCGTTTCTTTCTAGTTGAGTCTCCTGAAAAGTCAACTCTGAGACCTCTTGCTCTAGTAAACATCTCAGAAACATTATTGACATTCAGATTAAACAATCTTTTCTATGGAAACTGCTTTCACTTGACGGGAAGAGGGCGTGTAAACTCATTAGGAAGAAAGAACATGCTCTAAACGGCGAGAAAGGTGGAGGCAAATGAGAATAGCTGTGGTCTCTGATATACACTCAAATAATGACGCATTAACAGCGGTTCTGGAGACTCTTCACGATTATGATGCGCTCATCTGCCTAGGAGATCTTGTGGGATACGGGGCTGAACCGAACGAAGTGGTTAAGACGATTAGAATGATGAAGCCTCAAGTCATTATCGCAGGAAATCATGACTACGCAACAGTTACAGGCGATACCTCAGACTTTGTGCATCACGCGGTCAAAGCTATAGAATGGACGAGAAAGCGATTGACGACTGAGAACATGAAGTATCTCTCCAGCTTGCCATACTCTTCTACATTCGTTGCAAACCAAGTAACGCTTAAAGCATATCATGGTAGTCCAAGAGATCCTCTCAACGAATACATATACCCCGGTATACCTAGTTTCATTTTGAAAAGTCTTCTTGAAATGGCTGAAACAAATATTCTTCTCTTAGGACATACGCATATCGCATTTGATGCGCGCATAGATACGAAACTACTGATAAACCCCGGTGGGATTGGGCAGCCTCGGGACGGCGATCCCAGAGCAAGTTACGCCATCATAGAAATTGTAGGCGACAACATTTCTTACGCGATAAAAAGGGTGGAGTACGATATAGACTCAGCAGCGAGTAAGATCCTGCAGAATTCTCTGCCAAGCTTCCTTGCTGATAGATTGTACGGGGGAATATAAAGTAGTCTTTCTTACAATTCTTCGACTATGTGTTTAATCCTACTCAGACCTTCCTTAATGTTTTCCATGCTTGTCGCGTAAGAGAGTCTCAAATAGCCTGCGCCTGCTGGCCCAAAAGCCTCTCCATGAAGTGTAGCCACATATCCTTCATTCAAGATTTTCATCATTATGTCTCTTGAACTCAGACCGAGTTTCTTCACGTTTGGGAAAACGTAGAAAGCACCATCCGGCATATTACATGACATTCCTTTGATCGAGTTAAGTCCTGAAACGACTGTTTTCCTTCGTCTATCGAATTCGTCAACCATCTTCCTCGTGGAATCTTGGGGTCCTCTTAAGGCTTCGATCGCAGCCATCTGAGTGAATGCTGCAGCACAGGACGCAATATTTATCTGAAGTTTGACCATATGAGCGATAACCTGTGCAGGACCGATCGCGTAGCCCAGCCTCCAACCAGTCATAGCATAGGTCTTCGAGAAGCCGTCGATCAGTATCGTTCTCTCCTTCATGCTAGGCTCGGAGGCGATGCTGTGATGACTTCCCTCGTAAACTATCTTAGAGTACACTTCATCAGAAATTACCCACAAATTGTTGTCTCTAGCGATTTCTGCCAGCGCTTCGATATCGCTTTTCGTCAGAGCTGATCCGCATGGATTGTGAGGGGAGTTGAGGATTAACATCTTGGTCTTAGCTGTGACCTTTCTTCTAACATCTTCTGGGTCTATTCTGAAGTTCTTCTCTTCCTTTAATGGGATGGAGACAGCTACTGCTCCGATGAATTCAACGACCGACCTATATATTGGGAAAGCAGGGTCTGGAACGAGAACTTCTTCGCCGGGGTTGACTACTGACAAGATTCCTGTGAAGAGACCGGGCTTGGCACCAGGCATGACTATGACTTCCCGATTTGGATCGACGTCTATTCCTATTTCTCTCGAAACTTTCTCTGAGATCGCTTGCCTAAGCTCAAGGATTCCTAGGGCGGGGGTGTAGTGCGTGTATCCTGCTCTTAGAGCTTTCACAGCAGCTTCCTTGATGTGGTCCGGCGTATCGAAATCCGGCTCTCCTATCTCCATATGGATAACTTTGGCGCCCTTCTTCTCCAGCTCTTTTGCCATGGCCAGAATTTCGAAAGCTGTCTCAGTTCCCAAATTTGACATTGCTTTTGAATACGATAATTCCCGAGACATTAGAACATTACCTCGCACAATCAATTAACGACAGTGGACCATGAGCCTAAAATGCTTTGCCATTAGCCAACTTACTAGATGCAAGTCGACTATCTTGACCGCTTATAACTCGAGACGTAGCAGTTCAGACGATTTCGTTATTCTTTCAGAGTCATATCGCCAAATTGAGTTTGATGCCTAGCCCTGCCTTGAGAGCTTTTTCATACGCGAGTTTCGCTGTCACTGCATCCTGTATAGCCAGTCCTGTTGCATCGAAGATTGTTATCTCTTCGTCGGAGGCTCTGCCGGCCTTCTTTCCGGCTACAATTTCACCCAACTCTCCGTAGATCTGTTTCAAGGAGATTATGCCTTTTTCGAGAGGAACATTTATCTCGCCGCTATGGCGTGATTGCTCGAGATCATCGACAACGATCTTAGCTCTTTGTAGTATGGCTGGATCCAGCTCTTCTTTTCCAGGAGCATCCGCTCCTATGGCGCCAATGTGCGTCCCAAGTTTTATCCACTCATTGTTAACGATTGGTTTTCTCGATGGCGTAAGAGTAACGACAACGTCTACATTTTCAACCGCTTCTTGAATACTTCCTGTTGCAGATATCTTGATGTCTGGGTATTCGGAGGACATCCTCTTTACGAAGTTGATCTTCGCGTCATCAGCTATGTCGTAGACTTTCACTTCCTCCAGCTTCATAACCTGAGCCATGGCCATCATTTGCGTAACAGCTTGAACTCCAGCTCCAATCAATGCGAGTTTGCTTGACCCTTTTCTACTCAGGTGCTTTGCAGCAACTCCGCTAGCGGCACCTGTCCTCATTGCAGTGATCCAAGTTCCACCCATAATGGCCAAAGGCGTTCCAGTCCTAGGGTCTACTAAGGTTATCGTTGCCATGACTGTCGGTAGATTGAACCGTCTATTATCAGGGTGTACGTTAACAACTTTGACAGCTGATACACCAAAAGCCTCAACATAACAAGGCATGACTCTCAGGTCGCCGTTGAATGATTCAAAATAGACGTACATTTTTGGCGGCATCTGAACTCTACCTGAAGCCTTTTCCTTGAAAACCTGTTCTACGGCACTTAGAACTTCATTCATATTGAGTAGCTTTTTCACATCTTCCTCTTTCAATATTAGAGTCTCCAACACATTCACCACATAGCTTATATCCGGTTTCAACCCGGCCCATTAAAGCCCAATCAATGAATAACGGATGCTACCTAAAATTCTTTGCAATTCATCTGATGGGCGTTACCGAGAATTGTCTAATAAGTTTCTAGCTCAGCTATCTCTTTTCCGCTTTCTGAAATTCGAATTGCTCCGATCTCTACTGAAGCAAGTTCAGTAACTTCAGGAGAATAGATCTTTGCCGATCTTCTCTGGCTATCTATTTTTTTCAGTATTCCGATGCTGAGAAGGAATCCGTCGCGATCCTGTAGTCCGACAATGAGGTTTTCGTGTTTCTGTAGGTGAGTCCCACTCGCAGTTTTCAACATATCAACTGGAAGAGTCATAGTCTTAGCGTCTGTCAAGAATCGCCTATAGCTGTTTTCTCTTATCCGTTTGCGCTGTTCTCTGCTTCTTGGCTTTACGAAGTCAGGTGGCTGGATTCTGATCGACATTGCATCGATGGAATCTAGGATAGCGTCTATTTCGTGTACGCGCTCGATTCCTACTACAATATCTGGGGCAAGTTCATTTATCATCTTGACCTTGTAATTGGCCGCTTGATCATCCGCTACCCACCCGTCTGTATTTATCACTAGAGGTGGAGGGGACGCGTGAGAAGCGAGTTTCTTAATTCCGAAGATTACTTTGTCAGTTACCGAGCTGGGGCTGGTATATCCAACAAAGAACATTCTATCTGCTTTGATTGATGAAAGATTCGTTATATACTTGTTGGCATGTCCCAAGCTGATAGTTGTAGGAGGTCCAAGGTCAGATTGACCTATATCCGCGTCGAGAACCCAGATGTTCATTCCTCTTCTAACAGTCAAATTCGCTAGGTATGTGCAGAAAGTGCTTTTTCCTGTATCTATGTCACCGATCACGACCGTCTTGGATCCATCCAATTCTAAAATCGCATCGGTTGCTTCTCTCCATGAAACTGGAATGGTATTGCCGTCGACTTCCACGTGGCTTGCGTGTTCGCCAAAAGAACAGTCAAATATCGAGTCTTCAGATATGAATATAGGTACCTGTCTGTCCTCTCCGACGACAATTCTCCTCCCACTTTCAACTGGGGCTCCTAAAACAGTTGCCATCCCTTCAAGAAGTTTCGAGGAGGCTGGGCCGGAGATTAGCAACGTCTTTCCTGAGCTGACTTTTAGAGTCGGCAACACTTTTCACGCTTAGCATGAAGAAGTTGATCTAACATAATCTTAAACCGTATCTAATGAAATATTCTCTGGCGGGTACGCTATTGGTAGACAAGCTGCATTACATTTCGACTGGATGCTCATCGATTGATAAACTGCTTAATGGCGGTTTTCCAGTAGACTGTGTCAGCTTGGTATATGGTGAAGCAACTACCGGTAAGACAACTCTAGCTATCCAAAGTTCTATCGAATGTGCAAGAAAGGGTTTCAAGGTTATTTATATTGATGCTGATCAATCCTTTTCGCATCAACGTCTGTCTCAAGTGGCTCCTTCAGACGCCTCGGAATTAGGGCGTAGGATTATCATATTTCTGCCCGAAACCTTTTCAGATCAATCTTCCGTGATTGAAGATCTTGAGAACTACTTGACGAAAGTAACGAAGTTAATCATAGTTGATACTGTCACTTCATTGTACAGGGCGTCATTGGGGTCAGCGGAAAGAACATTTACATTGAATAGAGAATTGAATAGGCAAGTAGCATATCTCGCTGAAATAGCCTTGAAACATCATCTATGCGTAATGTTGACTAGCCAAGTGCATAGTTCAATGGATGTGCAAGGTTGGAGAATCGAACCGGTTGCCAGAAGAATTCTATTCCATTGGCCCAAAGTAAAGCTGTTTCTTAAGCCTACTGGAAAAGCCAATGTGAAAGAGGCGATATTGGAGCATCCCCGTTCCTCCGCCGGGGAGGGGGCGCGATGCTACTATACATTGACTGAAAGAGGCTTGGAAGAGGTTAATCATTGATTAGAAATCTAAGAGTTGTCGAATAGATATGGAGAATATGGTAACCGTCAACGATTTGATAGTAGCTATCTACTTCATGATCCCAGCGTATATCGCGAACTCGATTCCAACGGTTTTTGGTGGAGGCAAGTCAATCGACTTGGGGAGGAAGTTCATTGACGGAGAAAGAATCTTCGGAACGAACAAGACTATTAAAGGATTTCTAAGCGGACTCATATGCGGTTCGCTTGCAGCGATTGTAGAGGATATTATTCTGATCAAGGGATTTGCGTTTGTCGGGATTTCTATATCACTGGGTTCTCTCTTTGGCGATCTTTTCGGGGCGTTCATAAAGAGGAGATTGAAGCTAGCCCCTGGATTTCCTCTACCTTTAATGGATCAGCTGGATTTCATCTTTGGCGCTCTACTTTTCGCTTATCCAATTTATAATCTCACTTTAGGAGCAGTATTCATTCTCATTCTGATAACTCCTCCATTCCATATCTTCACAAATGCTCTAGCGTACGTATTGAAGCTGAAGAATACGTTCTGGTAGAGCCTTAAGCTCCACCTGTCTTTCCTGTAAGTAGGGATGTGATGTAGTACACAGTCAATCCCGTCAGGAGAAGTCCTAGTATGAGGAGTAGATATGCCTGTCTCGGCCGATACGCGAGTCTCGTACTCCTCAGGAGCATATAGAATCCGCCCATTCCGACGAAGTATAGTAATCCAGCTACTAGGCTCTCAGAAGTTGTCTGTCTATGTATATCCCCCGGATAGAGGAATGTCCATCCGCCTCCGCTCTGCTCCAAGATTGCGATCGATGTCCCTGCCATAGCTTCCAGTATATCGTAGATTCCTCCGGCAAGCAGGAATATCGCGAACCCCATCATCGCAAGTGTTGCTATTGTAACCGACGGTTTCATAGCTCTAGTACTGGGAAGACGGAGTATCCTAAATCTGTACGCTAGGTTCGCGAAGAATCTGCTGATTCTCCACTTTAATCTGCTCAATCGAGTCCTTGTTCTATTCAATGGACGTTAGCACTCTGCAGCTTCCTAGTCTATTGATGAAGAAAGTTAAAATATGTTTGGGTTACTTCGTATACTCTCATATCTTGTGGTGATGATTTGCCTCAACGCATAACCTGCGGGAATTGTGGAGTAGTCCTCTATAGCGGCATCGAACTCGAATCACCAACGGAAATAGTACAAAGGTACAATGGGATTTGCCCAAAATGTAGAAAAAGCCTGAATTTTGATACTGAAACGATAAAAATAGTTCCAGTGGCAGAAAAGTGATGCTGAAGATCGCTCCTATGTAGTGCAGTTCCGCTTAGGTCTCAGTCAATCGTTATAAACCTATGAGTTGTAAAATAGCCGTTACTGTAACTGGTAGCTGGTCTAGTTATGGCAGCAGCAAGGACGCATATTATCGAATTTCACGAGAAGTATGGACATATAGTAGAGTTCGCTGGATTCAAGCTGCCGACATGGTACAGAGGAATAAACGCTGAATGTATCGCCGTTAGAAATGCGGTGGGCTTATTTGATGTCTCACATATGGGTAGAGCTTTAATCGTGGGCGAGAATGCTGAACCTTTCTTAGGCTATGTATCAACCAATAATGTAGCTTCCCTCGGTAGGTTTGGAGGACACTACTCACTTATTTGCAACCCTCAAGGCGGAATAAAGGATGATATAGTTATTCTGAGACTTGAACGTGACTTGTTTCTCATGGTGTACAACGCGAGCAACCGTGAGAAAGACTTCTCATGGCTTCAACAGAACGCAACGATCTACGGAGTTGAGGTCAAAGACATTTCGAATGACGTAGCGATGCTAGCTCTTCAAGGGCCCAGCGCTGAATCAACGCTATCGAAACTTTGTCCTGAGAATCTTTCTGAGATCCCGCGGTTCGGCTGCCGATGGATAGAATTGAGGGGTTTGAAATGTTTAGCTTCTAGGACGGGGTATACTGGAGAGGATGGCTTCGAGATCTTCGTATGGAACTCTCCGGTAGGCGATCCTCAGCTGGCTGTAGAGGCTTGGAATGCTATGCTTGATGCTGGGAAAGAGTTTGGAATAGAGCCATGTGGGCTGGGTGCCCGAGATATCCTTCGTCTTGAAGCTGCGATGTGCCTTTACGGGAACGATATAGATGAGTCAGTAACCCCATTCGAAGCGAGGTTGGGTTTTACAGTAAAGCTTGAGAAGAAGGATTTTGTCGGCAAAGACGCGCTTGTTAAGCAGAAGAGTGAGGGTGTCAAACGTGTTCGTATCGGATTGAAGATGATAGACAAAGGTATACCACGACTAGGATGCGAAATCTTGAAGGATAGCGTGGTCATCGGGAAAGTTACGAGTGGCACTCTGTCTCCAACCGTCAGGGTAGGAATCGCCATGGGTTATGTTCCTCCGGAGTTGTCGAGTGAAGGAGAAGTCTTGGTGATCAAGATTCGCGGTAGGTTCACGAAAGCGCAAGTTGTCAAATTTCCTTTCTTTGATACTCAGATTTATGGTAGAACTGGATTGTCTCGTGGCAGATTGTGATCTCATGGCGGTAGAAACGAGAGCAAGGGGCCACTACAGATAGGATTTTAGCCGGATTGTAAGTTGTACAACACCTCAAGAACGGGTTATGTATGGATTGAATTCACTCCACTTTCACTATTGTTTCTTCTTTGTATCCGGTTATCACCCTAATATAGCCCCTCAGCTGCTCGTCCAATGTACTGTCACCTGTATCGACTAGTAACCTTTTTTGAGTCAACGCGTAGAGCTTGTTCTTTGTAGCTATAACTATGATGTTTTCTTTCCCGATTTTCCTAATTACGGCGGAGCTTATCTGCTGGTTTCCTCTACCGAATATGTAGCCTTGTCCTCCTATGGGGGTTACAACGATTTTAGCATCCTCTTTCTCGATCAGTTGAAGTAACTGTCGCTCATTGACATCTTCGGCAATGACACTTCTATTCTCAATGACATCTACGCCGAGCAATGTCTTTCTCAATCCCAGAGTCTCTAGCAAAGTTCTGTTTGTAGTTCCCGGTCCGACGATGTAGCAGTAGTTTTCCCTCATCTCTTCAATAACCTGTTTGGCTATCGCTCTTTGAGCTTCAATCTCGTTCTCGGTTTGCAAGCTTGAAATCTTCATCCCTTGTATCAAGGATTCTTGGAAGGGTGTGAGCAGATACCCGTAAAGCCTTGCGGAAAGACGGCCTTCTCGAAACTCATCCTCATCTATATCCATAACTTCCATCTCTTTCGTTGGCAACTCACCGCGAAGAAAAGCAAACACAATTCTCGCAGCCTCCATTGGATTTATCGCAAAGACAGAACTGTGAACCTTAACCCCTGCAGGAACGCCTAGAACCGCGACGGTCATATCTATGGCATCCATTATGTCTCTGGCGGTTCCATCGCCGCCGCAAAATGCTAAGAGGCCGACTCCTCTGCGATGCATCTCAAGAGCTGCTTTCTTCGTGTCCTCCGGGCCTGTTCTTTCCTTTGCTGTTCCTACGACCTTAAATGGAACTATTTCCTCATCAACGCATTCGCGTTGCCCCATGATTCCGGCAGACGTGTATATGCGGACCGAATGCTTGAATGGCGTGATTCCTCTGAGGAATTGTCGAGCTCTTTCAGGCGCTGTTGCGACCGCTCCTAGCTTAATTGCTTTCTCCAGAACGGCTTGCCCATCTGTTCCTTTTAGGCCGACAGCTCCACCCATACCAGCAATAGGATTTACGACAAATCCTAGGCTCTTCAAAGCTAGGGTTTCCTTTTGATGAGCCTCATGCCCATTTCATAGCGATCATTGTTTATGATCCAAGCTTTCTTGAAGTCCATCTTCACTGGCTTCTGCTCCACCTTCAATAGAAACAAATGTTTCGCCCTAGCTTCTTCCTTTATGTAGTTTTTGCTTTTCTCAAGCCATTTTCTTTGTTTTTCATAGGGCGCTACGATGGTCGCGGCTACGTATGCGTCCACAGGAAGGTTCATCTCTCTTCTCATTTCCTGTAGTCTTCTAACTACATCTCTTACAAGGCCTTCTTGCATGAGAGCACGGGGGATCCTTGCGTCTATGTATACTCTCCCTTGGCTGAATGTTCCGACAGCGAAGTCTTCAGGCATCTCTTCTTTGAATGAAGCCATTTCAGGAGTTATCTTGACATCTTTTCCGTCTATCGACAGCGTGTAGAAACCGTTCTTCTTGAAGCTCTCCGAGATTTCTTTTCCCTCTGAACTTTGAATGGCATCGACTATCCTTTTGGTTTCTGCTTTAAATACTGGTCCAATGGTTTCGTACTTTGGTTTCGCAGTTATCTCTTTCAATCTCTCTTCTTCATCGATGCTAATGAATTCGAATTTCTTTGCGTTCGCTTGCTCGAAGACTATTCTCTCTAAATCTTCTATAGCTTTCTTCACTACTGGATTGTCTGTGACTACGAGCGCTCTATGGACTGGTTGCCTGAGCTTTATTTTGAGTGTTTGTCTTGCGCTCGCTGTAGCTCCTACTACTTCCTTGACTACTTCCATCTCTTCCTCCAACATTGGGTTGACGAGTTCCATATTTGGCACAGGATACGGTTCCATGTGGACACTCTGAGGAGCATTCTTTTCAGAGGATCTTATCATTGCTTGATAGAGTTTCTCTGCCATGAGTGGAATGAATGGAGCGCTTAGAACGAGCCAATTCTTCAGTGCATAATATAGAACTGAGTATGCGGCCATTTTGTCTCGACTCTCTTTTTCTAACCAGAATCTTCTTCTAACAAGCTTGATGTACCAGCGGCTTAGATCTTCAAGGGCGTACTGGGTCAGCGCGCGCGCAGGTAAGTGAATGTTCAATCCCTCCATTTCTTTTGCAACAAGAAGCTTGAGGCTTTCTGTTTTCGAGATGAGCCATTTGTCTTCAGGTCGCATGTGTTTCCATGTCTTTTTTAACGGCCACTTTTCCGGGGTGAAACCGTCCAAGTTCATGTATAGGCTTGCGAAGGCGAAGGCGTTCCACACTACTTGGAGAACTCTCCATGTATCTTCTATAGTATCCCATGAGAACCTAAAGTCATCCCAGACAGTACACTGAGTTTCATATAGCCTGAGCGCATCTCTACCGTATTTTGCCACAACGTCCTCTGGAGAGATGAAGTTACCACGGGACTTGCTCATCCTCTCGCCTTGGGCATCTAGTGTGTGGCCGTGCATTAACACAGATTTGTAGGGGCTTTCGCCGAACGCGACGAGGCCTACTCCGAGTTGGGAGTAGAACCACCCACGTGTTTGATCATGCGCCTCCACTATGAAGTCGGCGGGCCACCATTTTTCGAACAGGTTCTTGTTCTTGGGGAATCCAAGAGAGGCCCATGAAGCTATTCCTGAATCTATCCAAACGTCCACTATGTCGGGCACTCTTTTCATCTGTTTCCCACAGTCGCATCTCAACTTGATCGCGTCGACGCATTGTCGATGAAGATCTAGACGACTTGGCAGGTTGATGGCTCTCTGAATCAACTCTTCTACGCCTCCTACAACTATTCTCTTCTCGCAGTTCTCACAAATCCAGATTGGTAGGGGGGCTCCCCAATACCTCTGCCTTGAGATAACCCAGTCTCTAACGCCCAGCAGCCAATCTCGGAATCTTCTCTTTCCAGCCCAATCCGGAACCCACATTATTTTGTCGTTCGTTTCCAAGAGTTTCTCTCTGAGTTGAGTGATTTTGAGAAACCATTGGTCAGTTGCTCTTAGTATTAACGGTGTCTTGCAACGCCAACAATGGGGATAAGAGTGCTCGATCAATTTCTCGACCAGTAGCAGCCCTTTCTTCTTCAGGTCAGCAAGAATTGCTCCGTTAGCTTCCACTACGTACATTCCAGCGTATTTCCCAGCGTCTGGAGTGAAGGCGCCTTTGGAGTCTACTGGGCAAACTACCGGAAGGTTGTATTTCAGCCCCACTTCAAAATCTTCTTCACCGTGACCCGGCGCGGAGTGCACACATCCAGTTCCTTCTTCCATCGACACATATTCTCTGCTTAGAACAATCTTATGTACGTCTTTCAACTGCGATTGTATTAGTACTTCATCTCGCAAAGGAGGATCGTATCTTAGTCCTTCAAGTTCTCGGCCGCTGAATCTCTCAAGGATCTTGTAAGATTTTCCTATCTCTTCGAAAACAAATCTGGATCTCGCTTCGGCCAAGATGTAGATCTCATCATCTGCTTTTGCTCGTGCATAGGTGGCATCAGGGTTCACCATGATAGCCACGTTAGCTGGTAAGGTCCAAGGCGTAGTCGTCCATATCAAAATATATTCTTTTTCCCTCCCTACTATGGGAAATTTAACGTATATTGAGTGGTCCTTCACAAGTCTGTATTCGTCTGTGACTTCATAGCCTGCGAGAGCGGTTTCACATCGAGGGCACCAATGTACGACTTTCAAGCCTTTCTGAAGCAGGCCTCTTTCTTCAGCCCT
>Ga0315314_1001404_pt1 | contig 21862 bp, 13 predicted proteins | sample TDP9_MG_FD_203631 | JGI IMG/M metagenome (GOLD analysis project Ga0315314, IMG submission 203631) | Freshwater sediment microbial communities from Lake Towuti, South Sulawesi, Indonesia - TDP9 | ecosystem: Environmental > Aquatic > Freshwater > Lake > Sediment | place: Indonesia: South Sulawesi... | reverse complement strand
CACTTGAAACTATTGGATAGCCACTTGCTGTTCCATTTTCGGTCTGTAACTGAGTAATAGAAGAAGTTGTCAACTTAACTGGACATAGGTCCGTAATATTCCTTTTTTGTTGCGATTCCATAAACATTAATCTTAGCTGGTATGTGTAGTATGTGGCGTTCGCCGGAAGCGTCAAGACAATATGGGCATAAACGTTTGAACAGTTTGGGATCTGATAACTGCTGCTGGCTCCCCACTCGACTTCATGTTGCAAAACGACTCTGACTGTGCCGTTAACAACTGCATACATGGGTTCGGCGCTTCCGTATCTTGCAACTTTGTTGTTGATTCGCATGTAGACGGCTGTGGCTTGCGATGTCCCCCTCGTGGATATTACTCTAAACGTTCCGTCAGAAAAATCGAGTCTTATAGTTAAGTTTCCATTGCTCAGAGTTCTTTGAACGGTGTCGACGGCGAAGTATTTGTTAGTTATGGCGTATGAGGTTTGATTTGCCGTGTCGTAGCCATCCCACCATATGGTAACTTTTGAAACGTTTTTGTTCGCTAGAAAAACTAGCATCGTTCTGCTGTTAAAGACGCTTGCATTGTTGGTCAGTCCTAATGGGACTCTGTAATCAGAAGTCCAGTCTTCTATTTGGAATTCTACTTCCCGATTTGCCCCATTTATTGTCTGATTGACATGAATTGCTTTTACTGGTATGGGGGGAACGGGCTTTGTCTGAGTTGTCAACTGCAGATTTTGTCCGAGCCACCGCATTGTGCCGTTTTGCAGCAGTTCCACAACTATTGTTGCGTCTTGTAATGTTGAGTAGACCGTTGAGTTCCAACTTAATGTGCATGTATAGCGACTGAATGATGAAGCAAAAACCACTATTCCTCTTGGGTCCTCCACTTGGATAACATAAGAGTATGGATCTACTCCTAAAGGAATGTCTATGAAATATGTGCCGTTTGCATATGCTACCGGTTCAGTGCTTGGGTTGATTAATTCCCATGTTGAGTTTGCGTATATGTAGCGGTAGAATTTGAAGTTGTGTCTGCCAAGGTTTATGAGTGGTTCGCCTTCATCTCTAGTTATCATTAACTGCGTTTGATTAGTTGCTGTGGTGTTTTCAACCTGCACCATTAATCTACATGAGGCTTCGTAGGTTATTCCATACATTCCGAGACCTGTTAAACTGTAGTTTACAGCTAGGTTTCCCATGCTATGGCTTGTGTTTGTGTACCAGAATGTTTGCATATCTAAGCTGCTTATGTTGCAAGACGTTCCCCACTCAGGGTGCATGTTCGCTATGTTAACCAGTGCACTGCGCAGGTAATTCGTCGCAAGCGCCTTTGCATACGATGTATTTCCGGTGACTTGCAGTACTGAGCCATAGTAACCTACTGTAAAACCCAAAACTTGTTTTAGCGCAAGGTTTGTTTCATCTATTGCGCTTAATACTTGAGGTTGATCTTGGACTGGGCTGTTGCGTATCGTAGAATAGGTGATTATGACTGTAGCTATGAGGATCACGGCAACAAAAAGAGCGGCAATGATTGAGAACTGCCCTTTATTGTTCAATGCTATATGCCTCCAGTTTGCCCTAACTGCAAAATAACAAGTCTAGAAGTGCCTGCAGCTGTGTATTCAGAACGGTAAAGCCTAGGCTTATAATAGGAAAGGAGGCCAAGCGCGGTGAGCCTAATATCGGGGGTTCTCGTTAAGCCCAAAGCCAACAATGAACCCGTAACGTTTGTGCCGCCTTTGAAAATGTGTCTATATACTGCTCCCGGAATTAGATTACCAACTTGGTTAAACACGTATAATGCGATGCTTAGATTGTAGTTGTTTACTATGGAATCGTTAAGTGCCCTCGATGAGATTTGATTAGGAGAAGGATAAAGCCCATAATAGTTGCAGTAATATGAGGCTTCAGATGAAAGTTGAACCAATTGCGAGATTGAATATGCAATTCTTGTTTCACTATATTGGTATGGTTGATTATCTAGACCCTGCAGAAAGGCATTAATTCCACCTTGATACACTTTCCGCATTCCGTAAATGCCATATGTGTTATTTTCATTTGCAAATACCACAGTGTTGCTTACATAGTATAATGGGTATCCTACGATACTGATCCATGTCCAATTGTACACGCGGGTTCTCTGTCCCAGAGTATAACAATACCGCGTATATGGGTAATTAACACCAGGATAATAGCCTTCACTCTCTCTTCCGTAGCCTTGACAATATTCTGTTGGTATTGGTACGCATTCTCCGAACGTGTTTATGATTACTGCTTTTGTTACGTTTTCATAAGGCGAGTCTGATATTTTGGTGCCGTTTAGTATCTGGCCGAGCTGTGTCGTGTTTTGCACCATTATTGTGGCTTGGAAGTATGGTGATAATAGTTTGTATAGGTCTTCCGCTAGGCTTTGTGCTGTGTATCCTGTGATCCACCAGCCGTTTGCATCGCTGCAATTCAATATATATAACGTTCCGCCTCCATGCTCCCCAATCTTCTCTGGGATCACTCTAAAAGTCACGTTTGAAGAAGCAACCAAATAGGAACTAGCGTCTGATTGTATGCCCAAGCTCTCAGCGTTTGAAATGGATTTCATGCGAATGTAAAGCTCTGTCCCGCTTCCACTTTGCACTTCATACACTGTCAAATTGTAAACTATGTTTGGCGGTAGACAAGCTGAGAGTGCGACTTGTATTTGATCCCATGCTTCGTCATCTGTCGGCTTAAAAGCTGTTTCGCTTAAGTGATAATCCAAGTCTAACGTCTGAAGAGTTGTCAGTGCAAGTCTTCTAAGGTTCAATGGAGAAACTCGTCGCGGCATCGGCAACACAGCGAAGAATGAGGCGATTATGAAGGCTCCGGTGATGATAATGATGACAAGTAGCACCTCAATCGTCCGCATCATTTTAGCCTATCACCTGATAGCCTTCAAAACTCCACAATGCAAGTTTGGCTTGGTACGCGATGTTGTTAACTATGACCTGGCGAATGTCGGTGGCAACCCACACCTTACCAAAGGGGTCTTCTCCAAAAGTTACCGGGAAAGCCATTGAGCTTATTCCCCAGGGCATTAACACAACTCCTGACTCTTGGGCGCTCTTTCTATACGTAATGACCAAAATACCCGGGTTATATGTGGGAATGGTAATGTTTTGATAGGGTTTTCCAACACCATAGTTGATTTTGCCAACTTTTCCTGTGGAGTTTTCCAGTGGCATCTCGCGGAGGGTGAAGTCTTCAGTTAGCAAGACAAAGGTTGCGTTGTAAGATATTTCCGCTGGATTGTCCCCGCCATGCACATCCCAACTGTGGGCAATAAGCACTCTTCTCGTGTCAAAATCTTCAACAAAGGGAACTACATAACTACCAGTGTATTGTACATGTTCATGATAGCCTACTCCAACCAGCCCACTAAGATGGGCGTATGCAATTAAGACATATGATTCCTCTTCACCGTCAAAACTAGGGAAAGTCAAAAGGACTGAACCCTCACTATCTGTAAGGGCAGAGCCATAATCCACAGTGTAAGATGGATAAGCACCCTGACCGCCAGTTGCCTTAACCGTGATAAGACAATGACTGACGTTTGCGTAGATAAGAGGGAAACCCGCTCCCCTAACATCAACCCTTAACTGCAGCGGGTTCAGCTGCAATTCTGTTATTGAAACTGTTACAATTGGGGTAATAGTAAGGCTAAACCCGTAAGTTCCGTTTACGCCAAGCAATCTAGCTGCTGTTGAATAGTTAATAACTTCGTTGAAAGGCACCAATAATGATTTGCCAAACCCCATAGTAATGTTGCTATAGTACTTTCCTGTCTTAGGATAGAAAACTGGTTTTCCTGGCGTATAGTTCAACCGCATGAGAGAGAAGGGGCTAAGCCTATACTGAGTAAATTCTGGGTCTTGTAGCCCAAAGCCGGTTGGAGTGACGTTGCTTCTTCCCCAATATGATGGAGTGCCTGGATTCAAAAGCATGTTATCAAGCAGATCGCTACATTTTGTTGCTAGGTTCCTATGACGCTGATATAGTATTGCTGTTTGAAGCGTCTGGTTGAAGAGGCTTATAAACACCAGTATTGCTCCTAGAAAAACGGTCACAGACACCAGATGATCTATGGTTGAGCCAGCCACAATTTGAGCCTCCTATGCTTTGAAGGACAAGCATATTGTTCCGTTGGCAAATTTCTCAGCCTTTATACCCGCATTGGTAGAATTGCTTAGGAAAGTGGACTCTTGCCACACGATGTTTTCGCCAAGAATAACCGAACTGGTCACAGTGGTTCCCACAGTTCTCAGCCTAAGCGTAATCCTCAGAACTCTGCTTGAGTTTGAATCTGAGCCTACCGCTGTGAGCGTTGCATTTCCAGTGTATGAATAGTCTTCTATGAAAGGCGGAACGTTGGATTTTTGAGTTACTGTTCCTGCCGATATTGACTCGTGGTTTAGAGAGAAATATATCTGCTGCATTGCACTTGCTAAGTGGCTTGAAGCCTCTTGAAGAGCGAGTGTTCTGCGTGAGTCTACCCATATATTCATTAGCCAATTTGCCGTGAAGGGAAAGAGAAAAACCTGTAAAAGTAAAACTGGGACCATAATCACATATTCGATAGTTATATGCGGCATCCATTATCCCTCCTAGAACTGCTAAGCGTGCAGCCCTAACGAAACACTCACCTCACCTGTGTAGAACTCGATGACAGAGTCTGTTGGAACGTTTGCATCTTCCGTTGTGCTGTCGAAATTGAAGAAATCCGCGGTGAATCCTAAACTGGCTTTAGGAAAAGATACGTTTATTCTCACTGCATTGACATCGCCATCGGTTTTAACTGAAACTGCTTTTCCTGTAAGCGTCACTGACTGTGAATAACGAGGACTTGTTCCCGCAGTAAGGACAGGCAAGAAAAACTTGATGTGTTCCTCTCCTCCTATAGATATTTGATTTAGCATTCTAATAGTGGGTGCAACAACCACTCTTATGTAAGCGCCGTCATTCATCGGCAATTTTTCAATTACGAAAACATGGCTTACTGGAGCAGAGGTTCCATTTTGAAGGAAGGAACGGTCGGATGAGGGAAATATGCGTTCATGGTGGTTGTTTCCGATGGAGTATCTGCTAATTGGCATGTTGAACAAAAGTATGCCTACAGTATAATTAGCGAGGTACACATATCCGTCGCCTTTGTTTACAAAGACGGTATAATTCAAAGCTAATGATTCAAAGTTAACATGTCCAAATGTGCTTGCATAACGTAATGTTTGTGTTCGCCCTATGATCCAAGCTACGTCATCTATTTGAAGCCCAACTGTTTGCATGAACTGTTTCATAGCGCTGAATTCATTCTCAGCCATTCTTGCATTCAGAAAGTTGTTTGCAAAAACGATAGTCACAAGAAGCAACACAACGACCGCACTTGTTAAAAGCACAGTGGAAATCGCTGGACTAACGGCTCTTCTATCTCTCCTTAAACTGTGCTTTAGTGTTCTTCTTCTCGTGATTTTTCCTCCTTATCCAAATTTCACAAACATTGGCACTAGTTTTGCCGCTGATACAGCGATTATTACAAGGAGGGCTGCATGCTTGAATCCCGCTGCAACGGATTCCTCGCTTATTTTCCCCGCCACTAAACCTATGAGATAGCTGTGGAAAATAGCTGATGTTATGAACGTGGTTATCATTGGGCCTAAATCATCTGTTGTAGTAGTTTCAGCTACGCCGATGGTGCCTGTGGTGAATCCTATCATCATTGTTGTTGTTGCAACGAGCAGAATTGCGGCGAAATATGGCATTAGTATATAGGGACGCACTGCCATCTTCTTTTCCTTCTCCACCTCTTGAGTTAAGTTGTTGAATCTTGCCAGAGACTCTATCATGGCAATTGTTCCACCGCCAACGTCTATTGTTTCGACAAGGAGGAACATGACTAGTTGTGCCATCCAGCTTCTCATTCGCTTAACAAAGTCCATTATTACTTTTCTTACGGGCACTCCCCAGGAAATCTCTGAACTTATTTTGCGTAGCTCTTTGCGGAATTCGCCATAATCCCGATGGGCAAGACTTTCAATGCATTTTTCTGGGGATAAACCAGTTTTTCTGACCTCTGTTAAATCTCTTAGGAAACTGTTGATGCCTTGTTCAATGCTCACTTTCTTCTTTGAGAGTTTACTGTTTACTATTGCGGCTGGTGCTGTTGCAACAAAGAGAGCTATGGCAATTGCCACTGGGAGGTCTATCACTGACTGGAACGAGCCGAAGAATGGGACTGCTATGAGCCCCATGAAGTTGGTTAGTAGTAGGAATAGTATTACGGCTATTATGCTGCAGACTCCAAAGACCTTGTAAGGACGCATTTCCACGACGGGGGTCTTCGGTTGCATGCTGTGAGCCAAGTAAATGAACATCAACGAAAGCACTGGCGTAAACAAGTAAGTGTAGAGAATTATGCCAGAGCCAATTGACATGCCCACACTGTAGATGGATTCAACACTGAACAGAATATAGAAACATAAAGACATCAAGACCATTACGATTATGAAAGTTTCTAGAAGCATTCCAAGTCTTTCAGCCGCAGCTTTAACCCGCAAAGCTCTAGTCTTGAAAATGTCTTCAGCTTTTCTTTCAAGGAAGTGTCCAATGTCGCCGCCTATGATAACCGTTGAAGCGTAGCCTGAGAGAAAGTCTTTGTACACGTCAAGCGGATTCTTCTTTGCTGCATTCTCTATGGCTGTTAGTGGGTCTATTCCGAAAATCTCTACGTCCTTTATGATTTCTCTTGCCTCGCTTCTCATGGAGGGCATTAACTCGACTTCTGCGAGTCGTTTGAAGCTCGTATATGGTGCTATGCCTCCAGATGCCATAACGCTGATGTAAGCTGCTGCAAAGGGCATCTCTCTTTCTAGGTTGCTTGCTCTTTCACCAGCTCTGGAAATGGGTATCAACAGAAAACCTATCATCACATAGAACGGAACTGGCACCAAGAAGATTATTGGAATAAAACCATAAAGATACAGAATCACTATGGATATTAATGATATTGGAAGCGTCAACAATGCAATGAAAAACATTAATGAGACATAGGTTTGTGGGTACATTTTGATTTTTGCCCGTTCTAGATAATCCTTAAACTCGAAAACGTTTTTTAGAAAAGAGGGAGCTGCTCTCCCAAAGAGGCGGAAGGACCAAGCCTCAAGGGTTTCTAGGAACGGCAACCACTTTTACCTCCTCCCCTGCGATAACTTTTTCATAAATTTGCTTTGGTCTTGCGTAATATTCCGCAATAATTGCAGCTACATCTTTGTAACTTCTTATATTGCGTTCCCGCATCCAGTGCAATACCTCTTTGCGCCTTTCTATCTCGGAAATCAAATCTTTTTTGCTGACGCCCACACGCTCAGAAATGGCTGACAACATCATGCTCTTGTCGAAGGCGGGTAATTGCTCGTCCTTTGTCGGATGCCATTTAAAAGTACCTCTGTAATCTTCATAATCTGCGATTTCGTTAACGTTCATTACACGTCTGTAAGCCTTTTTCTCGGTGCCTTTTATTAGGTGAACTCTCTGAATTGATAAGACAATGTTCATCAGTGGAACATAGGCAGGCGCGATATCCATTGGCTTCTGTGTCAGACGCTTGACTGCTGAGTCTAGGTTTTCAGCGTGCATTGTGCACATGCCTCCGTGTCCTGTTGCTAGAGCCTGGAAAAGTACGTAGGCTTCTTGACCTCTCACCTCGCCCACGATCAGTATGTCGGGGCGGTGTCTCATGGAGGTCTTTACGAGGTCGAAGAGCGTTACCTCGCCTATGCTACTTCCGCCCAAACCGTAGCTTTGTCTAGCGATGAGCGAAACCCAGTTTTCATGCGGTAAGTTTAGCTCTGCAGTTTCTTCTATGGTGATTATTTTGCTTCCTGGCTTGATTAGACATGCCAGGGCGTTTAGGGCTGTTGTTTTTCCGGCAGCTGTTCCACCCAAAACCATTATTGAGGTTCTGTTTTCAAGACATAGCCAGAAATACGCTGCCATTTCTTCTGAAAAAGTGCCTAGGTTTATTAGGTCTATTATCGAGTAGGGGTCTTCTCTAAATTTCCTAATGGTGAAGGCTGTTCCAAATGGTGTTACTTCACGTCTATAGCATACTGCGAGTCTGTGCTTGCCTGGTAGTGAGGCATCTACTATGGGAAAGGCTGAGCTTACGTGTTTTCCAGCCATGTGAACTAGTTTGACAACCATGTTGTCGAGTCCTTCGTCATTTTCAAATTCGAGGTTTGTTTCGATGCTTTCATAGTTTCTGTGCCAAACGTAGACTGGCTTGTTAACTCCGTCGCATGAAATGTCTTCGATGTTTGGGTCTCGCATTAACGGATCTATTCTACCGAAGCCAACTAGGTCTCTTTCAGCGTGATAGAGAATCTTGTACCATGAAACGTCGGGCAACCAGCCTAGGCTTATACGGTATTTGTCAACAATTTTCTTGGCTTCTTCTGCGAAAAATCGTCTGGGGTCAAGGATTTCCTCTTTTGGTGATTCTATTTCTGCGAGGAGAATTTCCAAAATACGATTGTAAACGCCTCTTTCTAGAGGGTCAAGTTGCAGTTCATCTAATATGTATTTGTATTCACCTGTTTTCGGGTTTTGTACTATTGCAACGTGAGCGAACGGTTCATAGAGTGGATATTTATCAATAGCCTTAAACCCTTTAGGTATAGGCTTTGGCGGAGGTGGTGGAATAGCCACTTTTTCGCGTTTGCCAAGACTGAATTTGATTTTAACCTTCTTTATCCTGTTTAGTGTTTCTGTGAGTCGTAGCTTCGCCATCGTTTTTTCTCCTATGCATTTATCTATGATATGTACGGTCTATTAAATATTACGTCTCACGACATATCAGTCGCACTAACTTTCCTCTTCTCCAACGGAAAATGCAATATACTTTAACTTCACCAAGACAACAACTATAATCACGATAGCTATTGGAATCACAATCAGAAGTATAGTCCATATGGGCCAGCCGCCTTCTGCAGCAGTTTTTGGATTCACAGTGATTGCTGTTTGGTTTCCCCCATCTGTGAATCCAGTTTTTGTTACATTGACTGTTATGATAACTGACAATGGCATGGTTGTTTCAGGAGCGTTAAAGACGAATGCACAGTAGCCACCAGAGTCTGTAACTTCACTCATATCGGAAAAGGTTCCATCAGTGGATAATACACTTACAGCGGCATCGGCTACTGGAGCTGCATCTTCTACGCATGTTACGCGAACTGTAACAGAGGCTGATTCTTGAGAATTAATGGTAGGCACAGTTATTTCAATGCTGAATGTTCGAGGAGCAACCGTTATCTGGAATTGACCTTGGTTTGCAGCGTATCCATCCTTTGTGGCTAGCGCTATAACATTGATATCAGTTTGTTCTTTAACTGCGGGTGCTGTGAAAACAAATGTTACATCACCATTGCTGTCTGTTAATCCTGTAGTTGCTGAGAAGTTTCCAGTTTCTGCCATTACGGTAACATTTGCTTCTTCTATGGAAATTGCCTCATACCCCACATGAACTGTTACATTTACTTTTCCTTCAGAAATTGTGGCATCAGCATCTGCTGCGACATTGACTGTAAGTATTTTAGGTTCTATGGTTATTAGAATCTGTCCCACGCCGTCTATGTACTTGCTTTTTGCCGCTGTTGCCGTTATACTAACGTTGAGAGTTGTTGTTGTTTTAGGAGCAGTGAAAACAAGTGGAAACGCGCCGTCTAAGTCAGTAATTCCAATTTCGGAGGATAAGTTTCCGTTGGTGGATGATACTCTGACACTAGCATTGGATATTGTTTGTCCGTCACTTCTGACATGAACCGTAACCTGTGCTGTTCCTTCAGATTTAACCACATCTGGGTTGGCAGTTATTTCGACTGAAAGGATTGGTGAAACTTCCAAATACTCATAGTCTGAGCCATCCGTATATCCCATTTTTGAGGCTCTTGCGACAATTCTGATGTTAGCCATTTCAACTTGGTCTGGTGCAGTAAACATCGTAGCAAAATAACCCTCGGTATTAGTGAGCCCAGATGGTTGCGTGAATTCACCTCCTTTGACCGAAAATAATGTCACAGTTGCATTTTCTACAGCTGTTGTTCCATTTGTCACGTAAACTACTACAGAAATCTGTTCTCCTTCCTGAATCATGTGGTCGCTTAAACCAACTCTGACGTATAGTTGTGGAAGGTTTTGGACGTAGATTGTTGTGTTTACTGTGGTGCTTGTGGCGCCGTAGTCATCCATCGCCCTTACGCTTGCATAATAGGTTCCTGTGGAGGAATATTTGTGAGCGAAAATGCTCAGCGTAGTCCAACCGCTGTTATTTCCATCTGCAAAGTCAAAAAAGTATCCCTCAATACGTCCATCCTCATCAGACGAATCTGTAGCAAAAAACATTACATCCTCATTAGGTCTAATCCAAATCCTATCGGTCAGAAGGTTCGCTATCGGGCGTTTGTTTATTTCGCCAACTGGTTTGGCTAAAAAGGGTATAAAATCAAGATTAACTCCGTCTCCACCAACGGGGTTGCCAGTTCCGCTTGGGTTTAAGGTTTCATGGTGTGGCCCACTGGGGTCGCCCCAATAATTATGTTCTGCGTTGGCTGTTGTGTTGGATGCCACATCCACACCCATTGCATTGCCATAAATGTCATTGTACTGCGCCACATGATTTCCAAGGTTGAAAAAAATCCCGATATTGTTGTATGAGAATGAATTATTCGTTACAGACATGCTTGTCAGACTTGAAACATAAAATCCCACGTCATTTGATGAAACGGTGTTATCAATAATCTCCATGCTTGTGTGAGTATCTGCGTCTATTTGTATTCCATGCATGTTCGCTGAAATTTTATTTTGGGTTATGTTCACGCTGGAGACTTCGCTCCCGGTTAAAAGTATTCCATTTCCGTTTGACATTATCGTATTTTTTAGTATGGTAGCTTGTCCATTTCCAGTTATGCTCATGCCATTTTGCAGATTTTCAGATATTATGCTATTTTGAACAAGTAATTTGCTATTTGTTGCGTTGATTCCATTGTAGGAGCAAAGGCTTACATTGGTATTTTCGATTTCTACATCGCCGTTCTCTATGTATATTCCATCTATTGCATGAGCTATAGAACACGCTGTTAACATGGATTTCTGGGGTCCATTAAACATGAGAGCTTTCCAACTTCCTGCAACTGGCTCTTCTTTGTTAGAAGTGAACGTTATTGGCTTTTCAGTGCCATTTGCGTATAATTTCCCTGAAATGATTAGGGAGAAAGCTCCACCAAACTTCACTTCAACACCAGGTTCTATGGTTAATGTTGCATTTGGATAGACTACAATATCTTTTGACACTACAAACGGACTATCGACCATAGCCCAGATGGTATCCTGCGTAATAGGGCCTTCCACATAAGTTGCATTCGCAACTGGAAGAAAGGTTCTACTTGCAAAATTAAAAAAGTTAAAGACCAGAGTCAGTAAAATAGCTAATATTCTCAATTTTTTCCTCATAGTCATACATCCATTCTACTGGTGAATTCCCACTATCCCTCTAACCAGTTTTAGTTTAAACATTATGAATTTAGAATAAAACTTCAAAATCTGTACAGCAATCCTATACAAATTGACTGATGCGCAAGAGATTTAACACAGTAAAAGAACAACCTAAAAACAAAAACGGAGGAAACTGTTTGAAAAGTTTCACGGCATTTGCCTTAGAAGACTTTCCGCTAATAAAATCAGGAGATGACATCGTCAAAATTATCATAGAAACTGCTGAAAAAAATGGCTTAGAAATTGAGGATGGAGACATAATTGCTATTGCGCAGAAAATTTTTTCGAAAGCCGAAGAAAGAGTGATAAGGCTGAGAGATGTTGTTTATTCGAAGAAAGCTGAAGAAATTGCACAAATGACTGGAAAAAGCCCGAAATTTGTCGAATTAGTTTTGAGGGAAACAAAAAAGGTATTAAAGGCTTCTCGCGACGTGTTGTTGGTGGAGGATAAACGAGGTTTAATCTGCATAAACGCTGGAATAGATAAGTCAAACGTAGAAGGAAGAGGCAACTTTGCGTTACTGCCAGAAAATCCTGATGAATCAGCCGAGAAATGTCGCAAAACCATAAAAAAGCTAACAGGCAAAAGCGTTGCAATAATCATATGTGATACTTACAGCCGACCATTTAGACGCGGACAAGTAAACTTCGCTATAGGCGTTGCGGGAATTGCACCCTTCAAAGATTATAGAGGAAAAAGAGACCTTTTTGGACAAACTCTAAAAGTTAAAAACATTGCACTTATAGACGAAATCGCTGCTGCAGCGGAATTGCTCATGGGGCAAGCAAAAGAAGCAAGACCCGTCGTCATTTTCAGAGGCTTAACCGACGAAGTGAATTCTTGTGAAAGATGCAGCATTGACGAACTGCAGATTTCAAATGAAGAGGACCTATTCCGAAGCACGTTATGATTGGAACCATTCTAAAAATGGGTTATTTCGTTTTTCTTCTCCAATCGTTGTTATCGGTCCATGTCCAGAGTAAACAACAAAATTATCTGGCAAAAGCGCCAACTTTTTCAAAGAAAGATTCATATCATCTTCCGAACTTTCTGGAAAATCTGTTCTTCCAATTGAACCTGAAAACAAAGTGTCGCCAGTAAAAACTTCCTTCTCCCCCAGAAGCGATATGCTTCCACGACTATGACCTGGAGTGTGCATAACTTTCAAGATCGTTCTTCCAAACTTTATGAAATCTCCATCATGCAATAAGATGTCTGCCAGTGGCGAAGAACTTTTCAAGCCAAAGAATTCAGCTATATCCGTACCCAATTTCCCAAGCATATGAGCATCAAACTCGTGAATATAGATGGGCACCTGAAATCTCTCTTTAACAATTCCATTTCCGCACGTGTGATCCGGATGACCATGAGTATTCAGAACAAATTTTACTGCTAGAGCCTTTTCTGTAATGAAATCGAAGATTTTCTTTGCTTCAAAGTGATCATCAAAACCAGGGTCGATGATTATTGCTTCTTTTGTTCTTTCGCAGTTTGCAACATAGCAGTTTGTTAAGAATCCGCCAAAAGTAAACATCTGCACTTTCATGAGTATCAGCCATTGCATAACAATTTAAAACTAATAAACTGTTTTGTTCTTGCCAATCGCCAGAAAGCATGCACCAAAATCATTAAATTTTCAGAAAAGAAACATTTAATGGAGACTGGAGAACAATTGAAACTACAAGAAATTGAAGACGCATCTAACCGTCTCAAAAGATGTCCCAAATGCAATTCCATTGAAGGCTTTTGGCTCGGATTAAGGCGTAACCGTCCTTACGTCCAATGCAAAGGCTGCGGAACGAATTTCGAGCTTTTTGAGGTCTATACTACGGGCGAGAAGGGTGGATCATCCAAATGGTCAATTTTCTAAGAAAACTCTAGTTCGGAATCCGAATTCTACTCAATTTTTGAAATAACACTCATAAACGTAGCGTTCTGCACACGCTAACGAGGATTAATTAGTGAGAAAGGACGGGGCGGTACCACTGGTTTCAGTTATAATACCCACGTATAATTCGCATAGAACAATTCAACAGTGTTTACAATCTATTGAAAGGCAAACTTACAAAAGGATAGAAAAAATAATAGTAGATCGTTACAGCACTGATGAAACAACACAAATAGCTAAGCTATGTAAAGCAAAGGTGTTTTCTCTAAACTGCGAGAGAAGTGAAGCCAAAAATTTCGGAGCCGAAAAGGCAAATGGCAGTTTTCTTCTATTCATAGACTCAGACATGGAGTTAAACCCAAAAAACATTGAAGAATGCGTAGAATTATGTACAGAGAAGAACTTTGATGCTGCAGTAATACCAGAAATAACAGTTGCAATAGGATTTCTAGCTAAATGTAGAAAATTGGAGCGAGAATTATACAATTATGATTTCAACTTTTCTTTGTTGCCGCGATTTTTTAAGAAAAACACTTTTCTCAATGTGCTAGGCTTTGACGAAAAACTCATCTACGGAGAAGATTTCGATTTGGCGAGGAGATACGAAAAGCAGGGCTATCGAATAGGAATTATAACCTCGTCCATAAAACATTTGGAAGGGCAACTCTCTTTCAAGAGAGTTGTTCTGAAGGCTTACTATTATGGACAAAGCCTTCTTCCAATCTTCTCAAAAGAGCCAACACTAGCATTGCGAGAATATTGCCCTACCCGTTTTGCCTTGAACATTAAACGTCTACTAAGACAACCCATGTACCTCGTAGGTCTCGCTACAATCAAACTGTTCGAATACTCTGCCTACTTGATCGGCATCTTTGCCGATGCTTTGGGAAGAACACAATCAATTAGGGAGACAAAATGAGGAGCCAAAGCACCATTTCTCTCTTATCTGCCAAGAATCTGTGCATCTATTTTTGTTTTCAACATACTAATCAACGAAAAGAGTGGTTAAACCTTGAAAAAAAACTTAACAACTGTTGGCTGAAATTTAAAGCCATTTTCAAAAACCCAAAAGTTAGGATTTTGTTAGATTTCTGTATAATTACCCTTATTGGTGTCATAATCTTCCGCAATTTCCTTTTCTCAGATGGTTGGCCTGCAGGAGGCGACGCGCTTGGGATAACCTCTAGAGCCTACATTTTTGGGAAGGATTTTAGATGGTTATATGTATGGCGTCATCACTCCTTTGGATTCGTGGAGCTGGTCAATGGTTATGATTTCTTCCTTATGATTATTCACTTGATTTTCAGAAACGCCATAGCTACTGGCAAAGCTCTTTTGTTTCTGACGTTCATAGTTTCAGGGTTTTCAAGCTATACTTTAGCCTATTGGTATACTAAAAACACGGCAGCGTCACTTGCAGCGGCATTAATCTACACTCTAAACCAGTGGCTGTTTACTCAATACACAGAAGCTCATGGAGACATATTGTTCAGTTATGCGCTTGCACCATTTGTTTTTCTCCTAATTTTTAGGGTTTTTGAAACAGGAAAACTGAAAGACATCACATTTGCAGCTCTAGCTCTGGCTATTTTTGCCACTGCTTTTCATCCTGAAGCCATTGTAATTTATGGAGCATCCTTTCCTATATTCGCCATCACATATGTGCTGATGCCTAGAAAAAACAATGGTCGATTAAAAGAGCTCAAGACTTTCCTCAAATTGGCGTCAATATTAGTTGCGGTTTCCTTTGTTTTATCAACATTTGTGTTTTTGCCAATGTTCTTTAACGTGCGGCCAACTTATTACTCAGTTACATTCAAATATGCTTTGGAAGAAAGTTTTGGCGGCGTTCATCAAAACTTGATGGATGCTTTTGCCTTGGGAGCTGTAGAGAAGTGGGGGTATGAATTTGCTGTTGATGTTGTGTCGGGTGTTGCTTTGCCAGATTTTCCAGCAAAAACTCTATCGCTAATTTTGTTTACTTTGGCTTACTTTATGGTTTTTATTCGAAGAGATAAGTATACAGTTTTCTTTGTGGTTTCAGCATTTGTGTCCATGTTTATCGCTAAGGGGATAAATCCACCTTTCGGATACGTATACTATTGGGCATGGTTTAATGTTCCGTATTTTGCCGTGTTTAGAGCTGCTAATAGATGGGTTATGATGGCATGTTTATCTCATGCTTTCCTTACAGCGGCATTGGTAGATGTTTTAACAAAATATGTTAGCCAGAAAAAGTTCGGCGTTATCAAAAATGCATTTTCTACGCTGAGCGCAAAAATCGGAAAATCTCTTAGAAGACAGAATCTTGGGGTTCCACTTAAAACTGCAAGTGACTTTTTTGTTAGCTTCCACAAAGCTTCACATTATCTAGGGATAATTCTATTAATTGCCATTTATCTAAACGGATTCATCTCTACATGGTACTTCTTTCAAGAAGGCTTGCAAGTTTACTACTTGCCAAAGAACTACGTGAAACCTTATGAATGGTTAGGCTTGCAAAGTGGCGACTTCAAGGTAATAAGCGTTAATAAGGGTCCAGGAAGATGGCGGAACGAATCCACCGCGGGGTTTGACTTTGGATACAACGGAATGGCCACTGAAATAGGCTGGGTGCACGATATCGGTGTTGACAGTTCGTTTATTCATGATCACCCAATGATGCAAGACGGTGGTTGGGATCCTGACGCCAGCCATTTCGTCCGTCATCTACGATTTTCGTTAACTAGAGCTCAAAAATCCCGTGATTTTCTCAGAATAGTTGGTTTGTTTAATTATAAATATGTTGTTTTGCCCGCCTACTTAGATTCTGACATTAGAGAGTTTTTTTTAAATCAAACAGGCGTTGCCAACAGCATAATCTACGATGAAGGTGGGGCGCAGATAATACAAAATCCATATTATACACCACGTTTTTTCGCGGTGTACGACCATGCAAACATTCTAGGCGGGTTTGAATCGTTTTCGTCTCTTTGCGAAATTAATACGTTTGATCTAAACCAGACAGCTTTTCTTTCTGTCAAGTTGAACGAAGATTCCTTTGAAGAGCTACAAAACAATGCTGTAGCCTTAGTATTTGTTAATTCTGACATTTTGGATCTTACAATGCTGCAACAAGGGGATAAAGCAAAGATAATAAAAGCTGCAGAATTTGGTTTTTCAAGCGATAACTCAACAAGGTATTGGGTACAAAGCAACTCTTGGCGGGACGTTGGTACTTTTCTTTTTGGTGAAGAAACCCTCACCACATGCGGAAATTTATACATTGACATTCCTTTTGAGATACAAACAAGTAGCGCTTACGAGGTATGGCTGAGAATAGGCTTTCTCTCTTACAGAGGAAAGCTAACAGTTTTAGTTGATGCCAACCCAATAGGCACTATCAAACCACAATCAGATTATTGGTCTGGACTTTTTTGGGTAAAGATAAACAATTTGGATATGAAAAAAGGGAGGCACACAATCACGCTAGCTAATGATGGATCAGGTTTCAATGACGTTGACGCAATTGCAATAGTCGAACCGAGCTTCTTCCAATCTACATATGATAGGCTTCTTGAATCTTTAGAAACTTTTCAAGGTAGGATTGTCGATATTATAGGCGCTCCCAACCTCTTTGCCTATGATCTTCCAGAAGGATGGACAGTTCGTGCTCAGCAATATTCAAGTGACTTATTGAAAGCCGAGGACGCCTTAACCACAATACAAGAAAGCACCAATACTTCCGCAAGTTCCGTTCAAGAGGAGCACTTCCCTTCAAGAGCCGTTGATGGCTTGCTGGGAACAAGATGGGCTTCAGATCCGGCTCAAGAAACGCCCCAGTGGCTTCAAATAGAATACTCTACTGTCCAGGAAGTCGAAGGTGTAAGAATCATCTTTGAAACAGCTTACGCCAAAGACTACACAATTCAGACATGGAGTGGAACTCAGTGGATTCTACAAGCGAACGTCACCGAAAATACTTCGCTTATACTCTCACATTTTTTCAAAGAACCCATAAAAACCACCAAATTGTTGCTCAATGTAACAGCCTACGGTACGCCCTATCATTTAGTAAGCATTTTCGAATTTGAACCTTGCAAGCTTTCTCTGGTGACAGCGAGTCACTTCATACCTAGACAAGGACGGTACATAGCAGCCTTACGTCTTGCTTCAGGCCCGGGTTATGGAACATTAAAGCTAAAAATCGGCAATTATTCGTTGTCGGTTAATTGCAGTGATATCCAAGAAAAATTTCAGTGGTATGAAACTGATCCCTTAATACTCGAGAGAGGAAAAAAGAATATTTCAATAAGCGCTAATGGCAAAATACTGTTCGATCAAATGGCTTTCTACTCACTTAAAGAAAATGAAAACGAGAGCGCCCTCCAAAGTCTTTTCGATTCTAACTCGCATCTACCCACAATTAGTTTTGAAAAAATAAATCCAACAGCATACAAACTACATATTAAAACCGAGCGACCATTTTTCTTAATTTTTTCTGAAGCATATGATTCGTTTTGGAAGGCTAGATTTGATGATGGCCAGGAAATTCAATCAATTGCTGCTTACTTCTTGATCAATAGTTTTTACATTAACCGAACCGGCGAATTTGATATACAAGTGTTTTTTGACGGACAAACGTACGCGGACATCGGGTTGAAAATTTCGATTTCATCTCTAATTCTAGTTTCAGCAGTAATCCTTATGCCCAAAAATGTTGCCCTCGCCATAAAAAAACGAATAGTTTCTTGGAGGAGAAGTTCTTGGCTCTTACCAAGCAGAAAGAAGTAAGCTATTGGGATACTGTGGCGCTTGAGGCTGAAAAGGAAGAGCCATCGATTGGAATTGAGGGATGGCGAAAAGCAGCGAGAAACTGGTTTGCTCATTATACTGAAAGGAAGGCCCGAGACTTCCTCGGTCAAATGATTGAAAATCAAATAAAGCCAAAAAATAATGCACAGATTTTAGACATTGGGTGTGGACCGGGGAAATGGGTAAACTTCTTTGCGAAAAAGGGGTTTAGAACAACAGGGATTGACTCGAGTCCTTGGATGATCAGACTGGCTAAAACGAGAGTTAGGGAAGATGTGAAAGGCCTCGTCAAGTTTTATACAATGAATGCAAGTCAACTCAACTTGCCCAGCAACTTTTTTGATGTAGTCAACTGTGTCACTGTTCTCCAGCACATTTTTAGTGATGAGATATGGAAAGATGCGGTTCATGAGATGGTTAGAGTCACGAAGCCCTTAGGTTACGTGCTGATTTTTGAGGCCGCGCCGTCTTTTTTCCCTAAAAAACGTACACGTTATTTACGTTTCAGGACAATGAAAGAGTACATTCATGAGTTTGGAGAGGCTGGTGCACATCTTACATATTGGAGGGCATCTGATCTGTCTTTTCCAATAACCTTTCTAGGTCTTAGAAAATATGCAACTTCTTTTAGCAAACAAGTCTATTACTACTTTGCTGGCGAACTTCCTTTTTTTTCGCCTAATTTTCTTTCGTTGTTGTCAAGAATTGCTGTTGTCTTGGCTAAGCCAATAGATTACAAGCTGGCTGAGACACCTTTAAGTCTTCTTTCAATTGGAAAAATTTTGCTGTTTAGAAAAGGTAAAAGGCAATCGTACTTCAGTTCAGAAACTTTGCTTTTGTAGAAGAACAATTTGTACAGATGCGAATTCTCTGATTATGGGAATCTTGTTCATGAGCTTATCAGCAAACTTGATGATTGGGATGAAAAAAGTAGGCATTCGATGTTTTTGTAGAAAGGATATCGGAAAGTAACATATGACCTTGCTATATAGAGATTTGCACCTAGCATCTACAGCCCAAGGGATTACGGTTCTGTACATTTTAACTTCGTTAATGTGTCCATGACCAAATTTTGCATAAGGGTCTTCCGGTTTCACTAGACCCAACTTTCTAGCAAAAAAATAAAAGAAGTTTTCGCCAGCCACAGTCACTAGCACATATTTTTTGCTTACTCGCACCAGTTCTTTAAGAACGGCTTCGGGATTTAATACGTGTTCTAAGACTTCTGAGCAGAAAATAAGTTCGAAGACGTTTTTTTTGAATGGCAGTTTGTGAGAATCACCTACAATTAATGAACTGTTCGGCATAATTCCCTTTGCTTTAAGCAAGTAGTTTTTTGCTATGTCCAATCCCATTCCAAACGACTCGCTTGAACCGAAGTTACGAGACAAAAGTCCTATGTAGAATCCTTCAGCACAACCCACATCTAGAAAACTGCTGAATGAAATGTCTTCAATCAGATCCAAAATCAGTTGCAGACGTGTGTCATGTCTGTAGGTATTCCACGGATCTCCAAAATACATCTCTTTTTGATGGTCATTTAACACTAAAGCTTCTTCTTCGTAGTACTCCTTAATTTCTCTTAATTGTGACATTATTGGGGCACATTTGTTAGCTATCATTAAGCCTTGTATATAGTTTATGACGTTTTCAGAAGAGGCGAAGTGATATCCAGCTGCAAGATTGAAAAATCGCAACTTCGTAATAGTCTATTCCATGGAGAACTGAATAATTTGAAGCGTTTCGGTCGACTTTGTTTTTGGTTTGAACAATTTTTTGGTTTTTATTCTAATTCTGAATCAGAACCACTAAAAAATTTTTAATAAACGTGCCACGCTTTCATACATGAACCAAAAGAGGAATGGAAATGGAAAGAAGAAAGAAGCTACTTACTATACTAACCGTTTCAATGATGATCGCAACAGTCTTTGTACCGACAATGTTGATAAAATCAGCATCTGCAACGGATCCGGACACTTGGTACACAAACGTTTCAGGTGTACTAGCAAGCGACTATTACTCACTTTATCCTTACTACAAAAAGAGCTTGAAAGTCGGTTTCTCAAAATTCGGAGAGATAATAGACAGTAGGTCAACGTATAACTTAGGCTTAGAATATGGCGGTGAAAGAGATGCATTTGCGCCAATAGCGGGCACTTCTGTACCTGACCAAATACCTAAGGAAGTTTGGCTAAACGGGTGGTTTATAAACATCACCTACAATCACCAGTCTGCTGGTTCAAGATATGTTTGGGCTACAGCTCAACATTCAGACCTTGTTAACTACGGAAACGATTGGATAAGGGTTGACAACGACTGGTATGGAGGAGTCTCAGGCGGACCAACAATTGAAGGAGACGAAGACGCTAGAGACCCCGGACGCTTGATAAGTGACCCATCTTCGACAACACGCTACGGAGGACGAAAGACTAATGGAACTGTTGTGACAGATGATTACAAAGTTTTGTATAATGGTCCAAGAATGTATGTTGCAAGAACCATAAACCATGTTAAAGACTGGATACAAACCAGCAACACAACTGGAACTGATGTACCACTAGTTGACGTAGTTTTCACCATAATCTTCAACAAAGTCAAAAAGGAAGTCATAGTTCTAAAGGACATAAAAGTCACCTACACAAAACTTGTCGTAGGCTCAATATCAATACCGGGAATGGATGGATACTCGATCGAAGGCTTGATAATTCAATTCAGCAACAGAGGAGAATGGGATCTTGGCCCAACCTCGGGAACAGATGCCTTCAGAAGCTACGCTCACTTCTTCCACAACCGCAGCACAGTCTATAACACTCACTATCACTTGAACCCCACATTGCCAATAAGCGCGTACTCAATTCACGGTTCTGAACCTGGAACCACTGGGAACTACAGCGTGGCTCAAATAATTGCAGCTGATAGACTTTATGTTGGATGGGCAGCCTTCTGGCCTTCGCCATCAGACTGGACGGTTGCAGGGGCTTCTATCTGGTGGAGGTCCATGGATAGAGGCGACACACATTCGGATGATGGTGCCACCGAGCCATGGCGTTCGCCCTATTTGATTGGCGAATGGGACTTCATACTCACGGAAACAAGAACACCGAAAGGTTCTCGCTACTTTGACAGACAGTTTAGAGGAGTCACCCTCTACGGAATAACTGACCTTTGGGACGGAGACGACGCAGGAAGAGGCGGTTCGAGCTCGAACATTATTGACACAGAGGTTACGTATCAGCTTGACGAAATCTTCAATCCATGGGACTTATACAATGCAATACACAAGGACACAAGAAGATGGGTGCAATTCCACAATGTAACAACCGCGGAAAAAACCGCAGCTGATGCCGGAACAAACTTGAACATAATCCTATCTAATCGGCCAGTTACGTATGCCGCAAACTGGGAACAATACTGCAATTTCAGCGAACGTGTCATGTGGAGCGGCTCGTTACGGGCTCCAGCAAGGGCTGTGTATTACAACAGCACTAGCTTGTCATCATATGAACCATACGAGCTTTACGTCAATGCTACAGGTCATGGAAACATTACAATTCGCGCAGCTTCAGTTCCAGCAGCAGGATCAGTGATAAAGATATT
>Ga0315314_1001403_pt1 | contig 21902 bp, 19 predicted proteins | sample TDP9_MG_FD_203631 | JGI IMG/M metagenome (GOLD analysis project Ga0315314, IMG submission 203631) | Freshwater sediment microbial communities from Lake Towuti, South Sulawesi, Indonesia - TDP9 | ecosystem: Environmental > Aquatic > Freshwater > Lake > Sediment | place: Indonesia: South Sulawesi... | reverse complement strand
AAAGGTATTCCATAACATAGTTCATTACGTAGTGCATGTCGCACGGCGCCTTCTCATGAATCAATGGTCGATTTTCAGGATGCAAAACCGCAAGTGTGATATCCAATTTTTTGGTGTCTTTGGTTTCAGAGCCGTATCCAACTGGAAAAGATTCGCCTTCCTCCCAAATTTTCTTCAGAACTTGGTACCAAGCGTCGGGGAGGTCAAAGGCGCTTATTTTCACAAGCTTCATTTTCGTTTACCCTCATCCTTTTTGCCAACTTTTAGATGTGCGCATAAATTCGCTTGTTGCTGTATGTGCCGCTTTCCATTTCTTTCTCGATTTCTCTTAGCAAAAGTATCCTCTGGAACGTTGCAGGATGGGTGTGGAACCATCTGTTGATTGTTAACCATTTGGATTTAGCCTCCTTTTCCATGGCAAGCTCTAACTCCTTCTCGTCTAAGACGCCGTCTCTGTCAAGATCGTATTCATCCTTTCGACCTATGATGTTTTGGCACTCCAGCTTAGCCAATGCAGGGTCGCCTATATAGAGAGTTCTGGCTCCTTCTCTCTCTGGATGAGGTGCAAGCGACAACCCATACATTATTTTTGTTAACGCGCTCGCCAACTGTCTAGGTGAACCTGTCAAGTAGGCGGAATACGCGTCAGCGTAATGTTCACGTAGTCGACTTGACCTCATTACACAGAGAAGAGAGATTATGTAAACGAGGAATGAAATTGCAGCTATGAGAATAAGTGCTGCTCGAAACTTTCTGCCTTCGTCCTTTTCGGATGACCTTTCGCCATGCCAAGCCACTTCAAATGTTACTCGTGCAATAACATATGCCAAAAGCGGCACCGCAGACAATGCTGTCATCACTAAGAAATCTTTATGTCTGACGTGCCCCAACTCGTGTCCAATCACGCCACGAACCTCATCCTTATTTAATTCGTCTAGAAGACCTTCATGAACTGCCAACGTCGCATCCCTTGAACTTCTACCAAAAACAAAAGCATTAGGCGTTTTATCAGGAACAATGGCAAGTCTAGGCATTGGAATCCCGCTCTTGTCTGCTAAATCTTTGACTATTGATTCTAGCCACGGATTTTCTCCTGGACGAAGATATCTTAAACGAGTTGACAGTCTAACAATTGCTGGCCCTATTAAAAACTGGAATAGAATAAAGATTACAGTGGCAGCGATTACTAGGATAATAGAATAATACCAAGCCCAAAGTTGTAGATAGAGTTGCAGAATGAACACAATGGCTCCTAAGAAAAGGGCAAAAATTATGGATACAAGTAGGACAGCAATGGTCATGGAAAGTTTAAGTTGAGCAAGTCTAGCCATTGTGGATGCGAACCTCAAACACTCTTTCTAGTTTTTGCAATGAATTAAGACTTGCGTTTGACATTTATCTGCATGATTCTGGCTTAAAGAGCTTGCATCTTATTTCCTTTAATGACAATCTGATGCACGATTCTTTGATCTAGCAATGGTTCGTCTGGTTTTGCAACAGCGATGACTTCGAAATATTGTTCAAGTGGACCTCCAAGAATCTTTCTGCCTAAAGTTTCTTGAATCTGGAAGACGCCAGCACTGTTGTTCATCTCTATCGATATTCTTATGGGCCTATCCTTTCCTTGTTCGATTTCAACTCTTTCGATACTTAAAGCTGAAACTGTATGTATGTTGACGTTTCCTTTGTCAAATGCCATTCTCCCGCGTCCTTTTGTCATATCTGTTCCATCTGCGATTCCTACGAGTGCAGATTCTTCAGTCAAGTCTTTTACCTCAAATTCATGTGAATAGATACTGTGCAAAATATGTCCTCTAATCTCGTACATGATTTCTTCATCTTTGTAGATTTTTGGTAACAGCCTATTCAATAAAGGAACAGCAAGGTATACACCAGATACATTGTGTTGTTCTCGGTGGACTTGATTTCCAATGTCATGAAGCAAACCGCCAGCTAGAACAACTAAGTAGACGTCATCCTCGTCTCCGGATTTTTCCTTGATAATACTGGTTGAGATTCCGTTGTCAAGCAGAAGTTTGAGCATTTTCAAAGCGTTGGCTGCCACAATTTTCATGTGAATGTCGCCATGATCATTAAAGCCAAGTTTTGTAACGGCAATGTAATTCGACATGTCCCAATCAGCATTCACTTCTGGATCATTTCTCGTCAGCTCCCACATTTTCTTCGCTTTCGGATGACTCGCAACCAGTTTCGTGATGGTCTTTTCAGCTTCTTCCTTCATAGCGACGAAAGAAGTGGGCACTTCAAGTTCGAAACCTTTGCCAGTTGCAACTTTTGCCATAACTCCTCACCTCTAAACATGTTGTTGTTCGGAAGACTTATGTGAACCCGCTTTTATTAACTTCTTTCGTGAGGATTTGACGATGTCAATAATTCAGGAGATTCGATGTTCCCACTGTGCCGCTCCAATCAAATTTAATCCTGGTGAGATTCTTGCGACATGCGAATACTGCGGTTTCACAGCGGTAATAGAGACTGGTGAAGCCTTCACTTTTGAGCATTCTATGATACTTAACGAATTTGACCCTATTCAAGTGGAGAAGCCTCTACGTGATTGGATGCGTTCAGGCTTTGTAAAACCAGGTGACTTGGCTAGGTCTTCCAAGATTTTGGAAAAGAACTTAACGTATTTGCCTTTTTGGATTGTTCACGTCAATGCCATAAGCGAGTATAAGGGAGTATTCGAACGCTTGACACCACCAATCGTGAAAGAAGGGAAAATTGAGAAAGAATACAACTGGCTAGTCTTGGCAAGAAAAGCAACACAATTTCCTACCAGAGAGTATGATATCCCACTTGAAGGAAAAATTCCCTACGACTTTCGCAGAATCGAAGAGTTTGCCAAAGTTTTGAACAGTGAAGTAAGCAAAGAGGATGCTGTGGAAATTGCTAAGCAAGAAATTGAGGGGCATCATCAATTTTTGGTCAAAGAGTTTGTCGATAAAATCGTGGAAATGAAGAGTGACTTTTCTATGGGTGATGCTGTTTATTTACATGCTCCAATATGGTTCATAGAGTATGAGTATAAAGGCAAAACTTACCATCTGTTGATAGATGGCGCAACTGGAGCTGCCATAAGAGGCGACATACCATCAACGGGCTTCCGAATATTGTAGCGTGCAACGAAACTTTAAAAGCAACAACTCATGCAATAACAAATCGAGGGCAAAGTGAGGAGTAAGATGAAAACCGAACGTATATCATTAAACTATGGTGTGGGAGCTCTCATCGTCTTCTTTATATCTATAGGTTCGGCGGCAGTCGTTTACGCGGCAGGATTGGTGCCTTTTAATATTTTTAACCTTCCAGCATGGGCTTTCGGTCCACTTGGGGTCTTTACCCTCATTTACTCTTTTTTGGCTGGCAAGGATTGGAGCTATTATTTGGTTTGGGGCACCATAATGGTTGCCGTCGCTATCGCCTCAGCCCTTTACTACAACATAACGTATATCATCATTGTTTTTGGTATTCTTGTGATTATTCTCGCGGTTATAGGTCTTGTTGTATATTGGAGAAGTAAAAAATGAGCGAAAAAAAGAGTTATCTAGAAAAAGTTCGCGGAGAAAGAGGCCTTCTAGAAAGAATAATGGGCTACATCCCAGGGTACAGGGGATACAAGGAAAAGGAGCTAAGGAGAGAAAGCGACCGTCTCGTAAGAATGGAAACAGTAAATAGGCTTAAAGCTGCAAAGATGACCATCAGGAGAACGTTTGCAAACCCTCTGACTGTCCAGAAGCTTTCAGGCGAGGATTCATATAGGTTTGATGCACTTTTGGCTCGCCTTGATAGAGTTACTCAACGCATAGACAGAGCAGTTGCAGGATACGCTGGAATGTTCGACGCAATTAGGGTTAGAGAGGATAAGCTCGACACGGTCATTGAACACGACGTAAGTTTGATAGAGAAAGCCGACGCCTTGAAAGTTGACGTTGAAAAAGTTGTCAAGATGGAACCAGCGAAAGACGAGTGGAGATCAGCGATAGACGAGTTAATATCCAAAGTTGAAGAATTTGATGGACTCGTCGACAAAAGGTCAGAAATCCTCAGGGGATTGGTAGGATGATCTCTGCTCGATATCGCGAAATCGGAGCAAGAATGGAGAATTTCCAGCAGGCTCTACCTGGATACGTTCAGCAAATAGGCTGGAGTGTTAAGAAAGTTATACCTGGACAAAACACCTTTATGGTTGAACTAAAGAAGGGTTTCTTTGATAAGGCAACGATTAAGGCTAGAGGTATTCCACAGGACATAGTTGTTGAGGTAGAAGGACCGCAAGATCTTATGGACATTGTGGAGCAGGCTCTAGCAAGCTCATGTGACAATCCTGGAGCCTTAGTTGGATGGAAACAGCAAGCAGCACAACAAGCCATGGAAATCGCCAAGAGCTTCGCAGGAGTCATTCCAATTGCAATGCCCCCATCTCCTGCTGCGCCGCCGCCTCAATCAGTGCAAGCGCCAAAGCCAGCGACACCTAAACTCGAAGCGTGCATACATTGTGCGGCTCCACTTACATATGATCCTGAAGAAGTTCTAGTTGTCTGTAACTACTGCGGATATGTCAATAATACTACGGGGGAAGAGCCTCCAAGATATAGTATGCTTCCAATAGTTCTCAATGGCTCACAGGCCATAGAGACAGCGAAGAATCATGTTGCAAAAGGAATTTTTGTCACTCGAGGTATGGCTGAAAGCGCTGAATGGGGTTCAATAGTTCTTAGATACATACCCAACTGGGCTGTAACTATTCAGCTCGAAGGAGATATTGAAGGTAAGAAGGCACTCATAAAAACAAAAGATACAAAGGGGCAGGTTGCGCAAGAAGTTGCAATGCAAGCTATAGGAGGAGCGCTTGGTGGTCTCTTCGGAGGAGCCGGAAAAGGGGCAGGAAAGGCAATCGCAGACAGGACTGAAAGAATCTCTGTCAGCGAGGCAATGGATGTTCCTGTTGTGGCACGGAAAGCGACAGAATATCAGCCTGACGCTGGAGCATACAAGATTCCACTTGAGAAGAAGGAGCCTTTCAAGAAAACAGGAGAAGAAACCCTCAATGTAGAGATGAGGGCCCAAGAAGCCACAGAAAAAGCGAAAGGATTGGCTTTGCAAGAGCTTAGGTCTCGATACACTTTTGTATCGCGGTTTAGCGTCGGAGCTTACCCAGTGGGAGAACCTGAACTCATCTATATGCCTTGGTGGTTCATTGAATATCGCATGGGAGGAAGATCGTTCTCAGTGATAGTTGATGCGTGTAATGGAAGCGTCATCGCTGGACAGAGACCTTGGCTTCCTAAGGCGAGGAAGTAATTGGAAGGAGGTGAAGTTTAAATGCCAAAAGTTATTGAGTGGACTGGAGCAAGAGAAGGAGATATAGTCTGGAGATATCCTATCAACGATATCGGTTGGGGAGATAATCTCATCGTCCACGAATATGAGGCAGCAGTTTTCTTCAGAGACGGCAAGGCATATGATGTCTTTAGAGCTGGACGCCATGTCTTGACGACAGCAAATCTTCCATTGTTAACTAAAATTCTTTCAAAGATTGCTGGATTTGACAAGGTTCCATTCAGAGCGACTATTGTCCTTGTTTCACTAAAGCAGTTCCAAGGAAAATTTGGAGCGCAAGGTCAGACAAAGGAACTTGCTCCACTCAAATTCTTCGGAGGATTCTGGTTTAGAGTTGAAGAGCCAAACCTTTTTGTTAACGAAGTAGTAGGTGGGCAAGGAGCATTCACTACGGATGGGTTGCAGAACTTCCTTAGAGGCTACTTTAACGAAAGACTCATAGACACAATGAGTCAATACTCGCTCGCGGATGTTTATGGCAAGCTTGACGAAACCAGTCTTCTATCCAAGAGTGCTCTTTTTGATGCTTTCTCACGCATAGGTCTTGAGTTGATCGACACAAAGTTTGAAGGAATTGACACAACCCCAGAATGGAGAGACAGACTATTCTACATAAAGACCGGAGTCACCGGAGCAGAAGTTCTCAGAATGGAAACTGTCCAAAAGTCAAGCGAAAGCCTATCAAAGAGCCCTGGAGCAGCAGTCGGAGCTGGAGCAGTGATCCTTCCACAGATGTTCCAACAGCCGCCAGCAGCACAAGCAGCGCCTATGGTACTTTGCCCCAAATGTGGATTCCAGAACCCACAGACAGCAAAGTTCTGCAACAGCTGCGGCGCACCAATGCAAATTGCAGCTGCCGCTATCAACTGCCCTAAATGCCAAGCATCTAACCCTGCTGGGACGAAATTCTGCGGTAACTGTGGAAACCCACTTCAAGCAATGAAGAAATGTTCAAAATGCAAAGCTGATGTTCCATCGGGAACGAAATTCTGCCCAGAATGTGGAGCAAAGATGGAGTAGCTATCTTCTCCCTCTCCCTCTTTTAATTTTTCTTTTGCATTATGCCGTTTGGAGTGTAAGCTCTAAACCATCTCAAACCGTACCTTAGAATCCTTCTTTTAACGCTTGGATAAAGAATCAATTCCTCGGTCTCTAGGTCGTCAGCGAGTTTTTGGCTGATGCTTCCCAACTTTTTAACAAGTTGTTCCAGACTCTTTTTCTGCGAGAAAGATGTCATAACTGCTGGATGACATTCAACGCCAGCTTTCACTAGGTTTTCAAGGGCTTTCAACTGAAGTCTAAAACCTTCTGGTTTGGCGTTGGTCAACATTGTAAACTCTTTTTCGTTGTATCCTTTAACTGAGACTCTTACATGAAGGAAGGGGTTTTTTGCCAAATCTTTTGCATAACCTTTATCGTAGCCAATCAAGATTCCATTTGTTTCTAGAATGAAACTCAGCTGCTTATCTTCGAGATGGCCAAGTAACTGAAGCAAATGTCTCTTACCTATAGTTGGTTCCCCACCGCTTACCCTCAACTGCGTTAATCCTCGTTTCTTCGCCATATCAGCCAAAGTTTTTGCAACTTGCTCTGGACTATAGAACTTGCCAACTACAGCAGGTTTAAACATGACAGCATCAGATACCCAACAATATTTACATATTAATCCGCAACCAACTGCGTCAGCGGTTACGATTCCGCCGTACCATCGGTCGTATCTGAAGCGCCAATATTTCCTCTCTTGCACTTCTCCTTTGTTTCGTGTGACAAGTTTTTCTGCTGCTTCATGTCTTGCCAGAGTGTCGTAAAGAGACAAAGACAGCACTTCCGCTAGATTGATATCATAAATAGTTACCCGCCTAACAATTTTGTAACTATCACGGTCACTATTGCGCCTAGCAAAGCACTTACAATGACTAAACCTATTGAAAAAGCATTAGGGTGGTTCTTTGGAAAACCTTTCATCATGCTTAGGTAGAGCTTTATGCGATGAAAGCCAATCTCAAACTTGATGGGATTAGTATATCTAGTTAGCAAATAATTTCGCGCCTGTTCAACAAACATTGGGTTTGATCTCGAAGCAGGTTCTCTTACTTTCCCTTGTTCTTTCCATTTTGCAACAATTCCATCCAGAGCTGCAAAGAAAGTTTCTAAATTTTCGTTTTCAGCTTCAATAAGAATATCTTTAGATACACGGTATGCAATTAGGTCAAATTCAGTTAATGTTTCATTTCTACGTTGATAATATACCAGAAAACTATTACCGCCTTTATCAAATCCCAAGACTGCATAATCTTTCTCACTCAAATAAGTGCTAAGAGAAATGTTGAAAGGAGAAAATAGTTCTTCAAGTAATGGTAAATCCTTACTTGTTTGAGAAGAAAATACGTAACTGTGAACCTTACCTCTAAATTGAGATGCAACTTCATATCCTGTGCACAATCTTACAAACGGAATGGCGAATAGACATGTAATAAGGTGTAAAGAAAACAAAAGAATGAAATGTGCAATTGCAAAACCTACTACATTTCCTTCAAGATACCCCCATTTCTTGACTATTTCATTTAGTATTATAGCAATTACGATTCCAAAGGGAAACACAAGTGTGTTTCTCCAAAGAAGCTTTAAGGTCTTGAAAACTATCCCAGTGAATGTCAAAACAACCAATGTTAGGAAGAAAAGAAGAAGATAAGTTAAGCTTAATGCGGGTCCTTTGTCCACCGAAGCAAAACCAAGTATTAGATAGAAAATGATTCCCGAGACAATCATCCATAAAATACCGGTTAACCAAACTTTCCTACTTTTGCTTTTGAGCTTCAATTCAATTTCTGACATTGCATTTTTCTCTTTCTATTCTTAAATATATAAAACATTATGTTTTGAAGAAACATCATTTATTAAATGGAGCGAAACTATTGTAAGAGGACTGTAAGAGAAGAAAAAGATATGCCTGAGAAAATTATTGGGCACGGCACATGGTACGACAAGATGGCAGCGGAAATAATCGAAAGAGAGCGAAAGTTAGGCAGAAGTTTAGATTTAATTAGGACAGAAATGGGACTCGCAGCCTCAGGCATCCCTCACATAGGAAACCTAAGCGACGCTATACGGTCCTATGGAGTAACATTAGCCCTGAAAGAACAAGGCTACAACTCAGAACTAATCGCCTTCTGCGACGACAAAGACGGATTGAGAAAAGTACCCGCGGGAATGCCTGCATCATTGAAGAAGTATCTGGGTCATCCTGTTTCGTCTATTCCAGACCCATACAAGTGCCACGACAGCTACGGAAGCCACACAACCTATCTGCTAATGGAATCATTAGACACATGCGGAACAGACTACAAATTCATGTCTGGCACAGAAGCATATGAAAAAGGCTGGTTCAACAAAGAAATCGAAACCCTACTCCTAAACGCGAAAAAACTCGGAGAAATAGTTAAAGAAGAAATGGGACAAGAAAAATTCGTCGAAACCCTACCATACTTTGCTGTCTGCGAAAAATGCGGACGTATCTACACAACTAAAGCCTATGAGTTTCTGCCAAAGGAACACAAAGTCCTCTACTCATGCGAAGGAATGGAAATCAAGAAACAGTGGCTAGAAGGATGCGGGCATAAAGGCGAAGCCGACTACACCAAAGGTGAAGGAAAACTAGCATGGAAAGGAGAATTCGCCATACGCTGGAAAGCACTGGACATAAGGTTTGAAGCATATGGAAAAGACATCGCAGATTCTGTAAGAGTAAACGATAGAATATGCCAAGAAATACTGGGCTACACACCGCCAGCACATGCAAAGTATGAGCTTTTCTTAGATATAGGTGGCAAAAGATTCTCAAAATCAGCTGGACGCCTATTCACTCCTCAGCTTTGGTTCCGCTACGGCTCGCCACAGTCTCTGACACTGCTCATGCTAAAACGCTTCGTAGGCGCCAGAAGCCTAGACACAACTGACATACCACAGTACATGGGCGAACTAGACGAACTTGAAGACATATACTTCGGACAAAAGAAAATCACAGACGAAAAAGAACACGCCAAACTAATCGGACTCTACAAATACTGCTGGCTCATGAAACCCCCAACCAAACCAAGTCTGCATGTGCCATACAATTTGCTTACCTACTTGGCAAAAGTAGCCCCAAAAGGCACAGAAACCGAATTCATCACAGAAAAACTAAGAGACTACGGCTATCAGGTAAAAGAGATTTCAGACGACCTAAAAAGGAGAATTGAATATGCTTTGAATTGGGCACAAGATTTCAAAGAAATCAAAGAAACCGCAATACAATTAACTACAGAAGAGAAAAACGCCATAGAAGAACTGATTCAAACTTTGCAATCTGAAGAAGACGAAGCCAAGATACAAGGCGCAATTTTCAGCATCGCACGGAAACACAATGTACAGCCTAGCCAATTCTTTAAGTCTCTATATACAATTCTTTTAGGCGTCAGTCAAGGTCCACGGCTTGGTCCCTACATTGTCGCGATGGGAAAACAAAACGTCATAAACGCCTTAAAACGAGCATCAAAAAGCCACAATTGAATGTAAGCCAAAGTTTATGCAAATCCGCGAAATCAATATGCAACCAAAATGTTAAGTATGTAACCTTTAATTTCTGGAGACAAGAATTAATGTGAGTGTGTGGGCCCGTAGTCTAGCCCGGATTAGGACGCTGGCCTGCGGAGCCGGAGATCTGGGGTTCAAATCCCCGCGGGCCCGCCAAAAAAGAGGAAAAATTGATGATAGTTGCTAATCCATTTGCGGAGTTTCGTGTTAGTTGTGAGAAGGTTTTGCAAAAAGCGCTCAAGAAATCGTTTCCTAAGGCTGTTATTCCTTTAGTGTTGCTCGAATCTCCACCTAGTTCTGAGTTTGGTGAACTTGCTTCTTCCATATGTTTTGATCTTGCGAAACAGTTTGAGAAGAAGCCTCGTGAGTTAGCTGAGAAAATTGTGAAAGCCATTGACATATCTGATTTTCCATTGGTTCAATCTGTTGAAGCGGCTGGAGAAGGATACGTCAATTTTCATGCAAACCTCGGAAAATTAGCGACTATAACTTTTCAATCTGTCCAAAAGTTAGGCTCTGAGTATGGATATGTTAAGACTGATAAGCCACAAAAAATCATTGTCGAACATACAAGCAAGAATCCTATCTCGCCAATTACTATAGGACAGGCAAGAAACCCAATATTAGGAGATTCCATTACTAACATTCTAAAGTCTAGGGGCAACCTTGTTTACCGCCATTTCTACGTTGACGATGTGGGACGTCAGACAGCTGTCATAGCTTATGGATATGAAAAACTGGGCAACCCTAAGCTTGAAGGAAAACTTGACCATCAAATCGGTGCAATATACACTGTAACCAGCTGCATAATCGAGATTAATAGGTTAAAGAAGGAAATAGAGAAGGCAAAGCAAATATCTGCGTTAGATGAGGTTTCGCAATATCAAAAGCAGCTGGATGAGTGGGTTTCTGTAGCATCAGAGTTAGAGAACAAGTTTCCCACACTTTTTGCACAGTTATCTGAGAAGATAGGCAAAAAAGAAGACTTGGAATCTGAGGTTAACAGCCTAAATTGTGCATATGAAAGTGGCGACGACAAAGCACGGCACCTAGTCAGAGAAATCTGCCAACTGTGCTTAGATGGCATCAAGGAAACACTTGCCAAAGTCAACATCTTCTTGGACTCTTTTGATTGGGAAAGCGACTTGGTATGGTCAGGTGAAGTCACAAGGACGCTTGGAAAACTCAAGAAAACACCATACGTATTTCAAAAAGGAAATGTAATTGAATTCAATGCTGAAAAGGTGACACAGGATTTAGACCTTAAAAAGACGCTTGGTCTATCTGAAGAGCATGAAATTCCGTCTCTGACGCTTGTGAGGGCTGATGGCACAACGCTTTACACCACAAGAGACATTCCATATACCCTATTGAAGTTCAAGAAAGCTGACAGAGTAATAAACGTGGTTGGAGTGGAGCAGTCTTTGTCGCAGCTTCAGTTAAAGTTAGCCCTTTATGCTCTTGGGCATAGTGACCTTGCAAGAAATTTGACTCATTTCGCTTATAATTTGGTTAGCCTTCCGGGCTATCGGATGCGAAGTCGTATGGGCAGATACATAACTTTTGATGAAGTTATAGATGGATCTGTTAAAAGAGCGTATGAGGAGGTTTCAAGACGGTCTCCATATTTGTCTGAGGAAAAAAAGAAAGACATCTCAAACATTGTAGGCATCGGAGCAGTAAAATATGCTTTAGTCGAAGTAGATCCAACAAAACCCGTAGTTTTCACTTGGGACAGAGTTTTAAATTTTGAAAAAAATAGTGCCCCATACATTCAATATTCCCATGCGAGAGCCTGCAGCATTTTGAGAAAGGCTTCCAGAGAACCTAGAAAACCAGATTATTCTTTGTTGAAAGAGCCATTAGAACGTGACTTGATTCTTATACTGTCACGTTTTCCAGAAACTTTCATAGAAGCCTCAGAAAGCCTCAAGCCAAATCTAATTGCAGAGTTCGCTAATTCGGTGTCAGACAAATTCAACACGTTCTATAATGCGCTGCCTGTGATAAAAGCTAAGCCAGAGAAATTAAGTGATGCAAGGCTTATGCTTGTTTATGCAGTTAGAATGGTGCTTCGAAATGCCCTTGCTCTCATTGGAATAGAAGCTCCAGAAAGAATGTAGACTCTTAAATCATTATTTTGCCTTGCTTCATTAAGACCTTATCATCTATGGTGACTGTTGGCTTCTTTATGATGCCATCTGAATGAATGAGAGCGAGGGCATCTTGGTCATAGTTGCTGCCAATGGCGAAATGAACTGTGCCCAAAACTTTCTCGTCTTCAAGAACGTTGCCAACTATTTTTGCTTTCGGATTCAGTCCTATGCCTAGCTCGCCGATGTTTCTTGCATTCTTTGAATATTCTTTGGCTTTTGTGTCGTCAAGTTCGCCTTTTTTAGCCATTTCGAAAGGTTTCTTCTCGGCTTGTTCAACATACTTTGAAAGTTGCTTCGCCTCGGTTTTTCCATCAATTTCTGTTACAAAACCATCTTCAACCTGTAACTTCATAGGTTCTTTGATGACTAACGTTTCCTCCAAAGTTATGCTTCCGTCAAAAACCAAGGTACCGTTTGAAGCTCCTAACTCTGGGGAAATGAAGACTTCTCCTGAGGGGATGTTTCCACCTTTTCCTGGTGTGCGGAAATCTCCATCGTCTGCTCTGGGTTTGCGTCCTTTGATGCTGACTGAAATGTCTGTTCCTAGTGCTGTTTCAACGTGAACCTCTTTGGCATCTTTCATCAGCTGCGAAACTTTTGCACACTTGTTGCGTAATTCTGAATAATCTATTGGAACCGTACGTACAAACATGTCTGTTGTGACAGTGGGCGACCAAAAAGCTCGAATTTTTTTCAAGCCATAAAGTAGGTGGTCGAAAATATGTGTGTAAGGTTTTCCATCTAAACCTTTGTATGGGTTTTTTAGCGCCTCTTTATCCTTGCCAAGTCTTTCGGCGCTTATGGAGATTATTACTTCGGGTTCAGTTTTGATGGCGTTTATGACTGCGGGTTCTGCATAGTCAAAAGAAAGTTTTTTTGGTTGCACCATTAGGACTAGTGAAGCACCTGCTTTTGCACTTGCTACGTATAGCGCTTGAGATATTTTGTATACGTCTTTAAGTGGGTTAGTTATTATCAAAACGTGCTCGCCGTTTTTCACAGCAAGAGATTCACAAATGGCAGCGCCTGCCGCCTTTAGCAAATCTTCATTCACACGAAAATATGGTTTAGACATTTCGTTAGCTTTCCCTGTGAATTTGATTCCTTAATACTGCTTACATTCTGAAAAGCTTTACTCAAGAGGGATTCATATCTGAAACAAGCATGCTCTAATGTGGTTGAGAAATTAGAGTCTAGTCTTGTGAGAGAATAAAATTATTTTTTGTTTCTTCTTCTTCTTCTTCTTCCTCACTGAGAAAGTTCTGAAAATTTATTTACAATATTAGATTATAGAATGAACAAAAAAAGGAGAAAAGGGGAGGGTTATTGTGTTCTATTGTTTCTTTTTGAATAATGCTGTTGTTGCTAGGCAGATGGCTATAATGGATATTGCTATTGTTAAGCCGTTTACTACCAATTGCAGTTCTGAGGATATGTTGGGAGTGCCGGGTGGTCCTTGTATTCCTTGCGGTCCCTGTGTCCCTTGAGGACCTGTCAGACCTTGTAAGCCCTGTGGACCTTGTGCCCCAGTATCACCTTTATCTCCTTTGTCACCTTTCGGCCCCCTCATGTCTACTACAGTGAATGTTGCGGTTGCCCAGTTGCCAGATTCATCGGTCGCGTTGACTGTGTGAACGCCTGGAGCGGTTTGCGTCGGAACGCTTATCAAAGCAGTGAAGCTTCCAGTTACATCTGTAGTCAAAGGACTAGGAATTGATGGTATCGTTGTTCCATCCCAAGTGATCGTAACTTTGGAGTTGTTCGAGAAGCCTGAACCAACAACAGTTGTAGACGCAAAACCTGAATCGGGAATTACATTTACTGCACGTGTTTGAATGCTGAACACTTCATTTGTACCAAGTGCGCTTATACCGTCCGTTCCTCCAATAGCATAAATTCTGTTGCCGATCGAAGCTGCCGACATAAAAAGACTGCGTGGGGTTGGCATTGATTGAACCGTTCTCCAAGTGTTGGTTGCGGGGTCATACTCCTCTACTACGTCTAGATTGTTTGTCCAAGGATTTGCGTTTGTAGCGCCACCAATAGCATATATTCTATTGTTAACCACCGCAACCGCCAGTCCATTCCTGACCGTGGGCATAGGTGCCTTCGTGGTCCATATATCTGTTTGAGGGTCGTACTCCTCATTCAGGCCCGTAGATCCTGTACCTGTCCACCCTCCAATGACGTATATCTTGTTGTTCAACACTCCTATTCCATATAAAAGACGGCCATGTGGAATTTGACTTCCATACGACCAAGAGTCGTTCAAAGGGTCGTATACTTCGTTCATTGAATAAACACTTCCAGCATTGTCCGATCCACCTATAATGTATATCTTGTTGTTTACTATTGCAGCTGAAATCCAGTCTCTTGCTGTGGGCATCGATTTTTTCTGTGTCCAACTATTTGTTGCAGGATCATATTCTTCATTGGTTGAAAGGGCACCCCCGCTGACACTTACCGCGCCGCCTATGGCGTATATTTTGTCATTCACGGATGCAACAGCCAATGCTGTCCGCGCCGTTGGCATAGATGCCCTTAAAGTCCAACTGTCATTCTGCGGATCATATTCGTAGTTCGTGTTTACCCAAGGATGTGAAGCATACCCTCCTCCGATTACGAAAACTTTGCCTTCTGCGACAGTTGTTCCTGAGCAACTTATTGGCTGGGGAAGAGGGGCTTTGGTTGTCCATGAACCCGCCTGTGCTTTGACCGGCGACACAAGTACCAAGGATATTAGGAATAATACGCTGGTCATCGTCATTAATGCCATTATTTTCTTCATTTTTCTCGCCTCCTTTTTTGCACTGGTTCTTCTGTTATGTCGGTTGAGAAGTATAATGATTTTCTCTGTTGATTTTATTGAGAAAACCACTGAAAAATACCTCTTCGCCGAAGCTTTCTTATATTGTCTCTATTGAGATTATTGAGTGGAGACAAAGGCTTGTCACAGCATGGCTTGGCAAAAGATCAAATTGAATTATTGAAACAAGGCTTAGATTCAGACACTAAATCAGTCAATATACGTCTGCGAAAAGGCGAATACCAATATGAACTTGCCAGAGAAATTGCATCCTTCGAACTACAACTACATTTCCCAGACGTAAAAGACCTAGTAAAGAAACTTTACGGAGAAGCAAAGACAGAAGACACTAGGTTCACAAGCAAAATTCAAACAATCCTGAAAAAGATGGAAAAAAGCAACATAGTCCGTATTCTGCCAAAGGATAAGCCTTGGGAACTGCAAAAATACGCCTTAACCTCATTCAAGTTCCAAGACGTTGACAAGAACCTCGTAGTCTTAGCAACAGAGGATCAAAAAAAGCAAACCTTAGATCTGTTGCACTCTAAACCGAAGCCAGACCAACAGCACAGCATACCCACAATCAAGCCAATAACTAAGCCAATAAGCTATGCCAGAATAAAGGTCTGGACGCTCATACTCGTAGTAATCCTATCTTATGCAGTAGTTATGTGGACTATAGCACAGTCTACAATCAACCTAATCATCCTTATACCAGCATTCTGCATAGCCGCCGCATGCTCACTACTACTAGGAAAATTGATAGCCCAAAAACAATAAAGACCTGTACACTCTAGGCTTTCGTGCGTCGCCTTGCCTTTTGCTTTTCATCGTATTCGTCTGCGCATCTTGCACAACAAAATAAGAATTGTTCTCCACCAATGGCTCTAATGTAATTTGCAAGTTCGCATCTTTCATCTTCAGCAATCGTTGCTCCACAAGACTTACATTTTATGAATTTCATTACTTAGCCCCCTTCTTAGCCTGATAATCTTTTATAGCCGCATGTAAAGCGTCTGCCGCCAAATTTGAACAGTGCATCTTAATCGGCGGAAGACCGCCAAGACTGTCAGCCACATCGCCTCTTGTTATTTTCACCGCTTCTTCAATTGTCTTTCCCTTAGCCAACTCTGTTATCATGCTACTTGTGGCTATTGCTGCGCCACAGCCAAAAGTCTTGAACTTTATGTCTTCTATGCGATTGTCTTTAACTTTAATGTACACTGTCATGAGGTCTCCGCACACTGGGTTGCCAACCGTGCCTACCCCATCTGCATCTGGAATCTCTCCCATATTACGAGGATTTTTGAAATGCTCCATGACTTTTTCAGTGTACATGCTCATTTTTTCTTAGCCTCGCAGCTCCTTAGGAGTTAGTGGGGAAATCATTCTTAACCTTTTCACTATGCTAGGCAATATTTCAACTATATACTCTATATCTTCTTCTTTTGTTTGCCTTCCCAAAGTGAATAATAGAGAACCATGAGCCTCTTCATGTGCTAAGCCAATGTTTAACAATACATGCGAAGGCTCAAGAGTCTTTGAAGTACACGCAGAACCTGAAGAAACATAGACTCCTTCCATGTCAAGACTTAATATCAATGATTCACCTTCGATATAGCTAAACCTTAAGTTAGCGTTGTTTGGAAGTCGCTTAGTCTGATGCCCATTCAAGAAAGAATACGGTATCTTTTCCAAAACACCTTTTATCAGCCTATCTCTCAACCCAGACAACCTAAGACTTTCCGAAGGCATCTCTTTCAAGGCGATTTCAGCAGCTTTTCCCATACCAACAATGCTGGGCACGTCTTCAGTGCCAGACCTTAAACCTCTTTCTTGACCGCCACCTTGTATAATAGGCTGGATTCTCGCTCCAGATTTAATGTAAAGTGCGCCCACTCCTTTTGGACCATACAAGTCATTCGAAGACAGGGTGAGCAAGTCAATGTGCTCGTTGACTACGTTTATTGGCACCTGCCCTTCTGCAGCAACAGCATCTACATGAAAACTAATGCCTTTTTCATGGGCGATTTCGCCAATTTCCTTGATAGGTTCTATTGTGCCAATTTCGCCGTTTGCATACATTACTGATATGAGTAATGTTTGGTTCGTTATTGCCTTCTTCAGTGCTTCCACATCGATTATTCCATTTTTGTCCACTGGTACAAAAGTAGTTGCAAAGCCTTCTTTCTGTAAATATTTGAAAGTATTGATTACGGACATGTGTTCAATAGTTGATGTGATTAGGTGGTTGCCCTTACTCTTGTTGCGGTAGGCAACTCCTTTTATGGCTAAATTATTGCTTTCGGTGGCTCCAGAAGTAAAGATAACCTCATCCTTTGTCTCAGCACCTATCAAAGCAGCAACACGCTTCCGAGCCTCTTCCACTGTCTTCTTTGCCTCCTGCCCCAAAGAATGTACAGAAGAAGGATTTCCAAAAGCTTCGGTGAAATAGGGCTTCATATCTTCTAAAACACGAGAGTCAACGGGCACTCCAGCCCCACAATCCATATAAATCCTTCTGCCAGACATCGCTGATCACTAAGCCTTCATTTAACTTTCTTAATTAGAAAATGAATTTGATTGCTTTCTTTCCACATTTTCAATAGTTGATGCCCAGTTCGCTTCACAAGACTTTGGATATCTGTCTCTGCCGCCGGGTCGTCGGCAATCATTTCTAAAACTTGTCCAACAGTTAGCTTGTCCAATTCCTGGCGAGTTCTAAAAACTGGTTCAGGGCAATAAAGCCCAATACAGTCTAAAGTTCGGTCAGCCTTTGGTTTATTAGACATGAAACTAACCTTCAACAACAATTCTTATTCAGAATAATATACTTTTTGCGCTCGCCAAATCATGTTATGGAAACATTCTGTATTTGGAAGTAACGTTTTGCCAAGAACCTAATGCGTTCAGCATTCTTTCCATTCTTGCCGATGGCAACTCCTTTATCCCTTGGATTGACAGAGACTACGGCGATAGATTTTCCATCTGGGCGTTCAGTGATTCGTATCTCCATCACCCTAGCTGGTCTCAAAGCATTTTTTATGAACTGTGCTGGATTTTCAGAATGCTCTATTATCTCATGTTTTTTTCCAGTCATTTTTTCTAGGAGATGGATGTTTTTGCCGTTTCTTCCTATGGCAACGCCTACTTCTCCTTCTTTTACAACAAAAATTATTCTGTTTACATCTTCGTCAATTATACAGTCTTTCACGTTTGCACCAGTTATACTTTCAAACAACGCTATATATCGCATTTCAGTGCCTGTGAATCGGATTCCACTAGACATTCGTTGCCTCCGTGATCTTAAGTATGTCTGAGTCGCCTAGTTCTCTGATTGTTAACGCTGATACCATGAATGGTTTTTTGCATACTGCACCTAGGTCTAAGCTTGTTCCCTTATAAATAATCATCGGAATTTTAGAAAGCTTACAATAATATTCAATGTCTTCGCGGATGGTTTTGGGGCAATTTTCCGCTACGATTACTAGCTTGGCTTTTCCCATTCTTACATTTTTTATGGCATTATTAGCTCCAAACCAAACTTTTCCAGTTTTTATTGTTGAGGCGACGGCTTTGTTTATGTCAATCATTTCTTTGTTTCCTCAATCTTTTTAGCTTCCTTTGTTTCTTCTCGTCGTGCAGTAGACATGTAAAGATCAACTAATCCTGTGCCGATGGGTATAGATTGACCAACTATAACATTTTCGGTTACTCCTCTTAATGGGTCGTTTTCTCCTTTTATGGCAGCGTCAACAATGTTTGGAACAGTGATTTCGAAAGCTGCTCTTGCCAAAACGCTGGTCTTTTCTCCGCTGATTCCATGTCTGCCAATTTGTCGCACTTCACCCGTTGCAGTCATAATCTCTGCTACCAACATGACATGCCTTATGTCCACGTCGAGACCTTGCTCCTCAAGTACACCTAATGCCTCTTTAATTATGGCATTTCTAGCTGCCTCAATTCCCAATGTCTTGGCTACTTCATGTATATGATTTGTTGTTGTTCTTGTAGGATCCACACCAAAAATTTCCAGAACCTTAGACAGATTGGAACCGTCTGTTCTTATAACCCATTTGCCCATCTCCTCTGTAACGAGAGCCCTACGAATGTCTGGAACGCCTCTAACTAAATGCGATGAAATTTTATCAAGCAGTTTCCTTCGGTCTCCAGATTTCTTTGGCTTAATAGCTACTTTATTCTCCGAAACTCTGATTGTGCAATTTGGAAAAGTTAGAAACTTCTGTAATTCTTCAATCATGACTCCCCTTTCTTTCACCATAGCTGGATTAGGTTCTATGACAACCTCTTCTTTTTCAGGGTCATCATAGATAGCCTCAGCAATGTCTTCTGTTGTTGTACATATAATATTGCGAGCGATTTCCATAGCTTTCTCTTTGCTTGATTGAAAATCCTTGTCAAGATAAACAGTCATGATTGGAGTTGAAGGTGTTCTGCGAGCATCAACGATTTCAATGAGACGAGGTAAACCTAAAGTGACGTTTTGCTCTCTAACACCCGCATAGTGAAAAGTTCTAAGCGTCATTTGAGTGCCCGGTTCACCTATAGACTGTGCAGCTACAATTCCAACTGCTTCGCCATGTTCGACGAGGGCGCGCTTATAGTTTTCAAGAGTCAGATTAACTGCCTGATCAACACCTTCTCGGCTGAATTCAGCTTTAGCTAACTCTTGTCTCAACTCTTTCACAAGAATTGGCGGAAGCTTGTCCTCAACTTCTTTGAGACGGTCTTTAACATAATCTGCGGATGCTGGTCTTCCCTTTCTAATCGTTATCTTGAGTTGTTCAATGAGACGAATTACATTTACTGCTTTTCCATGGTCGCTTTTTGCTGGGTCTACGCCATCTTCCCCGTATTTGAATTGGACAATGTCTCCAACTGAGTTTCGAACAGTTCCATCATACTCGACCCGCAAATGCTCTAAGGCGTTTATAAGTCGTCTTTGCATGTAACCGCTTTGTTGAGTTCTTACAGCAGTGTCTACTAACCCCTCCCGACCACCCATCGCATGGAAGAAGAACTCAATTGGATCTAAACCGCTTCGATAGGAGGCACGCACGAAACCTCTTGCTTCAGAGGAGCGGTCACCCACTTTGAAGTGGGGTAAGGCACGTTCAAGATAGCCACGCATAATTCGTTTCCCTCGCACCGACTGTTGACCCACACAAGCGGTCATTTGACCAGTGTTAAGACTTGAACCTCGAGCTCCAGTTCTAGTCATTATAACTCCAGAATTATTAATGTCAAAGTCCTCATCAGCAATTTTTCCAGCTGCGTCTCTCGCCTGAGCTAACTCGTTCATCACATAGATTTCTAGAGACTCTTGAAAAGTTTGACCTGGAAGCCTGGGCAACGTCCCCCTCTGATAATCGTTTATCAGTTCCTGTATTCTGTTCTCAAATTTTTGAATCGTTCTACGGATTTTTTCTTGAGCGTTGTGAGACAGTTCTAATTCGTCAAAGGAGTAAGTAAATCCACGCATAGTCATAAATTCTTTTAGAAGTTGACAAATATGATTTAGAAACTGCCTTCCTGCGTAAGTTCCGTCATCTTTTATTATTCGATGCAATAAGCTTTCTGACTGTTCAGCACCTATTGATCGTCTGTCGATCACACCGCATTTTAGAATGCCATCTTTGATAACTACATAAGCGTCATGTGGACAATCTTCGTATAGGCATGTAGCGCAACCAACGCATGTAGTCGCTTTCAACACATAATTCATATCTTTCGGGACGAAGAGACTGAAAATTCGTTTTCCTGTCCACAACGGCTCTGGCGCCTTTATTTCTGGTTCAGGCAAGAGGCCATCGTAATCTGCTGCTATCGCAAGTCTGCAAACTTCTTCTTTTGTAAGTCTAGTGGATTTTCTAGTAAACAGATATGCGGATGTTATGAAGTCTCGAATCGCGCCTATGATAGGTCCTCCGAATCTCGGTGACAGGATTTGGTCTTGCACCTGCATGAGAAGGCGGGCTTCAGTTTGTGCTTCTTCGCTTTGAGGTACATGAAGATTCATTTCGTCTCCGTCAAAGTCTGCGTTATATGGTGGACAAACGCAGAGGTGCAGGCGAAAAGTTTTGTGAGGCAACACTTTTACATAGTGTGCCATAATAGACATGCGGTGAAGAGAGGGTTGCCTATTAAAAACCGCAATGTCACCGTTCTTGAGATGACGCTCCACTATGAAGCCTGGCTCTAAGACTTCTGCAACTTTTTCTCTATCTACAACAAACTCTAGTCTGACACGCTTTCCATCAGGTCGAACAACGTATAGGGCGCCGGGATAATTTGTTGGACCGTTTTTTACGAAATTTTTCATTTCATTTAGGTTCCATTCAGTAAGTTTCTCAGGCATTGAAAGTCGCATCGCAATTTCAAGTGGAACCCCAACTTCGCTGATGTCGAGATTTGGGTCTGGAGAAATCACAGTGCGAGCCGAAAAGTCAACTCTCTTCCCAGACAAATTGCTTCTGAACCTTCCTTCTTTTCCCTTCAGACGCTGTGATAGAGTTTTAAGTGCTCTGCCAGAACGATGTCTAGCAGGCGGGATTCCAGAAGCCTCATTGTTAAAGTACGTGGTCACATGATACTGCAAAAGTTCAGATAAATCCTGAATAATAAGTGTAGGTGCTCCAGCTTCCATATTTTCCTTCAAGCGCTGATTAATGCGAATTATGTCAACGAGCTTATGAGTTAAATCATCCTCAGAGCGAATGCCAGACTCCAAAGTTATGGATGGCCTAACATAAACGGGCGGGACCAAAAGTACCTGCAAAACCATCCATTCCGGATGTGCACTCTGAGGATTGAAACCAAACAATTCAAGATCAGTTTCGGGTAGGCGCTCAAGTCTTTCTCGAATCATACTCGGCGTTAATCGCTGAGCACCTGCTTCTGGAATGTCCTCAGTAAATTTCGTTGGTTTCTCAAAAATTATCTTATATTGAACTGCCCCACAATGAGGACATGACTTCTCTCTTGCC
>Ga0315314_1001402_pt1 | contig 21905 bp, 18 predicted proteins | sample TDP9_MG_FD_203631 | JGI IMG/M metagenome (GOLD analysis project Ga0315314, IMG submission 203631) | Freshwater sediment microbial communities from Lake Towuti, South Sulawesi, Indonesia - TDP9 | ecosystem: Environmental > Aquatic > Freshwater > Lake > Sediment | place: Indonesia: South Sulawesi... | reverse complement strand
TACCGGGCAGAGTTCCCCGAGCGATTTCTGGCTTTGGCCGAAAGGTTGAAAGGGCTGCCGGCCGAGATCTGGGTCGAGAAGGAGGAGGCCTACGAGCTGCTGGAGCCCATCACCTCCCGCCTGGGGGTCAGGCTGCATCTGGTGGACTGGCTGGAAGCTCTGGGGGAGGCTCGGGATTCCCTGTGGGAGTTCATGGGCCGAGGCTGGTCGTGATCCGTCGCCTGTGGGGGAAATAGTCAAGACTTCCGAAGTCTGAGAGACTTCGGAAGTCTGCAGAAACTTTGTCAAGGAGGACAAGAACCATGGCCGACAAACTGGCCTTCATCACCGAAGAGATGGCCAATCTCAAAGAACAAGGGCTCCTCATCCACATCCGCACCATGGAATCGCCCGTAGGTGCCTGGATGGTGGTGGACGGCCAGAGGGTGCTCAACTTCTGCACCAACAACTACCTGGGGCTGGCCAACCACCCCAGACTCAAGGAGGCGGCCAAGCGGGCCATTGACCAGTGGGGCGTCGGCCCGGCGGCGGTGCGCACCATCGCCGGCACGCAGAGGCTGCACCTGGAGCTGGAGCGGCGCTTGGCCGAGTTCAAGGGGGTGGAGGCCTCCCTGTACGTCCAGGGCGGCTTCGTGGCCAACCAGGTGGCCATCCCCGCCCTGGTGGACCGGGAGGACGTCATCTTCTCCGATCGGCTGAACCACGCCTCCATCATTGATGGCTGCCGGCTGTCGCGGGCCGCCATCGTCGTCTACGAGCACTGCGACCCTGAGGACGCCGAGCGCCAGATCAAGGAGAACATCGGCCAGTACCGCCGCGGCCTCCTGGTCACCGATGGGGTGTTCAGCATGGACGGCGACATCGCCCCCCTGGACCAGCTCTACGAGGTCGCCGAGAGGTACGGGGTGGTGACCATGGTGGACGACGCCCACGGCGAGGGGGTGCTGGGCCGGGGCGGGCGGGGCATTGTTGACCACTTTGGGCTGCATGGCAAGTTCGACATCGAGATGGGGACGCTCTCCAAGGCCTTCGGCGTGGTCGGGGGGTCGCTGTCCGGCAAGAGGGTTATCATTGACTACCTGCGCCAGAGGGGCCGTCCCTTCCTCTTCTCCAGCGCCACCACCCCCGCCGACACTGCCGCCTGCCTGGCGGCCATCGTCCTCTTGGAGGAGTCCACGGAGCTGGTGGACAGGCTGTGGGAGAACACCCGCTACTTCAAGGCCGAGATGAAGGGCCTGGGCTTCGACACCGGCAAGAGCGAGACGCCCATCACCCCGGTGATGCTGGGGGAGGCATCGCTGGCCCAGGGGTTCTCCCGTCGCCTCTTCGAGGAGAGGGTCTTCGCCATGGCCCTGGGCTACCCCACCGTCCCCAAGGGGCAGGCCCGCATCAGGGTCATGATCTCCGCCATCCACTCCCGGGAGGACCTGGATCGGGGCCTGGAGGCCTTCCAGAGGGTGGGGAAGGAGCTGGGGGTCATCTAATTGACTGGGCCTGGCTCGGATGGGTATCACGGAGCCTGCAAAGCATTCAGGGCTTCGCCCTTGAGGGCTCAGCCCGAAGGGTTGACGATCCCATGGCCATAAAAGGCATCGGCATCAACGCCCATTCAGCACGGCTGGGTGGCAGCCTGGAGGTGCTGGAACGGGACCTGGCCTATTTCCAGCGCCTCGGCTTCGATTTCGTGGAGATACCGGTCCACGGGGTAGACGCTATTCTCAACGGGAGGCTCAACTCCAGGCACATGAGGAGGGTGAAGGAGACGCTCGTCAGGCTCCCCCTTAAATATACCGTGCACTGCCCCGACCTATTGAACCTGATGGACGCTGAAGACTTTCCTATGCACAGAAGCGTGTTCGAGGCAAGCATCGAGTTCGCTGGAGAGATAGGAGCGGAGATCCTGGTCTACCACAGCGGCAGGATCGAGCTGCGGGACGAATACCTGGGAGAGGTGGTGCTCACCAGGGAGCTCCTTACCCTGCCAGACCGCGCCTTCGTCAAGGGGCGCGAACAGGTGGAGCGGGAGACCTTAGCGGAATTGGCAGAACTGGCGAAGGGCCTGGGGGTAACGATCTGCGTGGAGAACTCCGATCCCATGATCGAGGAAGGGGCGCTTTGGGAGTTGACCCGTCGCATACAGCAGAAGGGGATCGACCTCTCCTACCGCATCGCCCCCGCTGGGGATATCGCCATGTACAACTATGGGGGGACGATAGACCGTCTGGTCGAGCAGGTGAAGAAGGTGGGCAGGGACAACGTGGCCATCGCCTTCGATTTCGGCCACGCTTACATCGCCTCACGCTACTACGGCTTCGACTTCCTCGAAGCCATTGAACTGGCCATACCGCTGGTCAAGCACGTCCACCTCCACGATGATTTCGGCAAGCCAGCGGGGCTGGATCGGCGGCACATGGTGCTCATGCCCGACGGCAAGGGAGATCTGCACCTGCCCATCGGCTGGGGGGAGATACCCTATCGGGAGGTCTTCTCCCGTTTGAAGGGCTACAACGGCATCCTCCTACTGGAGATAAACCCGCGCTATCGCGATTACTACGGGGAGGCCCTCCAGGAGACGCGGAGGCTACTTGCGGAGTGCGGCATTCCAAACACTGAAGCCGCTGAATAGCACCGAAGACACTGAATCAGACGGACCTAATCCCTCCGTAAACCACTGATTTTCAGTGCATTCAGCGATTATCAGCGTAATCAGTGTTAAGGGGGAAAGATGGAGCTGATCGTGGCCATTGTCCCGGATGAGGATGCGGGGGAGATAACAGAGGCCCTGGCGGATAAGGGCTATAAATCCACCAGGGTCAGCACCGCCAGCGGCTTCCTGAAGATGGGCAACACCACCCTCCTGATAGGTGTCGGATCCGACCATGTGGAGGAGGTGCTGGGAATCATCAAGTCCAAATGTCGCCCTCGCACCGAACCCGTCCCCCCTTCGCCGGCCAGAAGGCCGAGCGGGTTCCCTCCGCTCCCGTCGGGGGAGATAAAAGAGGTCGAAGTAGGCGGCGCGGTGGTCTTCATCCTAGAGGTGAAGCGGTTTGAGAGGTTTTAAGCCATCGCCTGATCTTGACAGATTTGGAGAAACTGGTTACAATAGAGATAGCTGCATACATCTACCTCGGGAGGCGATTCTCGGAAGGGGGTGATGGAGGGGAAGGAGAGAGTTTTTCGTCCGTTATGAGGGTGCCAAGATCAGCACCCCAAACCTAAAGCACAAGGAGGAGGAAAATGTTCTCGAAGAAGAGAAGGCTGATGATCCTTTCGCTGCTGGTGGCACTGGCGATGATGGCTGCTTGTGCCCCGCCACCAGAGAAGGTTGAGGTGACTAGGGTTGTCGAGGTCACCAGGGTCGTCGAGAAGGTCGTCGAACCCACCCCGCTGCCGCCGGAGTTCACCTTCTACATCGTCTCCCACGGTGGACCCGCAGATCCATTCTGGGGTGTGGTGATGAAGGGCATGGAGGACGCGGCGAAGGTCCTCCCCATCAAGGCGACCTACTCGGGGCCGGAGAAGTACTCCGTTGCAGAGCTGGTTGACCTGCTGAACAGCGCCATCGCCGCTAAGCCAGACGGCCTAGCCGTCACCATCACCGATCCCAAGGCCGTCGAAGAGCCGCTGAGGAGGGCCATTGATCAAGGCATCCCTGTTGTAGCCATCAACGTCGCCGACCCCAGGCCTGAGGAGGAGCGCATCCCCTACATGTTCTACATCGGCATGGACGAGTACCTGGGCGGGATCCAGGCGGCCAAGAGGATGCTCGCTGTCCGCACGCCGAAGCGGGCTGTTTGCGCTATACACGAGGTCGGGCACGTGGGCCTCGAGGCAAGGTGCAAGGGCTTTGAGGAGATCATGTCGGAGGCCGGCGTGCCGGTGGAGAAGCTGGACATCGGCACCGACCCAAGCGCGGCCGTCGAGGTGATCAGGAGCTACTTTGCTGCCAACCCGGACACCGATGCCCTCCAAACCCTGGGCCCGCTCGGCGCCATACCGGCCATCCAGTTCCTTAAGGAGGAGGGCCTGGTGGGGAAGGTCCTGCACGGGAGCTTTGACATCGATGAGGTCACCCTGGGCGGCATCGAGGATGGGATCACCCTGTTCTCCATCGACCAGCAGCAATACCTGCAAGGGTACCAGTCCATGATGTGGCTATACCTGTACAACAAGTATGGGCTCAGGCCGGCCGCAGGACAAGACATCCTCACCGGACCGGGGTTCGTGGACAGCACCAACGTAGCTCTGGTCGCAGACCTGATCAAGGCTGGGATCAGGTAGTTGGTGAGGAGGCCGAGCGAAAATGGGAATTGGAGAGGGAGACCCTCCTCCCTCTCCAATTGTTTGTCTGTGGGATTTGAAAGCATCACCCCTCGAACTCCTAAACCGAAGGCATGAGCTAAGTCCTAACCTCCTGGGGCCGTGAATCCCTTGAATTTGTGAGGCTTGCTAAGCGAGAGGAGAGCTGTGGTCATGAACATGAGAATGCCATCCCTTCGAGCGTTAACATACCGGCTGCAACGATACCCTGAAATCGGGGCACTAGCCGGCTTCCTTGCCGTTTTTGTTGGTTTCTCCATCTTTGCGGAACATTTCTTGACCCTCGGTTGCCTTTCCGGCATCTTGACCATGGCCGCGGAGCTGGGAATAGTAGCGGTTGGCATCACCTTCTTGATGATCTCCGGCGAATTCGATCTGTCCGTGGGCTCCATCCTTGGTGTCTCCGCTATGGCCTTTGCCCTGTTGGCGAAGGCTAACGTCCATCACTTGGCTGCCCTGCTCATCGCCTTAGGGTTGGGTAGCTTAATTGGGCTCCTGAACGGCCTTCTCGTCGTGTGGACGCAGATCCCCTCGTTCATCGTTACCCTGGGCACGATGATGTTTTGGAGAGGGGTTTTGCTCGCAGTGACAGGCGGTTTTCCCGTGGCATACGATGGGTACTCGCTCCTCATGTACGCCTTGTCCGGAAGATTCGGGGGTGGGTTTCACATGTCGGCCTGGTGGTTCGGAGCCCTCGTGATCGTCCTCACCGTAGTGCTCACCCAAACCCGGTATGGAAATGGGGTATTTGCCACGGGTGGGGGCCCGGGGGCGGCCAGGGCCTTGGGGGTCAACGTGCATAGGGTCAAGGTCGTCAATTTCATCCTCTCGGGGCTCTTGGGCGGGTTCGCTGGCATTGTTCAGTTCAGCCGCTTCAGTTCGGTTGATCCCCTGCGGGGATCGGGGATAGAGCTGGAGGCCATAGCCGCCGCGGTCATCGGCGGGACGCTTCTCTCTGGCGGCTATGGGAGCATCGTGGGGACCCTTCTGGGCGTCCTGATGGTCGGTATGATCAGGAGCGGGCTGGTTCTGGCGGGGGCCCCCGCCTATTGGTACCGGGCCTTTATCGGCGTCATCCTTATCATAGCCGTGATCATCAACACCAAGATCAGAGGGATGGTGGCCAGATGAGCGAGGAAAGAGCACCATTGGTGCAAATGATCAACATCAGCAAAAGCTTCGGTCATGTTAGGGCCTTAAGGAACGTGGACTTCACGGTCGGCCGCCAAGAGGTAGTGGGGTTGCTTGGTGACAACGGCGCGGGCAAGTCGACCCTGATCAAGATCCTGACAGGGCTCTATCCCCCGGACTCAGGGGAGATCTACTTCGAGGGGAGGCGAATCCTCTTCTCCTCCCCCCGGGAAGCCAGGGCCCTGGGCATCGAGACGGTCTACCAGGACCTGGCACTGGTCGAGCTGATGAACATCTCACGGAACTTCTTCCTGGGAAGGAAACCAACTAAGCGGATAGGCTTCGTTGACCTCCTTGACGTGAAGAAGATGGACAAGGTAGCCGAGCAGGTTCTGAGCGAAATCGGCATTCAGATCAGATCACCCCGCGAAGAAGTCTCCATCCTATCCGGGGGAGAGAGGCAATCGATCTCCATCGGCAGGGCCATGCACTTCGGAATGAAGCTCCTCATCTTGGACGAGCCGACCTCCTCTTTATCAATCAAAGAGGCGCGCAAGGTGCTGAACTACGTGACCGAGGCGAAGAGAAGAGGGCTCTCAGTCATATTTATCACCCACAATATTTACCACGTGTACCCGGTCGCCGACCGGTTCACCATCCTGAGCCATGGCGTCAAGGTGGGCGATTTCGACAAGCGGGAGGTCAGCCCGGAGGAGATCGCCGAGCTGATCGTGGGAAGCGTAGCCGCTTGAAAGCTGGGCTTTGATGGAGGATAACAATGCCAGGAGAGCCAAAGTACCTCACCACGGATCAACCCGGCATCGTCTTTGAGAACACGGCCGTGGGGCGGCTGAAGAAGGAGATCTGGGAGGCCAGCGATAAGGAGATTGACGCTACCCTGGCCGAGTACGGGGTGCCCTCGCCCTGCGAGTGGGCGAAGCTAGGGTCCTACATCCAGACGACGGTGCGCCATGACTTGGTCGAGAACCGCCGCAGGAACGACATCGTCTTCATCCCCGTGGGGAGCACCGAGCTGCACGGCGACCACACCGTGAGCGCCATGGACACGCTCTTCGTCAGCCTGATCGTCGAGGCCGTGCGCCGCTACACGGCCCAGCGCGGCGCCCCCGTGAACCTGGCCCTGCCGCCCCTGATGTACGGGGCCCACCCCTACCACCACATCGGCATGCCGGGCACGGTCGCCATCCGAGATGAGGTCGCCAAGGAGTTCCTAGTGGATGTCATGCTCGGCCTGTGGAACGATGGCTTCCGCAAGCAGGTCATCGTCAATAATCACGGGCAGCTCTGGGTGCTGGAGGCGGCCATCCACGAGTTCACCAAGCGCTACCAACTGCCGGGCATCTACCGCGTGGTGGATTGGCACCGCGCCGTGCGCGAGTTCTTCCGCACCAGGGAGCTCGGCGGGGAATTCGAGACCACCTTCATCCACGCCGACGAGGCGGAAACGTCGCTGGGCCTGCTCCTCTTCCCTGAGATGGTGAAGATGGAATACGCCGTGGACACGGAGCCCGTCTCCTTCCTGCCCGGCGGGCACTTGGACACCGCCGTTGACGCCTACCGCCGGCCATGCCGCTGGTCGGAGGGCGAGGGCCACGCCCCCATCGAGATCGCCGGGACGCCGGAGGGGGTGGTGGGCAAGCCCACCCGCAGCGCGGCCTACAAGGCCAAGCGGCCTCTGGCCGCCATCCTGCGCTACCTAACGCTCCTGCACGACGAGATCCTGGAGGCCTTCCCGCCGGGGGAGGTGCTGCCCACGAAGATGGTGACCCTCCGCTCGGCCGAGGAGATGGAGCCCTACCTCAAGGAGCCCATGAGCCCCGGCTGGAAATCGGTCTACGGCCTGCCAAAGATTGGCCAATAAAGGGGACCGAGCATGAAGCTGAGCATCGTCCTCTTCACCCAGACAGCCCGATTTGAGGCTCTGGCCTACAAGGGCGATTTCGAGCGCAACGTGGCCGAGATTGCTCGCCTAGGCTACGATGGGGTGGAGCTGGCCGTCCGCGACCCTAAGCTCCTCGACGCCGACTACGTGGAGGAGGTGATAGGCCGCCTCGGCCTGGAGGTGCCGGCCATCGGCACGGGCCAGGCCTACGGCGAGGAGGGGCTCTCCTTCACCGACCCCGGCGAAAGCGTGCGGCGGCGGGCGATGGAGCGCATCCGGGAACAGATTCGCTTCGCCCGGCGCTTCGACGCTCTGGTCATTCTCGGCCTCATCCGGGGGAAGGCGGTGCCGGGCGTGGGGTGCGAGCGGGCCACCGCCTGGCTGGTCGAGGCCCTGGGGGAGTGCGCCGCCCTCGCCGAGGAGGAGGGCGTTAAGCTGGCCCTGGAGCCCCTCAACCGTTATGAGACGAACCTGGTGAACACCGTCGCCGAGGCCCTTCAGCTCATCGAGGAAGTGGGGAGCGAGGTGGTGGGGCTTCTCTTCGACACCTTCCACGCTAACATCGAGGAGCCCTTCATCGAGAGGGGCATCCGGGCGGCGGGCAGCCGCCTCCTTCACGTCCACGTGGCCGACTCCAACCGCTGGCATCCGGGCGCAGGGCACCTCGATTTCGCCTCCATTGTGCGCGCCTTGCGAGAGGTTGGCTACGAGGGCTACCTCTCCGCGGAGATCCTGCCCCTGCCTGACCTCCATACCTGCGCCCGAAAAGCAATCGAATTCCTGAGGACAAGCTGTCTCCCCGAAAAGGGGCAGAAGTAACTTATGGAAACGAGGCCTCTCTCCGAATCGTGTGAGAGAAAGCATAGATTGGGAGAAGTAACGAAACCTCTCCCCGGAAAATATGAGAGAATGCATAAGTGGAGGGAATGGAATACTCCGATAGTAAACGGGGAGAGGTTTCGTTAGCAGAACTTCGTGAGCAAACGGAGAGCGGTTTCGTTTGTAGAGAGGGGGAGACAGCTTGTCAGAGGAGGCTTTAATTTGGAGTGCGCAAGAGCATCCAGGCCATGCTTGCGCCAAATGCGGTTATTCCCAATTATAAGCTCTTTTGGCCCACTGGTGTCAGAGGCATAGATGAGATACGAACCTGTTATCGGCATCGAGGTTCACGCCCAGTTACTGACCAGATCGAAGATGTTCTGCCGTTGCAGCGCTGACTACGCTGCGGCTGAACCCGACACCCACGTCTGCCCCGTCTGCCTGGGGATGCCTGGGGTGCTGCCGGTTATCAACCGCAAGGCCGTGGAGTATACCATCATGACCGCCCTGGCCCTCCATTGCCAGATACCCCAGTACTCCAAGTTTGACCGCAAGAACTACTTCTACGCCGACCTGGTAAAGGGGTATCAGATATCCCAATACGACCTGCCCTTCTCGCGCGATGGCTGGCTAGAAATCGAGGCTTCGCCCCGAGGCTCAGCCCGAGGGGTGGACGGGGAGAGGCGCCGCATCGGCATCCGGCGAGTCCACCTGGAGGAGGATACGGCCAAGCTGGTCCACGTGCACCGTGATGGGGAGGGCTACAGCCTGGTGGACTTCAATCGCTCCGGGGTGCCCCTGATGGAGATCGTCAGCGAGCCGGACATCCGTTCGCCGGAGGAGGCCAGGCTCTACCTCCTCAAGCTGCACACTATCCTGCGCTATCTGGGTGTGAGCACGGGAGACATGGAGAAGGGGGCGATGCGCTGTGAGGCCAACGTCTCGTTGCGACCGGTCGGGGCAGGGGAATACGGCACCCGGGTGGAGATCAAGAACCTCAACTCCTTTCGATCAGTCAAGCTGGCCCTGGAGTACGAGATCGAGCGGCAGAGGCGCATCTTGGAGGAGGGTGGAACCGTTGAGCAGGAGACCATGGGCTGGGACGAGGCCAGAAACATCACTGTCCTGCAGCGCAGCAAGGAATACGCCCACGATTACCGCTACTTCCCCGAGCCTGACCTGCCCCCTTTGATCCTCAGCCGGGAGTGGGTGGAGGAGATAAGGGCCAGGCTGCCGGAGCTGCCCGATGCTAAGCTGGAGCGCTTCGTGCGTGAGTATGGCCTCTCCCGCTACGACGCCGAGGTGCTGGTGGCGGAGAGGGCGGTGGCCGATTACTTCGAGGAATGCGCGAAGGCCGGCGCAGGGCGGGTCGAACCTAAGGCTATCGCCAACTGGGTGACGGGGGAACTCTTCCGCTTGATGAAGGTCCAGGAGGTGGAGATAGGCCAGGTGGAGATAACCCCTGACAAGCTGGCGGCCCTCATCGGCCTGGTGCAGGACGGAACCATAAGCACAACCGCTGCCAAGGATGTCTTCGCCGAGATGTTCGAGACGGGGCGTGCCCCTGACGAGATCGTTCGCGAGAGGGGCCTGGCCCAGATAAGCGATGAGGTCGAGCTATCCCGCATTGTGGACGAGGTCATCGCCGCCAACCCTGAACCTGTGGCTGATTATCGGGCCGGCAAAGAGCAGGCACTGCGCTTCCTCGTCGGCCAGGTGATGCGAGCCACCAGGGGCAAGGCCAACCCAAAGGCGGTAAATGAGCTCTTGCTAGAGAAATTATAGCGGGAATAGGGACAAGGGCGTTCCTGAGGAGCGCCGAAGAGGGCGCTTTTTGGTCACCCAAAAACCAAAGGAGGTTTAAACGATGAACAAAGGAGAGAGTCCCTACCAGATGGCGCTGTGGCAGTTCGACGAAGCCGTCAAATACCTCACGCTCAAGCGCGGCGTCGTCGAATACATGCGCTATCCAAAGCGGGAGTTGACCGTCAACTTCCCCGTAAAGATGGACGACGGCTCAGTGAAAATCTTCACCGGCTATCGGGTCCATCACAACATCGTCCTGGGCCCCGCCAAGGGCGGCATCCGCTACCATCCCGACGTCACCCTTGATGAGATGCGGGCCTTGGCTATGTTGATGACCTGGAAGTGCGCGGTGGCCGGCCTCCCCTACGGCGGTGCCAAGGGAGGAGTCGTCTGCAACCCTAAGGATTTGTCCCCCCAGGAGTTGGAGAACCTCACCCGCCGCTACGCCACGGAGATCACCCTTATGATGGGCCCTGAGAGCGACATCCCGGCCCCCGATATGGGCACCGACGCCCAGGTCATGGCCTGGATCATGGACACCTATAGCATGCACAAGGGCTACTCCGTCCCTGCCGTGGTGACGGGTAAGCCCGTAAGCATCGGCGGCTCGCTGGGAAGGAGCGAGGCCACAGGACGGGGGGTGATGATCATCGCCCGCGAGGCATGCAAACATCTGCGCATGCCCTTCGAGGGCGCCACTGTGGTCGTGCAGGGCTATGGCAAGGTTGGTGCGGTTTCCGCCTGCCTCTTGCACGATGCGAGCTGCAAAATCATTGGCGTCAGCGATTCCAGGGGGGGCGTTTACAATCCGAAGGGCCTTGACCCTCGCGACGTGCTGCGCCACAAGGATGAGACGAGGTCGGTCGTCGGCTTTCCCGACGTTGGCGCCATCACCAACGAAGATCTCTTGGAACTTCCTTGCGACATTCTCGTCCCTGCGGCTCTGGAGGGCCAGATCACAGGGGATAATGCCGAACGGATCAAGGCGAAGCTCATCGTGGAGGGGGCCAACGGCCCCACAACCCCTGATGCCGATAAAATCTTGAGGGAAAAAGGGATTTTCGTTGTGCCCGACATCCTGGCCAACGCCGGCGGGGTCACCGTCTCCTATTTCGAGTGGGTACAAGGCCTCCAATCCTTCTTCTGGAGCGAGGAGGAGATCAACTGCAAATTGGAGAAAATCATGACCAAGAGCTTCGCCGAGGTTTGGGCTGTCGTTCAGGAGAAGGGGATTGACATGCGCACCGCCGCCCTGGTGCGGGCCATTGACAGGGTGGCTGAGGCCTTGCTCATCCGCGGTATCTATCCCTAGTTACCTACCCCAGATCCTTATAGGTGGCGTGTAAATGGAGGAGATGAGCGCGCCGTACCCCGTTCTGCTTTCTACTTCCTTATCGTCGACAAATTGGGCATCCAGCATGTAGCGAAGCTTGTCGGCTTTTGGAGCAACGAGGCGTTTGTACTCTTCAACCAAAGCCCGATCCAGTGAGGTTGCTACAGAGGAGAGGGCTGCGGTTTTGCGATCTACCCAGACGATCAGGTTTATGCCTGAGGTGAGATGCGTCGTCTCCTCAACGAGGTCCTCTGGGCTAGTTCCATATTCATATTCGTAAAAGTAGATCGCCTTGATGGTGTCGTCCACTGATCCCAGGTATTCCCCCAGTCGCTTGGCCAAGCAATACCTGAGGTATCCATGGACTGCACAATCTCCATTGAGCAAACACTCTATGGCTTGCTCCCTGCCATCAAGCCCCGCCTTGTTGGTACAAAACTCAAGCGCCTCTTCCATCATGGTCTTAACGGCACTGGATACGTCCGGCACCGTTACGGCAGAAGACTTTGGCCTCGGATTTACTGCTCTAGATGTAACAGTAGACATGTTAAGCTACCTCCTTCCTTCCGAACTGATAAAAGGTTTCAAATTAACCCCTTGCCATTTCCATTTGCTCCCACATGGGCAATCTCCTCTCATAACCAACCAATTTCAGCCCGGTTATCGCCGCCGTGTCCAGGTCTAAAGCCCTTAGCTCCTCTTCGCTTAGGTCCTTGATGTCGTCGTGGCCGGAAAGCATGGTCAGGATCTTGATCTCCTCAGCCGTGGCCTTGATGAAGTTAGCCAACCGCTGACCAGCTTCCTCGGGGTCGAGCCGGGCGCGGAGTTCGGGGTCTTGAGAGGTGATGCCGTAGGGGCAGCGGCCGGTGTGGCAGGCCATGCAGGCCCGGCAGCCCATAGCGATCTCGGCTGCCGTGCCGAAGCCAACGCCGTCGGCGCCCATGGCCATCGCCTTGAAAGCATCCAACCCGTTGCGGATACCACCCAAGACGAAGAGCTTGACCTTACGATGGACACCCATATCCTTCAGAGCCCGCACGGCCGGCGGTATCAGGGCCACCGTTGGGATGCCCACGCCCTGGGTGACCACGGCCGGTGAACAGCCCGTGCCGCCCACCAGCCCGTCAATGGAGATGGTATCTGCCCCGGCCTCGACGCAGGCCTTGACGTCTTCGTAAGGACGGCTGGGGCCAAGTTTGAAGAGGATGGGCACCTTGTAGTCGGTTACGTCGCGTAGGAAAGCGACCATACGCTTCATGTCCTCCAGGTCCTGTACGTCGTAGTAGCGGCAGGGGGAGAGGGCGTCGCTGCCGACGGGGATGCCGCGCACGGCGGCTATCTCTTCGGTGACCTTGACTCCCAGCAGATGGCCGCCCATACCCGGCTTGGCCCCCTGGCCGATCTTGATCTCAACTGCATCGCCAGCGCGGACGTAATCGGCTGAGACCCCCCAGCGGCCTGTGGACCACTGGACGACCAGGTAACCGCCCGGCTCCCATCGCTTCAGCGTCCGCTCTTCGTTCTCGTACCCTTTGATCAACCAGGTTTCGTCCTTCAGCAACCCCCCCTCGCCGGTATTGCTGATGATCCCTGTCTGAGCAGCGCCGATGGCCAGCGCCATCCTGGCTTCTCTGGACACCGCGCCGAAGGACATGGCGGCGAAGAAGAGGGGATACTGCAGGCGTATCGGGTGGTCACAGGTATCCTCGCCGATGACCACCTCCAGTTTGCACTCCTCCCGATATTTGTCGCGGGGGGCGGGAGAGGCGATCTGGGAAGGCACGACGGTGATATGGTCGAAAATGGGGGCAAAGCCCATGGCGCCGAAGCCGCGCAGCATGTACTCGCCGGTCTGTGCCTTGTAGTGAATCTCTTCTACCTGAGGGAAGGTCCACGGCGAGCGCACCAGGAACTCCGATTCGGCGGGGTTGATGCGAATCGCGTCCTCCGGGCAGAACTCGGCGCAGATGCGGCAGCCCACACAGGCGTTGAAATTCTGCACAGCGACCTGGCCCTCGCTGTCGATGGCAAACACGTCGTATTGGCAAACCTCCACGCAGGTGGCACACTTGCCAGACATACGCGCATTGATGCATCGATCCCTAAATACGGTAACACAAAAAGCCCCAACAACTGGCATTATTTCTTCTCCTTCGAATAGAATGGTTTGGACGATATGGGAGATATCTTCCGAAATCGCTTGGCATCGGCTGCAATCTCATATTTCTTGAAATAACCCAATAGCTTTTGGACATCCTCATCATTTAAATCCTCGAGCTTGCAATTGTGGCCTAAGCTTGCAGCTTCCCCGCCGAGGTAGATATTGCCCCGGAGGAGGTAGTTACCCAAGTTCGACCCAGCGTTTCCCACGATGATGACGTCCCCGCTAAGCATGTAGGTTGCGGCTTCGTCACCGACGTCTCCTCCGATGAGGATGGTTGCCCCCTTGTTCATCGTGGCTGTGAAGTCGCCAGCGTTGCCCCTGATCACCACCGTTCCGCCGTAGCAGTATTGCGCCGCTCCATAATCGGCGTCGCCTTCGACCAGCACAGTGCCTCGCGTCATGTTGTCGGCTAAGTACTTGCCGGCGTGGCCTCTTACCCTGATCAAGGCCCCGTCGTTCAGCACCCCCAGGTAGTCACCGCTATTCCCTTCGATGGTGATGTCGCCACCCTTCAATCCCCCGCACAATCCGTGCAGGTGGGTGGCATTCTCAATGATCACTTTACTCTCGGAAATCATCCCCTTTATTTCAGCGCTGACTGCGCGCAGATCTTTGTCCTTAGCATTGAGCACACGCGGCATAGCAGTTCGCCTCCTCCCTTCTTAACTCGGCTGGTTTCTTGACCTCGTAGAGGCGGACAAATGCCTGCTTGACCTCAGCCCTCTTCCGGGGCTCCCCCAGGGCGTCAAGCATCATGACCATAAGTTTATCGAACGCCTGTGCTCGTTTCCTCCTCTCTTTTTCCTCCTTGGCCCGGCTGAGTGCAGCCTGGTCGACTTCCTCGCTAACCTCCAGCAAGTCGAAGTCGAGGGCGTTGCGCAGGCAGATCTCGCCTACCTGACTCCTGGCGATCAGCGTGCAGTACCCTTCCTTAGCGCCGACGGTGCCTACGGCGATGTCCGCCGACTCACCGAGATAGTCGTCGCAGCTAGCGCATCCGCGGCGGGTGTACTTCTCCACCTTGGTCAATGGAATCACCTTTGTCGAGCCATCCCACAGGAGAGCCGTAAGCAGATTCTCGCGAGGCGAAGCCTGCAGGCGTTTTATGCTCTGTGGGGCGATGTCCATCTCGTTAGTCAAAAATCCATTGACTAACTCGGTTAGATAGACGCCAGTGCAGAAAGCGGCGATGCTCAATCTTAAGGCCTGGCGGTAAGGAGTCAGCCGTTCGTTATCAGAAGACCTCAGCTTCTTGAGCCCTTGGCTGACGCAGGGCGTGCCCACGATGGCCAGGTTTCGCAGTCCCCTTTCGTAAACCGCCTCGTTTAGAGCGCTCAGGGTTGGCACCCAGATGTATTGCACCCCCAGGCTATCGATGACCTCACCCACCGTCGTTGCGACCTTGGCTACAGGCTTCAGTGTCCAGGGATCCATATCCATCAGTATCACCCCATCGATGAAACTTGCCGATATAGCCGCAACTAGCAGGTTTTTGATAACGTCGCTCGGCTCATCGGATTCTAGAATGCCTTTTGTTCTCGCTGACACCAGACGCCGGGGCTCCAGGGCACTCCATTCCTCCTCCAGCCGGGGGCAACCTTCCTCACAGAACTTCTGACAGAAGAAGCAGGTATCCAGCTTGGTATGGGATAATCCCAAGACCTTATCCCTCTCCTCCAAAGTGGGGTGTTCATCCGCACCCCAGAATAGCACGCCTTTGGAGCAAAGAGCCACGCAGTTTCCACAACCGCAACATCTATCCAGAGCCCAGACCTCCTTCTCTAACCTCGCTGACATTGCCGACCCCCTTAGCTCAGTGAATTGAGTGCGCACCCAATTTCCTTATCTGAAACGCGAAGGATCTTATTGCATCGCTGAAGTCTTCTGGGTTGTCGCATTTGAGCCACTCCAGCCGCAATCGCCTTGAATCCAAGCCATACGCTTCCAACAGTCCCTTGAGCCTAGAGATCCGCTCCTCAGCCCGGTTACTTCCTGAAACATAACGACAATCCTCGGGGTGGCAGCCACCCAGGAAAACCCCATCTGCCCCATTGAGGAAGGCCCAGAGAATATGTAGAGGATCGATTCTCCCTAAGCAGGGCACCCTGATGACTTCGATATTTTGACTGTAGTGGAGTCTATCAAAAGGTAAATCGGCATCTCCATAGCTGCACCAGTTGCAGCGGAAACCGAGTACATTGGGGGCACCGTTTTGAGACTTCACCGCCAGCGCAGCTTCGATCTGGGAAATCATCTGCTGATCGGCGAATCGACTCATCTCGATAGCCCTAGAAGGGCAACTAACTGCACAGGCCCCACAGCCTTGGCAGAGTGCGGGGTCGACCTTCGCAACAAGTAGCACCTCGCCGCTCTTCCCATCGGCGCCAATCGCTCCGTACGGACAAACGCTGATACAAGTCCCGCACCCGCTGCACAGGTCACCGTCAATCATGGCGATTGGCCCTTCCGCTTCGTGAAGCATCAAAACATCAGGGTCACAATCGAGCGCTCGAAGCAAAGACTGGAGCAACAAGATGCGACACCTGATGATTCTGCTTCCGTCTTCAAAACGACAATGGTCTTCCCTACATGGGATCACCGCAATCCTTTCGATGCCCATATCGAGGGCTTTGAGAAAGAACTCTGATGAGATACGACCTACACATGGGAGGCATATAGGCAGGAAATCAGGAACGCCAATGATGTCTTCTATCTCCTCAGCGGTTGGAGTACTCCCACGGCAGGTCAAAGCGATGGCCTTGAACCCGTTTGCTCGCACTGAAGACTGGACATCTCTAACTAAGGAGACCAAATCATAGTATGCCGATTCAATGGCGCCGGATGGGCAAGCACTATAGCAGATCCCACAAAGCTGGCACTTCTCTAGGTCTATCTTAGCTGCGGTGGCTCCAGGGCTTAGTGAAATGGCGCCAAAAGGGCATATGGTGGAGCATATGCCACATTTACTACAATAGTCGGCATTCAACTTGATAACAAATCGGCTCCAAACCTTTGTCGGTCGTGTATAAATGGAGGTGATCAAGGCGCCGTAACCTGCTCGTTCTTGGACATCGCGGTCATCGATGACGTTAACCGTCATAAGGCTACGCATCGCCTCAGTCGCTGGCCCTAATAGGGACTTGTATTCATCAAGGAGCTCCCCGTCGATAACCCGCACCAGCGGCGCCAGGGCGTCCTTTTGGCCATCTACCCAGACGATCAAATCTAGGCCCTCGGTAAGGCTAGGCTTCTCCTCGATGACCTCACCGGGCATGGCCTCGGGCTCGAAGAGGTACACCGCCTTGACCGTCGCCTCCACACTACCTAGATAGTTGCCGATTTCCTTGGCCAGCCCATAGTGGAAGTACTCGTAGGCAGCGCGGTTGCCTCCCTTCAGCGCCTCAGCGATCGCATCGCGCCCCAGGATGTTGGTCTTCTGCCCGCAGAAGTCCAATGCCTTGACCATTATCTCCTGGCACACGTTGACCAGATCGAGCTGCGGTAACGGAAGACTGCTGATTGTTTTATTGCGTATCCCTAATTCGTAGTTTGCACTGACCAGGGCCTATCACCCCCCGCATAAAGTATATTAAAAAGGCCATGAAAACCTCATAGAAATGGGGGGCAGAAAGATGAAAAATTCATGAAAAACAGTTAAGAGATGAGCCGTTTGGGGAATAGATAAAGCCACCCCTGAGCTTACGGGGTGGCTTTACAATCCGTTCCAATAAATAGTTTAGAAGCGGCATCAACCCGGCGGTCATCACATGTAAAAAGCCACCCTCTGGATTAAGGGTGGCTTTGCGGAATTTTGGCACTAAGCAGATGAATTACGCCTCGTTTTCTTGGGGGCAGGAAAGCATGTAGCCCACGCCGGGTTTAGTGAGGATATACTTGGGCTCGGCTGGGTTCTTCTCTATCTTCAGACGCAGGTGGCGGATGTAAGCTCTCAGGTAGTCGATGTCATCCCTATACTCCGGACCCCACACCTTGGTCAGGAGGGCCTTGTGTAACATCACTCGGTTGGCATTCATGGCCAGTTGGCGCAAAAGGTTGTATTCAGTAGGAGTAAGAGCTACCTCTTGATCGCGCACAATAACCTTGCGTTGCGCGAAATTTATGTTCAAATCGCCGCAAACGAGGCTGGATGTTGTTACTACCTCCTCCGGGAATTCGCAGCGGCGCAGCACCGCCTTCACTCTGGCAATCAACTCCTTGGCGCTGAAGGGCTTGGTGAGGTAATCGTCACCACCCACATCAAAACCCCTGATCTTGTCCGCTTCCTGGGCCTTGGCAGTGAGCATGATTATTGGCACGTTGGAGAATTCCCTTATCCGTTGGCAGACCTCGTAGCCGTCCATCCCCGGCAACAAGATGTCCAATAGGATCAGATCGGGCCGCTCTATAGCGGTTAGCTCCAAGGAGGTTTCGCCGTCGGCTGCGCTTATCACCCTGTAGCCCACGGCCTGGAGAACATGGCGCACTAGCTTGACCATCTTCGGCTCGTCATCCACTATCAACACACATTTCTCTTTCACTTACGCCTCACTTTCTGCCAACGGTATCGAAAAATAGAAGGTGCTCCCTTTGCCCGATTCGCTTTCAGCCCAGATCCTACCACCGTGGCTCTCTACTATGGTGCGCGCAATGGGAAGGCCCAAGCCAGAGCCTGCCACATGTCGACCCAGGGCAGACTTAACTCGATAGAACTTATCAAAAAGCCTATTTAAGTGTTCGGGGGCAATGCCTACCCCCTGGTCGGCGACGCTGATGATTACCTCGCCTTCGTCGACCTCACCGCGCACCACCACCAGCCCGCCCTTGGGCGAGTACTTCACCGCATTATCGAGCAAGTTGTGCAGCACCTGCATGAGGCGATGGGGGTCAACTTCGACGATGGGGAAATTCGGCGGGAAATCTACCATGAAACGGTGCTTGTCGGTCCGCCGTGCCACCTCGTCTATGGCTTCCTGGACCAGCTTAGGCATTTGAGCGGGCTGCTTATCTATGCGGAGGAAGCCAGCATCTATAATGGACGACTCCAATAGATCGCTGATGATATCCTGTAGGTTATCGCTCTCATCGTCGATGATCTCTAGAAATTCGCGTTTAGTCGCTTCATCCCACTCTGCATCTTCAATCAGCAAAGCTGTGGCGTAACCCTTGATAGAGGCCAAGGGGGTGCGCATCTCGTGCGCCAGGGTGGCAATCAACTCGGACTTCAACCTATTAGCCTCCTCCACCAGCCGCTTTTGCTCATTCTCCTGCAAGAGTTGGGCTTTGTAGATTGCCAAGGCGGTTAGATCCGCCAGATCCTCAATAAATTCAAGATCATGCCGTGAAAACGCATCAACACTTCGTTGGTTCTCCAAGATAAGGACACCGATATCGATGCCTTCCGAATTCAACGGCACACAGATGGCGCTCTGGGGTAGACCGAGGTGGAAGCGATCCTGCGGCGTCATATCGCCTAAGGCTTCGGCCATTTGCTTCGGCGTGGCGAAGATCTTTGCTTGGCCAGAGTGGAAGGCCTCGCTAGCCATGGACTCCCTAGCCCTGAAGTGAACTTTGGATGGGATTTTGAAATCGTATCCCCAGGCGGAGCGAACCGCCAGCTTATCCAGGCTTCGATCAAAAAGTAGGATAGCGCCCGCATCGGCCAGTTCTAAGACATTGATCAGCATTTCCAAAACCCTTTTAAGCAGCATGTCAAGATCCAGGGCAGAAGCAAGGACCTTAGAGATTTCAAAGAGGGCCGAAAGCTCTTCGGTTTTCTGGCTTGACTTGGCTGCCCGCTGCCTAACTTTTGTATGAGAACCCGCTCTTCCGCGCAACCTTGCACCTCCATGATAAATTATACCAGCATCACTTACCCATGTCAATCCAATGCGATCGCTTGTATGCAACAGTACAGAGCGTCGATTTTAGCAGCGATTGTGGTAAAATGGGGCCAGGAGGCGCTCAATGAACGAACGGGAACGCCAATGGCAGATCTTTGTCCGCAACCGCGAGACCGCTATCGAAGCCCTCCGGCCCGGGGAGTGTGACGGTATCATTCCCGCGGCTCGCGGCTTTTTGGACGGCTTCGCCGGATTTCTTCATGAATGGGGTATGCTCCCCTTGTTCGACACCTTCCTCGATCACCGGGAACGCCGCAGCATCGCCGTTTTCTCCTTCTGCCACACTTTGCTCTACCGCCCCTTGTTCCAGCTACCCAGGCTGGCGAACATTGCTGACACGCTCTTCCAGTCCCCTTATATCATATCCTGCGCCTCTTGGGTTTCAATGCCCGACAGATTGATGTGGGCCTCCATGCCTACTTCGTTGACCGCATCGGCGTGGGTTAAAGCAGCTTCTGGCCGAGTGGCACAAGTGGCAACTCGACCTCCTAGACGGGGGCGACATCGCTGCCCTCACCGAAAGAGCCAGTAGGGTCACTGGAATCCCCACCATCGATGAGGTGGGCCGGGAAGCGATGGCTGACATCCTCGACTTCTAAGGTCGAGGCTCAATCCGTTAGGGCGGTGAGTAAGCACGCAATTGCCTGGTTTGGACCTCATTTGCACCAACGGCAGCGGGCATGTTTGCATCTTTCCCCTTTTGGTGTTATAATTAAAATAAATAGCTTCCTACCTGACGCGGTCCTGAGGTTCTACCCAAAGTGCACCTTTCCGGGGGTAGGGAGCGGAGCCCTTACCCGGAGGCTTGGTGACGAGATCGCTCGCCCTTGATATATCCCAAAGAACGCATGCGAATTAACTTCTCCGAAAGACAATGGCGAGCGATTTCGTCAGGGGTAGATCCATTCCCCTAGATGGGAGGGCGAGATGACGAACCCTCTCTGACGAACTCTCTCCTTTTTGATAGAATACCTTAGGGGAGAGAGTTTGTCATCGCCTTGAAAGGTATTCCATAAGAGAGGGGCGAGAGGGTTCGTCAGAGAGCTTGTCAGGTGACGAACCTTCTCCTGAAGATGGTGGGGCTTTACCCGTTCATTAAGAAAGGAAGAAGGTTCGTTGGGGCTTCGCCTATAGCGAGATGGTTCATCACCCCAGTTCCCTGGCAGGGGATTCACCCTGTACCCTTTTTACTCAAAGCGCATGGAAAGCTAGCACATAGGGTGATTTACTAGCGATCGCTTTTTGTTTTTGTGAAATTTATATTTGACAAAAATAGTTTTATGAGGTATAATTAGGTTTTGTGAAAGTGATGATACTCCCATAAGGCACACTTATCGAAGAAAATGCCACTGATTGAAGGGGGCGGATAAGCTATGGCTAATACAGTGAGTTTAGAATGCAAATCATATGCTAGGATAAGGGATGTGCTCCCCCTGCCTAACTTGATTGAGACCCAGCTGCAATCCTTTAAGTGGTTCCAGGAGGAGGGGTTGCGTGAGCTCTTCGATGAGATCACGCCCATCCGGAGCTTCAATAAGAAACTGGAGCTGCACTTTTTAGATTATCGCTTCGATGAGCCGAAGTATGCCGAGAGGGAATGCCGCGAGAGGGGCATGACCTTTGCAGCCCCACTGTGGGTGTGGGTTAGGCTGATCAACAAAGATACGGGGGAGATACAAGAGCAAGAGGTCTTCATGGGCGACTTCCCCCTCATGACCGACAACGCCGTCTTTGTGATCAACGGGGTAGATAGGGTCGTGGTCAGCCAGCTGATCCGCTCCCCTGGCGCTTACTTCGATGTTGAGGAAGACCGAGCGACGGGCCGTTTCCTTTGCCAGGCCAAACTGATCCCCGATAGGGGGGCTTGGATGGAGTTTGAGACCCGGAGGCGTGATGACATCGCCGTCAAGGTTAATCGTAAGCGTAAGATGCCCGTGACCCTCCTCTTGCGAGCCTTGGCAAGCATTGACGATGGCACTGACCAGGGGGTCCTTAGAGAGGGCAGTGACGAGGAGCTCCTCGAGCTTTTCAGCGCCGTGGATAACATGTCTGACCACCATTACATAAAGGCTACTATGGAGCAGGAGCCATCTCTGGGGCCGAAGGGTGGGCGCACCGCGGCCCAAGAGGCCTTGCTGGAGTTCTATAAGAGGATGCGCCCCGGCGAGCCGCCCACCCTGGAGAATGCCAAGGGTTTCCTCACCTCCCTGGTCTTCGCCCCGCGTCACTACGACCTGGGGAGGGTGGGGCGTCACCAGCTAAATAGGCGGTTGGGCCTTTCCATCCCCCTTAGCAAGCGCGCCTTAACCAAAGGCGATCTGGTGAAGTTCGTGGAGCACATGATCCAGGTGAACAACGGCTCGGAGAGCCCCGACGACATTGACCACTTGGGGAACAGGAGGGTAAAGACCGTCGGCGAACTGATCCAAAACAATCTGCGTATCGGGCTGCAGCGCATGGAGCGGGTGGTGCGGGAGCGGATGAGCATCCGCGAACCAGAGCAGGCTACCCCTGTTTCCTTAATCAACA
>Ga0315314_1001401_pt1 | contig 21917 bp, 35 predicted proteins | sample TDP9_MG_FD_203631 | JGI IMG/M metagenome (GOLD analysis project Ga0315314, IMG submission 203631) | Freshwater sediment microbial communities from Lake Towuti, South Sulawesi, Indonesia - TDP9 | ecosystem: Environmental > Aquatic > Freshwater > Lake > Sediment | place: Indonesia: South Sulawesi... | reverse complement strand
CGCACAGTTATTAGTATAACTCTGCGGCAGCTCGATGTAGTACAAAGAGCGTATGGAGCCATGGTGGCGGATCACGGGATTCGCGTCATTCACCGGGGGAAGGAACGCTATGTTCCCATCTCCCCCGCCTTGCTGGTGAAGGAGGGCCTGGAATGAAGGGTGTAATTGGCCTTGATCTGGAGACGACGACATGGCTCGATGAGAGCCGGCCCATCGTCAATCAACGACTATCTATTGCCTGCGCTTGCACAGCGCTTCGGGAGCGCGCGACGGGGATCAGGACCGATCTGATCTGGGCCGGCGGCTCATTCGGCGAGACGATGGACAGGCGACTCTCCTCTCCTTGCGAGCCACAGATGAGCTTGGTCGAGGTGAGGAACATCCTGGATTATTTGGAGAGGTGGACCAGCAAGGGCTTTATCCCCATCACCCACAATGGCACTCACTTCGATTTCCCTGTGCTCGGCACCAATGCGGGCGAGATCGAACGAGCTGCCCGGCTGTCGCTTAACTCCATTGATCTGATGCTGGTCTTTGCCGCCGTTAAGCGGCATCGCATCAGCTTGCGAGCATTGGGAGATGGGTTCAACCTGAAAAAAGGGACCGAACATATCAGCGATGGCTCCCAGGCATCGCGGGCGTGGCAGGAAGGCAAGCACAGCATGGTCATGCATTACTGCCTGAAGGACACCCAAATCCTATTGGAGATAGCCAGGGAGGTCGACCGCCAGGGCGCGTTTATCTACTCTACAAGATCGGGGGGCTATCGGACGGCATTGCTGCCCGATTGGCTGCGCCACGCCGATCAGTGGACCGTGGCAAACGTTGTCCGTCATGTATGGGAGCAGCCTGACGTGTGGGTGACCATGCCCGCGGTCCCACTAGATTTTGTAGATTGGATACCCACCCGTCTCCTGAGGGAGGAGATCGGCTATGATCCTTTCTCTTGATCCCTCGACGATCCACATCGGCTGGGCTCTCTTTGATGAGGAAAGAGGAGGGCTGCTTCATCATGGCACTTTTGCCACGAGCAAAGGGGCACTAAACAGCCTTACACCGTACCAACAGGTGGCGGATTGGCTGGGTGACATCCTCAGTCAGTGGGAAACTATATCGCATGTCGTCATGGAAGAGGATCTCCCTGCCGCAAAAGCCAAAGGCGGGGGACATGTGGATCGCGCCCTCTCCCGTATGGTTGGCGTATTGATCGGCGTCTGCTATGCGAGAGGCCGCCGGCCCCATCTCATACACAATCAGGCTGTCAAAGCAACCTACAGCATCCCCAATGAGCGCAAAGAAGCTAAGCTAGCCAGCATTGCTTATGCTAACCTTGTTTGCCAGGCCGATGGAGTAAATGAGGTAGCGAATGACCATGCAGCCGACGCCATCCTGGTGGGAAGCTATTTTCTGGGGCTCTATCATCAGCTAGCACTGTGCTCTGAACCGTGGTGCGATGCTGCATACTCATATCGGACAGCCTGAGAAAGGAGTGATTACCGTGGAATGCATCCAACCAAATCGCAAGACGGTCCTGGACTTCTTGAGACGACGGGGGACAGCGGTGGAAATCCATGAAATACGGTTCATGCTGGACGCAAGCCATGGCTGCATCTGGCCCGTCACAAAGATCGAGAGGGTGCTCAAGTCTTTACAGAGGGACGGCCTGGTGGTAAATCACGGGCCTCAAGGATGGGCTGCTAATCCCTTATCGGCATCGCGTAAGCCCCCCAGGAGGGGGAGGCCACCAGCCTCCGCTGCCCTCTAAGCCAAGGGAGCGTGGAATGCATGAGTAACATCCTTAGCTTTCCCCAAGGAGCGCCATCATCGTGAATCCCATTGCTGACTTGCCTGCTACAGCCTCCGACGTATTGGCAGACAGGGCCTCCTGGTATGTGCACTGTGGGGACTGTCGTGAGCTCTTGCCCCTCTTGCCAGATGGGAGCGCAGATGCTCTGGTATGGGACCCACCTTGGGGCGTCGGCAAGGCTTACGGCGAGATGCGGGAGGCCAACGAGGCTGAGTCTTACTGGGCCTGGCTGGAACCGATCTATCAGTTGGCCCTCTCCAAAGTTAAGCCAGGGGGATTGGTGGCTATCTGGCAGACCCAACGCTATCTTCCCTATCTGTGGCGATGGTTTGGGCAGTTCCATCTTTTTGTGGTGGCTAAAAATTTCATCGGCCTGAACAAGGGGGTAATCATCCAGTATGCCTGGGAGCCAGTAGTGATGTTCTATAAAGCGGGGGGTGAGCCCCTCTCCCCGGCCAAGCAGAAGAGGTCATTGGACTGGTTCGTGGCTAACACGGCTCGCACCGTAACTTTCAGCCAGCGGCCTGAATCAGCGCACACATGTCCCCGACCGCTGGACGCCGTGCTCCATATTATCCAAAACTTCGCAGCCGTAGGTGGCGTGATCCTCGATCCAACGGCAGGCTCCGGCACGACGGGCGTGGCTGCCCTGCGCTCAGGCCGCCGTTTTATTGGTTGCGAGATCAACCCAAAGTGGGCGGAGCTGGCGGAGGAACGATTGCGATGCGCGGCTGACAATCTATATGGAGCGCCAATGTTCGATCTATTCCAGCTGGCAGGAGATTATGTACAGGAGGCCCAGTGACCGAAGAAAGTGCCATCTTGCAGCTTGAAAATGACAATTTTTGGATGATAGAAGCTGCTGAGTACCAACGACGCCTGCAATGGCTGAAAGATTTCTACATGGATTGGCTGGAGAGACACGGTGGACACAACGGTCACATGGATTGCGACGGACAGGAGGGAGATCTTCAGCCAGGAGGAGGTGAAGCGGGCTCAGATCAAAGCGGAGTGGCTGTGGCTGAAAGGGGGGCAGAGGGGGGACAGTCCCGTGATCGACCGCATCAGCGACCATGAGATTAGGCTTCACTTGCCGATAACTGTTTGCGAGAGGCAGGTACTCAAAGCGCTGCGTGGCAACAGACACCGCGACATCCAGTTCCAAGAGAGGTAGAGATGTTACTTCACAGTCCCGATCTTATAGACCTGGCGAAGTATGAGGCCGAGCTATTAGAGTGCGCACGTGCTGGCTCCCCACTCTGGCCGCCGCACCCGATCCCGCACCATATGGGGCAATTTTGGACAGCGGGGGAGATGCGAGAGATGATAGCTAATCGGCGCGAGGCAGAGCTTATCTACAAGCGGATCAGGGATGCAGGCGCAGACTCGCTTCCGCTACATTGACCTTCTGGATGTGCCAGAACCCCATAGGTTCTGCTTCGTGATGGAGCCGAGGCTGAGCGATTCGGAAAGCTATATCTATACGACCGTGATGGCGGCAGCTGAGCATCGGCTCTCAGCTTCCAGCTGCCCACAATGCGATCAGGCCAAAGTATTGGCACCATTCATTATCCATCCCTTTCTTCCCCCTCGGCCTCAGCGCAAGGTGGCAAGGGAGCTAGGTATAGAGGTGGGGCTGATCCTGACAACCGTCCTGGATTCACGGCCAGAGATCATGGAGATTCATCCCCTCCGTTACCATCTGAGCTGCCCCCATGAGGGGTGCGGCTGGCACAGGGCTGCGGCTGAGCAGCCCAACTTGGACATCATCCCTAGAGTAGAGGAGCTGGCCATCTACAGGACGAGCCGCTATGATCCCAACCACCTTGTTGGTATGCAGCTTGAGATCGTAAACATGCTGGCCAGAGACGGCCCCTTGACCAGCACTCAGGTCGGCCTCCAGCTGGGGAAGTCGCGACAAAGCATGGCTAACCTGCTGGCTTATCTGGGCAATAAAGGATATGTGGTTATGATGGGGGCTAGAGGGAGGTATCACTCGGCCCCTTTCAGATTAACTACGGCGGAAGAGCGAGCCGAGATTCTCAGGAAGCCGCGCAAGTGGAGCTTTTATAGGATCATCCGGTAGGGTAGGGAGGAGAACATGGGCACTGATAGGGACACTGATAAGAGGCAAGTGGAGGCAATCGCATCCATCGCTTACGCGCTGCGCGCTTTGGGGAATGCCGATGCAGCGACCCCGATGGGCGCTATCGAGGCGCTTGGCGCAGCGATCATCAAATCAGCAGATAGGATCGCGTCCGCAATCGACGAACCTGCCAATTGGTACGAGCTCCCCGATGCCGTGAGTCGGCTTGGCCACGATATGCGGGAGAGCGCGGAGCTCATACGTCAAGGACTCCTGGCCATCGCGGAGGCGTTACGCTATAGGGGCATGGAGGAATAAAGTGAAGGGCCAACAAGCCATCGGCATACCAACAGGGACGGAGATAAAAGGATACTGGCGCTCGGGGCTCCAGTGCTGCCGCTGCACCCCTCTAGCAAGCTCCGGGCTTTTTGAGCTGGATGAGGAAGCCCAAGCACTGACAAGCTGGCGCTACTGGTGCAGGAGATGCCAACATCTGGTCATGACCTTCGAGGAAGCCGAGAGGGCCCTCGATAATAAGGCGCTAGGCGCTATTGGGGTCATTGTGGCGGTCCCTTTCCCACTGGAGCGGGACGCAGACTCATTGGGTCAGTGACATGACTACTCCATTGACCACAGAGGAATGGGTGGCTGAGTTACGCCGGAACGGGTTGGGTTCTGGGGCTTTAGCATCGCGGCAGCAGGTAGGGCTCCTATTCGTGGTGTTCAAGCAGGCTTATCCAGGAGAGGGCTCAAAGGTGCTCTCGGCTTTGGCTGACGAGATCTTTGGCGTATCCGATCCTCATCATCTGACGAAAAACCAAGCATCTGCCTTGCTGGACGAGATCATCAAACATGACCCGGAGAGCGACGGTCCCTATACTTTCCGGGCAGAAGCTAAGCCCCTTATCGATGGCATCTTGCGGAAGGTCAGGCTGCGCCTGGGGCAGCTAGAGCTTCCCTTGGGAGTTTAGAATGCTGAAAGCCCCCTTCCCATTCTTCGGTGGCAAAAGCGCAGTTGCCAAGTTAGTCTGGCAGGCTATAGGGGCTGATGTGCCAAACTATGTGGAGCCATTCTGTGGCTCGGCCGCTATTCTCCTCGCCAGGCCGGGGAGAAAGTTTGGCACAGAGACAATCAATGACCTGAACAGTTATATCTGTAACGTCTGGCGCGCTATCAAACACGACCCAGGTGAGGTGGCGAAATGGGCTGACTATCCCGTCTCGGAGTGCGATCTCCATGCACGTCACCGCTGGCTAGTAGAGCGCGGCCCCGACCTCTCGGCCTGGCTGGAAGAGGAGCCCGACAACTACGATGCCAAGATCGCTGGGTGGTGGGTGTGGGGGCAATGCACCTGGCTGGGGACAGGATGGTGCGATGCGGGCGTGCGGGCAGGAGCTGGCGACCGAGGAGAGCGAGATGAACTGCGATTGAGGAAGGGTTGTCCCTCCTTGGGCAATGACGGGACGGGGATCAACTCGCCCTCCCTGTCCAGGAAGCGACCCCATGTAGCCGATGGCGGTATTGGGGTGCATCAACTTGCCTTGCACCGCAAGAGACCCCACCTGGCCGATGGAGGGAAGGGAATCAATCGGGTTGGCCTTACTGACTCAATGCCTCAGCTGATTGACAGCGAATGGGCGGGCAGCCAGGAGATCAGGCGCAGGGCGATAGAGGACTACATGCGGGCTCTTTGTGACCGCCTGCGTCACGTCCGCATCCTTTGCGGCGATTGGAGTCGGGCCGTTACCCATTGCGTGACGACGGCTCACGGCGTGACTGGCATCTTCCTGGACCCGCCCTACAGTGGGGAATCCGGGCGGGAGCTGAATATCTACAGCGCTGACGACGCCGCTATCGCTCACCAGGTCAGGGATTGGTGTCTGAGCAATGGAGGGAACTTCGATCTGCACATCGTGCTCTGTGGCCTGGACGGGGAGGGCCACGAAGAGCTAGAGCAGCACGGCTGGAAGGTGGTGCGGTGGAAGGCTCATGGCGGGTACAACAATCAGGGGCCCAGGCGCGCCAACCGTTTCCGTGAGCGGCTGTGGCTGAGCCCGGGCTGTTTGGGCGGCTATCAGCCCCAATTGCTTGAGGTGTGATGGCCAGGCGAATACGACGGACGGTGAACCTATCCTAGGATAGGCGCATGTCCTTTTTAGTAAAATATTCTCCTTTTTCGCAAAATATTGACAATCTGGGGCATTTTTAGGCAATTTCAGTTAATTTGTGATGAACAGGATTCAGGCACCCTTCGCTATGTACGGCGGCAAACACTATCTCTTGGACATTCTCCTGCCTCTCCTGCCGCCTCACCAAACCTACGTCGAGGTTTTCGGGGGAGGGGCGTGGCTGCTACTGAACAAGCGTCCCAGCCCGGTTGAGGTCTACAATGACATCGACCGTGGCCTTGTTGGTTTTTACCGTATCCTGCGAGACCCGGCCAAATTCGAGCAGCTGCTCCTGAAACTAGAGCTCACACCCTATTCCCGTGAGGAGTTCTACGATTGCCGCGATCACTGGCATGAGGAAGCAGACGACATCGAACGAGCGGCTAGATGGTACGTCTGGGCCACCGGCGCCTTCTCCGGCTATCCCAATCGCAGCTGGAGCAACGCGGTCACGACCTCCCGGCGCGGCATGTCTGCCAGGGTCTCTAGTTACTTGAGCCACCTGGAGCACCTTCCGGCTGTCCACCAACGATTGCGTCGAGTTCAAATCGAGAACCTGGACTTCAGGGAAGCCATAGGGCTCTACGATGGAAAGGGGACAGTGCTGTATCTCGATCCACCGTACATAGACGAGACCCGCAGCTTCTTTGTTTACTGCCAAGAGCTTGCCCTGGAAGATCACAGGGACCTAGTCAGGATACTGCTGTCCCTCAAGGGGATGGCTATCCTCTCTGGCTATGATCACGAAATCTATCGTCCGTTAGTGGAAGCAGAGTGGGAGAAGATAACGGTCTCAGCCCATTGCCACGCCATAGGCCGCGTCAGGGGGAGTGGGCTGGTAGGTGAGGGTAATCTTGCTGAGATCGGCAAGCGCGTAGAGTGTATCTGGCTATCCCCCAACATCAACCAACGGCAATTGAACCTTTGGTCGCCAGACGGCGCAAGGGAATTAAATATCAGAGAGATAGGAGATCAGCCGTCAACCACCCCTGACTGAAAGTCGGGGGCTTTGGGGGTCTTGGGCAGCCTAAAGAAAAGGAGCAGAGAAAATGAGATACAAGGTCGAATTCACATTCGTCGAGCCGTTGCTCGGGACCACTCCTCAAGACGAGCAGCTTTACGAGGATTTTGTGGCCTCGAAGATAGAGGAATCCCCGGGCGACGAATCGGCGACCCTGCCGGAGGCCCTGGCGAAGGGCACCACAGGCTTCCACCGTCTCGATGGGCAGCCGATCCTGTACGACTACATGATCAAGGGCTTCTTCAAAGAAGCCTGTGGCATGTTGCGGCGGGTCAGGGGAACAAAGAGTGCCGGATTGACCGCCTATAAGCGGAACATAGACGGGCTCATCTTTGTCGAGCCCCGGCGCATCCCCATCGAGCTGAACGGCGAGATCCAGTTCATGTCCCGGCCGCTGCGAGCCGCGACGGCGCAGGGGGACCGCGTCGCCTTAGTTCGTTCGGAAGTAGCCCCCGTTGGTAGCAGGATCATCTTCTTTGTAACCATCCTTGACCCCTCGCTTGAGATCGGCCTGATCAAGGAATGGTTGAGTTACGGAAAATGGCGGGGGCTTGGGCAGTGGCGGAACGCCTCTTGGGGCACCTTCAACTACACTCTTGAAGAGCTGCCTGAATAGCGGCATCGGCGCGGCGGCGCTGGGCGCGGCGGAGCACGGCAGTGGCATTGCGGAGCGTGGTACAGCAGAGGCACAGTAACGCACAGTAACGCGTGGTATCGCAAAGGCACAGTATAGCGTTGTGGAGCTATGCAAAGCATAGGCGATGCGCTGTGAATGCCTAGCACAGTATAGGCAAAGCGGAGCGTTGTTGTGCACAGCAAAGGCACTGTATAGCGGTGCGAAGTATGGGCGGAGCAATGCGACGCTCAGCCACGCACGGCTCTGCGCAGCATCGGCACAGCGATGCATGGCCCAGCGCAGCATCGCACGGTACCAGCGTCGCAGGATGATGCGAAGCATGGGCGCGGCGAAGTGCTGCATCACAGTGCAAGGCATGGGCTGTGCCTGGCTCAGCACCGCGATAATAATGGGCCGTAAAGCCCATCGGGCTACGTTGTCGGGAGAGCTCAAAACTCTTACCAAAGCCCTACGGGTGGCGATAGGGTACGTACCCTGGGGTGCTCCCCCAGCTCCAGGCTCCCTGGACTGTCCGTCCAGGACAGGCTGTAAACCGGTAGTTGCAGCCTGCCCGGCCTGCCCTGGACGTCGTGCGGCCTGCCCTGAGCCGATGGTCAGGCCAGGACAACTCAAGGGGTAGGGACGAAACGGATAGGTTGGGTGGACTCGTGGGAGTGTAGGTAGCGAAACGCGCCGCGTAAGGAAGCCTGAGAGCAACAAAAGCCAAATACGAGCGCCGGTCGTGCCCAGCACGACACAAGCAAGGCGCGTCGCTGGCCGGTAATTCAAGACATGGCTACACCTGCACTTCCACGAGTCCACCCAACACCTTATGAACCTGCACAGCTTTAGCTCCTTGCTTCTGGAGCGGCCTGCTTCCGGCAATTTGTAAAAAAGAATACTTCTACAGTTAATTACGGCAACATTCTCGTGCAGGATAAGGAGGTAACAGATGAGTAACCGCTGGATGCCGTTGCCGAATCCACCAGAAAGGAGACGTTTACGAATGGATAAATGGATAGATGCGAGAGAAGAGCGGCCGGGAGATTCCGGCGATGTATTGGTTTGTACTCACACCGGGCATCGGCGGCGCGCCTATTATTCCCAAAGCTTAAGGCACTGGTACGCGTGTTGTTATCGCGATGAGCATGACCAAATCATGGATGATGTCGCCTACTGGATGCCATTGCCGAATCCACCAGAGTTGATACCCGCCGAGCGGTTCGGCGATCTCTGGTTGAGCATCAATCACATAGCGGCGATGGCCGGGGCGAGGAACTATCTGCCCCAGTTCAAATGGAAGGCAGAGATCATGGCCATCGTGGAAGCCATGATGCTGTACCTGGACCAGGGCGGGTACCTGGCCCCGACGGCTTATGAGATAGCCCAGGGGGAGGAACCAACTTGACCAGTAAAAAGGATCAGAAGCTCAAGCGCGCCCAGTGCGAGGAGAACGGGCATAAGTTCGAGGAGATAGGGCGCAGGCTGGTGCGGGGACATCCGTGGGAATTTCCCCGCTGGGTAATCTTGCTGAGGTGCTCCCGCTGCTATGTCAAAGAAGAACGTACGGCGACATCAACCCACTGAGGCATATCGAATAGTCTTCTGAAAGACGAAGACTACAAGCAGTCTTCTGAGGAACGAAGACTACAAGGGGGGAAGGAGGCAGAGATGGTACAGGCAATGAGCGAGCAAAAGCGAGCCTATCGGCGCTACACCCCGGGGAACCCACCCAAGCGCGGGCTCCCCAAATCCCTGTGGATGGGGTTGGAGGCTATCGGCTTCGGCGTGATGGAGCTAGTCTATGTGCGGCGGCCGGGCGCTCTCTTCCCGGGCCACTGGAAGGTACGCCTTCACGTGGACGAATGTATCTTGCCTCAGATGGCGTGCGGTCTGAACAGGGAGATGGGCCTTTACATCTCCCTTCCGCCGTCCTATGAGAGGCGCATCTATTTCCCCCGCGCCATATGGCAGGCTTTCCCGACGCCATGGCGCGCTAAGGGTGATTAGGTGCCAGCCGGCGAAGTCCTCATGGGGAAGAATGGCCATTCGGGGCGGTCGTCAAGCGAGGTGGCCAGCCAACGGGATTGGGTGAGCACATCGGTCGCCGCGGAGCGGCTGGGGATCGTCAAGCAAGCGGTCCGCTCCCTGATCAAGGAGGGGGTCCTGCGCGCCAGGAAGATCAAGACGCGCTGGGGATGGGCCTGGAGGATCGATCCCGCTTCGTTGGAGCAGTACCAGGCAAATAACATTGACCAGGCAAGGGCAGAGGAGCTGGCCCGGGAGGGATGGCTGACAATTGAGCAGCTAGGGCATATCATCCAACGCTATGGCTATTCGCTCCAGACCGCGAGGACCTGGGTCAGCCGCAATATGATCCACGGGAAGGTTTGGGTTCAGGACGGAGCAAGGCACTACTGGTTGCTCTCGCCTGATGAGGTAAGGGAGATCGAAAAGCGGCTAGCTGCTGGGGATAGTGCCTTTCCCAGGGTGCGAGGCAATGGGCGGTCGGCGCAGCCGAGCAATGATTTCCAATGGATCGATCCGCCCCGGGGCCCAAACTGGGCTCATTGCGCCGATTACCTCGACGAGATAGCCACCAAGTGGGCCGCCACTCACACCACCAGGGATGGATGGACAGATGCGGACCATCTGCCCGTCTCTTGGAGGGGAAATGAGACAGCAGGCACCCACAGAAGCCTTTACCAATGCACTCACTAACATCATTACCATCTTCCTGTGCATCGGCTTCTCTCTGATCACGCTAGCCTTCTGCCTGGTCCCGGCTGCCTGGGCTCTAGGGCTGGCTTATTGGGCATTCCGCGTTGCAGCCAGGTTATAAGGGGTGGCGAATGAAGGTGAGCCAGTGCCGTTCCTGTGATGCACCTATCATCTGGGCCCACACCTCCACCGGGCGCCTCATGCCGGTAGACGCCAATCCTGTAGAGGGAGGAAATCTCTCGCTCAAGCAGGTAGGGGATCGCATCGAGGCCCAGGTCGTCGAGCCTGGGAAGGGGAAATATGTCTCTCACTTCGCCACATGTCCCCAGAGCAAGGCATGGAGGCGGGAATGATGCAGACGATACCTACGGTGACGCAGACGTCAACAAGGGAGCCCAGGATCGGTGATCGCATATACGTGCGTGCCGCCTCCGCCGAGCGGGGGACTATAGTTGACATCATCGAAATCCGGGCTATTACCCTGTATTGCATCCGGTGGGACGACCCCCAGCTAGGCCAGGGCGCTCTCTATCGTCACGAGTTCGAGCTGGAGGAGATGCAAGCAGATACAAGGGAGAACAGTAAAATGAGAAAGGGCAAGCCCACAACGTACTTCAAGCTCTTCTTGAAGGAGCCCATCAAGCACTTCGAGATCGTCCCCGGCCTCTACGTCAGCTTGGGTGTATGGACGGAAGGACGATACGAGCCGAGATACAAAAGTGCACCCGCCCGCTTGACACTGGCCGTTGATTTCTCTGACCAACCCCTTGTCATTACGGGGTGGGCCGCCATCGCCGGGTCGAAGTGCCTGCTGGAGCTGGTAAAGCGACAAATGGAGGAAGAGGCGCGCCTGTTCACAGACGAATGCGCAGACGTGATCGCAGACGAATACGCAGACACAGACGTGGAAGAGCTCGGGGCGAAGACGCAGGGTGCACCGCACGAGCCTCGTGAGGCGATCCTGATGCAGGGCATCGGCTTCCTCACGGGCCTTGATACGTGGAAAGAATCGAAGGATATGGCCCTCGGCCGCTCCGACGAGGGGATGGTGTATTGGCAAAGGCACGGCTCAGCCTGTGTCTCAATAGACTGGCTAAGCCCGGCTATGCTCCACCCGAAGCTCTTCATGGATCGTCTTGGTCGCCCAGGGTGGCTACAGATCACCTGGTCACCCCTCTCCGAGGCAACCCAGACTATCCTGGCCGAGCCCTTTAAGGAAGGGGAAGGAGGAGACTAGTAGTCTTCGCTCTGTCGAGGCCCCCCTGGGGCACCCAGCCTGTCCTGTGGCCAGCCTGCCCTGGCAGTCACGGGGGCACAGGGGGCATCTTCGACCCAAAACAAAGACTGCAAGCAGTCTTCTGCATTACGAGGACTACAAGGAATGAGATAACGTTTCGCCTAAGAGATATTAGACGAACCATCCCTAACCTCGTATGCCTGCCCAGCCCCCTGAACACTCCTTCGGAGTACAGGCTGGCAGCCACAGCTCTAATCGTTGGGCTTAAGGGGCTTGAGGGTCCTAAGGCCGAGCCTTAAACCCCTCAAGCCCTAAAGGCCCTACAATCACGGGGGCATAGGGTGCAGACCCAACAAGGTGATAAAAAGTAAGGAGATTAGCCATGAAAGTGTGGATGTCTGGACGATATATTAATGTTGATAATACCCATCCACTAGCTGGAAGGATGGCTGTCAAGAAATACTGGACCCTCAAAGGCTGCGAGATCAAAATTCTAGGCATCCGCCGCGGCGTCAAAGCCACCGCGCAAAATGCGTTTGTGGCTCAGTGGAAAAACTCCAGCGAGCCATTCTTAATCAGCCGCGGTGCGTTTGCTATCAAAGAGGAGACGTGAGGCAGGCAGATGGCATACCGGCAATGCTTCACCCTGCAGAGTCCGCCCCGCTCGGGCAGGGCCCTGCGCCTGTGGCAGTGGTGGGACGCTCATACGGGCAAACCGCCTGACCAACTATGGGTCGTGCGCCCGGGTCGTCATGAGCAAGCGGCGGGCGCAGCACACTATGTATTCATCTCTAATCTGGTAGATTATCTGGTCTGGGATGTTGACGAAACACTGGCCATAACCCCAGACAATGCCGTGCGCGACCCGCGCACGGGCCAATACGCCCTCCGTTAACCTTGCTTTTTACTTCTTCATCTGCTTTCACGTTATTTTGGCAGGAGGTGTACAATCAGCCTCCTGAGAGACGAAGGCTACAAAGAGCGCAAACCGAATCATACAAACCGAACTTCGGGACTGGGGCTTATTGGTGGACGCCATCCAGTCGTTGGGGCTCTTTATGAGTAGGACCACAATCTGGACATGTACGGCTACGACGACAAGCTCCGGCCGGAGAAAGCTAACCTGGTGATCCGCCGTCGGTACATCGATCATTTAGCCAACGACCTGGGCTTCCAACGCCGGGCCGACGGCGGCGTGAACGTCGTGATCAGCGAGTACGACCTGCACGGCCCCGGCATGGAGCTGCTCAAGCGAATCAAGCAGCAGTACGCCGTCAAGTTCGTGGAACGCCAGGCGCGCAAGGTCGGCACGCGCGTGAAGCAGGAACGGCGGCAGGACGGGACGATTGTCATGAGGCTGGTGAGGTGAGCCATGGCCAGTCAACTACCCAAATCATTTGACATCTTAATCGAAATCAAGCCGGACGGCACACTGGACAGCACCGTCACCGGCGTCGCCGGCCCAGACTGCGAAAAGCTCCAGGAGCTGTTCGACGAGCTAGGCAAGGAGATCAACCATCGCAGGTCGGGCATTAACAAAAGGGTGCCTCCCCGCCCGTGACGCTGGATCACAGGACGCAATCGGCCCCTTGCAGCCCGCGAGGTTCGAGCCCTCCGCTAGGCGCCCTGGAGGATGGGGCAGGTGACCGGTAGGGGTACAGAGGCAGACAGCGGGGCAAACCCCCGGCCTGATCAACCGAGGCGTAGCAGTGACGGCGGGGCAGCACCAGACAAGTAGCCTATCCCAGACAACAGGACGGGGAGATAATGCGATGATATGGCATAGACCTCTTCGGCTATTTTTTTGAAAGGAGACTTATCATGGTTTCATGTTGGAAGGTTGTCAAAAAAAGAGGACGGGACTACTATTCGATATGTGCCGATGGTGAAGCCAAAGTGCACTATCCAGCCGGAGACTGGGCTGAGGCGCCAGAATGGCTGGAAAAGCTAGGTTATGGCCTCTGCGTGTTTGACACGCCAGAAGCTGCTCAAAGGTTCGTTGACGACCTGGGTGGAGGCGAAATTTGGCTGGCATCCGGTGAAGGCGAGATCCCATTACCGGAAAAAATGCTGCTTCTGGTAAGTTTGGCAAGCCGGGAGATCACGGCCAGCTATAAACCTTGGCCGGAGGGAACTCGCATGTACCGAAAAGTGCAGTTAGCTCTGGCCAACGATTCAGAAGGGACAGAGGAGTGAGCTACCCACCGCTAAAGCGGGTGGGCTTCTGGCTTCAACGAGTCCCCAATGGGACTCTCCACCAGCGTATGCGTTTGGGCGGCTCCCGCCCTACGTCCGAACGTTAAAATGTTCATAGCCGCGTTATGGTCGCGGTCAACCAGTTCACCGCAGCCAGGACAGACCCACTCTCGGTCGGACGGCTTCAAGCCATCGTGGATGTAGCCGCACTTGTTGTGCAGTTTGCTCGATGGAAAGAAGCGGTCTAGCTCACTAATGCGACAGCCGTACCACTCGCCCTTGTAGGTTAGCTGTCGCAGCCACTCACCCCAACCAGCATCCGAGATGCTTTTGGCAAAGCAGTGGTTGGCAAGCATGTTCTTAACCGCAAGCGACTCAACGTAGACAGCTTGGTTCTCAACCGTCAGACGCTTCGATAGCTTGTGGTGGAAGTCTGCTCTCTGGTTGGCAACCTTCTCATGTTGGCGAGCAACTAGCCGACGCGCCTTCTCTTGACCCTTGCTCCCCTTCTTTCTGCGCGAGAGTTGACGCTGTAGACGCTTCAATCGCCTCTCGCTCTTGCGAAGAAACTTGGGTGCTGGCACTCGCTCGCCAGCCGATGTAACGATGAAGTCTCTCAGGCCGAGGTCAACCCCAATTTCAGGCGCGTCTGGCTTTGGCTCAAACTCAGGCGTCTCAACTTCGCAGAGGATGGACGCGAAATACTTGCCTGTTGGTGTTCGGCTGATAGTGACCGACTTCATCTCGCCTTCGACTGGCCGATGCAATACAATCTTGAGTGGCGAGACTTTGGGAATGATGAGTCTGCCGTCCTCAAGACGGAAGTGCTGAGGGACACGAAACGACTGACGACCGTGCTTCTTGCGAAAGGTCGGAAAAGCGGCTCGCTTTTCCCAAAAGTTCTGATAGGCTCGGTCGAGGTCGCGTAGCGACTGCTGTAACGCTTGCGAGTTGGCGTCTTTCAGCCAGGCATAGTCGTCAGTTCTCTTGAGTTCCGTCAACTCAAGCGCTGTATCGTGGTAGCTCAACCCCTTCTCTGTCTCGGCGTACTGGTCAATCCGCCGACGTAGGAAGTAGTTGTAGACAAAGCGAGACGCTCCAAACTGCTGGGCAAGTTGCTCTTGCTGTTCGGCGTTCGGATAGATACGGTACTTGAACGCACGCTTAACCTTCATGTTTACAGTATAGCGCAATTCGTGTAAAAGCGCAAGTTGGGCTAAAGCCGCTGAAGCGTCGGAAAGGGCTTATATCCCAAGCCTAAAGGCTTGGGTTTTACGCCCTCAATCTATAAGTATGGGATTAGTTGAACCGGAACCCTCTCGTTTCCTGAAGGAGATGAGAACGTGGCTATCACAATAACGAGGCACCAGGGCAAACAGTTCGCTGAGCTCCTTTCTACTGAGCTGCAGCAGGCAGTGTTCCAGGTGCTCAACAGCGATTCGGAGACGCTGATAGAGGACGTGTTGGACTTCCTGCTTGATGGGTTGCGCAGTTCTCAAACGGGTACCTGTGCATGTTAGGCATGCGCCCCAATACCCACAACCCCTCCCCTTTCGGACCTGACCCAGAATGGAATGGCGCCACAACCCCTGAAACTGTACGAAGAACTGTACCAGGAAGCCTGTCGAGTCAAGAATGACCCCACAACTCATGAACTCAGCCGACCTGACAAGACCGAAAACCTTCCAGGAAAAAAACTGAAATGATCCTGTTGAAGAGCATTGGCAATCCTGTGAAATGCCCATACTGTGGCCCTCAACTTAAGAAGAATTAACACCTGCCAACCCCGAAATGAACCAACCCCACTACCGCAACTTTCGTCTCGTTCTACCCCGCATTTTCGACATCTAACCGCTTGCTATGCGTAGAAATGACCCCACCTACAGCAAATCCTCGTGCAACGAGAAACAACCATATGCCCAAAATGAAGAAAACGCGCGAGAGGTGGGAGCACAGCCCGCTGGCTCGCGCACCAAGCCGCGCAACCGCCTTCCCCCTCTCTCTTGGCAAAGGGAAGCTCAGAGAGGGGATAGAGGCAGGAAGGGGAAGGCGGGCGGGTTGGTTTTGGGGAGAATCGTTTTAGGAAGGAAGATTAGCGCGCGAGGGTATCGTCTGATCGGCGGGTATGGGAGGGGGCTGGGGTATAGGGCGGCATATTCGATCATAGGCTGGCCAGGATAGTAGGGCTGATCATAGCTATCTGGGCAAGGCAATGACATTATTATGTCAAACAGAGCACTATTATGTCAAGCGTGAGGCAGGAATGGGAGCGCGCGCGATGGCAAGTAGGAATACAGTACTATGACTTTGCGCAAAACTCGTGGGAAAAAGGGATTGACAGCGCGTCACATATAATGGAAACTAGAGACGCTTGCTGTCTCATGAACGCTGAACCTTAACAAGGGGAACGACAAAATGTCTCGGAAGCACAAGGCGACCGCAATGGTCGCAACCCCAGAGCCCGTCGCAGCTGGTCCTGGGGCACAGGCACATGCTGGCATGATAGATACTGACGCAATCCTGAAAAAGGCCGAAGCGCTCGTCAAACCGGTCGCAGAGATCGCCCCAGCGCTTGAGACGGTCGCACCACAACCGCAACCCTCAGTGCAACCGGCGGCAGCCATTAGTGATCAGGCACTTGCAGCGCTGAAAGCGCTTGCCAAACTGGCGATCAGCGACCCGGCTATCGTCGAGGCACTGGGGCTGGACGTGAGCAAACTGGCAGACTATGGAGTAAAACCGCAACCGTCTAGCGAATTGATCGCGAAGGTGATCAGTGCCTCATACGCTGCGCAAGGCACACAGAACGATCAGTACGTCCAAAGCATCAACGATCATCTGGCTAAGGCCAAGACGCTGGTGGAGCGTCTGAATGCCCTCCGGGAGGGTGTCATAAGTGACCTCAAGGGCAACGCCGCGTTGCCCTTCGATGCCTCAAAACTGGTTGCCCGAAAGGTTACTCTCACCTTTGGGCTGACCAACAATGACTCTCTGACTGCCTCCATCGCGTTCAGCAAAACCGCTGGTCGGGCAACCACAGGTAAGGGCTCACGAACGGATATGCCCAGTGCGGGAAGCATCATTATCGGAAGGACCAAGACCCGCACCGTGCGGGTGAGGGTGGCGGATAGCGGGTTGCGCAAGGTCAACATCGTCGCAATCACGGGCAACGCCGTCCAATATGACCCCAACCAAGCATACTCCCTGTCGGGGGTCATGAAAATCTTGCCTGAGTACTCTGGCAAGAGCGTCTCCGATCACCAATTCAAGTGCAAAGTGTGCGGGGGATACCGCATCGAGGGTATCTGCCCCCACAGCAATGGCAGCAACTAAACAGCGTCTTCCGAGACAGCAAGGACGTCCAGGCAACCCGCCTGGACGTCTCTTTTTATGAGAGGGCATGGCAGTTAAGCCACCTCCACGATACTATGTGATAAAGGCGCACAATTTATTACAGGCCATGCGGGCGATGGGGCAACAATATGCGCCACACAAATATGCGATTCTGGCGGAATGTGGCCAAAAAAGCTGACGATGACGATTTCTTTACCAATCGCGGCACGCGTATCATCTTCCTCATGCCCTAGCGATTCTAGTCGGCCGTCACCAAGATGGTGCGGGCGTGGTCAGCCAGACGTCGTTCTGTCTTGCCATTACGCTGGAGTTGGCGCAAGACCTACTTTTCTTTGTTGCTCAGGTGGGTCGGGTATTTATGTAGTCACATGGCATACCCTCCAGAGAAGGAAGTTATGTCAATGATACCGCGCTTCTTATCAAGGTACCGATCTATCTCTACACAAGATAATCGAAGAACATTTGAGAAGGTACAGTAGTTGAGGGGTCATGGTAGGTGAGACATTGTTGGTTGCGTGGGCGGCTTGTAGTCTTCGTTTTTCAGAAGGTTGAGTGAAGCTTGTTGCTTAGGTAGTCTTCGTTTTGCAGCTTATAGTCTTTGTTTCCTTGTAGTCGAAGATTGTCAGAAGGCTGAAGGCAGGGGGCATGGAGATGGGCTGGAATACTTCAACGCCGACTTATCTTGGGACAATCGTATGGGGATACGTTCGTCAGCGCATCTTCGCGCCCCTGGAGATGCGGGATAGTTTAGTTTCACAGGCCGTTCATTTAGGGGTAGTTGCTTGTAGTCGAAGACTGTTTGTAGTCGAAGACTGTTTGTAGTCTTTGTTTCTCACTTGTGGTCCTTATAGTCGAAGGCTGTCAGGGGCTATTGGCATCATGATTCCGATAATGGAGAGCGGGGAGGCAACCGTGGAATACCGGATTTATTCGGAGCGGACAGAATACACCAGGTGCTTCAGGACCTTTAAGTCAGCTGAGCGATGGTTGGCTCAGGTTGAACATGACATTAGATTATGGAGTAAAACTCATTCGGTCGAACGTTTAACGCCCATGCATATCCGAATCACCGATTGCAGGGATGGTTCAGCGTGGGCTGTTTACATTACCCGAGTAAGTGGCTAACTACGTCCCCTTGTAGTCGAAGACTGCTTGTAGTCTTTGTTCTCAGAGGACTAGTCGGCGGGCATATTGGGCTCTCAGGCGGGCTTGTAGTCTTCGTAGTGCAGAAGACTATCAGAAGACTGGGGGTTATCATGATGGTGCATGTATATGTAGAGGATGGGTTGGAAGGGCCTTTGGTTAAGGATGTGAGGGGAGTAAATGAGGCTCGGAGGTACGCTGTGTGGGCGGCTGTGCAGGATGCTCTAGTGTATGATGTGCAGGGGCGGCTATGCACGGAGCGGGGTATGGGGCAAAGTGTAAAGCTGGCCGGTGTGCGGCCGGGAAGCGTGGTGGTGCATTACACTTGTTGAGCTTGTAGTCGAAGACTGCTTGTAGTCGAAGACTGCTTGTAGTCTTCGTTTCTCAGAAGACTATCAGAAGGCTGAAGGCGGCGACTTCGGGGAGTCGTCTAAAGGCAAGACAGCCGATGGATAATCGGCGATGAACGGGAGTTCGACCCTCCCCTCCTCGGCATAGGGAGGTGCCCCATGTGGCACAAAATGGCGGGATACCCAAGAGTCGGTGCCCGCGTGAAAGTCACCGGCTTTTGGGGGAAGAAGGGCATCAATGTAGTTGGAAAGGTCCAGCCGAGCCGCAAGAACCCGCGTGAGGCGGCCTTCCGCACACGGTCAGGGGCGGTCATGGCAACCTTGATTACCGATCAGGGGAAGAGAGTTTCTATCCCCTGGTCAACCGGCGTCGTAGAGTTCTGGTATTGGCGTGAGTGAGGACCTGTAGTCTTCGTCTCCCAAGAAGACTATTGGTTCCTTGAGAACAGGAGGCTATGGAGATGGCGAGTAATAGCATCATTACAATCAATCCGGCCGACCTGCAGCAGGTCGGCCAAAACGTGTCGGCGGGCATGGTCAATGGAGTATTGGTCTTGGTGGTTGATCCCAAGGCCAACTTGGGCCCGAGCTCAACAGGAAAGATGATCGGCGTCGCCAACACCGGCGGATTCACCTTGCTGCCCGCGGGCCTGCGCGGCAATATCTATATCGGCCGCAAAGCCTGCTTGTAGCCCTTGTAGTCTTCGTCTCCCTGTAGTCTTCGTTTGTCAGAAGACTGTCCGTTAAAGCTATATGCTCTAGCGATCACGCTTGTAGTCTTCGCTTCCTTGTAGCCTTCGACTATCAGAAGACTATCAGAAGACTGATGGAGGCTATCCAAATGAAAGCACATGTCGTGATCGAGATCGAAGCAGGCCAGGTCATGAGCTGCTATTCGGCTCCCGGCCTGAATGTGGTTCTGGTGGATTATGATTGTGATCTGCCCCACATCACACCGAAGGCATCGTTGCGATCACCGAAGGTACCGTCTGCGTCATTGCTCAACAACACCGAAGGTACCGTCTGCGTCGAGGAACGGCTGGCGAGACTGTCAGGCCAGCTGCTGCAGTTGATCGAAGACGCCATGCCGGTTGAACAGGATTAGCTAAAGATGCGCTGGACAATACCGGAGGGAGTCAAAAGACGCTACCGGGCGCTCATCAAAGCCATCTCCCTGGCGGAAGGACCGCGCCCCGTCCTCGTCATACCAAAGAAACATACTAAACTTGACGACGATTGGGGCAGTTACTTCTGGTCCTGGGACCTGATTCACGTCAAACGAACGCCAGCCAACACCATGGCCATCGCCGTGAGAGCGAAGGTGATCTACGGCGGATGGGACAACCAGCAATGCACGGAAAAAATCATCACACTCTTCGCCATGTGGGACCCCATCAAGGAGGTATACCGCACCTCCCCACCCAGCCAATGCAAACAAACCTTCATGGCGGAGCTCGCCCTCGGCGCCATCCCCACCCTCTCATCCGGCGGAAGGGGCTATGAATACGTGGATGTGGCTGAGTTCCACATCCGCTCTCAAGGAGACTACTTGTAGCCCTTGTAGCCTTCGTCTATCAGAAGACTGCTTGTAGCCTTCGTCTATCAGAAGGTTGAAGGAGCTTAACATGCCTGAGAAAATTTACACCGTCAATCACGAAAAGCTGGCCAGGATCGTCACGAACTATGTCAGGGATGTCCTGGCCAGTAAAAACGGCACGCACCAGAGAGACTTCCTGGTGCCCCTCATCCTGGGGCCTAATGGCATTGGGAAATCAGCAGTCGTTAAGCAAGTGTCTGATTCCCTGGGCATCGCCTTCCTGGACGTCCGCCTTCTCACTGCCTTCCCCACGGACCTGCGTGGGATGCCATATGTCCAGGAAGGGAACGTCGTCTGGGCACGCCCATACTTCGTGCCCCAGGACGGCCAAGGTCTACTCTTCTTCGATGAGTTCACTAACTGCGGCCCAGATATGCAGGCCGCAACATACGAGCTCATCCAGACCGGGCGCTGCGGGACGCATGAGCTGGCCCCAGGCTGGGCCATCGCCCTGGCCGGCAACCGCGTCCAACATAGGACGGGCGCTCGACCCATCCTGCAAGGGATCGCCACCCGCGTGTTCCAGCTGGAACTCAAGGTCGAGACCCCCGTCTGGGTCAGATGGGCTGTGGCCAACGCGCTCGATAGCCGAGTGATCGGCTACATCAACGCGAATCCCCAGCTACTCATGAAGGACGACCCGGATCAAGACAGCCAGTGTCGTCCGAGAACCTGGACCGACGTATCACGGCAATTAACAGTACAAGAAGAAGAGGATTGGCCTGAATGCTTCGCCGGAACAATAGGCGAAGGCGAGGCCAGCGCCTTCCTCAACTACCTGAAGGGCCTCAAACTCCCCACGCCGACCGAGATCCTCTCTGGGACACCACTGCCGAGTGCGCAGGCCGCAATGTATACCTGCGCCATCAACACGGCTCAGTTCATCCAGAAACTCTCACCCGAGGAGGTCAATGCCACGGCCCTCAGCGCCTTCCTGCGAGTATCCCTCCGCTGGCCACGAGATATTGGCTACTTCCTTTTTTCGGCTCTGACGGATAACAATCAGAAAGCCAAAATCGTTCTCATGCAGTCACCCTACTGGCAGGACTGGCGCGATGCCTACAGCAAGGTCGTGCTCTAAGGAGAACCATGGCTAAAATCGAGGACAAGCGAGAAGAGTGCACCTTGGCCGTGCAGCGAGCCAGAATTCAGCTGGCCCGCTCCGAGTCTAATGGCAAGCCTAAATATCCCTTCTGGACCACCCTGGTCCAGAACTTGACGGTCACTATCAATCCGAAGATCGCAACCTCAGCCATCTCAGCCAAAGGAAATATGATCGTCAACCCCGACTGGTTCCTGGGGCTTAACGAGGACGAGCGTATATTCCTCCTGGCCCACGAGGCGTGCCACCCAGCCTTCCGTGACTTCTCCCGGCGCGGAAACCGAGACCCCAAGCTCTGGAATGACGCCATCGACTACGCCGTAAATAACGCCCTCCTCCAGGACCGCGTCGGCAAGATGCCCCAGCCAGGGCTCTCCGACCCCCGGTTCTTTGGGATGGCGCGGGAAGAGATCTACGACGCCCTCAAAGCGGAGACCCAAAATCAACCTCAACCAGACCAAGGCAGGCAAGGGGACGGGAGCGCCGAGACCGCACCGCCCCCTACCCCCCAAGAGCCA
>Ga0315314_1001400_pt1 | contig 21920 bp, 22 predicted proteins | sample TDP9_MG_FD_203631 | JGI IMG/M metagenome (GOLD analysis project Ga0315314, IMG submission 203631) | Freshwater sediment microbial communities from Lake Towuti, South Sulawesi, Indonesia - TDP9 | ecosystem: Environmental > Aquatic > Freshwater > Lake > Sediment | place: Indonesia: South Sulawesi... | reverse complement strand
GTCAATTCAGGACGGTTGGCGACTCGATCAGCCACGGTGAGAAATCTTTTGTCCTGGACGAGATGTTCCAAGCCCAAGGCTTTTGCCAAACGTTCCCACATGGCCTGGTTTCCTGCTGCAATATTCATGTACCCATCTCTGGTCTTGAAAGTTCCATATGGGGACATCATCGCGTGATCATTTCCTTGGGGTTCTGGCCTCTCATTCGTTCCAAAGTATTTGGCTGCCTGAAAACCAAGAAGAGCAACTAACCCCTCGAGCAGGGATGTTTCCACGCGTTGGCCTCTCCCTGACTTTTGCCTTTCAATCAGTGCTAAGAGGATGCCATAAGTGGCAAAAATTCCACCGAGAGAGTCGCCGATGGCCACACCGACTCGAACCGGGCCAGTGTGTTTCCATCCATTGATGCTGGCAAGACCCGACATTCCCTGGGCAATGGGATCGAATCCTGCTCGATTCTCATAGGGGCCGGACTGTCCGAAACCTGAAATGCTGGCGTAGATGAGTCGTGGATTTTCTCCTTTTAGGTCACCATAGTCGATCCTGAGCTTCCTTTTCACACTGGGGCGATAATTCTCAATGACAATGTCCGCCGAAGCAGCAAGTTTAAGAAAGATCTCCCTGCCTTTTTCAGTCTGGAGGTTGAGCGTCATGCTTCTCTTATTGCGATTGTTCAACAAAAAATAGTAGCTCTCCCCTTTCACAAATGGAGGGCCAAAATCCCTGAGCATATCTCCTGTGTCAGGGGGCTCTATCTTCAAAACATCTGCGCCAAAATCGGCCAGGAGCTGAGTACAGTAAGGACCAGACATTGCTGCAGTGAGATCTACGATCTTGATGCCATCCAATGGAAGCTCATCCATGGTCTTTCTCCTTCCACTCGGGATGATGTTGCACTTGGTCTTTTAAATATTATTAAAGGTAATATCGATCTCTTCCTTCGGGATAGGAATGATGAATACTGGTTTTCTGGTCCGATGCAGAACTTTTTCGGACACGCTTCCGAGGAAGGTATGGGCTATTAAGCCTTTGCCGTGAGTTCCCATGATGATCATGTCGCAATTCAACTCATCAGCCTTCTTGAGGATTTCATCCGCAGGGTCCCCATCGACCACCAAGATTGAGACCGCACGTTTCAGCGTTTCTGGATCGTCCTTGAGCTCTTGTTTCGCAAATTCACTCAATCTCTTGTTAATTCTGTCGACTAACTCTTCCCTTTTCTCCTGCCTAATCTTCTCTAACTGGGAATGGGGCAGATAAGAATATACATAAACGGCTATATTTGCCTCCTCCGAAGGTGAAAGCTTTTCTAATACATGCAGGATGTGGATCCGGGCATCATGTTTCTGGGCCGAATTCACGGCGTAGCGAAAGGCGTAAGCAGAATTCTTGGTTAGGTCAGTAGCATACAGAACGTTTCTTATTCGGGGAATCATCGCCGTTCCTCCTCTTTCTTTAGAAGATCATGCTTAAAAATAAACCGTTCACCGAATCATCTTGCCGGGCAGCCAAAGGATTAGCTCCGGCCAGATGTAGCAGAGGACGATCCCCAGGAGCAGACAGACCGCAAAGGGCGCGGCGCCGATCAGGACTTTATATAGAGGTATGTCTGGAGCAATCCCTTTCACGATAAATAGATTCAGCCCGAAAGGAGGAGTGATCATTCCCACCTCCATGTTGATGGTGACGATGACCCCGAACCAGACCGGATCAAAGCCGTATGCCAGGATCACAGGGTGAAGAATGGGGCAGGCAATCAGGACGATGGCCACTGGAGGCAAAAGGCAGCCCAAAATGAGGAGAAAGAAGTTAACCATTACCATCAGCCCTAATTTGGAAAATTTCCAACCGACGAGGGAGGCAGTGATGGACTGGGTAATGTAAAGCTTCGTCAATAGGGTCGTGAAAAGAAAGGAGGTTGCGATGATTAACATGATCATCGTACTTTCCTTGATTGTCATCTCCATGATATCCCGATAGGCGTTGAAAGACCTTAGGCGGTAGATCAGGATAACCATGATAAAGGTCGCAATCGCACAGACCCCGGCGGCTTCGCTCGGAGTGGCATATCCACCATAGAGGACAATCAAGAGGAAGACGACCAATAGGATAAACGGAGTTACCTTCAAGATACCTTTGAAACGGTCACCCCAGGTGTAAAACACATCCCCATAAAATTCCCTACCGGAACCCTTACTCAACTCCGTCTTCCCCTCTGCCACCCTTCGCCGCACCCGAAGTGAATAGAAAGCAACCCAGATGCACATCATGAGCATAACGATGATCCCAGGGAAGACGCTTCCGATGAAGAGTTTCCCGATTGAGGTTTGGGTGGCTATTCCATAGACGATCTGAACAATGCCAGGAGGGATGAGGTTGCCTAAGGCACCACCACCCACGATCGCCCCAGCCGCTAAGGTGTCGGGATACCCCCTCTTTTGCATCTCAGGGATGCCCATAGTGCCGATGGCTGCTGCTGTGGCTGGACTAGATCCGCAAAGAGCAGAAAAGAGGCCGCAAGCGAGGACATTACTGATAGCCAGCCCTCCCGGTAGCTTGTGGACCCACCTGTTAATCCCCTCGTAAAGGTCGGAACCGGTGGGCGTGACCGCCACAATAGCTCCCATCAGTATAAAAAGGGGTATGGCCAAAAGCCCAAAATCGTTCACCCCATCAAAAACGACCAATGCCGTGAGCTCAAACTGGGCCGGGTCCATGAAGAAGAGCATGAAAAGTATGGAAGGAACTCCCAGCCCGAAGGCAATAGGCATTCCACTGAAGAGGAAGAGAAATAAGGTTCCGATGACGATAATACCAAGAATGTTCGGATCCATCTTTTTCAGCCTCCCTCCTTCGACTTTCTGGGCCCAAATATTTGGATGATGAATTGTAGAGACAAGAGGGTCATCCCCAGGGGTAAAAAGAAATATGGGATCGCCAATGGCGGACCCCATAGGGATTCCGACCTCCAGCCTTTGGAAAATGCCTCCCACCAATATTGCCATCCTTTATAGGCAAGATAGATGCAAAAGAGGAGAGAGATAAAGTTTGTAATTCTATACAGTCTGTTCTGGATACTTGATGGGAGCGTCCGGGTAACGAGATCGATATTGATGTGGGCCCCATCTTTGAGTCCGTATGCCGCTCCCAGGAAGGTGGCCATAACTCCTAAGTAGACTGCCGATTCGATCTCCCAAATGGTTGGAATCTTCAAAATGTAGCGCATGACTACTTCGTATGTCAGGATCAGGGAAGAGACCAAGATAGCTATAGCACTAATCCAATAAAATAATCTATTGAAAGCCTCGATCATTTTAGCAAGCCTTATCAATGAGTCTTTCATTCTTTCCTCCTGATGCCCCCCATCCCTCTGATATTTAGAGAGGGTTGGGGGGACCATGGAAGATCTACTTTACGGCTTGGGCCATATCGAGAAGTTCTTTGCCCCCTTTGACCTTGTCACCAAAGGTCTTCCATGCTGTCTTCTTCGATACCTCGAGCCAGGCTTTAAAATCATCCGGTGTCATATCATAAACTTGGACGCCCTTCTGCTTAAATAGTTCAGTGACCTCGGTGTCGTCCTTGATCGCCTCCTCCAGGTTAAATTTCTCTAACTCTTTGCCCACTGCCATCACAATCTTTTGATGTTCAGGAGAGAGCTTCTTAAAAGTGATCATGCTGATGACAAGAGGTTCAAGCATATACCAGGTGGTTGTTATTCTTGGAGAAGTGTAATACTTCACCTGTTCATAGAGGCGATAAGATTCAAAAGAAGAAGAAGAGGTCATGCATGCGTCAAGAACCCCAGTCTGAAGGGCAAAGTAAATTTCTGAGGATGGCATGCTGGTGATCGCAGCACCCGCACCTTCGTGTAGCATCGATTCAAAAAACTTACCAGCTGCCCTAATTTTTAGGCCTTTCAAATCTTCAGGTCGAACGATAAGCTTCGTCTTGGCAGCCATGCCTCCACCACACCAGCCCCATGAGACAATCTTCATCCCGTTCTCCTCACAGATCTTCTCAATCTCTTTTCCGATGGGTTCATCTTTCCACCTCATGGCTTGATGATGATCCTTTACAATACAGGGCATCAGGGTGATGGAAAGCTGGGGAATCTTTCCTGATGCATAATCGAGGGGATAGACCGACATGTCGAGAGCGCCCTTGAGCATGGCGTCATACTGAGGGACAGGCTTGAAGAGCACAGAGGCTGGGTAGATTTCAAATTTTAATGCTCCTCCAGACCTCTCCCCTGCTCTCTTCGCAAAATGATGACATAGCCGATCACGAAAATCACCCTTGTCAATCGTTCCCCCTGGCCATTGATGGGAGATCTTCAAGGTCACGGCGGGGGCTGCTGGCTTGACCTGGGCATTAGCCTCACTCCAGACCAAAAGTAAAAAAGAAAATAAACAGACCAATAATCTAACTTTTATTGAACTTCTCATAGTTTTCTCCTCCTTCTTTAATAGAGAATTAAGCCTTATGGGGCTTCTAACATTGTATACATTTGGAAATGCGAATGGTTGAGGTAAGCACGTCTATCTATGTTGTCTCCCCACCCTTATCGGAATTGAAACTTCGACCTTGCTTAAAACCCTTATATATTGCTGACCGATATCACAAAAGATCAGACACTGTCAAGTAATCAAAAAGAGCTTTCTGAAAAAGTCCAGAAATCTCTGATTACACCGATTATGAAACGATTACACCGATTCGAAACGCATTGAAAAATCATGAAAATCTGTGTAATCATCTTTTGAAATCTGTGTAATCAAGAGAGCGTAAAGTAGTTTTTCAGAGCTCTCAAAAAGGAGGGTTGCCATGTTTCTTTGGAGGCCTCTCCTCCCTTTTTGTCAAAAGGTCTTCCAATATCCTGATCAGTTCCTGTTTTGTATGACGCGGCTCGATGATAGCATTCACCAAGCCGGTGGAAGCGGCATAAAATGGATTGGAAAATTTCTCTTCGAATTCCTTCTCTTTTTCCCTTCGATATTTCTCTGGATCATCGGCTTCTTTGATCTCCCTTCTATAAAGGATGTTCACCGCTCCTTCGGCTCCCATGACGGCAACAGCGGCAGTAGGAAAGGCCAGGATATAATCATAACCCATCCCTTGGGAACAAAGTGCGATATAAGCACCCCCTATGGCTTTCCTTAAGATGAGCGAGATTTTTGGAACCGTGGCTTCGGAGTAGGCATAAAGGACTTTGGCTCCGTGACGGATAATTCCTCCATACTCTTGATCGGTGCCCGGAAGATATCCAGGAACGTCAACCAAATTGATCAAAGGAATGTTAAAGGCATCGCAGAACCTCACGAACCGGGCAATCTTGTCTGAGGAATTGATGTCTAAGACACCTCCCATGTAAAGAGGTTGAGTAGCAACTATCCCAACTACCCTTCCTGAAAGACGGGCCAGGCCTATCACTGCATTTTGGGCATAGGAAGTTTGGATTTCCAGAAAGTCGTCATTGTCAACAATCCTGGCGATCACATCCTTGACATCATAGACTTCTTCGGGAGAAACAGGGATGATCTTTTCCAAAGTCTCGTCCGGTAGAACCGGCCCTTCTGGGGAAGGAAAAACAGGAGGGTATTCATCACAATGGGAGGGAAGAAAGTTCAACAATCTCTTGACCAAAGCAAAACATTCCTCTTCGGTCGCCAAAGAGAAATGAGCCACTCCGCTCATTTCATTATGAATCCTGGCCCCCCCCAAATCTTCGAAGGAGACCTCTTCACCGGTCACCTTCTTGATCACCTCCGGGCCGGTGATGAACATCCGGCCAATTCCTTCAACCATGAAAACAAAATCTGTCAGGCCAGGGGAATAAACTGCTCCTCCGGCCGTCGGACCCACTACGATGGAGATCTGTGGGATGAGACCAGAGGCCAGGGTATTTCTTCGAAATATCTTACCATACCCATTGAGGGCCCGGATGCCTTCTTGAATTCGTGCTCCCCCTGAATCTAAGATCTGAATGAAAGGAAGGCGATTTTTTATTGCGAGGTCTTGGCAGGCTGCGATTTTGTCAGCATGGACTTCTCCCAACGTCCCTCCCAAGACAGTAAAATCCTGGGAGGCAATGAAAGCGAGCCGGCCGTTAATACGACCGCTTCCTGTGATCACTCCATCGCCAGGCACTCTTCTTTGATCCATACCGAAATCCAGACACCGCGAGGTGGCAAAAAAATCGAACTCATGAAAGCTCCCTTTATCCAGAAGTAAATCTATCCTTTCACGGGCAGTTTTTTTCCCTTGGGACCTCTGTTTTTCAATTTCCTTAAGGCCTCCACCGGCTTGGACCTCTTTTATCTTTTTCCTTAATTCTTGGATCAACTTTTCCATTTCTTACTTCCCCTTCTGAAGTGCAAGCTCGAGTGCCACAAGAGCCGAAAAAACGGAGAGCTCACTCACGCCAAAACCATCAGAACAACGGAACGAGCGTTACATAAATGCCACAGAGGATTGCCGTGGTAATCACCCCGGCCACGCAAGGGCCCATAGCATGTGGGAGGATCATGATGGTCTCGTCCACCTCCATAGCACAATGCTGGGCCACCTTTGCGGTGGTGGGAACACACGATACTGCGGCAATGCCGATCAAAGGGTTGATCTTCCCTCCTGAGACCTTATAGGCAATCAATCCAGCGATCAATCCCCCGATCCCCGAAAGGAGCAATGCAACCATCCCCAGAATTAAAATCAGGAGGATTTTGGGATTCATGACGATAGTCACGCTTAGCAGTGCTCCCAAGGTAAATCCCAAAAATAGGGTGGAGCCAGAAAGTAGGATGTCCAAGAATTCCCGGAAACGGCCAATGTTCGACTCCTTAACAGCCACACCAAAGAAAAAGCAAGCAAAGAGAGGGGCGGCAACAGGGAAAAACAGACTCAAAACCACCCCTGCCACAATGGCGAAGGTGAATTTTTCCGAGGGAGGTACTGTACGGATCTCCATTGGATCCATGGGAATGGCCCGCAATCTTTTAGGGATCAACAATTTGATCAGATAGGGGTATACAGCGTAACAGATGCCCAGATAAACATAGGCCATCACAGCGATGGGCACAAAGAGATGTTTGGCCAGCATCAGCGAGGTGAAAAGGACCATGGGGCCATCGGCTCCTCCAACGATGGCGATCGAGGCGGCCTCTTTGAAGCTAAATCCCAGGGCCACAGCCAAAGGGAGGGTCAGGATCGTTCCGAGTTCCGCACCTAATGCTAAGAAAAGGCTCAAAAAGGGCCGGGCGATGAAGAAATCCAGGTCGGTGATCACTCCGATACCCATAAAGACCAGACAGGCGATTAAGCCGTTGGTAAAAGTGAAATTATAAAAAGGTTGGAGAAAATTCATCTGCAAGGCATCGAGGAGTTTACTCGGTTCGCTCACCAAAGGATCCACAAAGAGGGTACCAAGCTCTCCCCCTCCCATGATCAGGATGCCTCCGTTGACCACAGCCATCGTGAATCCAATGGGTAACATGAGAAGTGGATCAAGTTTATCTTTGTAACCCATATAAACAAGGAACATACCGAGGAGGATGAGCAGGAAGCGGATTAATGCATTGACAGGTTCCATCAATATAAAGGAATAAAATCCAGGGAAAAAATCCCATATATTCGTGATATTCATGTCTGTCCAGTTCCCTCTTCTCTATTGGATACTATTTTCTTCACAATGAGAATGATTACGCCTACGAGCCCGCAGGTCAAGAGACCTAAGGCATAGGTCAAAAGGGCTATCGTGAAAGCAGTAATAATCTCCTTCATGGAGGAAACCTTCTCATGATACGACTGCGATGATGTGACCTTTGCTTAGAACTTGGCCCACGGAGGCGTTTAACTCCTTCACCACCCCCTCCACTGGTGAGAAGATCGGGACCTTCATCTTCATGCTCTCCATGAAGGCAAGGACATCTTTTTTATGAACCTGATCCCCGACTTTCGCTTTTACTTCGATCACTTTTCCCACCATCGGCACTTTTATCACAGTTCCTTCCATTTGCTGCTCTCCTTTCTTTCATTGACGTCTTTCCTTTCTCTAATCCTTAACTCAGACCCTCCTTCATCAGTCTTCCCACCTCCCAGGGCACCTGAGCGATAGAGATGTTGGCCTGGCTCAAAGCCTTGATCTTGCTTTCGGCTGTGCCCATTTCCCCTTCAACAATAGCCCCGGCATGGCCCAACCTCTTTCCTTCTGGGGCGTTCCTTCCTGCAATCCATGCCACAACAGGTTTAGTCATCTCTTTTCTCACATACTCTGCTGCCTCCTCCTCCATGGTCCCGCCGATCTCTCCGACGAGGACCACACCTTTTGTCTCTTCATCCTGTTGGAACAGGCTCAAAATATCTTTAAAAGTGGAACCGACGACTTGATCTCCTCCGATCCCAACAATGGTGCTCTGTCCCAGGCCTTCTTGGACGATAGAGGCTGTTATCTCGGTGGTCAGGGTACCACTTCGGGAGATGACCCCAATATCCCCCGGCATCACATGGTGAGTATCCAATAAACCGATCTTGCATTGCCCAACGGTGACCACGCCAGGGGTATTAGGCCCGATGATCCTCGTCCCTTTTTCTTGTGCAAAGGCCTTGATCTTCATCACATCATGGATCGGGATCCCCTCGGTCAATATGACCAATAGCTTTATCCCTGCATCGATAGCCTCAAAAGCAGCATCTTTCGTAAACCTGGCAGGGACGAATATACCGCCGGCATCAATCGCATGGTTCTCCATAGCCTCTTTCACTGTATCATAGACCGGGACCCCGAGCACGTTCTCCCCATATTTTCCAGGCGTTACTCCGGCCACGATCTGAGTTCCATAGCTCAGCATCAACCTGGTATGAAACATACCCTCCTTCCCAGTGACGCCCTGGATCAAAACCCTCGTATCCCTGTTGATTAAGATGGCCATCTTTCACCCCTTCCCCTTATCAACCCGAGCTTTTAGCCAACTCAACAACTTTTTTCCCAGCCACCTGATCGTCTTCATAAACCTCGATCCCAGCAGCCCGCAAGATCTTTTTCCCCTCTTCGGCCCCATTTCCTCTCATGGAGACGATCATCGGCTTTGTCAATTTCCCATCCCGAATGAACTTGGCCAAACCTTCGGCGATGACATCGCAACGGGAGATACTCCCAAAGAAATTCCCAAAAACCACCTTCACCCCTGGTCTTTTAAGCACCAGATCGATCGCCTTTTCAGCAAGCATATACGTCCTTCCACTGACCTCTAAGAAATTAGAGGGCTCCCCTCCATAATATCTCAGGATATCGAGAGTGGTCATGTTCAAACCAGCGCCATTGCCAATGACGCCAATGTTTCCATCCATCTCCACATAACCGAGATTATTCCTTCGCGCTTCCCTTTCTAAGTCCGATAGGAATTCATCCTCTTTCCTGATTTCACGGTGTTTCCAGAGGGCTTCATCATCAATATTGATCTTGGCATCAGCAGCAAAGAGAACTCCCTCAGTCGTTTTTACCAGGGGATTGATCTCTGCGATCTCGGCATCGTATCGCTCGAAGATCTCATAGAGAGTGTTCAAAATTCTTGCCCCTTCTGTCAAGATGTTTCCTCGCAAGCCCATCCTTCTGGAAAATTCCAGGGATTTGTAATAGGGAAGCCCTTCTCGGATGTCCAATCTCTCCCGGATCATCTCCTGAGGATATTTTTTGGCGATCTCCTCTACGTCCATGCCACCTTTGGCGCTGGCCAGCAGAATCGGTTTGCCCTCGCTTCGATCAATGGTGATCCCTGCGTAGAGCTCTTGTGCAATGGGAATTTTCCTCTCCACAAGCAATTTTTTTACCGGATAACTCCTGAGGGGGAGACTCAAAAGTTCCCCTGCAAATCTCTTCGCTTCGGCCTCATCTTCTGGAAACTTTATTCCTCCGGCTTTTCCGCGTCCACCAACCAATACCTGGGATTTAATGACTGCAGGTTTCAGATGTGAAAAGGCTGTACCCGCCTCTTCAGCGCCTTCCACAACCTGACCCTCTGGAACAGGGATGCCATGCTTTTTAAAAATATCTTTGGCCTCGAATTCATATAGCCTCATCTTTTGCCTCCAAAACTTAATTAGTTGACAAAATTATATTGTTGAATTAAATTGCAAATAAATTCATTAAACTACGGCGGATGATATATGTCAAATTAGTAATATTAATCATTTCAATAAGTTCTTTTAGGAATCAGTAAAAATATGAATTTTCATCAACTGAGGGTATTTTATGAAGTTGCAAAGTCTAAGAGCTTCACGGCAGCGGCCGAAAAGCTATACTTAACCCAGCCTGCTGTCACTTTGCAGATCCATAACATGGAAGTATATTACAACATAAAATTATTCGAACACGCTGGGAAACATATTCTCCTTACCAGAGCAGGAGAAGTTCTCTTCGACTTCGCTGAGAAGATATTCAATCTGGAACGCTTGACAGAAGAGGCCATCGCTGATTTCAAGAAATTAGACAAAGGACTCCTGAAAATTGACGCCGTTTTTACCTTCGCAGATTACTATTTACCTATTTTATTGGAGGCTTTTTATAAAAAATATCCCAGGATCACGCTCCATATTCAGACGGGTAATACAAGCCAGGTTATCGAAAATACTTTACTTCACAGGAATGATATCGCTTTCGTTGCCTATAGGCCTGAAACCGATAGATTGGTCGTAAGAGAATTCGTCAGTGATCGCTTAGTGGGCGTTATCTCACCCCGCCATAAATTTGCTCAAAGGGAATCAATCGCCCTCCGAGAACTGAATGGAGAACCATTATTACTTCGAGAACAAGGCTCGTCTCCCAGGAAGATTGTGGAAGAGGTTTTGAAAACAAAAGGAGTGTCCCCTCAGATCGTTATGGAATCGGGGAGCACAGCGGCCATCAAAAGGGCCGTTGAAGCCGAGATGGGTATGGCCATCCTCTCTCATCAGGCGGTCAGAAGAGAAGTTTTGGCCGGCGTCTTCAAGGAACTGCACTTTTCCGATGCAGAGATCAGTTACCAATTTTTCCTTATCCATCATAAGGATAAATTTCTCTCCAAGCTCCTGAAAGCATTCCTGGATGTCGCCACAGAGTATGCATCAAAACTTTCAGCCACTGACCCTACTCAGGAAATCAGAATGGAATAATTTCGGTCCACAAGAATGTTCTGTAAGGGTATCCGTCAGCGGGGCAAAAGAGTTTGGGGGAGAGGAATAATCTTCCACTTTCCCCCCAATTTTCAGGTAATTAACCCAAACTACCGTATATCATCTTGACACGATAACGGTTTTTTTATATTTTAACTATTAGAATTGTTCGGTTTAAAATTGATTGATTTTTAACCGATAAAAAATACATGATAAGAGGAGGATTTGAAATGGCAGGAAATGGAAGTAATCGTAGCAACTTCTTGCGGGGGTTCTTGATTGGCAGTTTCTTGGGCGCACTGGCAGGCATCCTTTTTGCCCCTAAATCTGGAAAGGAGCTGAGGGCTGAGCTGAAGCAGAAGGGGGAGGAAGCCTTCGATGAAGCAAAGCATCTCTACTCAGAAGCCCGGAGTAAAGCGAATGCAATCCTTGAAGAGGGACGCCATAAAGCAAAGGAGATTTTGAAGGAGGCGGAGGAAGAGGCGTCCGTGGTTATGAAGGAAGCAAAAACCAAGGTGAAGAAGGTGAAGGAAGCGACAGAAGCCGGTATTGAAGCCGCCAAGCATAAACTTTCTAAGGAGGAAGAGAAGGATGAAACTGAGGCCTAAATCGAAAGGAAATCACCGCCTATGCTACTGACCATCAGCGTCACTGTCATTGCGGCGATCTTGGTGATCATCATGCTCATTCAAATCCCGGTCCTTTTACAGATTCGCCGAACCGCCCGCGAGATAGAAAAATTTTTCGAAATAGCCCGTACGCAGATTGTTCCCCTTAGCCATGACCTGACTATCATCTCCAAAGAGATTAATGATATTTTGCGATCCATCCATCGGCAATTGGACAGTGTAGAGGAAAGCATCACCGCTTTTCGGGAGACTGCTGTTCGCCTGCGGAAGTTACGCAAAATTGGCGGTCCTCTGCTGAAGCTCCCAGCCCTGGTCCCCGCATTGATTCGTGGGATAGAGACTTTCGTTCGCGTACTTCGCCGTTGAATGAGAGAGGATCGTCCGCTTGGCAGGCTGGTTTGCAAGACATCCTCCTCTCAAGGGATGGAAGATTAAATGCCTGATAATTCCTGAATGGTTCGCTCCAAAGAGGCTTTGTCTTCGATGTTAAGGATTTTGACGTTGGGATCAATTCTGCTGATCATTCCTGAGAGGACTTTTCCGGGACCAATTTCAATGAATACTTCTACCCCACTGGCGATCATCTTTTCCACCGCAGCTTTCCAAAGAATGGGGTTGTGGATTTGAACCACCAGTTCTTCCCTGATATGCTCAGGGTCCACAATTCCCCGGGTAGAGGTGTTGGCGATGACCGGTCTTCGGGCCAGATTGATATCGATCCTCTTCAAAAAGGCTTCCATTTTTTCTGCAGCTGGTTTCATCAGGTAGGTGTGGAATGGACCACTGACGCGGAGAGGAACGGCCTTCAGTCCCATTTGCTCGGCTACTCGCTTGGCGTTCTTCAGGTTCTCATCATATCCCCCGACCACGATTTGATAATCGGTATTATACAGGGCCGTATAAACTTCTGATGATTTGCAGATGACGTCGATATCCGCAATCTTCTCCCGGCCGAGGATGGAGAGTAGCCCGGCATTGCCAATCTCTTCGCCACAGTCCTGCATGAACTCTCCCCTGGCTTTCACCATCCTCACACTCTCTTCCAAGCCCACAGCCCCGGCAGCATAGAGTGCGGCATATTCTCCGATGCTATGGCCGGCAGTGATATAAAAATCGAAACCGATTCCCTTTTCCTTCAGAAGCTCCCGGAATGCCTCGTAACAGGCTACTGAAGTGGTAAAGATAGCTGGCTGAGAATAACGGGTCTGGTCTAAGATCTTTGGTCCCAGTTTGCTGACGAATTCTAAATGAAGCCGATCTCCAACTTTATCCAGCCATGCCTTGAACTTTTCAAAGGACATTTTCTCATCCTTTTCAAAACAAAGGTGGCAGAGATTATACCCCAAAATCTCGTTCGCCCTGTCGAAAACCTCCTTGGCCGCAGAGTAATTTTCATAAATATCTTCGCCCATCCCATAATATTGAGCTCCTTGGCCCGGAAAAAGCAAAGCGATCTTTGAAAAATCCTTCATTTTCACAGCTGCCATCCTGAAGGGAATTAAAATCGTTTTCAATATCCCTTATAAGAATTCTTTTGTCAAGGGGAAAAGTCATTCTGGTTAATGTCCTATTTGAGAATCATATAAATCGGGACGAAGATGACGAAAAGGGCGAAGAGCTTTCTGAGACAGCTCCTTCACAACCCATTCCATTCAAAAAATAACCTGTCACTAAACATAGCCATAATAAGTTCATTAAACTCCGTGAAAATATCTTGACAAAGAAATAGAATTTTGGATAGAAATACTTGTCATATGGTCTGATCTTCTAACCATTTTTAAAAGGGTTCTTTCAATGATGATTACTCTGGATTTGAAGGTAAGTGAAGCACTGATTGAAGATGTCGGTAAAGGGGTGGCGCGCCTTGACCCTGAGGATATCAAGGCCATCAACGGTGTCCTTGGTGATCTCATTGAAATCAGTGGAGAAAAAAAGACGGTCGCAAGGATTACGGGAACTTTTTCAGAGTTCTATGGGAAAAAGTTGATCCAAATTGACGGGATTACACGTGCCAATGCCAAGGCGAATTTAGGAGAATTGGTTCGGGTCAAAAAGATTCCCCGAAAAACCGCTATGACAGTTCTTGTCAGCCCTCTTGACTTCACAAACGTTTTGCCCGAAGAAAGTGAGCTCGAGCAGTTTGCGAAAGTCCTCCAAGGGCTCCCGGTGATTGTAGGCGATAAGATCAATGTCCCTTTTTTGGCAGGAAAAGAACGTTTTTTCCAGGTCGAAGCGACCTCCCCCACAGGTGGGGTCATCATTAATCAAAAAACGAAATTCCTCTTAAAGAAGCCAGACTTTTCTATGGAGGCGCCTTCGCATGTCTCTTATGAGGATGTGGGAGGACTTGAAAATGAATTAAGGCTCATTCGGGAGATGGTGGAGCTTCCTTTGCGTTATGCGGAGGCCTTCGAAAGACTGGGTATCGAAGCACCGAAAGGGGTGCTCCTTTATGGTCCACCGGGAACAGGGAAAACCTTGATCGCCCGTGCCATTGCAAGTGAGACCAAACTCCATTTTATCAGAGTGAATGGACCAGAAATTATCCATAAATTTTATGGTGAAAGCGAAGCCCGCTTGCGAGAAATCTTTGAAGAAGCAACCCGCAATGCCCCCAGCATCATTTTTATCGATGAGATAGATGCTATCGCCCCAAAGCGCGCAGAGGTTTTAGGAGATGTCGAAAAAAGAGTCGTCGCCCAACTTCTCGCCTTAATGGATGGCATGGTTTCTCGTGGACAAGTGATTGTCATTGGGGCCACCAATATCCCAGAGATGATAGACCCCGCCCTCAGACGGCCAGGCCGTTTTGATCGCGAAATCGCCCTTCCGGTTCCCAATGTTGAAGGACGGCAGGCCATCCTCAGGATTCACAGCCGTCATATGCCTCTGGCCTCTGATGTTGATCTAGATCGTCTTGCCCAGATTACCCACGCCTTTGTCGGAGCTGATTTAGAGGCTTTATGCAAAGAGGCAGGAATGGTTGCGTTAAGGAGATATCTCTCCCTCGAGGGGGAAAATCATCTCGATACAATGCTCAGTAACCCAGAACAGTTGCAGATTACGATGGAGGACTTTTTAACAGCCCTTCGTGAGATCGAACCCACGGCAACACGTGAATTCTATACCGAAAGGTCCTCAGTGAAATGGCATCATATCGGTGGACTGAAAAAGATTAAGGAGATCCTCATTTCCATTGTCGATTGGCCGCACAAATATCCGGAATTTTTTAATGCAGGTAAAGTTCTCCCCCCAAGAGGAATCCTTTTCTCCGGACCTTCAGGTACCGGGAAGACGCTTATGGCAAAGGCTCTGGCTGGTGAAACCGGTTTGAATTTCATCTCCATCAGTGGTCCTATCCTTTTTTCGAAATGGTTGGGAGAATCGGAAAAGGCACTCCATCAAATCTTCAAAAAAGCCAAACAATCGGCCCCTTGTATCCTATTTTTTGATGAAATCGATGCCTTGGTGACAACCCGTGGCTATGGAAGTGAGGGAGCGGCTGTTGAACGCATGGCAAGTCAATTTTTTAACGAGCTGGATAATTTAAGCGAACTTTCCCAGGTGATCGTCCTCGGGGCCACAAATCGTGAGGATTTACTTGACCCTTCCTTAATGCGCGCTGGACGGCTTGATTATGTCCTTAAATTTCCCATCCCCGGTGAGGAAGAACGGTTAGAAATATTTCAGGTTCATACCAGAGAAAAACCTTTAGCCGATGATGTAAACTTGGAGGAGTTAGCAAGACGCACTGCAGGAATGGTGGGCTCCCATATCGCCTTCGTCGCCAAGAGGGCAACGATGTTAGCCATTGCCGAGTTGATTGACGATCCCCAAAAAAATAAGTCAAGGAAGCTTTTAATCGCCACCTCCCACTTTATTGCAGCATTAAAAGAAGTGCAAGAAAAAGAGGGGTTTCCGTCATGCTAAAAGCGGTAAAAAGAAAGCGGGTATATGAGGATATCGTTAATCAAATCCGTAACCTTATCCAAAAAGGGAAATTCAAACAGGGCGACCAGCTTCCGACGGAAAGGGAATTAGTTGATACCTTTAAGGTATCCCGTACCTCAGTACGGGAGGCCATTCGTTATTTAGAATCGATGAAGCTCGTTGAAAGTCGTCAAGGTGATGGGACTTATGTGATTGCCTCAAGTGAAGAGGCCCTGGTGCAGCCTTTGGCGGCAACCCTCTTTCTCGAAAAGGACAATGTCATGGATATCTTTTCCATCCGTAAGATCATCGAACCCCAGGTCGCCCAACTTGCAGCGGAAAATGCAACGCCTTCCGAAATTAATGAGTTGGAGGAGATCCTGCAGGAGCAGGCTAAAGACCTTACCAGTGGGGTCAATATTACCAAAACGGATTCCGAATTTCATAACCTCCTTACACAGACAGCAAAGAATCGGGTTTTAGAAAGACTTCTCTTTGCCATTCTCGATCTCCTGGCACAGACCAGGGAAAAATATCTTCAAGTGGAGGGGCGGGCACAAAAATCGTTGAAGGGTCATCAGGAAATTCTTTCTGCTATTAAGGCCCATAACCCTGTTGCCGCCCGACAGGCCATGCGTCAGCACTTAGAGGAGGTAGAGGATATCTTGTTCAAAAAGAAAGGAGGCGTGAAGAAGGCATAGATTTCATTATGATGATTTTTCCCCTGACCTCGCCTAAGGGTGTGGGGGGGCGAGGTCTCGTTTTCCGGCCGAGTTCTGGTTTACCCCGTTAGAAAGCCCCGCTACTTATGGCAGGGATGATAAAGATAGAATTTAAATTCCTTATAGAAAGGGCGGGATAAAAGCGCGGTCTTTTCTAACGGGGTTTAACAAATCATTTTAACTAATCCATATTCCTTCAGGGAGGTATCTATTTATGGCTAAAGTGACTGAAATCACTGTTTGGACACGAGGGGTGGTCATGGATAAAGAGGCTCGTGATATCGCCAATGCCTTTGCCCAGGCTGCAAAAATGGAGGGGAAATTTATCCAGGCCTTCGATAATTATGAAGACCTGCCTGACCGTGTATCCGTTACGACACGGAAATATGTCAGAATCAGCGATGAAGAAATTGAGATGAAGTACCTCTATACCAACAATCATCCTAATGTAGTAGTGATCGTTGAACCCACCATCATCAAGGGGATGAATGTGTTGCGTGGGATGCCCGAAGGAGGTCTCCTCCTCATCAATACCAACCGTCCGATCGACTATATGCTTAAATTTATCCCCAACGCCGATGTGCTCGGTGCCATTGCCACAGTGGACGCCGATGGTATCTCAGGGATACGCACGGTCGATTTCTCCGGTTCAGAGGGTGGTGTGGATGCAGCGGGTCTTGGAGCTGGCATTGCTGCACCCATTCTTGGGGCCATGGCCAAGGTAACGGGTATGGCGAAAAAAGAGAATCTTGCAAAGATTATTAGTGACGTCGCAGCCATGGAGCGCGGTTATAATGAGGTTACTATTAAAAAGTTTCGTAAAGGACGGGCTGAATATTTCTGGGGAGGCTAATACAGAGTGCGGAATGTGGAATGTAGAATGCGGAATAAGAAATAAAGAAAGGAGAAGGTTATGGCGATAAAGGTTCCTAAAGATAGAGAAGTACCCTTCGGAGCGATTACTCCTGCTCCGGTCAAAGAACAGGAGCTCTTCATCACCTCAAACTGGCGGGCCGTCCGTCCAGTGATTGACCATGAAAAGTGTACCCGATGTTTCACCTGTTATATCTCCTGTCCAGAACCCTGCTGGTCCTATAATGATAAAGAAGACCAGATGGAATGGAACTGGAAATTCTGTAAGGGTTGTCAGATTTGCATTCACGAATGTCCGGCGGACGCCCTCACCGCTGTGCCAGAACTTGACTTTGAGGATGGAGTGGTTCGCTTGGAAAAACCTTTTTAAGCCTGCCTGCCCTGTACCAGCCTGGTTCAGGGCCTGCGCCTGCCTGACGGCAGTCAGGGTAGGCAGAAAGGAGGCAATTTTATGGCTCAAGAAAGAATGCTCAGCGGTTGCGCAGCGGCGGCCCAAGGTGCAAAATTTGCCGAGGTTGAAGTCATCTGTTCATACCCCATCCGTCCCTATACGGCGATCATGATGGAATTGGCCAAAATGGTGGCCAACGGGGAGCTCGATGCAGAATTTATCCATGGTGAAGGTGAGCATGCCCAGGTCTCTGTAGTGTTAGGAGCCTCAGCAGCCGGAGCCCGTGCCTATACTGGAAGTTCAGGGGTTGGGGTGACTTATGCGTTTGAAGTCTATAGTCCAGCAGCAGGTGGTCGCTACCCGATTCAAATGGCTATTGCCGACAGAACGCTCGATCCCCCAGGTGATTTTGGGTCCGAACATACCGATGCAATGTCTGCGAGGGATCAGGGTTGGCTAATGGGCTGGGCTGCCACGCCGCAGGAGGTATTTGATAACACTTTGATCAATTACCGTGTAGGAGAAGATCCTCTTGTGATGCTGCCCCAGTTTGTATGTCAGGATGGTTATTTCCTCTCTCATATTTCAGATAAGGTCATTTTACCAGACCTTGCGCAAGTGAGGGAATTCTTACCTCCCTATAAGGCTCCCCATCCACTGAGTCCTCTCTGTCCTGTTTCCCACGGCCCCCAAATTCGGCCCGATCAAGGGGCACCGATGGATGCCCAAAGGGCGATCACTTTTCTGGATGTTCCTAAAGTAATTGAAGAGGCCATAGATGCTTTTAACCGGATCTTTGGCCGTAACTATGATCCCTTTCTTGAAAAATATAAAATGGAGGATGCGGAGATCGCATTCTTTATTCAGGGGGCTCATGCCAATACATGCAAGTCGGCCATCAATCACCTAAGAGGTCAAGGAGTGAAAGCAGGTATGGTAAGGCCGCGTTGGGTCAGGCCCTGGCCAACCATTCAGATTGTAGAGGCATTCTCTCAAGTGATGGCGGTAGCCACTGTGGAAACGAGCACCTCTTACGGTGGTGCGATGCGTGGTGGCAATTTAATTCATGAAGTCCGGGCTTCTCTCTATGATCTCGAAAACAGGCCACTGGTCACATCCTTTATGGCTGGCCTGGGCGGTGACGTCGTTCTGCTCGAAGATTTCTACTATATGGCAAAAGTTCTTCTCCAGATGGTGAAGGATAGAAAGACTCATCAGCACGTCTATTGGATAGGGTTTGAAGAAGAATAGACCCGTTTAGAAAATTTAAGGAGGTGTGAAATGGCGGAAGCATTTGATTATAAAAAACAGATTTTGGAACCGATCAAGTCTCTTCGCGGTGCGCCGAAAGAGGAGATGTATGTACCCGGGCACCGGACCTGCGCAGGTTGCGGCCCAGCCCTGAACTACCGCCTCGTAGCAAAGGCTGCAGGCAAACATACCATATTTGTCGGACCTACTGGCTGTATGTATGTGGCCAATTCGAGTTATCTCTGCACCCCTTATGCGGTCTCTTGGATCCATGCCCAGATAACCAATGGCGGGGCCGTGGCCTCAGGAATTGAGGCCGCTTATAAGACAATGATGCGGAGAGGTAAGTATGATGGGCCCTTCCCGAATGTCATCGTCATGGCTGGTGATGGAGGATCGGTCGATATTGGTCTTCAGGCGATGTCAGCATTGATGTATCGGGGCCACGATGTCCTCTTCATCTGCTACGACAATGAAGCCTATGCCAACACGGGTATTCAGACCTCACCCACCACTCCTTACGGAGCCAATACCACCTTTACTCCTCCTGGCAAAGCCATCCCTGAAGGCAAGAAGCTTTTCCCAAAAGACCCTCCACAATTAGTGATTGGAGGACATCCAGCTGTAAAGTACGTCGCCACAACCTGTGTTGCCTATCCTCTCGACCTCATGAATAAGGTTCGGAAGGCCCTTAATGTGGATGGCCCAACTTTCCTCCATATGCTTGCTCCCTGTCCGAAGGGGTGGAAGTTTGAAGAAAAGTTGACATTGGAGATCGGCCGTTTAGCAGTTGAAACAGGCATGTGGACCCTTTATGAGTGGGAGAACGGAGAATACAAATATTCCCACATCCCAAAGAAGTATCAACCGGTAAGCGAATATATGAAATATCAGGGGCGTTTTACACATTTGAAAGAGGAACATATCGCAAAGATGCAGGCATTTGTGGATGAGAAGATCCAGAGGATTAAGGCAATTGCTGTTGAGGCTCCTATCCCTACACCTAAGGCAAAAGCCTAAAGATCTAATGATGGTGAGAGAAAGGGGGTGAGAATCGAAAAAAATTATCTTATAGGTTTTCATCCTTGGTTTTCATATGTGACACATGAAAGGAAGGAGGCAATATCATGGAAAAAGCGTTCTCAATCCGTAAGATAATGGGAGTTTTAATCTGTTCTTTCCTATTTTTTTCTATCTCTGTTGAAACCACTGTTGCCTGGCAACCTACCAAGCCCATTGAGTTCATTGTCCCTGCAGGGACAGGTGGTGGGGCTGATCTAATGTCCCGTTTCATCTTTCCACTTGTGGAGAAACATAAGTTATCTCCTCAGCCATTAGTCGTCATAAATAAATCGGGTGGGGCCGGGGCCGAGGGATTCATGGATGTGAAAGGGAAGAAGGGTAATCCTCATGTCGTGATCATTACCCTATCCAATCTCTTTTGCACCCCTCTTGCTACCGGTGTTCCATTTAACTGGAAAGACCTTACACCCATAGCCCGCCTTGCCCTTGACTATTTCGTTCTCTGGGTTAATGCAGAGAGCCCTTATAAGATGGCAAAAGAGTATCTTGAAGCTGTAAAGAAGGAACCTGGCAAATTCAAGATGGGAGGAACAGGGACAAACCAAGAGGACCAGATTATTACCGTCCAGTTAGAACAGGCCTTCGGGCTGAAATTTATATATGTGCCATTCAAGGGCGGGGGGGATGTGGCGGTTAATCTCGTGGGCAAGCATGTTGATTCAACGGTCAATAATCCTTCAGAAGCTGTCAGTCACTGGAAGGCAGACAAGTTAAGACCCCTTGCTACCATAGACCATGAACGAATCAGTTTACCTGACTGGGATAAAATTCCCACTATGAAGGAGGTAACCGGTTTCGACATCAGCTATCTGATGCTTCGCGGGATATTTGCAGCGCCTGGGATTCCGAAAGAGGCAAGGGATTGGTACGTTGACCTCTTTAAGAAAGTTACAGAAACTCCGGAGTTTAAAAAATATCTCAGTGACTTTGCCTTAAAACCTGCATTCTTTACAGGGCCAGAGTATGTAAAATGGCTGGAAGAGACGGAGAATCTTCATAAGGATCTCATGAAAAAAGGAGGGATGATAAAACAATAAAACATCGGAGGAAACGAAATCGATTTCGTTTCCTCTGGAACCCAATAACTTAAATAGGGGGGAAAAATGAGAAAGGCAGATATTATTTGCGCTTTAATCATCTTGTTTATCGGAGTCCTCATTATGTATGATTCCATCCGGCTCGGTTGTGGATGGGGGATGAGTGGCCCTCGGGCTGGATTCTTTCCTTTTATTATGAGTTTGCTTGTGATAATCGGCTGCCTGATTGTGATCGCTCAAGCGATTGCAAGAAAAGGTGTTTCTTCCTCCACCAAGCCTTTTATTCCCAAAGGTGCCATAAAACCAGTACTCAATGTCATTGTTCCTGCCATTTTGATGGTGATCCTTACTGAATATATAGGTTTGTATATAGCAGCATGCCTATACATGGCCGTTTACATGAAGTGGATAGGTAGACATCGCTGGAGTACGGTGATCCTACTCAGTATTATCGTTCCACTTTCTACTTTTATTCTATTTGATAAGCTTTTCCTGGTTCCAATGCCAAGGGGGATCCTTGGAGATATGATTGGATTCTGAAAGGAGAGCGGATCGATGGATATTTTGTCTAATTTATTTATGGGCTTTCAGGTTGCTTTTCAGCCCTATAATCTCTTGATAGCTATGATAGGGCTTATTCTGGGTATTATTATTGGTGTGCTCCCGGGCCTAGGAGGTGCCAATGGATGTGCTATCTTGATCCCCTTTACGTTCGTGATGCCTCCCAATGCTGCTATCATCCTTCTGGCCTGTGTTTACTGGGGAGCACTTTATGGAGGGGCTATTACTTCGATACTCTTTAACATCCCCGGAGAACCCTGGGCCGTAGCCGTGACATTTGATGGATATCCAATGGCAAAAA
>Ga0315314_1001399_pt1 | contig 21924 bp, 21 predicted proteins | sample TDP9_MG_FD_203631 | JGI IMG/M metagenome (GOLD analysis project Ga0315314, IMG submission 203631) | Freshwater sediment microbial communities from Lake Towuti, South Sulawesi, Indonesia - TDP9 | ecosystem: Environmental > Aquatic > Freshwater > Lake > Sediment | place: Indonesia: South Sulawesi... | reverse complement strand
CTCGCCTGAATTGATTACTGGAGGCGGTGAAAGCATGATCATAGGCGGAGAAATTCTATGGACTAGGTTACCCACTAGCAAAACGTTTCAGCAGGCTCGAAACAGAGGCGCCAGCATGCAGAAAGGCTTCAACCACGTTTCAATCCTTGATGGCTTCCAGAAGGCTCGTTACGGTATAAAGTTTAACCCTGGTGTAAGGTGGCATGTTCGGGTCTTGCAAAATGTCCTCAAGGATAGTCATTGCGTTAGAGGCTCTCACCGCCGGGGTGTATTGGGACGATTGGAGAACGTCGATGGACTGCTTGGCAGCCCTTCGAATGTTGCGGGGGGTAGTGGTGTCTTCGGAAATTTGACCGAGAACAGTTGTTGCCTGGCTTATTCTTTCTACATACTCCTTCAACTTTCTTCTGCTCACCATGCAAAGCCCTTCGACAACCATAGTCGTTCAGATCACTGCAATATTATTATCCTTGCCTAATTTATACCGTTTGTAGGTTTGTTTTAGGCGTTTCTTTCAGCCACCTTGAAGAGATCTTTACACACGGTTTGAGCTAGGGCTAGATCCTTTAATCAACCCCACTTCTCGAGATAAAAGAGGAAAAGCTACAAGCTTTCGTCTCATTTTCGCCACGTGCCAGATAACTCATGGTCCCGACAACTTCCAAATTTCTTCAACGCCGAACAGCATTGGCTTGAACTGCCAACCTTCGTATAGAGGGAGCTGATCGTAGGAGTGTGGACTAGGCTCGAGGAGGTAATTCACGAACCCGCTCTGGCCTGGGGGAAGCACGTTGACTGCATGCGGGGGACTCCGCCAATCGCCCCAGCTCCACCTCGGTAGCTCCGCGATCTGATTATAGGTGCCACGGTTCATGAAGGGCATGGAGGTTGTGGGTAGGGCTCCTAATTGAGTGAACCATACCCTCTGCACCGGCGTGAGCCACAGGGACGCGTTAGAAGTACCATAACTTTCTTCCAAATCGACGATAACCCCTTTCAGCGTCGAGACTATGATTTCGTCTCTGGGAACACCGTTTAGGTAGTCGTAGGAAAGGGGTAGCTTAGATTCTTCGCCATCGAACACGTGAAGGAGCAGGTGTGGACTGACATACCCAGACATGTCACCCAGATCATCGGCGAATATCGGGTCGAAGATCGCATCGTACCACGCCGAGAATATGGTTAAGCCTGGGTCGTCATAGTAACCGTCTAGGTTTTCATCGTTCAGGTAGTTGTCCCATTCCCTAAGGTATTCCACAACTTCCTCCGGAACAGAAGGGTCTCCCTCGGTGGCGTTGACGAGGAAACCTTTGAGGTACGTTCCGTAGGCGTCGTGGTATGCCACGTTGCGGCAGACCTCGATCATGTCTTCAAAGGAGACCTCAGGATCAGCAGCTAACAGTTCCTGTATTCTCACAACTATGTGTCCCTCGCCCCAGTCGTATTCGCTACCTTCCCAACCGGGCGAAGGCTTGTTGTTCCAGTTGGCGTAGAAGCCCTCGTCTGGGTTCTTTCCCTGAGGAAGCTCGCTGAAGGGTATGAAGCCAAACCACTCCTCCTCCCCAGTTCCCCACAGCGGCAGTCTGTCATCAACCCCTTCTGGCCTTACAGGGTATCTTCCGACGTGCCAGTAGCCAACGTTCCCAAACCTGTCCGCCCACAGCATGTTGTGCGAGGAAACCATTCCCTCAACTGCCCGTTCAAACTCACGTGTATCTCTGCATTCTTGGAAGTGGAAGAACGACTCGATAGTTCCGTTGACCTCCTGCTTCCAGAAAGCCCTCTTCTTGATATACGCAAAGTTGTTTGTCAAGTCCCAGGCAAAAACCGGACCATGGACCGTTCTGTAGATGTCTCCATCCTCATAATAGGCGCAGGCGGGTCCGTAGATCCTTTCGGTTCGCCTCTCCATGTCGCACCAACCCCCCTCATACCAGTATTGATACGGGTTTTCAGTGTTCAGAACCTCTATGTAAGTGTCGACCTCGTCCGAGAGGCCGGAGGTAGTCGTCCATGCACCCCACCTGTTGACACCGATCAGGATAACGGATCCCGCGCCTGGGAACGTCATACCCACACAGTCGATTCCCGCGCCGTGCATACCAACCTCGAGGACTATCTGAGGTATTGTGTGTCCCATCTGAGGGCCACCTTGCAGAAGAGCGTTGCCCGTGGCGGACTTCGATGGACTGACCACCCACGCGTTGCTTCCAAAACCTGTGAATAAACCCAGAGACTTAAAAATTTGTTGATTGTATCGTCTTTCCTCCACATCTTTCTCGGCTGCGTCGACGACGCTGTCAGGAAACGGCGTCGTTGGTAAACTGCTATGGATGTGTTTGGACTCGCCGGGCAGTGTCGTGTCCGCTCCGGGGTCGCATTGAGGAAACATGTCGTTGAAGATGCCCCAAGCCGTCTCTTCGGGGTATCGCCCATACAGGTAACTCAGCACAGATGCGTACGAGAGCTCGTTGCCTCCGGCTTCGCCGAACGCCTTCACCATCATCTGTCCAATGGCTAAGGAGTCCTCCACAGTCCAAGGCTCTGGAAGAATGGGCCTTTTAAGATCCAGAGAAATCGCCAAATACTCCACGGGAAGCATGGATAGGTCGCCCTTCAAAAGACATGCAACTGCTTCCGAGATGTAGCGGTTTATGCCAGCCACGTAAGCTACCGTCATCTCCTTGTAGGGAGATGCGAGAGCGTCAAATAATTCGGTCCTTTCCTCTAGGCTGTAGGTGTCCCTCCTCGTCAAGTAGTCGCTCTCTATGGGCACCAAGCCGAACTCCGCCAGCCTTCCCGTGGCTTGCCTCCTGAACAGGTCCGCCTGCCAAAGCCTGTCCTGCGCTACTGCATAGCCAACTCCAAAGGCGAGGCCCGCTCTTGTCTTCGCAAAGACGTGGGGAACGCCATAATCGTCCCTTACGATTTCGATGTCGCCGTCGAGGAGTTCCCCACCTTCAGAGATGGGCGCCAGGGCTGGGGGCGTCAGCAGGGTGATAACCGCAAAAACGACTAAAATCGGCTGAGAAACCCTCCACACCATCTGAACACCAAGACGATGTATAAACGCCGTCTAAACTTAAACATTTCTTAGTCCTTTGGCTATGTTTCCGTCGCTTCCAGTGACCCTTGAGATATCGCTTGATTCCGCCCATTTCCTCCCAAAAATTCGAGAGAGAACCTCAGCGAATCATCAGTAAACCTTTTGACGTTTGCAAGGATTTAGAGACGCGCCTGTGAGCTCAACCCATTTTTTCCTTTCAACTCTTACAATGTATTCCTATTCCTTTCTAAAGAGCCCTGGGAGGGGTATTAGCGAATATAAGAAGGATAATCGACGCCATCCTTTCGATGAGATTTCGAGCCTTGGGTCGATCCGGGTGAACCACCCTTAAGAGCCTAGTCGTTCACAACGCTAGGAGAATAACCTTGGAGTTGAGAGCCTTTTTGTACGCGTAACATCTCTTACGGTTTTCTCATGCTAAATCAATTGGCTTTTCAATTATGGGCTAAACCTTCTTTGATTGATCGTTCAGAGCGATTCTGTGTTCGCTGATGCCCTCCAACGAGCTTGTATTTTGCCCCCATCAACAAAAGCCCCTCTCCGTGTTGAGCCACCAAGAGCCTAGTCGCAGTTACACCACCATGTCCACCACGCCCATGAACGCTGGCTTCCCTAGCACAATTTCTTCTTCGGGCTTAAAAGTGAAGAACGATTGTTAGGTGTTGGTCCCAAGAGCATCATTAACCCCGTAATGTTGGTGGAATAAAATTAGAGGAGCGCAAGCATGACAATAAAAAAGGCGGTGAAGCTTGGGAAGATGTAAAGTGCTAGCCTCTTGGCTTTTTGAGTCGTTCTTTCAGCCAGAACAGATAAGGTTTCTATCTGCTTCCATCCTATAACCTTAACATTGGAGACCGTTCCAGTATGCCATGTCACCTCTGCAGGCTCAAGATTACCTAACGCTGTTGTGGCAGCCTGCTTAACGTAGTTGATTAGCCTTGCATGATCTAGAGCTTCACCAATTGGGTTGTAGCCAAGCTTGGTCATTACGACGCCAACCACGGCATGAGTGTCCGTTGTCAAGACTTCGCCCTCAGAAATACCCATCTCTCTAAGAGAAGAAAGAATCTTTTCTCGCAGCCCTGACACCATGTTGTTTCCGTCTATGGTTACATACGCAGCTTTTTGGTCGCCAACCTTGGTTGCTATCACAGTTATTCCTCCAGGACCCATGCCTTCTTTAAGGCTGAACTCCTTGGGAACCACTTTGGCGGCTCCGATCTCGAATGAGCGGCGCTTGTGCCTCACAGCCTCTTCTATGCTTTCGGTAGCAACCCTCTTAAGCGGCTCTATCACCCCCTCAAGGTTGAAATCACCTTCGATACTGTTGTGAGAGTCTACGACTGTCAACTCTAAAAGCCCGTGCTTTCTAGCCTCACCTGCTATGAAGAGGCTTAGTTCTGGAGGCAAATCTTCCATGGATTTCGGCGCTGTGGTTAGAGTTACGAGCATACGATTTCCGAATATTTGACAGCTGGCGCTTGCTCCGCCTCCGTTTACTCGAATGAAGGGTGTGGCTACCAACTCTGGGGTGGAAAATCCTATGGAGCTGCGTATGCTTTCCATCACCTTTCGAGTTTGGGATTGTGAAGCCAGATCGAGCTCGTGTTGACATAAGCCGTGAGGAACAGAAACTATGCAATCCAATTCTTTCTCTAATAAGCTCTGGATCATTGATGGAAAGAGGCTGCTTCCCACGTTGTTAAAGGGTCCCGCGTGGAAGGCTGGAACCACCACCATCGCCTTAGCTTTTCCACCGGATTGAAATGAAAGCACAGAGAACTTCACACTTTTTTCCTCACCGAACGTTTCGAGAATGCTTTCCAGAGGCTCATTGAGGTTGGCTACCCAGTTTGCCATGAAAGCTTTAAAAAGGTGCAGAGAAGGAACTCCGCTGGTTTGCTTCCCGACGCTGTTCGCAAATGAGGTGAAAAAAAAGATTGCTACAACGGCGGTCAGCACCGACATGGCGAGGAAAAGCATGAAGCGGTATATCGAGATGTACTCGATTATGGGACTTAAAAGACAAAGCGAAGCTACACACAGCAGCGGTTGCAGGAGAGAGGACAGAAAAGCCCTTCCAAAACTAGCTGAAGATGCGGTGGAAAACACCAACAAACGGAGGAAAAGCGCTAAATAAAAGCCTAAGAGGAAAAAATTAGCCCACACATGAGGGTTGCGGATGAAGACGTAGACAACGCTACCGAGCATCGTCATCCCAAAGTAAACAGTGCAAGAAGATAGAGAGAGAGCTGAGTGGTGCTTCAAACCAAGAATATGGTCTCTTCTCATTATTCCGAATCGTGTTGAAAAATCCGCTGTGATCGTGAAGGAAAAGAAGGCTAAACCGAAGATCAAACCGATAAAGAAGCCGTTGTAGGATGCGAATAACGGAAAGACCGTTAGCGCTCCACCTAAAGTGCATAGAAGAAAGAGCAGAAGAACAATTCTGCGATGCGAAGGCAACACGAACAACGATGAATAACGCTTGCTCAATTTGCTGACATGTGAGTCAAGCGAACCGCTGAAACCCAACGGAACCCCCGACTCTAAATATCTGGAAAAAGTTAAAAATGTTGGGGTAGCAAAAACAATTGTGCAGGCAGAGAACCGGGAAGAGACAAAATTCACATCAACTTGAGAAGATTCAATGGACGATGATGCCTTGATTTCGGAGAAAAGTTATAAACTGTAGAAAGGAAAATCCTTCGAGGCAGATGGATAAAGCCTAAAAATGGTCAAAATAATGTTGCCAGAAACTCTGAACGCTCGGGATAAAGTTTTATGCTCAGCGCTCATAAGACTGTGCTAGATACGAATGTCTGAAAGCGGCATACCTCCCTCTGTGCTCCAAATTCTTGAGCGAAACGTTGGGCGGAGAGTTTTGGTGATCTTGGACCCTTCGTATGGGTTCGAGGGAAAGCTTGCCGCTGTCACTCGGGAACCCTCTGGTATATGGCTTTCCGACGCCGAGGCAATAGTGTTACGTTCCACCATGGCTCAACCCATGCCTCAGGTGGTGGGAAGAGAGCAGAGAAGCGAGGTTTTCATCAACCTGAGCTCAGTTCAACGCATGGAAGTTTTACACAAAGAGTGACATTCTTTTAGGCAGTAGCTATTTATCCAAAAATGATTTGCGCTATACAGGAAACAAAAGCCTAGCCAAAATCGCGCTCAATATCAATGCCACCGTCAAAATCGCGACTATCTCTGGTCTCACCTTCACGCCTGGAGTCTCTTCCTCGAAGAAGCGTAGCAACCCAGCGCTTGCGGCTGGCATGGGGGCGCCTCCCTCCCGCCTTTTCTGTCTCCGGCTTCTGCTCACAGTGTTCACCTAGACTATTAGGTATACATCAGGATTTATAAATAATATTTCCCCATATTTTCATGGTCTTCTCTGAGCTGTAAAGGATTGTGGAAGCGTGTAATACATTCTACTCATCTTTTAGGTAAAAGATGTTAACATGGAGAAAAATCTGGAAAATAAGCTAGCGTTGATGGTGGAACACGCTTACCATGAGCGTCTCCACAGACTCGAGAGCCGTCAGTTTCCATTAACCAACGAGAACCCAAAGAAATATTAGCGAAAATACCCTAACCTCAATGAAGGTGAAGGTGTTGGTTCGTTTTTCTTCAAAGGAAAGGGAGTATCTTGAAAGTCAGATGGTGGGGAGGCTGGCCACATCCTCTGAGACAGGCGTCCCTCACGTTGCGCCCGTGTGTTACGCCTCTAACCCTGAAAGGGTGTACATACACACGGGTAGAAACTCCAAGAAAATGAGGAACATTCTGAAAAACAACAGAGTAGCATTTGTAGCTGACGATTACGTCGACTGGGGAAAGTTTAGGGCTGTTGTCATCCAGGGCGTTGCCGAAGTTCTCGAAAGGGGGAAGGAGTATGAAACGGGAAGAACACTCATTTACAGTAAATATCCAAGATGGGAGAAAGAGTATCCGATTGTAGAGGGGGGAGAAGCCCTCATAGTCATCGCTCCCCAAAAAACACTGAGTTGGGGACTAGAATGAAAAATGAAAGGAACTCTTAGAAAATCAGAGTGGTGATCCCCATGTTTGACACGATCATCAGAAACGGAAGAGTGATCGACGGAACGGCGAACCCTTGGTTCAAGGCAGACGTAGGCATTGGGGATGAAAAAATATTGAAGGTTGGCCGTCTAGACCCGGCAAAGGCGGAAAGGGTCATTGACGCAAGTGGACTGGTGGTTTGCCCCGGGTTTATAGACGTCCACACTCACTCGGACATAAGCATTCTCTTCGACCCAAAGGTTGAGAGCTCCATACGACAGGGAGTAACGACCATGGTCACGGGCAACTGTGGCATGAGTCTCGCTCCTGTAAATCCGGATAAAAAGGACCTGCTTATGCGGTCCTTCTCTCCCTTCCTACCGTCTGGAGAAGAATTAGAAGTAGACTGGACCACCTTTGGAGAGTACTTGGATAAAATGGAGAAGATGGGAGCCTCTTCCAACGTCGCTCCCCTGGTGGGACACGGCACGGTAAGGTTGGCGGTCATGGGCTTTGATGACAGAACCCCCACACCGGAGGAGCTTAAGGAAATGAAGTCTCTGGTTTCTGAAGCCATGACGGCTGGGGCGGTGGGGATGTCCAGCGGACTGATATATCCGCCAGGCGTGTACTCAAAAACCGATGAATTGGTAGAGTTAGCGAAGATAATAGCCAAACACGGCGGGGTCTACACCTCTCACATAAGGGACGAAGGAAGCGGGCTGCTTGAGGCCGTAAAGGAAGCCGTTGAGGTCGCTGAGAGGGCGGGAGCACCTTTGCAGATCAGCCACCACAAGGCGTCGGGCAGACCTAACTGGGGGAAGACGGAGGAGAGCCTAAGGCTTATGGAGGAGGCTAGGACGAGGGGAGTAGATGTCTCCTGTGACCAGTATCCGTACACAGCCCTCATGACATCGCTGGTCACGCTGCTGCCACCCTGGGCCCACGAGGGAGGTTTAGATAAACTGCTTGAAAGGCTAAGGAGCCTCGAACACCGGGAAAGGATGCGAAGATACGCCGATCACATGGCTGGGGATTGGAAAGACGTTTACGTGAGCTCCGTCAAGACCGGGAAGAACAAGGCTTTAGAGGGGAAAAACATAGCTGAAATCGCTGAAGCAAGGGGAACCGACGAGTTTACTGCTCTCTGCAACCTGCTGCTGGAGGAGGAGGGGGTAGCGACCATGGTGGAATTTTCCATGGGAGAGGAGGATGTCCTCAGGGTGATGAAGCACCATCTTCAAATGGTTGGGACAGACTCTTGGGCTGTGGCGCCCCACGGCGTCTTAGGCACCGGAAAACCCCACCCCAGGTTTTATGGAACCTATCCAAGAATCCTCGGAAAATACGTCAGGGAAAAGGGTGCTTTAACTCTTGAGGAAGCCGTAAGGAAGATGACCTCCTTTCCGGCGCAGAAGTTCGGCTTTGGGGACATAGGGCTGTTAAGAGAAGGGTTCCGGGCAGACGTGGTGGTGTTTGATCCCAAAACCGTAACGGACAAGGCGACTTACCAAAACCCCCACCAATTCCCCGAAGGCATAGAGCACGTGCTGGTGAACGGCAAGGTGGTCGTGGAAAGAGGGACCCACACAGGTGTTCTAGCGGGTAGGATTTTACGACGCTCAAGCCGCCTCAAGTGAAGGAAAAAGGACAGCAAACGGACTCACATTTGTCTCTCGGTAAAACACTTCGCATGAAAGCCTAAAATATCCATAAACCCTACACGAGGGAAGATAAAGCTAGATATGCAGAAGGCTCATTTAACAGATAGGGATTCATAAGAGGAGTTAACGGCTTTAGGGCATCTGTAAACGGAGGGGAAAGTGTGCAGATCATTTGCAAGGAATATGTCAAAGGTTTTCCCGTCTTTCAAAAGGTTATGGGAAAGGTACTGCTCAGCGGTGAGAGGTTGATGCTCTTCCTAGTGGAGATTAAGCCGGGCGGTGTTGTTCCTGAGCACAGTCACCCCCACGAGCAGATGGGTCTTTGTTTGAGGGGGAAAGCCGAATTCAAGACGGGAAATGAAGTAGCCCTCGTTGAGGCTGGCATGGCATACAGGTTTCCATCCAACGAAAAACACAGCGTTAAAGTGGTAGGAGACAAAGCAGCGATATTCCTCGACGTATTCAGCCCACCACGCGAAGATTATCTAAAACTCGCTAAGAGACCACAAAACTGTCTAACAAAGACGTGACATAGCTCAAGTTTACTAGTAACTTGTGATACTCTCGGTTGATTGATGCTAGCCACCATATCGGCTATTCCGTTTCGTCACCATCCTAAGTAGTTTAGACGGTGAGTGAGAGAATTTCGCGAGGCGAAGAAATGGTTGGCAAGGTGAGGAAGTGGCAGGCATTTTTCATTAATTATCATTCTTCGACTGGGATGACTTTTGCGCCCATTTCTGAGAGGGTTTGCATGATAAACCTTCTGTGACAGTATTTGGAGCGCCGTTCAACGCACATAACGGCGACGTTGTTCCCTGTAGCCGTCTCTAGAAGCCGCTCTATGCCGGTTTCGTATTCCCTCGTCTTCATGTGCCCCTGATAGCCGCCCCTGCGGAAGCCTCCCAAAGCCTCACCCATCCATTCGTACCTTATTCCCGACTTCGGAAGCTCGGTTTCAAGGCTTTCCCTCGTAAACTCTTGGTTCTTGCTCGTGGGGAACCTTCTGATGTCGACCAGCACACCAACCCCAAGCATCTTTAGATGCTTGATGAATTCTTGCAGCTTCTTCCAGTTTCCGTACCCTAGGGCGTATATCTTGTTCACGATTTTTCAACCTTACAGTGATGTATAAACGCAGCCGGAGATGGTTCATCGGAAGTATAGACCACGACTCTTCCAAATTTTATCCACCGAACTCCTATATACCGTTTCCTTTTCACCGATAGCCTGACGCTTTGTTGGGAAAAGCATCGGCGTTTCATGCAGAAGCCATATGAGTGAAAATAGATTTATTATGTAGAGAAGTTTGATGAAAGGATGTCTCCAACTAGCCGGGTGAGTGATGGCCAAAAAACCTGTGAAGCGGGCAGAACGTGTAGAAGTTATCTACGATAAGGAACGCTGGAGCCTGTTGAAGGATCTCAGGCTCAAAGCCGTTCAGATGATGGAGGCTCTTGAAGGCTTCCATCTACCGTCTATCGTGCACGGAAGCGTCGCCCGCGGCGATGTTTCGCATAAAAGCGATGTTGACGTGTTTGTACCGGAGGCTTCTTCTTCCTTCACCATCGAGACAGCCCTCAACCGCGTCGGGATTCCCATCAATCGGCGGTTTATCGTGCAGGCCACACCCCGCTACGCTGTTAAGGGGCTCATCGAGATAGACAAGCAACGGTCCGTGTCCTTCCCCCTTGTTAAGCTTCGCCCCGTGGAAAGGGATTTCTACAGGTTTGGCGGTGAAGCATCCCTACAAGTGCTTAGGCAAGGGACACGGGTTCCGGGCGTGGATAAGCGCCTCATGTTGGTCGAACCCACGCAAAAGGGACACGTAGAGAGCACCATCGTGGGGCGCGAAGAGGCTGTTACCCGACAACTAAAAGTCTCTCTCGCCATAGTGTCGGACCGTGTCCACACCCTGTTACGCCGCGACGAAGTCGGTAGAACAGGGATCTTCGTTAAGCGAGAGCTTTCGTCGGATGAAACCTTCGAGATGCTCCTGAAGAGGCTGGCGGACCAGAATCCAGCGGTTCGCCGACGGCTCAGGCTTTACGAGAAGTAACTTGAGGTAAGATGCGAGAGGATTTTGATAGGTAGAAAAAAGGGGGATAGGGTGTAAGCTGTTGCAATAGCTTACACAAGGCTGGCGTCGTCAACATAGAGGATGTCCCAACCGGGCTTTACAAAGGCTATCAGTAATTTGGCGGCTTCGGTTGGTGCTTTCAAACGGAACGTGAACGAGACGTAGTCATATGAGCCTTGATATGGCTCAAAGCAGTGTATGTCAAGAGACTTCTCGTAAGTGGTTGGATCGTCAGCGCCGGCTCCAACAGATAGCCCGCGTATCGGCTCAATCATGCTTCCGTCAGCCCTCAGCCAAAGTAGTTCAATGCGAGTATATTCAGAATAGCCTGAATATTTCTGCCATGCACTGAAGGTATATGAGGCCCCTGGCGTCACTGTGACGTTTTGGTAAATTCTAGACCATGTAGTGAACTCGCCTACGATAACAGCATAACTGCCTGAATGGGCAACTGTTGTCTTTATGACTGGGGGGTCGCTAACTTTCCAAAAGATCGGCCACCGGCCGAGCAACCAAATCTCAAAGCCTCCGTTCTTTACCAACTTCCTCCCTTGTGCCGCTACAAGTTCAGCATCGAATGCGCGCGCTCTTCTCACTGGCAATCACAGCCACCAGCGGCACCCACATGCATTACATTCAAATCACAGTAACCGTGAGCCGCTTCTAGCGCACAGTACAAGGAAAACCTCCCATCTTCCCCTTTTTTGAAAAGTCTAAAAGACAATTAACGTCTATTGAAAGCTTTACTTTTCAAGCTTTATGAGTTCTTCAGGTAAAACTACCCTATCCTTGGGTAGCCACTCAAAATCCTTCTTGTTATATGTTACAAGCTTGGCTTCCTACACTATTGCGGTAGCTCCTAATCGCCAAATGACCTATGAGCCCTTGAAGCTGCGAGAGCTCAGTTGATCGAAGCCGTGAAATAGGCTGGTCGTAGCTCAGGCGGCATCTTTCTGGCGAGGAGAGTTCCGACAACCATCGTTGAATAGGTTTTAAGAGATTCAAGAAATAATTATGAACGCTTATCTATATGGAAACAATTTATTTTTAACAGTAGTCAAGGTGTTCTCCTTTGCGTCGAACTCTAGATTGGATGGAGCAGGCTAAGGGGGAGTTTAAGGCTGCTAGGGATCTTTTCGCGACTTCTAATCATGCATGGTGCTGTTTTACATGCCATCAAGCCGCTGAAAAAGCTTTAAAAGCCATTTTAGAACATTTCGGTTCCCCAACGGCAGGTCACAACCTTATAGCCCTAGCTAGCGAGGTTTCAAGATTCACTCAAATACCCAGAGGGAGGTTGAGGCAGCCTGTAGAATACTTAATCGCTACTATATCCCAACGAGATACCCCAATGCTTTTCCAAGCGGGGCACCAATCCACATGTTCAACGAGGATGATGCGAGAGAAGCCTTGCAACATGCTGAAAAGGTGATGAATGTTGCTAGAGCGATTACGGGAGTTACCTAGGTTCAGCTCCCTTAAAAGCTTCATAGACGCCATCTTAAAACAGAAAGGTGACAGAATTCTCTCCATAATCCTCTTTGGCTCCATGGCAAAGGGGAACTACACAAAGTACAGCGATTACGACATCCTCCTCATAGTCTCCCATGAAGAGCTAAGCTTTAAGGATAGGCTCTACGAGTACTCCTTACCCTCAAACGGCTGGGTGGAGCCATTCGTTTATACCCAAGAAGAGGTTAAATCCATGCTTAGTACCTTCCACCCATTAATCCTAGACTCCTTAAAAGATGGATTAGTGATCTATGATGAGGGTTTTTGGAACGGTTTAAAAGCCACCTTTCATGAACTACTCGAAAAGGGTATATTAAGCCCTAAAAAAGGGGGTTGGATAATAAAAGTTAGAAACGTTAAGCCTCCATACGCGTGGCGAATTTCACCCTCTTCGCCACTTAATCAACGCACATTTTTAAAATACAGAAGACACAAAAAACCAAAGAAAGAGGCAATTATTAGATCTTAGAGTATGATGGAGAGCTGATTTCATTGCAATTCTTGAGGGAAATCAAAATCACTCGAGTTGAGGAAAGACCAAAAGATGCTTGGTTTGATTTGAGCTTGCGACAAATACGGGAAGGTGAGGTCCGCTTTTATCGGGTTCGAGATTTCCTAACTGGAGAATGGCTCTTTAAGGTTTGTTTGGATAAAGAATCGGGCAGGGTTATCGTGAGGGCGACGAAGTGCCCGCCTGGAAGACGCTTTGCCCAACTGGAAGGGAACACCATGTTGTTCCAGAAAAGCTTGATCGAAGGCTTGCTTTACGACATCGTATCTTTAGCCTATGCTGACGAAAACGATCGGCTTTATCGAAAAATTGTGGGGAGCGTGGAAGAAATTCCAGCCACAATTCGAGAATGCTTCGAAATCAAACCCTACGAAGAGGCGACTGGAAAGATGGTCCCTGGAAGGCGCTGGGTCACCTTGTCTAAGGAAGATGATGAGAAGGGAATGATAACCCTGTTTTTGCTAGAGAGAGCCTGGCCCCTTTCCTCCGTTTCACCCGAGGAAAGATCAAAAACCGTAAATCTACTAGCCTTAATCAAGGATCTGGAGAAGGCGAGAATCGAGGACATTTACCGAGTGGCGATCGAACGATTTGGAATCGGGAAAGAAGAGGTGGATGCCATCCTAGCCTCTTTGGAGAAAGGGGGGCAAATAAAGAGACCAGAAGAGGGTTGCGTCAAAACCGTCGAACAGGTCTAGATCAGCCTCTCCAGAATCTCCTCGGGTTTGAACTCCTCGCGAGACCTCACTGAGGCTTCTTCAACGTAGAGTTGCATGGCATACTTGAGGGCATCCTCGCTCACTGGCACATAGTCTAGATCAGAGCTGAAGTAGTTGAGGAGAGAGGTAGCACAAGCGAATCGAATGGCGCGATCTTCCAGGCGTGCCGAAAACTTCACCACTTCGTGTGGGATTCTTTCCAAAATGGCTTCCCTCGCCTCCTTGATCATGGCATAGGCTTGGGGGGTGATCATCACAGGCTTATAGGGGAATCGATCCTTCACCAACGGATGCCTCGTTTCGATGGCGTACACCAACGTGACATGATCCCTGATGTCTTGGGCACCCCTCCCGATATCGATTTCCCCGAGAGCCAACCTCATCTGGCTTTGAGCTATCTCAACAAAGCGTTGCTTCGTTAGGCGATGGAGGCGACACACCATTCGATCCTCTATGGCGTTAAAATTTGGATCGCTAATTGTGACCTCGTACCCTCTGCCGAAGACCGTCGTGTTGTAGTTTACGCTGAGGAAGGAGTCGAAGTGATATGGACCGATCACCTCTTTATGCAGCTCATATTTAATTTCGCCCCGCTCCATAGCGAGCTTTAAAACATCCACCATTCCGGAGTATCTGAACCAGTCATTGAACTCTGGAACGATGAAGTTGAAGGCTCGTTTGATGTATGCTTGCCCAACCCTGATGAAGCGTGCCGGTGTAATCCCGCCGCAGTAACGGTTTCTGCCGGGAATTCCGTGTGGTGGGATCTTTGCATCGGGCCTGCCCAAAATCATGTCCCTTGTCGAAAAGCTTTTCCCAGTGCCCGGTTCGCCGAATAGGGCTAGGGACCAGCCTGTTCGCATCCCGGTTTTTCCTTGCGGATGAACGATTTCCACGTTTGCCAGCGCGTATTGTTGAATGATGCTTAGCAAGCTGTCGAAGTATAGTAGGGGTCCGAAGAGGTTTTGAAGATAGGTTGCCAACGAAGTGGCCGAGAAGGCTTTTCCAAACTTGATGGTTGCGCTTAATCGACGCTTTACCAACTCATTCAAATACTCATCGAGCTCTTTGTCCATCACCCCAACTTTTTGACGTTCCTCCTGCACGTAATCCTCTTTCTCCCCCTCAATTGGGGGTGCGGCGATCAGTGGGATTTTTGGGGGTGGAGGGGGCGCTATCCCCAACTCTGATTGAATTAATGGAAGAGTTTCCTCCGAGATCTTCCACTCTTGATATTTATCGCCCCTGTAGGAGGAGACGATCACCTTCAACCGCTCGAGCTCTTCCAAAACGGGGTAGGGATCGAATCCCCGCCTCAGGTTTTGCTTGATTTCCCTTAAGCCACAACTTCCACCAATTTCCACCAGCATCCTCAAAAGGGCAACACAGTTTTTCCCATGCTTCTTCTTCGCTTGATAGATGTTGGCTCGAATCATTTTCCAAGATCCATCGAGGAGCAGAGCCCCATTTTCAAAGGTGTAGTGCTTGCCCCTAAACGCTGTCCACACACGAGGTGCATGCTTGTCGAAGGTCTCCTTGAGCTGTGCATCGCTCATATTCGATGCTATCTCGAAGGAGGCCTCATCCTCGTCTATTTCCCAGCCGCTCAAAAAGCGATTGAAATACGGGATGTCCAGTTCTTTACCGATTTCAAAGAGCCCAGTCCTTGGGAAGGCTCGCTTCAGCAGGAGTTTTCGTTCCACCAGCTTATCATCGGCAACCATCCGAATCCCCCACGAGGAAATATACAGCTTGAGTTTATAACCGTTAGGAAACAGGCGGTTAGTGAGGTGCGTAAGCGTTTATGATGGTGCTCATCTCTTCTGAGGTGATCCAGCCCTCATTCTTTAGTTCTTCCATTCCCTTAGTCAACGTTTCCCTAAAATTAGGAGTTTTGAGAATGTTGTTGGAACAACCCATCTCATATAACGTTTCCTCAAAAACTTTGTCCTCATGCATCTTTCTGATAAGGGCCGAGCCGAGGGTTTCCCTCAACGCTTCCGATCTTGGGCGTAAAAGACGTTTGATTCGAGACTCGAGGCTGAAGCTCCACACGGCTTTCTGAATCCTCTTTATAATACCTTCGTAGCCCATGGCTACCATAGGCGCATACACGTGATACCTAGACTTCGCTTCAGTTTCATATCGAACCAGATAGAATGGTACACAAATCAGAGTAACCTCCTCTGGTCTCCAGGGAATCGTCACATCCTCCTTGAGCTTAGACGCGTATAGCCTTTTCTGCTCCATGAGTCGTCCAATAAGGTTTGTTATGGAGGAAGCCTCTGATCGCAGTCCCTCCATCTCTTTTTCCTTCGCTTCAATTTCGGATGCACGTGAATGTTCCAGATCCGCGATCTTCTTTTCCTCTTGATCAACCGTCGCCTGATATTCTTCATTCAGCTTTTTAATTGCACCCTCACCCTCTTTACGGGTGCGCTCGATAAGTTGTGAAAGGGCTTGAATCTCTCTCCTAGCTTCAGAGATTTTGCTTTGACAATTCTTTATTTCGCGATCCCAACGAGCCACGCCGGGTTTGTCGCCTCTGCGTTTGCGAGCTTCTCTTTTTTCCTCAAAACCAGCCTTACTCCGCTCTAATCTTTGCAGTTTCTGTTCGTGTTTGTTTTTTTCCTTGAGTATGGAGCTCAACTTTCTCTCGGTGGAATCGGTTGCTCTTCCGATTTTTGCGTCTCGGTCCATCATCAATCGCTCCACTCGTTTCTCTACGACGGGCTTAACGCGGAGAATCTCGTTTTCGTACGTCTCCCGTGTTTGTTCAATTTCGCGAAGGGTCTTTTGCTCGTGGAACTCTGTTTTCTCATTGAGAACGTTTATGGCGTACTGAAAACCCCTGATCTCTGATTGAATCTGCCCCCAGTGGTCAACCATTTTTTCAGTTTTTTCTAGCGCTGCCTTTTCATCAAGTTTCGGCGGCGTCAAGACAAATGGCTCTTTCATGTTTTCCGTCGGAGCGGTTCCCTGCTCCACATATCTAGCGATCATAGCCAATAGGTTCTTATTCGATATCATTGCCTCCATGGAAACTTGAGTCGCGTCGATAAAATCTTTGAACGTTTGAGCGTGGCTTTTCAAGGTGCTTCGATAGAGCGCGCGGACCGTTGCGCTCCTTTCAATATCCTCGGTGAAACGCTTCACGTCCGGCGGCTTCATGTACGGAGCGGTGTGGGAGAGGATCCCCAAACCATCCACGAGTAGACACTCGTTTCCCCAAGGAACCGCCCAAAAGGGATAGTGCAGTTTCGAGAGAAACGAAACCCTCTCCTGCGAAATGCCTAAAATTCCCAGCTTCTTTCGCCTCGCCTCAGCCAAGCAAAGAACCGTAGCAACTTCCATATCGTGTGTGAAGGGCTTCTTTCTCTCGGTGTCTTCAACCGCGTAGGGTAGGATCAAACTCGCATGCAACACGGCTTACCTTCCAAACAACGTAAAGTGCTTTCCAAACTTGACTCTTATGAGACACCCAATTATTTAGCTTTCTCGAGCGCCAGTTTTGCCCGAAAGCCTTCCCTGAAGGAATCGATCTAACCTATTGGGAATCGGAGAAGAGCGGCGACCCCACCGAGCGAAAGAAGCTTCTGTCCTGCCTCATGTTCGGCGCTGATGACGACGATTTGTCCGCCCTTGTTTTCCGCCTCCATCATAACGTTTTCTAGGGCGGTTCTTTTTTCATCGGTTGTTTCCCTCAGCGTGGCATCGGCGATCAAGAGTCTTTCGATGGCGCCGTAACCGCCGGCTTTCTCCACCTCATGGAATCCATAGGCTACGTCTTGCTTCCCCCTTCCGAGGCGGACGAGAACCTCCTCCACAAGCTTAGTTTCCTCTGCCAGGCGCACGTTTCTCAACGCCTTGGTCAAAACCCCTGAGCGCAGTGCCTCATGGATTCCAGCCATACCCCCACTGTTCACGCCCTTCACATCGATGATGGACTCTCCCAAGTCCGTAGCCTCTCTCTTTACGTATTTGACGAAGTCGTTTTTCACGAACCCTGGTCCAATGACAACGATGGGGCCGTGGACATCCATCCAAACCGTTCTGAGCGATACCGAAGCCGACTTGAAGAACTCTCGCAAGGCCTTCTCCCTTTTCTCCGCCTCCAGCTTTCCGGGAAGCCTCGTTCTCTCTTCCCCCTTCACGTCTATGCCGTACTGCCTCAAAACTGCAACACAGTGTTCCTCGTCGTCCATGGCCATGACGATGATGGGTGTCGCTTGAACCTTGCTGGCCCTTTCCAATCGGTCGATTTGGTGCCTTAACCACTCCGGTTTTACAACGGTGAGTGGCTTGTCTATCGCTATGTTTAGGGTGTGGTGGGAGCCCGTTACGTTGAGCTCCTCCGGCGCCTCACGAACGGTTCCTAGAATCCTCAATCGATTCAGACTCCTGTCCCAAACCACTTTCTCAACCCTTATACCCAGAAAAACCGAGACCCTCCTACCCTTTTTTGGGCGAGCGTAAGGCTCCTCCACCCTCACCTCTCGAGTGGTTTGCGCATACACCTCATCATCTTTGCCTATGATATTATAAAGGTGCCAGAGATCGTCCAGGCTTTCTGGCGCAGCCTTTACAATGCCCTTTTTAAGGTTCATTTCCAAAAGTCTCATTCATACTTCCTTCTTATGTAGGGCCTGGTTGGGGGCCTTTTTCGTATACATTCCTCTTTTTTCATTTCCCACTTCCTCCAATAGTATGCGGGGATAAGGGGTTTTAGCCTTTCCATGATCCGTTCGGCCGGGTGCCCTCTAATGGTTATTTGGTAGTGTCCCTTCCCATCTGGTGGAAATACTTCTGGGGGACATTGGACTTCTTTTAATCTGACAGGGAAAATGGATGTTTTAAAGACCCTTAAAGCCGGCTCTAAGCCCTCTTTGACGCACATCCTTATTCGGACCGCTGGATAGTAGCGTCTATACTTGCCTCTGCCGGTTGAGTCACATGCGAATGTCCCCTCTGTATAGATTAAGGTAGCCGTCTTCACTTCATCTATGGTGAAATCGTTCGGGTTACGCCCCTTCTTTCTGTTCAACTTCATCCGGCTCCTTCTTCCCCTTCCACCAACCGTAGGCCTTCCGCAGATACCATCCTATCGTAAAGCCAAATATGAAGACTATGAGTAAATCGAACATGGCTTCCTTACCTTCCGCCTTCTTGGCTTCTTTAAGCATGGCATGATATGGTAGCGCAATAGCTTATCTAGGATCCTCAAAACGCTGTTGCCTCTCCGAATTACGCATCAAGTATTAAAAGCGCTCTTTATTAAAAAGTTCTATGGACTGGAATACGGATCATCTTTCATTCATACAGTCTCGGTTCTGGAGGAGACTTCTTTAAGCGGATTTCCCTCATTAAATCTAACTCGATATCATATTTTTTCCATAAAATTGGTTCCAACCATCGCTTCTCCGCCCAGTTTTTCACTAACATGTGTAGCTTTCGCACCGGTATCAAACAACGCCAAGACTTCCTCGTTTCAGCACATTAGACGTGCACGATTTTTCTTTACCTATGTGACCAACACCTTGAACGTTTTATTGCAAACGCTCGTCTATTAAAAAACATTAAAACGTATTAATGCTGAAGGTAGAAAAGTATGAAAAAGATTTACGGCTATGATAACCATTTCAAGAAAAGTTATAAATCAATTAATGACATAAATCCTACGCTAGATATAACAATTAAGGACTAAAGCTGTACTCGAATAGGTGTAGGCTTATTTGAAGGGTGGAGATAGTGGAGGGAGAAGAAGAGGAGTTCCATATAAATATTAAAATTTACGACTCTAAGCAACAAAAAGCTATCGAAAATATATTAGCAGATTTAAGAAAAGATTTTCCTTTTATGGACATTAACATTGATATTAAGAGCAGGAAGCTTATCCCTTTTGAGGTTAGCCTAGAAATAGTAATGAAGATTGTTGCGGAAGTAGCCACCAAGTTAATGATTAAGTTTCTTAAAAAGCTGTGGGAAAAATTTAAGCAAAATGGAATCACACCTAAAATAGAAGGCCTTGATATTGTTCAGAAGAAAGCTGAAAACTATCTTAGGGAAATTGGTGTTCTAAATTTCGAGATTTTAAAGAGAGAAGATAAGGGACTTTATGTTTTTTTCATTTTTAAGGATTATACAAACATTCTGCATCATTTATATATAACTAGTTTTGATTTACGCATTATAGAGTATGAAAGAAGGGGTTAGCGATGCCGGCGTTGTCGGATAAGGATATAGTGAAGCTGTTAAAATCTCGTGAGTTAATAATCCATCCAATACTTGATAAAAGACAAATAAATGGAGGAAAAGTGGATCTTCGTCTAGATAATATCCTTTATCTCATAACACGGTTTAGAAGACCATATTATGATCCCATGGAATATGCTATAAGAGGGCAAGAGCCGGAAAAATATTGTGAAAGACGAATAATTCCTTATGGTGACTCCTTCGTTCTGCATCCGGGTGATTATGCGCTCGCTCCGCTATTTGAATTTGTAAAACTCTCTGGCAATTTTATTGGACGGCTTGATGGACGTAGTTCTCTTGGCAGATTAGGCATAGTAGTCCATTCCACGGCTGGGTCAGTAGACCCAGGTTATGCAGGTCCACTGATAATGGAACTTATGAATAACGGTATGCTTCCTGTAACCCTATATCCTTTGATGCGCATCGCCACATTAATAATCACGCCTTTAACGAGCGAAGCAATAAATTCATATGACGGAAAATATGGAAAACTACAAGAGTTTCCCAGTGTAGAATCTAAGCTTCATAAGGATGAAGACCTTAAAACGATATACTATATTAAACGTTACTTATAGTTTAACTACGTCTTTCTTCTGCAACTTTTAACCACATTTTTTTAATATGCCATTTTTTTAGACATTGCGTTATAAAAATAGTTCCGGGTCCATTTCTTAGATAAGCCTTTGATATGAAGGAATTAAAGAGTATGCGAGGATTAACCGCTATGGGTATACCGCGTTCATAATACTCTAAGACATCGCTTATCGATAGAATTTCTTTTTGTGGGTAATCTAAGTGAGTAGATTCCAGAACCCTCCTTCTTTGTTTTTCTGTATTCAGTAAAAGTTCCAGAAATGGTTGCGTCTTTTCTAATATAACTCGTTTCACATCTCTTTCTGTTGAAGTATAAATTTTTTCTGCTATATCTTGAACTTCTGGCGCATAACGCCTGTACTGGTGCCAGATGTCATTGACGTATTGGAAAGCTTCAGTGATATGCGTATTTATGGGCAACGGCAACTGATTATTAATATTCATTAAACCTGTGAGGTATAGTAATGAGGTATATAGTCTAGCGCAGAAGTCCGGATGAGAAATAGTTTCTAAATATGGAAATCGTTGTAAATAAGTGGCCAAAGACGTCGCATATGCTGGCCCAAAGAAGTTTGTAATGTATATATCAATGAGGGCTTCTCGGCACCATTGAACCTCAGGGCAGTTTTGCTCAAGTCGTCTAAGCCTTTCCACGTCATAGATGTGATGGAAACTCTCATGTAGTAGTAGAGGCCAAGCTAAAGGATTATCGTACTGCCCTCTTTCGTAATAGATGACTACGCTATCTTCGGTTCTTATGGCTGTCTTTATTACCTCAGATTGAGAACTGGCCCTAATAGGCCCCGGCGGTGTTAGCCCAAGCAACGCTTTGCAAACCTCGCTATAAACACTTGTCTGTTCAAAGAAATCACCTTCTGCAAGAACATAAAAGATTTCATCATGTCCAAGCTCATTGAAAAAATCTTTGAGAAGTATGTACGCTTCTGCCGGAATCTTGGCATTAAAAACCTCTGAAAACTTGCGTTCTAGTACAACACCATAAAAGGAAAGCATCCTGATGGTCGAAATACTTGCCCGAGTTAATAGTTCTTGCGAATATCCCCGTGTGTATTCTTTGTATATATCTAGCCATTTTAAAAAGAGCTCTCTCACCCTTTTTAGTCTTTCAAATGTGAAAGAGTAGGGGGTTTCAAACGATACCTCCTTCATGTGACGTTCAATTCTTTGGTAACTCTCAGAAACGGTATCGAAGGACATTAAGAAATAGCCTCTGTCCTACAGTTAGCAGTGCGCTCTTCTATCGATACACATTACGATAAAAGATGTTTAACTTATCTTCTAACTCAGTCATAATTTGGTCTATTTGACCTGAATCTGTATCGTCAATTTTTTCGGCTATTTGCTGAGCTCTTTTTACAGTCTCGATTATACTTTTTTCTTCAGATGAAATATTTATTGTCATGGGGATTAGTTCCATCTTGGCAGAAGCTGATAGTAATGCCTCTCTCAGATCATCGTCCTTTAATGTCAGGAAATCT
>Ga0315314_1001398_pt1 | contig 21940 bp, 16 predicted proteins | sample TDP9_MG_FD_203631 | JGI IMG/M metagenome (GOLD analysis project Ga0315314, IMG submission 203631) | Freshwater sediment microbial communities from Lake Towuti, South Sulawesi, Indonesia - TDP9 | ecosystem: Environmental > Aquatic > Freshwater > Lake > Sediment | place: Indonesia: South Sulawesi... | reverse complement strand
TGGAATCCAATCCACCGCTCAAAGGAATAGTAATTCTAACATTATCTTTTATATGTCTTTCTACTGCTTGTAGTATAAGGCTTCCAAGCATTTCTTCATAGTAATCCTGAGATTTATCCCCTTTTCTGTCTGAAAAATCAAAGTCCCAGTAATTAGAAATAGAAATTTCATTATTTTTAAACACCAAAAAAGATGCAGGCGGGAGCAATCTGATCGATTCAAAATAAGTTCTATTTCCTATTACGAAACCAAAAAAGAATAAACTGGCAATAGCAGAGTGATCTATATTATTTTTTGAAACATCATTACAGGCCAAGATCGCCTTCACTTCTGAGGCTAAATATAGTTTATTCTTATGTTGCGAGTAATAAATAGGGCGTAGACCATACCTGTCATTGATAACAATTAATTTCTTTTCTTTGGAATCCCAGATAATTATGTCAAAAGCCCCATTTAATCTAAACACAAAATCATTTCCGTATTTTTCATACAGGGCCAGAATAAGTTTCAAAGTGGAAAAAGATTTTTGAATGGCAATTCCATCTTTTAACTCCTCACAATTGTAAACCTCACCGTGAAAGAAAAGTGTATAACGACCATCATTACTATTTATGGGCTGTGAATCTCTCTCAAATATCCCGTGATCTACTTGACCTAAGGCAAGAGGACCTTTTACATAAGTCTCCAATTTATACCACTCATAATGTTTCATCGGCCCACACATTTCATCTAATTGCCTTGACCGCTCAGATTCATTTGTCGCTAATAAAGGATCTATTATGCCTACTATACCTGGCATAGCGTGCTCCAAATTTTTCCTTCTATTTCATAACCATTCCAAAAAAGCTCGACGCGGGATTCTTACACTTTCTCATTCGATACAATGCAATAAATCTTTCTAATTTTTACCATTTTTATGATTTCGAGACTTAAGTGTCTATATCTTCAAGGCTTTCGATTCGCCTCTTCATAAAATTTCTAACATGAGAAGTTTGTTAGAATACATATTGCTAATAACTAAAACTTGCGTCTCCTATACCCTGCTTTAGTTAATGAAAAGTTGACTCCATAACTCAAAAGTCAAAAGTCTGGAAATAAGTTCTATGTGATTGCATTTGCCTCTAATGTGTTCTTCCAAAACACGGTCCAAAGCCTTAATATTTAAGATATTTCTACTGTAAGCTTTTTCATCTAATAATGTCTTGCGAATAAAGCTGATTAAATTTTCATTTTCCCTTGACCATTGGGTATACTTGGTAAAGAGATTAATTAAGGAAGCTCCAGAATACCTATTGTCAGCCAACTTCTTATCTACCATGGCAGTCTTTTTCTTTAAATGTTTCTTAATTAAACATAAAGTCATTTTACCATAGCTATTAGTTGCATCGATAGGCAGCCCGGTCTTTTCCCATGGAATTTTCGAAAGTTCTGGAAAAACCCGTGAAAAAGTTCGAGTGTATAGATATTGATATCTTCTTTCCCTGGGAGGGGTATTAACGATGAAGTCAACCAGATCGTTGTCCATCAAAGGGCTTCTAACTTCCACATGAGTTCTTGTAACAAGATCACCATAATTTGAAAAACGACGCATATATTCACCGGAAATACAATAATCCAAGATGCTACTAGTAGAAATAGGTTTACATCTTTTAGAAATATTACGGATAATTTCTTCCGGATAATCTTTAATTCTTTCATAATAACACCGTATGAAAAGAGATTTGGCTAAACTAGATGCCATAGGCCGGAGAAATGAGGTGGTCGCTAACAATTTTTCTTTACTCTGAAAGATAGCGAGTGGTCCAAAAAAATTACCAAAAAGCTGCATTCCGGCAAGGCAAACATCCGTATAGTCTCGTGTAAACTTAAATGTCATATTTCCAATAGAATGGAGAAAGGATATCATTCCATCAGTGATGTTTATTATCTCTTTTGCGTAACTGATAATATCGTTGGGTAATATTTCAAGGAAACGATGTTTGGTTCCTAACGCATCTGATACTTGTTTGGCAATTCTGACATCATCCATATCTTTTGTCCCAAATGTAACGGTATTTATTGGATAATGTTCTTTATTTACACTTGCTAAAATAGTTCTGGAATCCAATCCACCGCTCAAAGGAATAGTAATTCTAACATTATCTTTTATATGTCTTTCTACTGCTTGTAGTATAAGGCTTCCAAGCATTTCTTCATAGTAATCCTGAGATTTATCCCCTTTTTTGTCTGAAAAATCAAAGTCCCAGTAATTAGAAATAGAAATCTTATTGTCTTTGAAAACTAAGAATGATGCGGGCGGAAGAAGTCTAATTGACTCAAAGTAAGTTCTATCTTCCCCTACGAAACGAAAAAAGAATAGGCTAGCTACTGCGTAATCGTCTAAGCTCTTTGAAATATCATTACAGGTCAAAATTGCTTTCACCTCTGAAGCCAAGTATAGTTTACTGTTATAATGTGAATAATAAATGGGGCGGAGACCATACCTATCATTGGCAACAATTAATTTTTTTTCTTTCCAATCCCAGATAACTATGTTAAAAGCTCCCTTTAACCTAGACACGAAGTTATTTCCATACTCTTCATAAAGTGTCAGCAGAAGATTTGAAGTAGAAACATCCTCTCTAATGCTTGTCTCATACTTTAATTGTTCGCAGTCATAGATTTCACCATGAAAAAGTAATGCAAAATTGCCCCTTTTGCTGTTTATAGGTTGCAAATCTTTCTTAAATATTCCATGGTCAACATGACCTAGTGCAAGAGGACCTTTTATATAAGTTTCTACTCTGTACCACTCATAATGTTTAACCGCAGAACACATTTTATTTATTTGTTCTAATCGTTCAGATTCATCGGTTGTTAATAAAGGATCTATTATGCCTACTATACCTGGCATATCGTACTCCAAATTTCCTGTTCGTAGACATCATATTGGGTTTACCATGGCTAAGATTAATGTAGAATTGTTACGCTTTCTCTTCCGGTATAATCGGGTGGGTTTCTCTGAATATCAGTTATTTTCTCGTTACCTACATAAATTTGAGCCTTATTTCTATCAGGGACATAAAAAGTGATGCCTTGTAAATCTCGAATAGCTGGAACGAAAGAACCAAAAACTGGGTCTTCCACACTGGAGACTGCAATGGTTATTTCGTCACGTTTAGTCTCATGTGACCAATTTAAATACTTATGATTAAGGTAATAGTTCAATAGCTTGGAAGTAGCGGTAACATAAATATTTCCTCTTTCGTATTCGCCTGCTAAATCTAGCAATGCAGTTTGTGTTTCTTTTGCAATCACCTGAGAGCAATCAGAATTTTTTCCTAAATGGGTATAAACAATCATGAAACCACCAACTTCTTTTAACCTTTTGAGCGTTCGTTTTGAAATTACGTAAGCTAATCGTTTGGAAGTAGCGCCTGTCGCGACCCCCTTCCAATAGTTGTCAAACCTTATGAATTCATAGACTTTTTTGCCATCGTCTAGTCTGGTTATTCTCATAAGGTCATAACTCTTATGCATAGCATATTTTTTATCTCCAAAGACAGCCAAGATATTTTTGGCGAATTCCTTGGTCACATTAATTAAAGAATAGATAGGGTGGTCGCGGTCATAAATACTGGTGAAAGTTACAAAAGTTATAGGTGTAGATTGGCCGGCAACCATTGTGATACGCCCAAGCCAGACAAACTTTATCCCATAAGCTAATGTTAGGTCAGAATGGTAAGCCGTTGAGTTAGGCCGGTCACCTAAACCAAAAGTACAGTCATCACCTAAGTTGTCTACAGTCGTGTCGTGGTCAACCCATACATTAACTTTACAATGATTATTATTTAATTCTTTTATCGCCCTTATCGCATCTTTTCGACTAAAATCAGCCTTTTCCCCGTAGGAATGCATACAATCTATATATCCAGCCTTAATAAATTTTTCAATAGTTTGAGCATTGGCTGGGTTTGATGAATAGTAGGAAATCGCACACTCTGGCGGCGCATACATCATAAAGCTATTTCCAATTTCTAACCCGATTCCCCTGCCCATAGTGGTGATTTCCCTAGTATTAAGGAACTTTTGAATTTCCAGAAATTCTTCTACTGTTGTAGTTCCATCAATATCGCTACAAATCGCCATCGCAGCTCGATACGGATAAGGGAATTTACGCAGAGCAACTTTTCCTCTGGTACTATATGCTTCATAGTATGACCGATTGATGCCATAAGTTTTTATTAAATAGACAAAAGTGAATACTAATATTATTGCTAGACAAAATAAAACTAATATGTATAGGCTTTTCTTGATATTTCTAAACTTCAAACAAGCTTTCTCCTAGCATTTGATAAGAACTTATCCGAAACTGCTTTCTTGTATACTTCAACTGTTTTTAGTGCAATATTGTCCCAAGAGAGTTCGTTTTCTGTTTTTTTATAACCATTCTCACCCATTTTTTTTCGCTTTTCTTTATCCTTTAGCAGGTCAATTATAGCCTCCGCCAATTTCTTTGGGTCTTTTGGAGGAACAATATAACCTGTTTTTCCATTATCAACAACTTCTGAAATGCTTCCGACATCGGTTACAACTACTGGTTTCTTAAAAGTGTAGGCTAAGGGAACCACTCCGCTTTGAGACGCCTCTATATATGGAAGTACCACAATACTGGCTCTTTGAAACAATTCAGGGACTTTCTCATATGGTATAAACTGGTTATAAATGATAAACTTTTCCTTATGTACGATCATTTCTTGATACTTTCTAAAATTCTCGCCTTTGCCGGCTATCATTATTTTTCCTGTTGGTACCTTCTCACTAATGAGTGGTTCCGCCTCGATTAAATATCGCAGCCCTTTATACTCCCAAATTCTGCCGAAAAACAAAACTAAACCATCTTCTTCATTAACTACGCGCCTAGTAAATTTCTTGTAAAAAGAAAAATCTCCATGTGGTATAACGTGAATCCTGCCAAGGGATTTATTATCTCTTTCTTTCATTATCCGCTTCAGTTTCTCACCATGGACGATCACGCGGTTTGCATATCTTACGGCCAGACTGAATATGAATAATGGAATTTTCCCTGACGATTTATCACCAATATGTACCTTGATATCATGGACCGTTGTAACTAACGCGTACTCTCGCCTCAGGAGTGGCAATATCAAATTGAACCACGGGTGGTGTCCCCCAAGCAGATGTATAACATCAGGTTTAAAGTCGTTTATTTGTTTAATAATTTTGTACACAGTCACTAGATTCATTGGATTACGAAATCTTGGTTGATGATAGATTTTTAGGTTCGTGTTTACTTCCACATTTTCGATAAATCCATCCAGCTTATGTTTGGGCACTATAAGCATTACGTCTTCGAGTCTCGATAATGCATTGGCTAATGATATATCATAGTAAACAAAGCCAAGAGAAAGTAAAACTATACGCATCGTAAACGGTCTCCTTCTCGCCAAAAATGTATTAATCGAAGCATTTTTTCAGTCTATTTCCTGGAAATAGCGTTTACTTACTACGCGCCAAATCAAGCAAAGCTTAAGAATGAGAAGTTAGAATAACTAAGTAACAGTCGGTTTTGTCTCCCTTTCAATTTTTCCTATCGCCACAACAAGGCCGGCTAAAACCCAGAATATAAGGAATAAATGGTTTCCCAGAGATGCCGCATCCACTAAGCCATGCACCAAAAAAGCTGTAATTCCTCCGAGTATACCAATAGATAAAGCTACCATGGAGTCTTGGCTTGACCTAATACAGCGTAGTCCTCCTCTATATACCATAGAAAAAAGCCAGATGAATATAACAAGGCCTGTAATGCCCATTTCCGCAGCAATTTGTAAGAATATATTGTGCACCTGGAAGCGGGTTATCGATGTAAGTTTAATATCCGTTGTATCATAATCCTGCATAACTTCTGTGTAGTTATTTATGCCCACACCCAGAATGGGATGAGCCTTTATTATATTCGATGCTATTTGCATTTGTGGAATTCGGGACCACGCAGCACCGTAATCATCGCTGAATATGCGACGATTGACTATATTTAGGAATTGAGGGTTGACAGTCACTATAATAGAAAGAACAATTAAAATGGCAACAATCGATGTGGTAAAGTTGTTTAGTCCCGCTCTTCCTTTAGTTTTTCTAAAATTCAATTGTAATACCGTTAGCGTAGCTATTCCAAAACTATACCACCCTGCTCTTGAAAGAGTGCATATTAGTGCACCAATTCCAGCAACCAGCGTTAGACCGCACATTGCCCTGTAGACTCCCTTTATTCTGGAGAAAAGCAAACTCATTGAGATGGGCATCATAAATGTGAGATACCAGGCAAAATCATTGTAGGATACCCATGTACCTGAAATCCTGGATAATGGCCGACCGAGCCTTATAGACCCTATCTTTTCTGGACCACCCAAAATGCTTGGAACGAGAGGGCGGTCAAGTTTATATTGGGCAAGGGCAAGCAGACTTTCTAAGAAGAGTCCCAAAAGTAAGAAAATAACTACAAATTGGATTTCTTTCCTGTCTTTAAGGTTATTTGCAATGTAAAGAAACCCAAAATACATTTTTAATACTTCGATTATCTCAAACAGGCTCAACCTTGGAGAAGGAGCATTTACCATGGATAAGGTGGCCATTCCGACAAGGAAGAAAAAAGGCAGGGTTATTCTGGGAAAGAAGCTTATTTTCGATTCTTTTCTTACGATTTCACTAATCCAGAGTATATACAGGACAGCAAGGGTGATATCAAACAATGAGATTATGAACCCCGCTGCTCCACCGAGGTGTCCACTATGCCGAATAGTTACATCCAGCTGTATCGGCAAAGTGAAGACCAGTATGGCCAGGAAAAAGCGCTTCACATCTCCTGTGACCAATGCAATAAATGGGACTATCATTCCTATGGCCCCGAGTATTCCCCACCTGGCCGGAAGAAAATTGAGGAATAGCATAAATAATCCTGATAATATTCCACCGAGAACAATAATAGCTGGCCAGGCAATCTTGTATCTTTCTGTTATTGCATGATTGGAAAAAGACAAATCTTTTCACCTATTTAGAATTTCACGCCCAAACTTACGCGATGGGCATTTTCTAACCTATCTGCCAGCCCAAAGGCATAGTTAATAAAATAGTTCTGATATGTGAAGCCCATACCCAGAGCCAATCCAGTATCGTCAATGTTGAATCTATAGCCAACTCTTCCCTGAATCATCTCTCGCCAGTTGAACTCAAAACCGACTGCTGGAGTAACTTTCTGTTCATAAACCAGAAAAGGAAAGTCAACACTTACCAGAATCTTCTGGCTGCCAAAGGGTTTCTCGTAAGCAGCCCCGACAGAAATTGTCAACGGGAGGGAATCACTTTCATCAAGGAACTTAAGCTTTGTTCCCAGATTTCGAATTGCCAATCCTACATTCAAACCCTCAAGCGGTGGATAATAGAGCCCGCCCAAATCTATTGCAAAAGCTGTGCCAGTCTCCGCTTCCACGAGTTTTGAAGAAATTATCTTGAGATTTATACCCGTTGGCAAATTCCCTAAGAACTTCCGGGCAAAACCAGCTACTATTACAATATCCTGCTCTGCCTTTGCCGTCCACTCATCGCCATCGAGATCAATCATCTCAATGTCTCCAGCCGTATAATAGGAGAAAGCCCCTCCAAGAACCCCGAAGGGAGTCGGCTGACCATAAAGAAGGGTCATAAAGCTGTCATCCGTGAGTCCTCGCTGATAACTGAAGGAAACCTCACGATTACGAAGAGAAATAAGGCTCGCTGGATTATAATGTATAACACATATTTCTCCCCCAACCGCAGTGTAGGCCTCTGCCATCCCGGAGGCTCTTGCCCCTACAGGCTGCTCAAGCACAATCGCACCGGATGTTCCGGCTCCTTTCGCCCATAAACTGGTTGCCAGAACCACAACCAGAAGACTGGAAAGAATAATAATTTTTTTCACCTTTTTTCCTCCTTAGGTCGGGCACTCTTTAGAGTGCCGACTCCATCATCCTGAAGGGCGACCCACCAGCCACCTTCTTATTTTAGAACTGCAACTTTTTTGGTGGCTTTTATTCCCGGACCTTGTACGAAGACCAAATAAATTCCCGAAGCCACCAAATCATTTTCATTGTTCCTGCAGTTCCATTCAATAGAATCTGAAGCCCCTGATACATCTTTACTTTTCTCCCAAACGAGCAGGCCTATCAAATCAAAAATCTCAACATTCACTGTTCCCGCGCTGGCGGGCCAGAAATGGATTTTTGCCACCTCGCCCTTCAGAGGATTAACATAACCGTTTTCTCCTCCCTGAATCTTTACGTCCCCTATTCCTGAAAATTCAATAGGTATTACATTGGGGGCATCAAGAGGGCTGGTCGGTGCGCCTGTCGCCAGAGCATTCCAGAGGTCTTTTGCCTCAAAGCAGTAAGTATAGTCGTCCCCTGGCTCTAATCTATTCTTGGTGAAAGTATAGAGTTTACCGTCTGTGTAATTTGTATCTCCCGGGTCGACCTGGTCCATGGTAAACGGACTTCCTTCTATATCTATCCCTGCCTTTTTGATATGTAGCCTGGGATGGCCTGACGCTGGAGGGTCGTCGTCCTGGTCAGTATACTTTACCCGGTAAATGAAATCGGTGTTCGGATAGCCAATTTCAGGATTCAGGCCATCCGAGGTGTAATTTGTTTCTCCAGTCCAGGATAATGTAGGAGCATGGTTTGCCACCTCGGGTGCGTCAATAGGGCTGGTCGGTAGCCCGGTTGCTGGAATATTCCACACGTCCTTTGCCTTGAAGTGATAAGTATAATCATCCCCCGGCCCTAATCTATCCTTGGTGATAGTATAGAGCTTACCGTCTTTGTAATTTGTATCTCCCGGGTCGACCTGGTTCATAGTAAACGGACTTCCTTCTATATCTAATCCTGACCTCTTGATATGTAGTTTGGGAAAGCCTGATGCTGGAGCGTCGTTGTCCTGGTCAGAATACTTTACCCGGTAAATGAAATCGGTGTTGGGATAGCCAGTTTCAGGGTCCAAACCATCAGAAGTATAGTTCTCTTCTTCTGTCCAGGATAATGTAGGAGCTTGGTTTCCGACCGGTGCAACGTCCGGACCGCCATGAGGACTGGTTGGTGCGCCTGTCGCCGAGATATTCCAAACATCTTTTGCCTCAAAGGAATAAGTATAGTCTATTCCCGGTTCCAGGCCACTCTCGGTGTGAGTATAAAGTTTGCCGTCGCTATAAGTCGTATCTCCCGCATCTACTTCGGTCACCGTAAATGGACTTCCGGTTATCTCTGTCCCACCCTTCATAATATGTAACTTTGGATAACCTGAAGCCGGAGCTTCGTTGTCCTGGTCAGTATAATTTACCCTATAGACAAAATCGGTAGTGGGATAGCCAGTTTCAGGGTTTAAGCCATCAGAAATGTAGTTTGCCTCACCCGTCCAGGATAATATAGGAGGACGGTTGGTGACATCCGGGGCGTCTTTAGTGCTAGTTGGTGCACCCGTTGCCGGAGTATTCCAAACGTCTTTTGCCTCAAAGTAATAGGTATAGTCCGTTCCTGGTTCCAATCTACTTTTGGTGTAAGTATAAAGTTTTCCATCGTTGTAGGTCTTATCTCCTGCATCTACTTCGCTCATAGGAAACGGACTTCCGCCTATCTCTAACCCACCCTTCATAATATGTAACTTGGGATAGCTTGATGCTGGAGGATTGTTGTCCTGATCAGTATACTTTACCCGGTAGACAAAATCAGTATTGGGATAGCCAGTTTCAGGATCTAAACCATCAGAAATATAGTTCGCTTCCCCTGTCCAGGATAATGTGGGAGCAATGTTCCATTGTAGATAATAAATGTCGTAATTCCCAGAAGGGGTGGAATTAGCCCAGGCCATGTGAGGATTCCCAAACGTATCTAAATAAAGGGTAGGTTTCCTGGAATCCCCGCTGGTATTTGACACATTTTCTGATTCCTGACCCGAACCATCAACATCTACCCACACGGCCCCATTCCACTTAAGGTAATAAATCTCATGTTTTCCTAAGCTAGCATCAGACCAAGCAATGTGGGGATTTCCCGAACTGTCTAAATAAAGGGAAGGATTACCAGAATCCCCACTAGTATTTGAGATGTTTATTGACTCCTGTCCCGAACCATCAGCATCGACCCATTCTATACCATTCCATTTAAGATAGTAAATCTCATAGTTTCGCGAAGCATAATCCTTCCAGGCAATATGGGGATTATCCCCTATATCCAGATAGAGGGAGGGTGTCAAAGAGTCCCCACCATTATTTGAAATATTTATTGATTCCTGTCCTGAACCATCGGCGTCTACCCAGGCTACCCCATTCCACTTAAGATAATAAATGTCGTTGTTTCCTGAGGTATCATCGTACCAAGCAATGTGGGGGTTGCCTGAACTATCTAGAAAAAGAGAGGGATAGCCAGAATATTCAGTATTACTTGAGACGTTTATTGATTCCTGTCCCGAACCATCGGCGTCTACCCAGGCTACCCCATTCCACTTAAGATAATAAATATCATAGTCGTCTCCTGAAATATCATAATTCTTCCAGGCAATGTGGGGATTCCCTGAAGTATCTAAACGAAGGGAAGGATACATAGAACCCCACTTATCATTCGAAATATTTGCTGATCCCTGTCCCGAACCATCAGCATCTACCCAGACTGTGCCATTCCATTTAAGATAATAAATTTCATCGTTTCCTGAAGTATCGTCGTGCCAGGCAATCTGCGCATTCCCCGAACCGTCTGTGCAAAGAGAAGAATAATGAGAACTTCCACCATTATTTGAAATATTTATTAATTCCTGTCCTGAACCATCAGCATCCGCCCAAGCTGTCCCATTCCATCTAAGATAGTAAATATCATACTTTCCTGGACTATTATCTTCCCAAGCAATGTGGGGATTCCCCGAACTATCTAAAAAAAGGGAAGGACGATCAGAATCCCCGGGGCTGTCTGAAATGTTTATTGATTCCCGCCCCGAACCATCAGCGTCTACCCATATCGGCCACGCAAAATTTCTAAATAGTAGAATGAAGAAAAAAGACAAAGCGGCAAAATGCAAATATTTTTTGAATAATGTTAATCGCTTTCCCCTTTCCATTTGGCTAAACATTTCCAGACCTCCCTTTCTCGCCGCCGAAAAAAGGCGAATTTGGACTACATCCCTCACATGTACATAATCATTTGTTTCCTCTGTATCAGTCTCGATAACCGTTTGTTCAACTCTTAATTAACGCCTCTTGGGAAGGCATTTCATTCCAATATCCCACACGGTTCTTACAACTTGCGTTTATATATTCTCTCAGGAACGAAATGTTTCTGTCTATTTAAGACTACGCCTAATATTTTGGCTTGATTATCCTGTAAGGTAGCATAGACTTGCTGGATGTCCTCCTGCCGCGTTTTGCCTGATTGGACCACGAGTAAGACTCCATCCACCCGGGAGCTCAACACACTTGCATCACTATACGGAATAACCGGGGGCGAATCAATCAAAATCAGGTCAAATTTTGACCTTAGCACTTGAATAAGGTCTTTGAATCTTTCTGATTCGAGTAATTCTGCCGGATAGGAGGGCAAATTTCCAGAGGTGATTACTTTGAGATTTTCCTTTTCTGTGTTTATCACGCCTGAATCCAGGTCTACATTTCCCTCTAAAATTTCGGTCAATCCAGAACTTTGCATCAAGCCCAATCTACTATGGATAGTTGGATATCGCAAATCTGAATCAACCAAGAGCATTCTAAATCGGGGAATATCAGACATAGCTAAAGCTAAATTGATGGCAGTGGTAGTCTTACCCTCATAATGGTTGGCACTGGTAATTAGGATTGCTTTTATTGATCTATCTTGCGTGACCCGCAAAATGCTTGTTCGCAACGCCCTATAGGCTTCTCCGGTTGCAGATTTCTCATCGGGTAAAGTTAGGGATGAGTAATGTCCTTTGTCCTTTTCCATTTAGATTTACTCCTCTTTTATTAGTACAAATCTATGCTCGGAAAACTCAGGGTTTGAAGCCTAAGAAGGATTTTCTTATCTTTTTTGGTGTTGAAGGAATAGTTCCTAAAACTTTTAAGCCTAAGTACTGCTCTATGTCCTTAGAATCCTTCATGGAGGAATCTCGATACTCAGCAAAGAATGCCATCCCCAGACCAAACACCAAACCCATAATACCTCCCAGGACAACAAACATTGCCCTTTGCCGTCTCAAAGGATAAGGAGGTGGAACAGCAGGGTCGATTACCCTTGCACTTCCCATTCCCCGCATTTCAGCAACTTCAGAGATGCGAGCCTCTTCCAATTTCTTCAACAAGGTTAAGTATATTTCTTCAGTACTCTTAACAACCCGAGCTAGCCGAGCCAGCTGCAGCTCTTTCTGAGGCAAACTCTCAAGTTTAGCGGTGAGTTTCCCTATTTCCTCCTTAGTACGAACTACTCGTGGGTCCTTCTCAGAGTACTCAGCCAGGGCGCCAGTTAACGACGCATTGAGTTCTGCTATCCTACTCAAAATTTGCGCTGTTTCCGCTGTCAAATCGGCCATTTTCTCCCTCTCTTTAAACTCTCGTAGAGCTCTGTCAGAATCGTTAAGTTTCCGCTGAGCTATTTTGACCTGTTCAGCAATAAAATCATAAGCGCCACGAGTCCTACTAAGTGAAGCCTCATAACTATAACCGATGTAAACCTGGGCCACGGCGTTTACTATGCGCGCAGCCTCTACGGGGTCCCCTGCCTTCATGCCAACCTCGATTATGTTGGGACCGCCGGTTGAACCTACAAATAGGCTTCTCTGCAATTCACGAACTGCCTTTTCAAAAGGGCCAGGATTGGATTGAAAAAACTTATTAAGTAGGGTGCCAAGTAAAGATGGAGGATTGACTTTCTCATCTAAGCGAAGTTCTCTGACGACCTTTTCGGCAATAATTCGACTCTTTATTATCTCTTTCTCGTTGGCGATAAACCCTGCTCTGGCACCATAAGAAAAAGGGCCTGTCTCAAGGTACCGCACCTCCGTTGGCTCTACCATAATCTTGGTAGAAACTTCATAGACGGGCGACATGCGAAAAGTTCCCACAGTTGAGACTATAAAAACGCTCAATAAACCTGCGAGGATTAAACCTTTTCTGGCAGATATAATCTGCAATAGCTCGTGAAAGCCAGTAGTTCTTTCTTCTAGATTTTCCATAGGTCTTTTTCCCTCATAATCTGTTATGTGGAATGGAGGAATCTTAATCTCTGGTCAGCGTATCAATAATTACAATGAAACCCGCAATCGGCAATATTCCCCGAATAAAGTAGCGATCGAAAATATCCCAAGCCGATTTTTTCTCTGGCAAGTAAACAATATCGCCTAGTTCTAAAATAATGTTTTCACTCTTATTGCCTTTGGTTATTACCTTCTTTAAATTTACTTTTATCACTTTGGAAGTCTTAGCCCCAGACTTTCGAGTTATGGTAACACCCCGCAGGGCCGCCCTTTCCGTATAACCTCCTGCTTTAGCTATAGCTTCAAGGACGGTGATTCTCTCTTCAATCGCATAAGCTCCCGGGCTTGCCACCTGACCCAGGATAAGGATTTGCGTACTTCTAATACTAATACGGGTGACTATAACTGTTACTTCTGGATTCTGTACATATTCTGACAGTCTCCGGGTAATCACTTTGTCCAACTCTGCTGGCGTTAATCCAGTGGTATCCATATCCCCTATCAAGGAGAATGATATTTTGCCATCTGGCCGGACAGTCACGGTCCTATCCAGTTCCGGATGTTGCCAGACAGAAATCTCTAAGACATCCTCCGGCCCAATGGTATAGGATAATTTTTCTTCAGCAAAGAAAGAAACTGTACTTGTCAGAAGCAGGGCCAATATCAAGGAGATAACTAAAATTTCTCTAATTAACATATTTTGTAGACTTCTCTTTTGCATGGTCGACTCCAGAAGGAATCCAGAAAATACGATTATGTTTTCGGTAATTGACGCCCTCTATCACTTTTCCAGTTTCTTTGCCACTTTCTTAAGACACTGAAGAAGCTCCCTTTCAATTTCCTCCACACTTTTACATTTGCCAATGTGCGGCTTTGTACATGTCAGGGTCTTGGTCAATACCTCCATAATCCTGCAACGCGACATCTTCTTATGGGCTTCCTTTTCTAACCTTCTTGCCAAATTACTCAAAAAGTCGATTTGTGCATCCCGTAACAAAACGGAAGTTCGTTTTCCCCTGGGCGAGATCATAACCTAATTTCTCACCTTCAATACTGAAAACAATATTTCAGTAAAGTAAAACAATTGGCAGGCTCTATGTTATTAGTATTTCTTGATGGCCTGCAATATCCTTTCTTCGAGGTCCTTCTCCGTTCTTACCCCTTCCACCTTAATGTCTAAATTCATACAGACATCAATCAAAGCCCTTATTACATAAGACCGGGGCAACTTATAGCCCTTATTCTTTTTCATCGTCTTGCTTAGTTCGTAGAACCAATCAAGGCATTCGGGGGAAATGGTTATGGTAACCTTGCGTAATCCTTTTTTTACTTCTGACCTAAAGCGCTTGTAATCTTTGACCATTTGGGTTCTGTCTCAGTATTTTTGGAAATAAGACCCTCCATTCCTGTCGAATGCGTAGAAAAAATTTTAATGGTAATTTCTCATTTCTACAATAGGTCATACGTATGATTTTACGAAATTTTTTGTCCAAAAAAAGGCCTATTATGAATTGGGTCTTTCAGACAGATGAAGCGAACGTCACTTAAATATGCTCCGTTGAACTTATGGGAAAGGAGATGCCTCTCTATATTTTGTTAGATAAATGTAGATGTTCTGTATTGATAAATAAGATAGGATTTAAAGAAGGCGAGATAGTGGATGTAGAGTTGGATTTCAGGAAAGCGCATATTTTTAAGAAAGGAGATTGGCACCGGCGTGGGTAGTGTAGCCCTTTATGGCCTAAGGTAGTGTAGCCCTTTATGGGCGATTATCGTCGGTAATAGACGGCTTATTACGGGTGTGAGGCTCTACATTACAAATGCCAAAATCCAAATTTCAAATTACGGGTATAAAGCCCTACACTACCGAGAAATTTCAAATTTCGACCACAAAACCCTTGCTATGAAGGCTTGAAAAAGAAAAAGTGCCAAGGCCCAGAATCGAACTGGGGACAACCCGGATTTTCAGTCCGGTGCTCTACCAACTGAGCTACCTTGGCACCTTTAAACAAAAGTCATATTAACAAAATGGGAAAAAATTGTCAAACAAAAATTATTTTCTGCGTAAGCGCCACTCTTTCTCCTCAACATGATGGTAAAGACCTATTCTCTCTTCGGGAAAGACTTTCAAATTAATCATAACCCAGAGCTCTTCCTGGGAAGCTATCTTTGTCCAGCTAAACCTTACCTCCCAGCAGTGCAGGTCTCGATAAATATGAACTCCTCGTTCCATAAGTTTATGATCATAGATATCGTATCTGGTGGTGAGTCCAGCCCTCCATTTCCTGGTAATTGGAAAATTGAACCCATTTACAATATCCAGGCGGCGGGGATAATCGGAAGTTCCCTCTAAATAGGTCAACCTGGTATTAATTGACCACTTTCTGGCCCCCGGGCCAAATATCGCTTCAGTCTGAAAGCTGGTCGTCTTTTCCGTGTTCAGGTCGTAACTATGCCCAATATAGAAACTCATCAAAGAAGAGGGAGTAAAATCTACCCGGGAGAAAAGGTTGTCGAATCTCCGATTTCTATCTCCAATAAAGCTATATCCCGTGGACGAAGTAAGTTCCAATAGCCAGAGAAGGCGAATTTTTCCCAAAATCGAAAGTTTATTGAGCATCGTGTTCCGAGCCTGCTCTTGCTGGAAACTGTGCGTTAAGTCTGTATCGAAATAACTGGTAATTCGCGTCCGTAGGTTCGCCTTGGTGTGGTATATGTTTTTATATACATTCTTTCTATTCCAGTCATCATCTTTATCCTGCCAGGTTTCTTGAAAACCCACCTCCGTATCTAAGCTCGCCCCGCGTGACAACCTCAACTTGTTAAGCAAGTCAAAATAGATATCACTCTGATTTAGACGGTGACCTTCTTCAAATTCCCTGGCAAGATAGTCGTACGGCTTAAGATAGCGGTTGGCGTAATTCGCACCCAATCTATAATAGAGTAGTCCCTTCCTGATTTGAAGAAGATTTGTGGCAAATGAGAGTCCAGGAGTAGAGCTCTCAATATTGACAAATTTTCCATTCCGGTAGTCCCATACGTCCTTCCTTTCTCCAACTATTCTCAAAGTATAAGTGGGTCTTGAGCGCGTAAGAGCAATATGCGACCTGAGTTCCTCCTTCATTGGAATCCAGTCTTCTTCATTATATACCCTGTTAAATTCTTGGTCCGACATATAGTCTAACTTAGCCTGAAAATAGAAGTCGCTACCTAAATTCTGCCAGTGCTCTCCTTCTCCGCGCCACCTCTTTTCTTTAGTATCTTTCTCCTTAATGTAGTAACCGTACAAGAATCCTTTCATTTCATTTTGCAAATTGTAATCATATCTCCCTCCAAAACCCACGCCTTTCAGTGTCATATAATCGAGGAGTAAAGTTCCTTTTGTCCTGCCACTGAAGACATAGCCAAGATTTGTTTTAACGAAAAAGCCCTCTTCTCGGTTAGAGCCCAATTTCAATCCCCAGCTAAACCTTGACTCACGCAATGAGCGCCAGTAGAAAGGGAAATAGAATATAGGAATTTTGCCTAAATACATAACGACGTTATAGGCGGAAATTCTATCTCCTAATAGAACACGAATTTTTTTCGCTTTCAATCGGTAATGAGGAGAAGAGATTTCACAAGAGGTAATATAGCCATCGCTGACAACAATTTCCTTATCGCTTACTCTCTCTACCTTTGGGCCGGAAATATACCAAGGTTCTACAAATGATGAAGCGTTGTCTATAACTCCGCGCCCTGTTCTCGAATCATAGATTATTCGGCTACCGTGGATAGTGATTTGGTTATCTTGAAGAATGACCCCGCCTTTTGCTTCAACCTTCTCCTCTTCCAGGTCGAAAGTTGCCTCCTGGCATTCTACTATGACATCTCTGTCTTGTATTTTGATATTACCGCGGGCTAAGATCCTATTCTCTTCTCCTCTATACTCAATGTAATCGGCTGAAATAGTGACAGGGGTCTCCTGGGCAGGCTGCAATTCTGGGTTCCTCCCCAGAACTACATAAGTACTGGCTGAATTCACATATGCTTCTTTTCTTTCCTGAAGGTAGGCATTGACAGGTTGGTGAAATAAAAAAATAGCCATAAAGGCTATATAGAAAAACAAAAACGGTTCGTAAAGTGTAATACGAAAGAGAGAAATTATGGTATCTTTACACTTTACACTTTTCATTCATATTTCCTTGCGATGTCAGTAAAGCCGCGCCAATTACTCCCAGTTGCTGACCGAGCTTTGTCCGTATGAACTTCACTTTCTTACAAGGAGAACTGAAAGTCCGCTTTCTTATTTCCGCCCTCATCGGTCCAAAAATTAATTCTCCAGCCTCCGCCACTCCACCGCCAAAAACTATCAGCCCTGGATTGAGGAGATTGATAACTCCAGATAATGCCATTCCCAAATACTTTCCTGCTTCTTTCCAAATTCCCCTTGCCAATTTATCACCTTTCAGGGCAGCAGCCTGGATTGTCTCGGAAGTAATTGAGTTTAAGTTTCCACCGGCGATCTTCTTTATCACACTCTTTTCACTTTTCCTGATTTCCCTTATAGCTTTCCTGACAATGTAGGATGAACCGATATAAGTTTCAAGGCAACCGCGATTCCCGCACTTGCATCTTTCACCTTGCGGATTGAGTGTCATGTGCCCGATCTCACCGGCGCTGCCCGAGGCACCGTGATATATCCTTCCATCAAGTATCAGGCCACCTCCTACGCCAGTACCCAAGGTTATGCAGAGTAAGTTCTTTGTTTTTCTCCTATCTTCCAAAACATATGCTCCCCAAGCAGCGGCGTTAGCATCATTGTCGGCAACCACTCTCAGATTAAACTTCTTCTTTATTAACCGAACTATTGGTACATTTTTCCAGGATAGATTGGGAGAAAATCGAACAATCCCTCTCTCCTGGTCAATATCACCAGCTACGCCAATGCCTATTCCTTGGATAGAGTTCAGCGGTATACCTTTCATAATCTCTTCTATAGCTTTTAGTGTGCGACCGATGGTTCTTGTTTTGCCCTCCTTAGCCCTGGTGGGAAATCTACTCATTCTTACGATTTCCCCCTTCTTTGTTACGAGGGCTACAGTTATATTCGTTCCACCGATATCTATTCCGACAGAATACTTTTTCATACCTTCAATGCCCTCCTGGCTTCACCTACAGTGTATAGGGACCCAGTTACACAGATTAAATCCTTCGTATGGGCAATCTCTAATGCCCTGTTCAAGGCTTCCCCAACGCCATTCTCCATCCTGACCCTACTTGAAGGGAGATAATTCATAACCTCTCTCGAAAGCAAATTTTTATCAAGACTTCTTTCTGTTAGGGGCGAAGTGACCACCACTTCGTGGCACAGGGGTACAATTTCTGCCACCATCCTTTTCACATCCTTATCTTTTAAAATTCCCAGGACCAGAATTAACCTTCGATGAGGAATAACACTCTCCAGCAGGGCCTCCTTGAGACAGCGCATAGCAGCTGGATTATGCGCGCCATCCAATACCACTTTACAGTTTTCTCCTCTCCGGTTAACACAATTCAATACTTCCAATCTGCCCGGCCATCTTGCCTTTTCCAGACCTTTTCTCAAATCCTGCTCTGCTACCTGAATTCCTCTTAGTCTCAGTCCTTCGATTGCACCCAAGGCTAAGGCTGCATTCTCTACCTGGTGTCTTCCCAGAAGTTTTATCCTAACGTCTCTGTAAGTATCGAAAATTCCCTGGTAATCGAACCTCTGAAAATCACGGAAATTGCGACCATTTCTTTTGCAATCTAAGTGCTGGAATTTTATATCCTTTCCTAAACGGAATAATCTCGCCTTCTTCTTCCGACATACTTCCTCTATTACTCCTAAGGCCTTTTTCTGCTTCGCTCCAGTGATTACAATTCCATCACTTTTTATAATTCCTGCTTTTTCTCGACTTATGTCAGAAATCCTTCTGCCCAAGTACTGCGTATGCTCATGATTAACATTGGTGATGACTGACACCAGAGAATGCTTGAAGACATTTGTAGCGTCTAGACGGCCGCCCATGCCGACTTCCAAAATCGCTATCTCCACATTGGCTTGAGTAAAGTACTGGAGTGCCAAGGCGGTCATTATTTCAAAATAGGTCGGCTTCAGGGAAAGTTCTGGGCGGTGAGCTCCGGTCAAAAACAGCAATTGTGACAATAATTCAGCAACTTTTTTCTTTGAAATACACCTGCCGTCTACTTGAATGCGCTCCCGAAAATCGATTAGATGAGGCGAAGTATATAGACCAACTCTGAATCCGGCTTGTCTAAGAATGCTGGAGAGAAAAATAGCTACCGACCCTTTTCCATTGGTCCCCGTGATATGGATTATCCGGAATTTCTCATCAAAAATACCCGTGACCTTCAAAAGTTTTCTAATGTTATAGAGTCCAAACTTTATACCTAACTGCTCTAAACTTGAAAGGTAATCTAAAACCTGCGGATAGTTCATTATTTGATTTTCGAATTGCTGAGCAGAGGACAAAAAAGCGCCCTTCAAAGGACTCTGTACAAATTGAGATTTTCCTGCGCAGATTGAGTCTCTGGCAACAGCGCTATTTGTATCACGGTTTTAACCTTCCAACATGGTTTTTCTGGTTACAGTTTAAGCCGCGCAAAAAAGGGAAGGATATTATGAGAAAATTGTGCACAGATTGAATCTCTGCCTACAACCTGGATGAAAAGAGGTCTAATAATCTAATAACTGTGTTCTTCAAGTCTTTTCTCTCAACTATCATATCTATTAGACCATGCTCGAGGAGGAACTCTGAAGTTTGAAATCCTTCGGGTAATTTCTGCTTTATGGTCTGCTCGATAACCCGCGGGCCAGCGAAGCCGATCAGTGCTTTGGGCTCGGCAATAATTACGTCACCCAACATGGCAAAACTCGCACTCACTCCGCCTGTAGTTGGATTAGTTAAAATCGAAATAAAGGGTATCCTATTCCGACCCAACAGGCCGAGGGATGCACTTGTCTTTGCCATCTGCATTAATGAAAGAACTCCCTCCTGCATCCTCGCACCACCAGAAGAAGATACAATAACTACCGGAATTCTTTTCTGGACTGCTTTTTCAATTATGCGAGTTACCTTCTCTCCCACCACCGAAGCCATACTCCCACCCATAAAGTCAAAATCTAAAACAGCCAGGGCTATCCTATGTTTTCCTATCTTACCTTCGCCAGTAATAACCGCCTCATTCAACCCTGTCTTCTTCTGGTCTTGCTTCACCCTGTTTCTGTAAGACTGAACAGCAGCAAATCTTAGTGGGTCGCTGGTTTTAAGATTGGCGTCCTCCTCTATGAAACTTCCTCTACCCAGAAGCAACTTGATGCGCTGTTTTGCTGTCAAACGAAAGTAATGTCCGCACTTGGGACAAACTCTAAAATTCTTTCTCAGTTCCTTGTTGTAGATTATCTCGTTACACTTCTCACACTTAGTCCAGAGACCACTGGGCACGCTTTTTTTATCACCGGGAACTTCGACTGGCATACTAATCACCTACCATTTTCTGACGTAGAGATGCAATAAAATTACCAACATTAGTCAGCATAGCCCTTCTAGAGGTGCTCCTTTCAATCAAGTCTATGATGGCACTCCCTATAATCACTCCATCGCTATATCTGGACACTTTACGCGCCTGTTCCGGCCTGGAAATTCCAAAGCCGCAGGCTACAGGTCTATCAGTCGCCCTCTTGATGGCTTTTAAAGCCTCTATGGTATTACTATCCAATCTGTCACGAGCGCCAGTCACGCCAGTCAACGATACATAATATAAGAAACCCGTGCTTTTCTTGGCAATCCTTCTTATCCTCTCCAGTGGGCTGGTGGGAGCAGCGAGAAAAATTGTAGATAACTCATTCAAGCGTGCCGCTTCCAACCATCCTTCTGCTTCCTCGGGCACAAGGTCTGGAATTATAACTCCATCTACGCCCATTTTTCTGCAAACTCTGGCAAATTCTTCTAACCCATACTTATAAATAGGATTCAAATAACTCATAATAACGATTGGAATCTCAGTTTTCTTTCTCAACTTACAAACTAATTCGAGTATATCTTTTAATCTTACTTTATTATTTAGCGCCCTCTGGGAAGCTCTCTGAATAGTGGTCCCGTCAGCCAACGGGTCAGAAAAAGGGACACCCAACTCGATGACATCTGCGCCCTTCCTTTCCATCTCTAAAACCAACTCGAAGGTGGTATCCAAATTTGGGTCACCTGCGGTAATAAAAGGAATTAAAGCTTTTCTCCCTCTACTTTTTAAGTCGCCAAATTTACTTTCAATCCTGTTCATAGACTTCAATCTGCTTTCGTCAGGCACCATATATATGGCTCCGTCCAATTTCTATAGCCGCAAAGGGCAATCTTTGCTTAAAATTCATCAATGTAGGGGCGACATTTATGGCGCCCCGATAATACGGTTTCGATGAATCGAACCCCTACAATATTTGTAGGGGCTCAATTTATTGAGCCCGTTCATCAGCGACCTAACCAAATCCCGAGCATCCCTCTGACCGAGCGACCCCGAAAACTATCCCCACAATACAAATTCCAAATCCAAAATCCCAAATTTATGATACCCAGGATTTAAAAAATAGTTCGTGAAGAACTTCAGGAATTTTAGCCAAAAGACGAAGACAGCCTATCGTCTTTCCAAGCAAATCACTGTCCGACGAGTCCCCGATAAATCGGGG